>Ga0316605_10000013_pt1 | contig 330325 bp, 284 predicted proteins | sample OWC_soil_day20_n_FD_207666 | JGI IMG/M metagenome (GOLD analysis project Ga0316605, IMG submission 207666) | Wetland soil microbial communities from Old Woman Creek delta, Ohio, United States - OWC_soil_day20_noCT | ecosystem: Environmental > Terrestrial > Soil > Wetlands | place: USA: Ohio... | reverse complement strand
AAGTTGTGAATTGCTTTCAAAATTGTATCTTTGCATGGATTCTAACAACAACACACCAATAACCTATTACGGCGGAAAGTTGTGAATTGCTTTCAAAATTGTATCTTTGCATGGATTCTAACAACAAAATTGATAGAAGGGATTGGAGTTGGGATGTTGTGAATTGCTTTCAAAATTGTATCTTTGCATGGATTCTAACAACGATATTCATTAAAGAGGATGCACAATATTTGTTGTGAATTGCTTTCAAAATTGTATCTTTGCATGGATTCTAACAACCTACATAACTCAAAACAACTATCCTGAACTGTTGTGAATTGCTTTCAAAATTGTATCTTTGCATGGATTCTAACAACTGTGTTTTATCCTGATTAGTTCCATAAGAGTTGTGAATTGCTTTCAAAATTGTATCTTTGCATGGATTCTAACAACTGGAATATAACAAAGCACTTGAAGAGGTTTGTTGTGAATTGCTTTCAAAATTGTATCTTTGCATGGATTCTAACAACTATAGAAACGCAATTCCGGAAGATGTAAAGGTTGTGAATTGCTTTCAAAATTGTATCTTTGCATGGATTCTAACAACCATACGGAGATTTATATATTCAAAATTCTTGTTGTGAATTGCTTTCAAAATTGTATCTTTGCATGGATTCTAACAACGGAGCTTAGGCTCTTGAACCACTTGGTTCAGTTGTGAATTGCTTTCAAAATTGTATCTTTGCATGGATTCTAACAACCCAAGATTTACAAATGCCACTCCTATTGAGTTGTGAATTGCTTTCAAAATTGTATCTTTGCATGGATTCTAACAACGGTTAACTGTCAATATCTTTCAACTTACTAGTTGTGAATTGCTTTCAAAATTGTATCTTTGCATGGATTCTAACAACTTCGGCTTTCGCCTACTAATCGAATAGAGTAGTTGTGAATTGCTTTCAAAATTGTATCTTTGCATGGATTCTAACAACTAGCCTCAATCATGAAGTTATCAGCTGAATGTTGTGAATTGCTTTCAAAATTGTATCTTTGCATGGATTCCAACAACAAAAGCAGTTTTTGTTTCCGAAGAAGTATGTTGTGAATTGCTTTCAAAATTGTATCTTTGCATGGATTCTAACAACAATCGTTTTGTTTTGCCGGCACATCGAAAGGTTGTGAATTGCTTTCAAAATTGTATCTTTGCATGGATTCTAACAACTCACATCTAAACTTTAAAAACCGTTTCTTAGTTGTGAATTGCTTTCAAAATTGTATCTTTGCATGGATTCTAACAACTATTAACCCCGTAATCCATGAAACGAGTTAGTTGTGAATTGCTTTCAAAATTGTATCTTTGCATGGATTCTAACAACTCCCATAAGTGCTATTAAAGAAAATAGCAAGTTGTGAATTGCTTTCAAAATTGTATCTTTGCATGGATTCTAACAACTTTGCTAACATATGCATTTGATAAAGGATAGTTGTGAATTGCTTTCAAAATTGTATCTTTGCATGGATTCTAACAACGTTACCCATTGGCGACCAATAGAAATTAATGTTGTGAATTGCTTTCAAAATTGTATCTTTGCATGGATTCTAACAACAAAGGTTGCAAAGTCTTAATAAATAATATAGTTGTGAATTGCTTTCAAAATTGTATCTTTGCATGGATTCTAACAACGGATCCTGATCAGATCGCTGAGAAAACTTCGTTGTGAATTGCTTTCAAAATTGTATCTTTGCATGGATTCTAACAACTAGCCTTGAAAAACTACTTACATTCTTGAGTTGTGAATTGCTTTCAAAATTGTATCTTTGCATGGATTCTAACAACTATATCTAGTATATGTGTACCGCTTTTTAAGTTGTGAATTGCTTTCAAAATTGTATCTTTGCATGGATTCTAACAACGATAGCTTAGTAAATAACAAATTAAAAATTGTTGTGAATTGCTTTCAAAATTGTATCTTTGCATGGATTCTAACAACTGTTAAAATGTCACCTGTTACTCAAACAGAGTTGTGAATTGCTTTCAAAATTGTATCTTTGCATGGATTCTAACAACAAGAAATTCAATTAGAAATAAGTAAATCTAGTTGTGAATTGCTTTCAAAATTGTATCTTTGCATGGATTCTAACAACTAATAATGATTATCAAATGTGGCATGTTTAGTTGTGAATTGCTTTCAAAATTGTATCTTTGCATGGATTCTAACAACGATAGCTTAGTAAATAACAAATTAAAAATAGTTGTGAATTGCTTTCAAAATTGTATCTTTGCATGGATTCTAACAACAAGCAAAAAGGGTGTAGTTATACATCATGAGTTGTGAATTGCTTTCAAAATTGTATCTTTGCATGGATTCTAACAACTTTTCTTTAAAATCAACACATGGCATCAAGTTGTGAATTGCTTTCAAAATTGTATCTTTGCATGGATTCTAACAACCGTGAAATAAATGTAAACGCGCGCCATAAAGTTGTGAATTGCTTTCAAAATTGTATCTTTGCATGGATTCTAACAACTGGCGAGGATTTACTCTAACATTTAATTATGTTGTGAATTGCTTTCAAAATTGTATCTTTGCATGGATTCTAACAACGAAAATACAGTATGGGGTCAGGTTACGATAGTTGTGAATTGCTTTCAAAATTGTATCTTTGCATGGATTCTAACAACAATACTACTTATCTAAAGCTATTCAACCCAGTTGTGAATTGCTTTCAAAATTGTATCTTTGCATGGATTCTAACAACTAATCAGAAACAAAGACCTAACAACAATTAGTTGTGAATTGCTTTCAAAATTGTATCTTTGCATGGATTCTAACAACCGATAATGACGAGGCCTTCATCGACACGGAGTTGTGAATTGCTTTCAAAATTGTATCTTTGCATGGATTCTAACAACGTGTACGCGACTTCTCGCAACAAAGAATCGGTTGTGAATTGCTTTCAAAATTGTATCTTTGCATGGATTCTAACAACAAGGTTGACACCATGAACCCTGAAGCTCCCGTTGTGAATTGCTTTCAAAATTGTATCTTTGCATGGATTCTAACAACCTTACATTCATATTTATACCGATTTGTACGTTGTGAATTGCTTTCAAAATTGTATCTTTGCATGGATTCTAACAACACTGAAAAATATGCACACCGGTTAAATGCAGTTGTGAATTGCTTTCAAAATTGTATCTTTGCATGGATTCTAACAACTAAAAAACTTTTTCAACAGATTGAAGAGGAGTTGTGAATTGCTTTCAAAATTGTATCTTTGCATGGATTCTAACAACAGAATCCATGCAAAATACTGTTAATCTGCACGATATAAACACATTTACAAAATAAAATTTAAGTATTATTTTACTACTATTTTTTTCAAAAAACCCACTTTTTTATTTCTAAAATAGTTCTAATTGCTGTGACGTTTGCGGCGTTTCCTGAATTTTTTTTCCATAAAAGATCTCCATGCTTGCAAATTGCTTGTCCGTTATGGTTAGGATTCCTACATGTCCTTTTTCCGGTAATTTCGATTTAATCCGATTCGTATGTACTTCAGCGTTTTCAGAACTAGGACAATGTCGTAGATAAATTGAAAATTGAAACATATTGAAGCCATCTTTTAATAACTTCTTCCGAAAATTGGCATATATTTTTCGTTCTTTTTGTGTTTCTGTTGGTAAATCAAAAAAGACTAAAACCCACATAATTCGATATTCTGAATACCTTTCCATTTCATATAGGTCTAATTATAAAGAAATAATGGGATATAAAATCTTTCGTATTTCTCCTGAATAGCACTTAAACAGACTGGAAGTTGTTGTGGAAGCTGCAATCATTAAAGGACTTCGATTGTTATTTATAGTTACATCTAAAACAGGAATTTTTAACAATTCTGCTTTCACTTCTTTGGTTAATTCTGTTTCTTGTGGAAATTGTTTCATCACCGTTAAAATAAAGTCATCGACATAAGGACGAAAAGGTTCCATTATATCATCTGCCAAACAATATGGATTATATTTGCTATGATGATGGATTCCCACTGCCGGAAGCAAACCGGTTGAAACAAGAGCTCTAGCAATTATAGCTCTAAGAATAGCATAACCATAATTTAAAAAATTATTTGGATAAATCCCATCCCGATCTCTCTTAAACTCGGGAATATTGGGAAAAATATGTCCCCAGTAGTAAACTGCTGCACGAGCTTCTAAATTGTCTGAATCATCACTTTTAACTGATTGTGACCATTTTATCATATTTCCAATTTCAATTTGAGTATTCTTCTTTAAAACAGCAGCTTGATTATTGATTTTCGCCATGATTGTTTGTTGCCATAACTGTTTTTTTAAAGGCAAACTGGCTTCTAATTGAATCCCATAACGTTCAGATTGTAATGTGTTTCCAACCATTGGCAACATAATCCCATTGGGCATAGATTTGGAATTACAATGTATTAATGCAATGTTGTTTTGTAGCATTTTCTCAATGAGCCCTTGTGTAATTGTAATTTGAAAGTTGTCTAAAATGCATATGCCAACATCTTCAATAGGAATCGTTTTTTCAAGTTCAATATTGGCTGTTCCATCAGTTCTTACTTCATCAGATGAAGGTTTTTTAATCACAATTTGCTCATTTTTTGTACTTAAATAAGCAGGATTTCCAAAAAATAGTGTTTTCTTAATCATCAGTCTTAAAAATTGATATGATTCTTCCTAAACGATCTATTTTTAATGGGATACATATTTCTTTAATCTGTTCTCCATTAAATTTTGCCGTTTTCGAATTAAAACTAGTATCTATTTCTTTCTCGGTAATCTCTTTTGAAAAACTTACTGGAGTGAAATATATTGTTCCTTCACTAAAATCATTTACACGAAAAATTCGATCTCTTTCAATATGATTTAAATTTGCTTGTTCTTCATTTTTCCTTGGAATATAAACTAAATCATAAGGTGATAAAATAAAAAAAAGTGGATTACCATCTTTATCAACTGACGGAACTGCTTTTTCTCCAATTTTGATTCTACAAATAATTTCTCTTAATGGAATAGTTCGGAAAATCCTTTTATTACAATTTTCATTTTGATCAAAACATTTTTTTAAATAAATTGCAAAAAATAAATTTGTACCATCAGCAGCTTCTACGAATTTTTCTTTTTTGTTGCCTGTTTGACCAACAGAGAATTTTTCCGCTTTTTCATAAACCCGAACTTTCAAAATGGGTTGATGATCTTTCCCATTATTGTATTTTTTGATATTCAAATTCAATTCCTCAATTCCTTCAGGAGAAAATGCTATTTCAGGATTATTATCTTTAGTTTCCAAAAATCGCAATAGAATTTTTTGAATTCCTGTATCCGTAATTTTTAAAATATTTTTAAAAATTTTCTCAATTTCCAAAAAGGTTCCCTTATTATTTTTAAAAATTGATCCTAATTCTTTTCTTGTTGCAAAATATTTATCATTCGTATCATTTTTTGTGAAATAGTAAATACTAATTTTGGATAGATTTATATCACTCCAAATCTCTTTGTTTTCTTCAAAATATTTTTTGATTTTTTTAAGATCATTTCCGGAATTGATTAACTCCATGATTTTCTTTTTGAGATCAATATTAACAATTGATGTTGGATTCATAATCGCAATAGGTAAAGAAACTTCTTTGATTTTTCTTAAATTTACTTCGCCAAAAACAGTATCCTTATGCAGAGGTTTCCGAATAGACCAATGTTCTCCTTTTGTTTGCTCAACTAATTTCTTCTTACCGGATTCGTCCATTTTTTGGGTTAAATTTTTGGTTTTATAGATAACCCTTAAATTTTGTTTAAAACTAACAATAATCTTATCCAATTCATTTTTAACATCCACAGGAAAACTATCCCAAGGTTTATAAAAATCTTTTGGAACTTCAATTTTTTTAAAGTTTTTACCTTGAGTCCATACCCCATTTTCATTTTTCTCTTTCAAAGGTATTTCAATCTCTTCAAATCTTCTTAATTTTTTTGCCAGTCCCTTTTGTAAATGAAATTTCTGACTTTTTGCATTTTCATTGTTTAGATACTGAACATGTTCTCTAGTTGTACAAGCAATAACGACTGCATCCATTGCGTGGTGTCTGTGATCAATTCTTTTAGTACTAAACCCTTTAGATATAAGAAAAGGAACTTTTGGAATTTTATGTCCTTCTTTGTTAATAGCTATATAATCTAATGTTCCGGTCATTTCATTTAACCTTTCAAATCGAGGTAAAACCAATTCATTCCACTTGTCATTAATTCCCCAATGTTGTTTAAGTTGACTGGTAATGCTTCCGGTTACGGAAATTAAATTTTTGGAAGTCGCTTCTTGCTCTAAAGAACCATCCTCTAATTTTTGTCTCACAATATTTGATAATAATCGTTTGATCTCTTTACTGATATATTTTGTATCGTTTAATTGTCTTTCAATAAATTGATCAGGAATATCTTCCATTAACATTTTTTTCATTTTACTTCTATTGTATGAATATTGACTTTTAACAAAATCAATATATTTATCTTCCGAAACAATATCTATAATTATGTTACTGCTTGTTAATAGAACTTTTTCTCCATGATGATTTTTTATAAACTCATACCCCAATTCTCTATCTTTTAAAGCATTAACTTCAGATTCACAGATTACTTTATTTGAAAACGAATCATCAAAAAACCTGGATTGGGGTATAACGTGTTCAATCTGATATGCTTCTGTAAAAAGTTTTCCTAATGGAATAATAAGTCCTGTGTATGGGGATTTATATTTTTGTTCTAACCATAATTTATATCTCAATATCTCTGAACTTGTTAGATTTGCATTTTTCGAAATTTTGTTTATAAATTCGTATTCTGAATCCTCTTTAGTGAGATTCCCAACTGCAAATTCTTCATAAATTTTAAGTATTTCTTGTTGCGTTGGAGAATGAGGAATCACTCCATCAATATGAAAATTTGGATTTTTAAACTCCATAAGCATAGCTTTGATTCTCAAATTGGTATTCTCATTTTCAGAAACAACTTTTGATAATCGTTCACGTTCTTTCTTGTCATTTCTAAGTTCTCTTCCTAATTCTAAATGAATTTCATCAATGTGACCCTCTTTAATCCAAATATCTCTTACAGTTCTGAGAGTCTCCAATATGATCTGTTCTACAATTGGATTTCTTAAAGAGTTTTGTTTAAAATTTATTATAAAATCATCTAATTCTTTTGGAGTCTCCCATTTGGTAACTTCCTTTGCTTCAGAAAACCTGTTATAAACAATATAACAAGCTAAATGTTCTTGTAGCCCTTTATAATCGTAAATTGATTGTAATTTTTTTAATTTTTCTCTAATATGAATTTGAATATTTTCATCATCTTCTGCATCGATAATTTTTTCAATTCTTTCGATTGTTTTACTGTCGATAGCATCTATTGACCAATATTTTCCCATTCTCATTAATGGAAGCATTTTTTTGATTGCTTTGGCTGAGAATGAACCGTATTCTTTTTCAAAACTACGAATTTTTTTAAAAGAATCAATAAAATCACTATTTAGTCTATTTTTTTCAGCAAATCTATTTAACGCAGTTTCCAATTCCACTTTGTCTTCAACAGAATATAAAATATGCCATAATTGTTCTTCCTTTTCTGATGTTAAAAAAGATTTATCAATTTCTGCTTTTTCAAGTTTTGACAGAATTTTTCCTCTAGTTTCGTTACATGGATATTCTTTTGTTTTATCGTCAACATAATTCCAACGATATGGATATGAATATTCTTTACCTTTAACCTTTTTAATTTTAAAATAACTACCAAATAATGAATCTTGAGTAATTTTTTCTTTATCATTTAACCAATCAAAAAGGGCAACATAATCATCTTCAGATTGAAGAAATTCAGAAGTAACTTCATAATCTGTATAATATTTGCCGTTTATTTCTTTTTCTCTCTCGAATATTTTTAGATTTGCAATGAATTTCCATAATCTAAACTCCTGAAATAAAGGATGAGATTTGGCAATACATTTTACACCAAAATGATCACCTTTAGGAGAATATCTTGATTCAAAAGGACAGTTGCTGATTAATGATTTTTTACTTTTTAAAGGTCTTTGATAAAAAAGAATATCTTTGATAAAAAGATCCACAAAACTCCAACTTTGAATATTGTTTTTCTGATTTTCATTTGATGGATATAATTCTGAAATACATTTTTTATATAATTTTTTATCCTTTAATTCAGGATGAAATTCTGATTGTTTTGTTAAAATGGCTTCAAATTCTTCACGATAATACTTTCTTTCAATAGTTCTAACAAGTTTTCCTCTGATTTTTTGAGTGGGATTATTCAATAAAGAATCATAAATATAGGTTCCAACAGTTTTATGAGACTGATCCAAATCTTTTTGAGTCTTTAGTTTAATCAGTTGCCATTCACTTTCCCATTCTGCATCAGTTGGTATGGCAAACCGTTGACTAATATTTCCGAATTCATCCTTTTTTTCATTTCCTTCACTATCAATGTCAATAGTTGATATAATATTCTTTTCCAGTCCTACCCATTGTGGAATCTCTCTTTTAAAAATTTTCCCTACACTACCATTTTCTAGTTCCACAAAAAGTATTTTTAATCCTTTGTATTCTTTCCCAGTATCAGTGATTTTGTTAATTTTGTTCGTGTAAAACACTTTTTTTGTTTTGGCAGTTTTTGTCCCATCCTCATCATCTTCTCCTCTTAATTGATAATATCCTCTTTTTTGATTGAAATTTAATATAATCCAAGCTAACTCTTCTTTTGAAATTTTTTCTGTTAATGCTTTCTTTCTCAAAAAATAGATTGTCCAGTCAAGAGGAATTTTTCTTCCATTTTGGATAAAATTCAGATTGATTTGACGAAATTCTTCTAACATTTGATAAAATGAATCCATAAAGATAAATTGAAAATGATCATTTTCAGGACGCCAAGCTAGTTTAGGTTCCTGATTTTCAATGAACTTACCAAAGGTTTTTGGTTCATTTTTATTCCACCCAATTTCTTGTGCATAATGTTCCGGTAAAAAACCAAGAATGTTTAGAACTCTATGTAAACGTTCTCTTCTTAATAAAGATCTTTCCTTTAATCTTCTTACTCCTCTAAAGGCTGTTCTATTTGCAGTTTTTGAAATTGTATTTCCACTGTTGAATTTTCCCATTTCTTCTGCATCCATGGGAATGATTCTACTACCCATACATTCAATTTTTTGAGGAGTATCATTTTCATTAGTAGATACTACAGCCCAGCCAATACTGTTAGTTCCTAAATCTAATCCTAAAATATTTTTCATATTTCTTGTATTTTATAAATTTATTTGTATATTTGCAGCACAATTTTGAAGCAATTCACAATAAGGATTATTCCGTTGTGAAAACATCTAAAGCGGGAGATTTTTTCTCTCGTTTTTTTTGATTTTTACTTCTCAACTTTTTTTTCATTCTTTTTCAAATAGATATTGCAAAAATACAAATTTCATTCAATTATCAATAATTTATTTTTTATTTATAATCTTCAATATTGATTTTAAAAACATTGAATACCACTCATTTAAAAAATATTTGTCCATTATACATAATTTGTAAAAATGTTGTATTTTTGCAGCAGCTCGGGAACCAAGTGAATAACTTTAAGTGTTCAAGGAGTTTTAGAAGCCGTTTAGTAACCCTAAGCGGTTTTGGTTTTTTAAAAATTCCTCGATACAAAACCCATTGATTCTCGATGGAATGAAACCATGTGTAAATCAATAGGTAATGCATCAAGAATTGCAAAAATAAATAATAAAATTGTCAACTAATGACAATAAACTTGATTTCTGAAAAATTTTTCAAAATAATTTTTGGTTATCAATTTCATTTACTATTCACTATTCACTACAAAACCGCAGGTTTTGTTCGCATTAGGGCGAAGCCGGGAAAGCCCGCAAGTGAGGAAGACGATGTGATGCAGGGAGTAAAAGAGCGAACTTGTGAGCTCCTTTTACGACCATGCAGTCACACGGCTTAGGAACGCGGACTTGAAGGCGTAGCCCGACGGCGTGGGATGGCAAGTGGGATGGGAAAGCCGGAATGCCCAAATAGTTATTAGCTATAAGGTTTTAGTTATTAGTTTCTTATTCCTAAACTAATGAAAAATGAAAAATGAAAAATGAAAAATGAAAAATGAAGAATGAATAATGAAAAATGAATAATGAAAAATGAAAAATGAAGAATGAAAAATGAAGAATGAAAAATGAATAAAAAGCATTATCAACTAATACCTTAAACCTTAAACCTTAAACCCAAAACCTAAAACCTTAAACCTTAAACCTTAAACCCAAAACCCAAAACCTAAAACCTAAAACCTTAAACCTAAAACCCAAAACCCAAAACCTAAAACCTAAAACCTAAAACCTAAAACCTAAAACCTAAAACCTAAAACCTAAAACCTTAAACCTAAAACCTTAAACCCAAAACCCAAAAACTTTATTTCACCTCCAGCTTCTTCACCTCTCCCGTTGGGGTCACGATGAAATACTCTTTGGAGATCACTTGCCTGGTTTCAACGTTATACTTTATCGTCATTTGAATCTCATATAGAACTTGTATTACAGGCTCTAAGATTACAGGGTTGAGGATAAAATCAAACTCCTTATTCAGGATGGGCTGGTAGTAATTGGTGGTGGATTTGGTGGTTTGGGTTACATTGGCCCGATTGTTAAGATTAAGAGATGAATTGTTGTAAGCCTGATACGATTTATACATCTCTACAGGATATAAAACACGATACCCATCTAAAACTCTTTTTGAAAGCGTGTCAAATTTCATTTGTAAAAGGGTTTCTTTATCTTTTAGTTTCTCTTTCAAAATCACTTGTGCTTTTTCAGAAAGTTCCCTTTTGATGGAATCCATTTGAGCAGCAAAATAATCAACTCTCACTAAATCATAGATTTCAACCGTTGACAATATTTGAATAAACTCATTGAGTTGATTAGGATTTGAAAACTTGATGTGAACATTTTTCTTTAATTCAAAACCGATTGGGATCTCATTGTATGTTTTTCTGCTGAATTTCTTTTTAGTCACTTCATATTCAAATACCGGAACAAATGAGATCATATCGATGTAGGTTTCCACATTGGGCTTTAATTGGATGAGCGCTAACGCCTGGTTGATTCTATCATCCATTAATCTGTTCACCTCTTCGGCGGTTTCCGCTTGTTGTGTAACACTAAAAATGGCTACATAAGCATCCGCTTTTACATTGGCCATCCCTTTGACACTGATCACAACATCCCCATTCGTAGGGATCTGCACATCAATATTGTTTTCAGAAAAATAAACGGGAGCCAGATAATTGCTGTTTCCCATAACCTGACAAAAAACAGCACTTGTGGAGAATACCAACAATGTAATTAGAAATAACTTTTTCATATTGTTTTGAATTTTAAAAAAACAAAAATACGAAATAATAAGCTAATAAGCTAATGAGCTAATAAGCTAATAAGCTAATAAGCTAATAAGCTAATAAGCTATTAAGATAATGAGCTAATGGAATTGAATGATTATTGTTGCAAGATATCGTGTTTTCAATGGCTAATGGTCATTTTAAATTTCATTAATCGCAAACATTTATCTTTACATTGTTTTTTAAACACTACTCCATAAATAAAACCTTGATAAAATGCCATTGAATTGGGCTCAAAGTTTAATTCGTACGTATCAGATTGAAAACTTGAAGTACAAACAAACTTTCCTTTTGGATCAAATGTATATGCTCTAAATTTATTGCTCTGATCTGTTTTTGTGTATTCAAAAACGATTAAATTGCCTTCAGAGTCAACAATTAATGAAGTAAAAAAGGGAAGATGGTCAGGATAGTTTTTCTTTTCTTTAAAACTTAATGCAGCTGAATTGTATTGTTTCTTTATTTTTTCCAATTCGTCTTTTGAATATTTTTTCATTTTCATTAAATTTTCTTCAAATTTAGTCCATCCTTTAATTGTTGTTTGATAATAGTCATTAATATCTTCTTCCGTTATTTTTAGAGGAGGAATATTTAAATTGAATTCCTGTATTTTTTTACCATCTTTTGAATATTCGGTAACAACACCTGTTGAAGTTAATGCAACCAATAAGTTTCCATTTTTAGCAGTTGCGATACATATTTTTTCAGAACTTGTTTGAGAATAAGGTGGTTGAAAATACATTTTATTTCCACCGGGAAGTTCAATACTCATGCTTCCTTCTATTGAACTGGAATTTTCAGTAAGGATCCTTTTTTCAGTTTCCGTATTAAAATCTTTAATTACTACAATTGATTTATTATTAGTATAACCAAGAATAGCTAGTTTTGAATTGGCTAAAGGTATTATTTCTAGAGGCATATACTTAAGTTGAATCATTTTAACAAATTTTCCGTTTAAATCAAAAAATTTAATTCTTCCCTGACAATCAGATGTAAAAATATATTTGCCATCCATGATTCCTTCCACTGTAGGAAGAAAAGGAAACTGATCTTTTCCGGATCCCTTTTTTCCGAATTTTAAAACGAAATTTCCATTTTTATCAAATTTCCAAATTTCGTATTTTGATTTATGACTCATAAAAATGGACCCATCCGGTGCTACAACAATTCTTTTCATTTTACCGGTTTCTTTCCCGTATTGTTCTAAATTATAATCAAATAAAAGCGAATTCCAATCATTTTTTGAACCATAGTTTGTCTCTTCAACCAATTTTATATTTCCATTTTTATAAAGAGAAATTAAATTTTGACCATTTAAATGTGCAACAGTGATCAATAAAATCATCATTACAATAAACCTGTTTTTCATGATAATTGTGTTTTTAAATTGTTAATTTTCTAAAGTAAATGCTCCTTCAAAATTTCCTTCTGCATCAGTAATGACCACATCAATCTGTTTTTTATGCCATGTTTTATTCTGATCTTCTTTTTCTAATAAATCATATTGCGCCTGAAGTAATGTATTTTTTTTCATTTGTTTATTTTGATGTATTTGCCATATAAAACCTAATCCGATTAATATGATTATTGAAGCGGCAATTTTGAATATTTGAAATCTATTTGATTTTTTTTGAACACTATATTTTTTAAATTCCGGAATCTCTTGTTCTGTAAAATCTGAGTCTAAATACGATAATGCTTTAAATATCAAATTTTTATCTTGTAAAGTGTTGTTATATAATTCTGAGCATTGCTGACAATGTTCTATATGAAGGGAAATATTTTTTTTCTTCTCACTAGATAATGCATCATCGATAAATAATTGCATTTCCAATTTATTCAAACATTTCATGATATTGATTTTTTAAACTATTTTTTATTTTTTCAATAACTCTTAATAAAGTTGTTCCTATTGAAGATGTTTTAATTCCAATTATTTCTGCAATTTCAGAATATGAAAAACCATCATAATATAGGATTATTAACTCTTTATCTCTTTTATCTAATGTTTCAATAATTTCAAAAACGATCCTTTTTTTTTCTTTTTGCTCTAAATCTTCATTTAAATCAAAACAGCTTTCCGTTTTATAAATCATTTCCTGATCTTTTTGTTGATGATTTTGAGAAGTTTTATATTTTGATCTTATTTTATTTAACATTGCTTTATATAACCATGCTCTTGGATTTTCAATTTCAGAACAATCTAAAGTTATCTTGTATAAACTATAAAAAACATCCTGAATGAAGTCATCAACCTCCTCAGAATCAGAATATAATTGAATAGTAAATCTTTTCAATTCCGGATAGTACTTTTTATATATTTCTTCAAAAACCATTCTGTTTTTTATGTTTTAAATCCACTATAAAACGATTAAAAAACGTTTTTGTGACATGAAGCACAAATATAATTGAAAGTTTTTTATAATTGGGTTTCAATAGAAATATTGTAATTATCTTTGCTACCTGTAATTCAATAAAAAAATATGAATCAAGTAGATCTTTATATTGCAACTTTTCCGTTGGAAACTCAGATTATTTTAAATAAAATCAGAGCCATCATTGTTTCAGTTGCTCCCGATGCTGTTGAAGGATTCAATTATCAGATGCCCTCCTATAAATTGAATAAAAAACCATTGGTTTACTTCGCCGCTTTTAAAAATCATATCGGCTTTTATGCTACACCTACCGGACACGAGCAGTTTAAAGGGGAATTGTCTGCTTATAAACAAGGGAAAGGATCAGTTCAGTTTCCATTGAATCAACCCATTCCGTATGAGCTGATTCAAAGAATCGTGGAGTTTAGAGTTGCAAATTGTCAATAAAACTACCCTCAAAAAAGTATCATCATTTGAAATATTTTTTAATATTTTTGCGTTACCATAAAAAAACTTGATCTATGAAAAAAATATCTTTAATCTTTGCCCTTATTTTGGTTATTTTTGCTCAAACAGGATGTGATAGAGGTTCAACATCCGGAATTAAAACTGAAAATTATTCAACAGGGAAAGCCGGTGAACTATTAATTGTGATGGATAAAGAGCTGTTTGGGGACACAATGGTATCAAACATAAACAAAACTTTTACTCAACCCCAACCTTCTATCAATCAAACGGAACCTATGTTTGATTTGTTAAAACTAAAAAATACAGATTTTAATTCCTATTTTCAAAAACACAGAAACATAGTTCATTTTGACATTAATTCCAGTTATGGTGTGAATAAAATGGAGATTGAGAGAAATGTATGGTCATCTCCTCAGGTGTATGTTCATTTTAAATGCAATAGTGTTGATTCCTGCATTCAATTGTTTTTCCAAAATCAAAGTGAAATTATTGATATATTGTATGAGAACGATTTAGCCCGATTACAATCTTTTTATCTGAAAGATCACAATGCTGCCATTGAAAAGAAGATTAAAGAGAAGTTTGGTTATACAGTTTCAGTACCTCAAAATTATTCAATTGCCCGGGAAGAAGCAGATTTTATCTGGTTGCTTTTCAGAACGACTAAAAATGATAGGTGTATCATGATTTATAAGACAACTCCCACACAATTGACACAAGACAATTTGATCCAATTAAGAGATCAGATAACTAAAAAGTATATTCCGGGAGCTGTAACAGGAGCATATCCAATCATCGATCAAAATCCAAAATATCTCAATTTCAAAGAGTTAAACATTGGTTCCAAAATAGGAGCAGAACTAAGAGGTTTATGGATCTCCAAAAATGATATCATGGGCGGTCCATTTTGTACGTATGTATTTAATGAACCAACCGGTAAAAATTGTATTGTAGTGGATGGGTTTGTTCATGCTCCTCATGAAAACAAACGGGATTATATCCGCGAAGTAGAAGCTATTATTAAAACAATTCGATAAGAATCTAAAATTTTAAAATAAAATGGGGAACATTTCCCCTTTTTTTTCGTCCAAAAGTAACGTGAGCATATCTAAAATTGATAAAGAATTGGTGGAAGGCTGTCTGAAAAACGACAGAGTTAGTCAAAGGAAGCTATATGAAAAATTTGCGCCTAAGATGTTGGTTATCTGTATGCGATATGCAAAAACAAAAGAGGATGCTGAGGATATTTTAATTGAAGGATTCGTTAAAGTGTTCGCAGGATTAGAAAAATTTAAACAAGAAAGTTCTTTGGATACCTGGATTCACTCTATCATGGTCAACGCTTCGATCTCCTATTTCCGAAAAAATAGTAAACATTATCAAGTAGGTTCTTTAGAAGATGAATTGTTTGAGATCCCAAATAGTTCAGATTTGGATGGGTTAGCGCATCTGACTGGTAAAGATTTGATGCAGACACTTCAGTCGATGCCGGATCACCTTAAATGTGTGTTTAATTTAGTCGCATTTGATGGGTATGATTACGAGCAGATTTCCACAGAACTGGGAATCAATATTGGAACGGCAAGGTCCAGAATGTCAAAAGGAAAAGCATGGTTACAAGAGCGAATCAACAAAATTCAAAAATTATCTTAGAAGGGGGGCAAATATGTTGAAACAAACGGAACAAACAAACTTACAACATTTATTGGAAAATTTTACGGAGCAACCATCTCAGGGTGTTTGGAACTCTATTGAATCTCAATTAAATGTCGTATTACCTCAATCTGGACAATCTCTGACACAAACAACTGCTACCGGCAAGGGTAGTTCCATTTTTTCTAAAATAGCTGCAGCGCCTCTAAAAGCGGCTGCCATTACAGGATCAGTTGCTATTGTTTCAACTGCCGCCATTATCACCATTCAAGTTCTTAATCATAAACCAGCACAACAAAATTTTCAAATACCAGCAACTCAAAAAACAGAATTAGCCCTTGTTTCAGATTCTGTAGCTTTACAATCGGATGAAAATCAGACTCCGGTTCAGGAACATGTTTCTAAAGGGATCATTCAAAGTCCGCAAATAGTAAATGAACCAGTTTCTCAAAATCCAGTAAATAATTCCATAAATACTACTCCAACATACACTGTTGCTCAGGGTAAACCGGTAACTTCAAATCAAACAGCAAATACCAATACTCTAAAACAGGAACCCACTACAAAACCTGTTGTTTCCAGTGTTACAAACATGTCTGATCCAGTGCTTCAAAATCAGGAGTTTGAGCCATTTAATCCGGTGAAAGTAACCATTCCTAATGTCTTCACTCCCAACGGAGATGGATACAATGATCAATTTGTTATTGAAGGGATTGAAAATTGTAATGATAACAAACTGATTATAAAAAGTAGTTCCGGAAAACTAGTATTCCAGTCATCTGATTATCAAAATGACTGGAATGCCGAGAATTGCCCTGATGGCGTATATATTTACTATTTTGTTTATAAAGTGAACCAAATAGAGGAAAAAATGATGGGAAAAGTGATCATTAAAAGATAACTATTCTTTAATTCCCAATTCCAATTTTACACGTGGTCCAATATCTTCACCTTTTTCGTAATTCAAAAGTGTTGAAGTATCGAAAATATACATAAAATTTCCCTCTTTTGCTACTTTTTCAATAGCTTTGGTTAATTTATCCTGAAATGGTTTCAATAATTCCAACTGTTTGATTTGAAGTTTTTCCTTCATCTCTTCAGAGAAATCTTCAATTTTTTGATACTGTTTAGTTAGTTCATCTTCTCTGATTTTTAATAAAGCAGGAGAGATTTTTGGATTCGCTTTTAATGCTTCATATTCTGCATTATTTTTTTCAAATTCAGCATACATTTGTTTGCCTTCCTCTTGAAGGTCTTTTTGGTACAATTCCAATACTTGTTGAGCTGTGTCAACACCAGGAATCAAACGAATAATAGCAGCATAATCAATATGTCCGAATTTGGCTTTACCTTGTGCAAATGTTGATCCGGAGCAAACAGTTAAAATAAGTGCTAAAACGATGGTTATTTTTTTCATTAATCTCAATTTTTAGCTATTATTTAATTCCTAATTTTGCTTTTACGTAAGGGGTAATATCTTCTCCACCAGAATACAATAAAATTTGGGTATCGAAAATATAAGTGAATCCTTTTTCCTTACAAACATCATCAATAGCTTTTTGTAAAGCATCTTGGTAAGGTTTTAAAAGTTTTGTTTGTTGTTCTTCAATATCAGCTTGAACATCAGTTTGAAAAGTTACAATTCTGTTTTTCAAAGCTAAAATTTCATCCTCTTTTACTTTTCTAACAGCAGTAGTTAAAATTCCTGCATTTTGATTTAAGTAATCCATCTTTGTTTGATACTCATCCATCATGGATTGATACATCTCTTGCATTTGCATTTGATAATTTTCCATTTTAATTTTAAGAGAATCGATCCCTGGCATCATTTTCATCACCTCTTGTGAATTAATATGTCCATATTTTCCTTGTGCATTTGCAGTAATGGTTCCAACAAAAATCAGTACCAAAACCATTAAAAAAGTCTTTTTCATAAATTTCTAAAAATTGTTTTTATATATTAATAATTATTTAGTCGGGGTAATTCCTAATTTTTCCAAAATGGCATCGTTAATATCAAATTTGGTATCGGCGTATACAATGGTCATGGAACCGGAAACATCAAACACGAAAGCATACCCTTTTTCTTTAGCATACTCTTCGATAGCTGAAAAAACTTTGTCTTGAATAGGTTTTACCAATTCTTCCCTTTTTTTGAATAGGTCACCATCTTTGCCAAAACGTTTTTTTTGTAGATTTTTTGCATCTTGTTCAGCTGCAATGATCATATCTTCTCTATTTTTCTTAAGGTTTTCAGGCAATGTGATAACTTCAACCTGAAAGCTTTTGTATAGGGAATCAATACTTTTAAATTTGACTTCTATCTCTTTTTGCCATATAGCAGCAATTCTGTCCAATTCAGCTTTTGCTTCTTTATATTCCGGTACATTACCTAAAATATACTCAGAATCAATATAAGCATACTTTTGAGAAAAAGCGGGTAATGAGATTAAAATCATCACCAATGTAATTAAAATGTTTCTTTTCATAGCGTTTATGTTTTAATTTTCTTAATTAGACAATAAAAACCTCAATTTGTTAAATGTTAATCTATGGATTGGTTAATTGAGATATGGAAGTGACCTTTGTTGGCAGTTGGCTGTCCTTGAATTGGATCAAAACCGTATCCCCAGTCAAAACCAAGTAACCCAAACATTGGTAAGAATATTCTGACACCAACGCCGGCAGATTTGTATAAGTTAAATGGAGAATATTGTCGTGGATCCAACCATGCTTTACCGGCTTCAGCAAAAGCTAAAAGATAGATGGTTGCACTTGGATTTAAAGTTATAGGATATCTGATTTCTGCGGTAAATTTATTGAAAATAGTACCTCCAACAGTAGATCCGTTCACTTGAGGAGTCAAAGCACTTTCATTTAAATAACCACGCATACCGATGATCTCTCTTCCATCTAATGCCCAGGTTGATAATCCATCACCCCCTAAATAAAAACGATCAAATGGAGCTGGGCCTATCCCATTGTTGTAATGTCCCATAAATCCGGTTTTAAAACGGATATTTAATACTAAATTCTCAACAATTTTAGTGTACCAGATCAAATTGAATTTGAATTTATACAACTCTAACCATTTGTATTTTTCCTGATCAGATAAATGGGAGTAATCTTTATTGGTAAAAAGGGAGTAAGGAGGTGTAATCTGGAAAGAAAACAATATATCAGAACCTTCACGAGGATAAATAGGAGCATTTACAGAGCTTCTTCCAATATTTAATGTATAACTTAAATTATTGGCATACCCATTAGAGAATACGAAGTATGAGCCATAATTTTGAACATCAAAACGTTGAAATTGGAGAGTGTGAGAGATGTTAAAATAATCATCCGGCCATTTTAGTTTTTTAGCATAGGAAGCGGAGATTCCTAAAACTTTAAGACCCCTGTAACTTGCATCAGAACTTAACAATCCATTGGCTTGTACCTGATAAGTAAACGAAGTAGTTAAAGAGTTTGGTTTTTTACCACCCACCCAAGGTTCGGTGAAAGAAAAAACATAGTATTGGTAATATTTTTGAGTAATTGATGCTTTGAGAGCTAATCTTTGACCATCTCCACCGGGAACGGGAGTCCAGGCCTCTTTTTTAAACATTTTTTTGAAAGAGAAATTATTAAATGTAACACCGGCACTAAGAATAAGCCCAATAGATTGCCCACTATACCCTAATGATAATTCCAATTGATCAGAAGAAGCTTCTTCCACTTGATACACCAAGTCAACGGTTCCATCCGCTTCATTAGGTTTTGGAATCACATTCATGGTTTCCTGATTAAAATAACCTAAAGAGAGGAGTACTTGTTGCGTTCTTATTAAATCGGCTCTGTTGAATAATTGTCCGGGAAGTGTTGTAACTTCTCTTAAAATAACATTATCACTGGTTTTAGTATTTCCTGAAATGGAGATTTTGTTATACACTGCTTGTCTTCCTTCTCTGACTCTGATCTCAATATCAATAGAGTCATTTTCAATTAGTACTTCAACAGGCATAGCATTAAAAAACAGATATCCATCATTCATATATAAAGAGCTGATATCGTTTCCACTTTCATTAGCAGTAAGGTTTTTCATCAATAAAGATTGATTGTAAATATCCCCTTTTGATATGTTTAACAGTTGATATAAGAGATCAGATTTGTATTTGGTATTCCCGGCAAAAGTGATATTTCTAAAATGGTATTTTGAGCCTTCATTCACAAAAAGGAAAATATTTACTTTTCCTTTGGAAAAAACAACAGAATCTCTTTCAATATAAGCATCTCTATATCCGTAATCATTATATTTATTGATTAAATTGATTTTATCCTGTTCGTAACTCTCTTTAATAAATTTAGAAGATTTGGTAAGTCTGATATTGACGCGATCTGCAAAATAATCTTCTAAGTGTTCTAATAAATCTTTAGATTTGTAGTATTCAGGATGTTTTATAAAGTAGGCGATAACGGTATCTGCTCTAAAGAATGGCATGATTTTAGTCATCTCTTTGGTTTCTTCCATTGCTTTTTTTAACTTACCTGGAGATACTTCTCCGGAGTTTCCGACAAGATAAATTTTATCAATTTTAACTTTTTTATCTTTATTAATATCAAAAAGAAGATTAACACCACGGCTAATTTTTTCATCCTTAAGTTCTTCAACATTAACAGAACAGTTGTAATATCCTTTGTCTACATAATACTTTGTGATAATATTAACACATGTTCTTTTCATATTTTCGTTCACGATATTTCCTTGTGCAATTTTAATCAAGTCCCGTAAATCGGAATCTTCAGATTGTTTTGTTCCACGAAATCCAAATGAAACCAAACGGGATCTTTCAACTACATTTATATTAAAAAATATAAGATCATTTACAACATTAGTCACAGAGATATCAACATCTTCATAAAGACCGGTACTCCATATTCTTTTCACTGATCTGGAGATTAAATCACCAGGAACTTCAATAAGATCACCAACGGCAAAAAGTAAAAGACGATTATCAAAAGTAGAAGAACCGGTAGAAGTGATTCCCCCTACTTCATATCTTTTGGTAACAGATAGATCAATAATTGGTTTTTGATTACCTGATGGGGGATCGGTTTGACCTAAGCTTACAAAAGTAGAAAGGCAAAAGAGCGAAATTAAAAATAGTGCTTTAAATAGGTGTTTCGTCATTTATTTTTGATATTAACTGCAAAAATAGTAAAAAATCATTGATTAATAAGTTGTTCAGATGTTTTTCCAAAGCGTCTTTCTCTATTTTGAAAATCAGAGATGATATTCCAGAGATCCTCTTTTCTAAAGTCGGGCCAAAGGATTGGAGAAAAGAACAGTTCAGTATAAGAGATTTGCCAGAGTAGGAAGTTACTAACCCGTTCCTCTTTTCCTGTTCTGATTAAAATGTCAGGATCAGGAATTTGAGCGGTATATAATTTATTTTGAATGGTTTGTTCAGTAATCTGATCAGCTTGTAGGGTTCCATTTTCTACTTCAGAAGCAATTTTTTTTACTGCTTCCAAAATCTCTTTACGAGAGCTATAGCTTAATGCAAGCACTAAAGTGAGCCCTGTATTATCTTTGGTATAATCAAGAGCTTCATTGAGTTCTTCTTGACAATCTTCCGGTAAGGTTTCAATATCACCAATGGCCAACATTCTCACTTTATTGTTCATCAGGTTATCCAATTCGGCGCGGATACATTTTACAAAAAGGGACATTAGGGCATTCACTTCTTCAAGAGGTCTATTCCAATTTTCAGTAGAAAAAGTATATAAAGTAAGATATTTTACACCTACTTCACCGGCACCTTCAATCACGCTACGGACAGCCTCTACAGCATTTTGGTGGCCATAGATTCTATCCTGTCCTTTTTCGACAGCCCAACGGCCATTACCATCCATGATGATGGCAATATGAGCAGGGATTTTAGAAAGATCAATATTTGTAGCCACTATTATTCATTTTTGGTTTTAGATTGTATCTGATTCGGCAGGAAGTATCCTCATTTCCAATTTTAAAGGTTGCGGTAAAAACGGCGAAGGAGTACCAGTCTAAAGTATGAGAATTTCCCCTTTGAGTACCTGCTTCATTTTTAACTACAGAGCGATCTGCTAATTGAGCGACTACATTTCCTTTTTGAAATTTCAAAAACTCATTATCGATATAAACGCCACTTACATCATCTAAGTAATCGGTAAAAGTGTATCTCATACCCCATTCAAGGCCAAGAGAAACATATTTTCCGGCATTAAATTTAATACCCAAACCGAAAGGGATAGCAACACTAACGAGGCTATAAGGTTCAGGTTGACCTTCTAAACCCTGACCTTCTGTTCCTAAACTTTGTAGATCGTAATAAATTCCGTTATATTCAGCTTGAGGATTAAACGAGAAAACAGTTATTCCGGTGTAGATGTATGGAGTAAAGTGGTTTCTGGCAGGAATATTATAAAGTTCAAGAAAATTGAGTTCAACCTGAGCTGAAATTTCGGTTATGGGGGATCTGAAACTTAGGTTTCTGGAGTAGTTATTATTGGTGAGTTTATCACTTGCTTCCACTTGTGCAAACAAGATATTTGACTTAAAAGCCCATCTGGGATTAAAATTATAGCGATATATAATTCCGCCACAGGTTTGAAAATTGGGAAAAAGTGTCCTCGGATTGAGATCTCCCATATAGAAAGAGGTTCCAACCATACCACCAATTTCGGATCTTTGAGCGTTGGAAATCAATCCAAAACATACAAATGCGAATACTATGAATACTTTTTTCATCCTTAATAACTTTAAGCTGCAAAGATATAAATTAACGACAATATATAGATATTATTATAATAAAAAAAGAAAGGGATTTTACTCCCTTCTTTTTATTTTGCATTAAACGTTAAATTTGAGTTTGTATTGATTAAATAAAAGACTATTTTACTAAATCAACGATAGCTTTGAAAGCTGCCGGATTGTTCATAGCGAGGTCGGCGAGGGTTTTGCGATTTAATTCGATACCCTTCTTTGCTAAGTTACCCATAAATACTGAGTAAGAGATGCCATATTCGCGAACGCCCGCATTAATACGGGTGATCCACAAACTTCTAAATGCTCTTTTTTTCGCTTTGCGATCGCGGTATGCGTATTGTTGTCCTTTTTCCCAAGTATTCTTGGCAACGGTCCAAACGTTTTTACGTTTACCGAAGTACCCTTTGGTACGATTCAAAATCTTTTTTCTTCTTGCTCTTGAAGCAACGTGATTAACTGATCTTGGCATAAATTCTCCTTTCTTTTTAAGTCAGCGGTTTACAATAGGTAAACTCTTAATGTGCTGAACATAAAGTTAATAATTATTTTAACAAAGACCCAACATGTTTTTGATGGTTCTTTCCATGGTCTTATCTGCTATAGCACTGTATGCTAAAATACGTTTTCTTTTAGTAGATTTTTTAGTTAAGATGTGGCTATGATAAGCATGGTGTCTTTTTACTTTACCGGTACCTGTAAGAGTAAATCTCTTTTTAGCAGCGGATTTGGTTTTCATTTTTGGCATTTGAAATGTTTTAAAATGTTAATATGATAGTGTTTAATGCAAATTTCTATTTTTTGGGAACAAGAATCATAATCATTCTTTTTCCTTCTAATTTAGGCATACTTTCTACTTTCCCGAAATCTTCTAAAGCTGTAGCAAATTTAAGTAAGATCAACTCTCCTTGATCTTTATAGACAATCATTCTCCCTTTAAAGAATACATCAACCTTTACTTTACATCCTTCTTTTAGGAATTTCATGGCATGATTGACTTTAAATTCAAAATCATGATCATCAGTATGGGGTCCCAATCTTATCTCTTTTATAATGATCTTTGCAGATTTTGCTTTAATCTCTTTTGATTTCTTCTTTTGTTCGTATAGGAATTTTTGGTAATCCATCACTTTACACACTGGTGGACTAGCTTGTGGTGAAATTTCAACCAGGTCAAGACCTAATTTTTCAGCAATTGCTAGAGCATCACGCAAAGTGGTGATTTGCGGTTCAAGGTTATCACCCACTACCCGAAGGGTTGGCGCCGTGATAAATTCATTGATTTTATGAAGAGCTTCTTTCTTTTGCGGAGCTCCTCGACGTATTACCGGACGATTGAATTGCGTTGCGATACCGATTCTCCTTTCTTTTAATTACTAATAACTTTATTTAAAATGTTTTGGGGCGCAAAAATACAAAAAAAATCAATTCAAAAATCATCAAATTTTTTTTTTTGATTCTCAAAAAAAAATAGTCAATAGTCGATAGTTATGTCTTCACCTTTCACCTTTCGCCTTTCGCCCTTCGCCTTTCACCTTTCGCCCAATTATCACATTATCACATTCGCTTATTAGCTTATTATTTAGTATCTTTGCATACACAATAAATCGAAAAATATGTGGTACAAAAATATTAGATTAGTTGATGATAATCAAGACTTTATCGGTGATATTTGCTTTAAAAATGGAATAATAATTGCTATTGGAAAAAATATTTGTCAGGATACTGATGCTATAGATTTTAAAAGATTTTCTCAGTATGTTTTATTTCCTGCTTTTACTGATTTACATGCCCATTTCAGAGATCCGGGTTTTACTTATAAAGAGGATCTGCATTCCGGTTCACGTGCTGCACTGAAAGGTGGTTATACTGCAGTAAATCTGATGCCCAATACAAAACCTGTTTGTAGTTCTATGGAGATTGTTCATGACGTTGAGAACCGGGCTAAAGAGATTGGTTTGATCACAGTGAATCAAACACTAAGTATGACCAAAAATTTACAAGGACAAGATTTTGAGCATCTTAAACATTTACAAAAAGGGGAAGTTTTATTCGTAACTGATGATGGTCGGGGAGTAAGTGATGATGAGGTTATGCGTGAAATATTTACCATTTGTAAAGAGAAAGATGCTGCGATTATGTGCCACGCTGAAGATCCTAAATTTAGCAAAACAGATATGAGAGTCGCTGAAAATAATATGACTTTTCGCGATATCAATCTTTTTAAAGAGATTGGCGGTCACCTTCATTTTTGCCATGTAAGCACAAAAGAAGCCATTGAAGCTATACGTAAAGCTCAAAAAGAGGGACATCATGTGACCTGTGAAGTTACACCTCACCATCTTTTTGCTACCGGATCAGAAGTGAACCATTATCGGGTTAATCCTCCCTTCAGAGAACAGGAAGATATTGAATCATTGATACTTGCCTTAAAAGATGGCGTTGCCTGTGCTATTGCAACCGATCATGCTCCTCATACTCAGGAGGAGAAAGAAGCGGGTGCTCCCGGAATGATTGGTCTGGAACTGGCTTTTCCCCTTTGTTATACAAAATTAGTAAAAAATAATTATCTATCATTAAATCAATTAGTTGATAAAATGTCAACCCAACCTTCACGCTTAATGCAACTGAATAAAGGAAAACTTCAAGTTGGTATGGATGCTGATTTTGCTATTTTTGATATTGAAAATGAGTTTACTGTTTTTGAAGATCTGTTTGAATCAAAATCAGTCAACTCACCTTTTATTGGTAGAAAAGTGTTTGGAAAAATCATCCAAACTATTAGAAAAGGAATTATATTTCAATGGTAATTCTTAAACAATGGTAAAACAAAGAGATACTTTTAATGAAAGACCTGTTTATACCCTCTCTGAGATTTCAAAGAGTATTGAAAATATTATTGCGAAAACCTACATAAAACCTTACTATATAAAAGCTGAAATTCTGAAATTAAACTATTATCCTCACTCAGGACACTGTTACCCTGAACTGGTTGAAAAGGAGAATGGAAAAATTAAAACTCAGTTAAGGGCTGTCATCTGGGCTACGCAATTTCGTGATATTAATGAAAGATTTATTAAAATCACGGGAGAACCTTTAAAAGAGGATATCGGAATTTTATGTTTGGCAACAATCGAATTTAGCTCCCAACATGGATTAAGTTTACATATTCAGGATATTGAACCCACTTTTACATTAGGAGAATTGGTAAAAAATAGGATGGAAGTGATCCAGAAATTGAAAATGGAACACATTTTCAATGCTAATAAACTAAAAAAACTCCCGTTAGTTCCGAAAAGAGTGGCCGTAATATCAGTTGAAACCAGTAAAGGATATAGTGATTTTATGGTCACTTTGTCTCAAAACAACTGGAATTATCGGTTTGAATGTGAACTTTTTCCTTCCATTTTACAAGGCGATAAGGCGATAATATCTATATCTTATCAATTGGATATGATTGCCAAAAGAAAAGAACAATTCGATTGTGTTGTGATTGTTCGGGGAGGTGGCGGAGATGTTGGAATGAGTTGTTATGACGACTATCAGCTGGCTTCAAAAGTAGCAACTTGCCCTATCCCGGTGATCTCAGGTATTGGCCATTCCACTAACGAAACCGTAACGGATATGGTGGCATTTGAAAATAAAATTACCCCTACAGAGGTGGCCTATTTTTTAATTCAACAATTTCATAATTTTTCAATCCAAATTGATGAACTTAAAAATCAACTTCTTAAAAAAACAGATGAGATATTGACCGATCAGGAGATCTATTTTAACCAAATAGGTCAATTGCTGAAATACTCATCCGAAAAATGGGGTAATAAAAAAATGAAGGAAGTGGATCTGATTTCTCAAAAGATCAGATTTTACACATCAAAAATGATCGAAGGAGCTAAAAATAATATAATTCAGGCTGAAACAAAGGTAAAATTACTCCATCCTGAAAATGTGCTCAAAAGAGGGTACAGTATCACTTTCTATAATGGAAAAGCGATTAAAAATCATACCGATATTCCGGAAAATGGAGAGATAACAACTCAGTTATGGAACGGAAAATTACAAAGTTTAGTAAAAAAACATGAAAAATAATTATCATACACATACCACTTACTGCGATGGAAAAGAGGAAATGAGCCAAATGGTGGAACGGGCTATTTATCTTGGCTTTAATCACTTGGGTTTTTCATCCCATGCTCCTATTGAAAAGGATAATAATTTTTCTATCAAAGAGGAGAAAATTCCTGATTATATTAAAGAGATTGAATTTCATCAGGTACATAATCCAAATATTCAATTGTTTAAAGGATTGGAGTGTGATTTTATTCCCGGTCTAACCAAACCATTTACCTATTTTAAAGATACTTATAAACTTGATTTTATAATTGGTGGGATCCATTTGGTAAATAGTGGAATCGACAATCAGTTGTGGTTCATTGATGGATCCAAACAACAAATTTATGATGATGGATTAGCACAATTGTTTCAAAATAATATCAAAAAAGCAGTCACTTGTTTTTGGGAACAAACATTTGAAATGATTGAAACACAACCTTTTGATATTATTGCCCATATTGATAAAATAAAAATGCATAATAGAGGGCGTTTTTTTAAAGAAGAGGAACCATGGTATAAAGATTTGGTTATCAAAGCTATCGATCTGTTATACCATAAAAATAGAATTGTTGAAATTAATTCCAGAGGACTCTATAAAAAAAGATGTGATCATTTTTATCCTTCCGATTTCATCATTCAAAAGGTTGCTAAAAAAGGTATACCCATGGTGATTAGCAGTGATGCGCATAAGTCGGAAGAGCTCGACCTCTTTTATAATGAAGCGGTTGCTAAACTAAAACAATTTGGAATTTCAAATGTAGTGTATTGGTCTTCTGATGGTTGGAAAGAAACTGCAATTTAAGAATTCAAAATAGTACAATAAAAAAAGGCTCTTATCAAGAGCCTTTTTTTGTCTAAACTAAAAAACTTATATTTTTCTTAGTCCATTTTACGAACATTTCTTGCTTCAACACCTTTTTTTCCTTGACCTAATTCAAACTCTACTTGATCACCTTCGTTTGGTGTTCTTCCAGAGATGTTTGATTCATGAAAAAATACATCTTTACCACCGTTATCAGGAGTAATAAATCCGAATTTTGAAGTTTGTTTGTAAAATTTTACTTTACCAGTTTCCATACTATTGTTTTATTGATTAATTGATTACTTTAAAATGGTACCATTTTAAAGGTTTGAACTGTTGGCAAAGGTAACAACTTTTTATTTATAAATATATGATTTTCAATATTTTTTTATTTTTTTAATAAGATTTAGTTAAAAAACTAATAGTCAGGCATATATTAATCATGAAATGATCTGTTTTTTAGTTTTTTTAAGAAAAATGGAATACATTACTGCTTTAATAATAGAAACTTAAACGTTTAATTCTGAAACTATTTAGTACTTTTGCACCAAATTGAATAATAGAGTAAGTGACTATGATATACCCAGTAAACTTTGAACAAAAAATCGGTTTTGATACAATACGTACTTTATTAAAAGAACATTGTATCAGCTTAATGGGGGTTGAACATGTGGATTTGATGACGTATGCTACTGATTTTGATCAAATCATATTGGCATTAGAACAGGTGCAACACATGCAAACAGCCATTCAGTTTGACGACCCTGTTCCGGCACAAGATTTCTTTGATATTAGAGGTGTTCTATCCAGAATTAGATTAGAGGGAACATTTGTCGAAATTGATGAATTGGCTGAAATCAGAGCTGTGTTAAGTACTGTAATACAAATTTTTGTGTATTTCAGAGTTAAAAATGAAGAGGATAAATATTCCCGAATATGGGATTTGTGCAAGGATCTTTATTTGGAAAAAGATCTGTTGGAATCAATAAATAAGATCATTGATCCTAAAGGTCAGCTAAAGGATAATGCGTCTGAAGAATTACGAAGAATAAGGAGAGAGATTATTAAGATCTCAGGTGAGGCAGATCGTAAGATTAAAAAAATATTGCAATTCGCTAAAAAAGAGGGTGTTGTTAAAGAGGATGCAGAAATGACCATCAGAAATGGTCGTTTATGTATTCCCGTACCAGCGCAATTTAAAAGAAAACTTCATGGATTTATTCATGATGAGTCTGCAACAGGACAAACGGTTTTTATAGAACCAGCGGATGTTTTTGATTCCAATAACGAATTAAAGGATCTGTTAAATGCTGAAAGAAGGGAGATTATAAGAATTTTAACGGAGATTTCCAATCAAATCCGGTTTTCATTACCTAATATTCATCAGACAATAAGTTTTCTGGGAACTTTTGATTTTATTAGAGCGAAGGCACAATTTGCAATAAGAATTAAAGGGGTTCTCCCTCATGTTCACAATGAACAAATGATTGAATGGAATCAGGCGGTTCATCCGATTTTGTTTCTGAATTTTCAAAATTCACACAAAAAAGTGGAACCACTGAATATTCAGTTGCATAAAGATTCCCGTATATTAATCATTTCCGGTCCAAATGCCGGAGGAAAATCAGTTTGTCTTAAAACAGTTGGCTTATTGCAGTATATGATGCAGTCAGGGTTGTTGGTTCCGATGCAGGAATTTTCAGAAATGGGACTCTTTGATTCCTTTTTTATCAATATGGGAGATGAGCAATCTATTGATAATGATTTAAGTACCTATAGTTCTCATTTAAGAAACATCAAAACCATGATTGAACATCTGGATTCCTCTTCATTGTTTTTGATTGATGAATTTGGATCCGGTACTGAACCCACTCTTGGGGGAGCAATGGCTGAAGCAATTTTGGAACATATTTATGAAACCGGTTGTTTCGGAATCATAACTACACACTATGGAAATCTTAAAGTGTTTTCAGAAACACATCCGGAAGCAGCCAATGGAGCCATGTTATTTGATACCAATGCGTTAAAGCCATTATTTATTTTAAAACAAGGAAAACCCGGTAGCTCTTTCACCTACGAAATTGCAAGACAAATCGGATTACCGGAATCAATCATAGCCAGTGCCATATCAAAATCGGGAACGACACAAATTGATTATGAAAGAGTTTTAGAGGAGGTGGAACTCGAGAAAATGGAATTGGAAAAAAGACTTAAAATGGTTACCCAAACCGATGATAAATTAGCAGAGTTGATTGATTCCTATAATGAGAAATTTAAAGAGTTTGATAAACAAAGAAAAGAGATCCTGCAAAAAGCTAAAAATCAGGCTATTTTGATCATTGATGGAGCGAATAAAGTGATTGAAAATACCATTAGGGAGATCAAAGAAGTGAAAGCAGAATCCACCAAAACCAAAGAGATCCGTAATAATATTCAACATTTGAAGAAAGATCTCGAAAAAGAGATCTCCTCCATTGAACAGGAAGAAGTAATGAAACCTTTGGTGCCCATTAAAAAAGCCACTCCAAAAATAAAAATGGATAAAATAGAGGAAACTCCTATTCAAGTTGGAGATTCGGTGTTGATAACCGATATTCAGACAATTGGAGAAGTAACACAATTAAATGGGAATGAAATAACCATCTCTTTTAATTCTGTTTCACTAAAAACCAATTTGAAGAGAGTGGTCAAAATATCCAAAAAGGAAGCAAGAACAGTTCAAAGAGGTGGGTTTTCTAAGTTAGATGGTACACGAATTGGGGAGGTGATGAATGAAAAAGTGGCCAAATTCAATGCCGTTTTAGATCTTAGAGGAAAAAGAGCGGATGAGTCCGTTCAACTCCTTGAGTCTTTTGTAGATGAGGCAATCCTTCTTAGCATTCACCATATCAAAATATTACACGGAAAAGGGGATGGAATTTTGCGAAAAGTGATCCGACAATATTTATCAAGAAGGAAAGATGTCCATAGTTATGGTGATGAGATGCTTGAACTCGGTGGTGCAGGTATCACAGTGATTAATTTGTAATTAACAATGTTAAATTTTTTAATATGATTATAATTTCTATAGGAAACGAGATTTTATACGGAAAAACAATCAATACCAATGCCTCATTTATTGCTGATCAATTGTATGGGTTGGGGATTGAGGTACAAAAAGTGATCACTATTGGAGATCATCAGGAGCAAATTCTGGAAACATTAACCGCTGCTTTTCTTGAAACAGATTTTGTGGTTATGACTGGAGGTTTGGGACCCACCAAAGATGATATCACCAAGCAGGTAATCTGTGATTATTTTCATGTGGAGCAGGTGATCAACGAAAAGGTGGTTGCAGACATCAAAAAAATGTTTGAGAGAAGAGGTTTCAAATTGAATGAAATCAATAGATTACAGGCTTCTATGCCGGTTGGATCGATCCCATTAACAAATAAAAATGGAACAGCACCAGGAATCTGGATCGAAAAGGATCAGAAGTTTTTTGTAGCTATGCCCGGTGTTCCTTTTGAGATGAAACCTATTGTTACGGATGAAATGATTCCGATGTTGAAAGAGCGTTACCCATTTCAAAACTGTATTGTACATAAAGAGTTAATCACTGCCGGTATTGGAGAAAGTGCCCTTTCGGAACTTATAGAATCATGGGAATTAGCTCTCCCAAAACATATAACATTGGCCTATTTACCGGCTCCCGGAAAACTGATGTTACGACTAACCGGAAGATCGGTAAAAGGTTCTGAAAATCAATTACATTCAGAATTAAAAGAACAAATAAAGCAACTTAAAAAAATCGCAGGAAACTATATTATTTCTGATCAAAGTGAAAATCTGGAGGAAGTGATCGGAAAAATACTTATCAGAAAAAAAGGAAAACTGGCCGTTGCAGAAAGTTGTACTGGTGGATATCTCGCCCATTTAATCACTTCAGTGCCAGGTTCTTCCCAATATTTTGAAGGGGGTTTGGTTTCCTATTCTAACGAAGTGAAACATGCCATATTAAATGTTAGGGAATTGAACTTGAAAAAACATGGTGCTGTCAGTGAATTTGTTGTTAATGATATGGCAATCAATACGATGGGATTGTTTGATGTTGATTATACAATCGCCATTTCAGGCATTGCTGGTCCCAGTGGTGGAACCCCTGAAAAACCGGTAGGAACCGTTTGGATTGCTGTGGCAAATCCGATGAAAGTGGTAGCCGAAAAGTTTAGTTTTGGAACGGAGGGTGGAAGAGAAGTGATTATTCAACGAGCTGCACGAGCCGCACTTTATATGTTTTATAAGTTATTGCAGGCTTAGTTAAAATGCTCATCAGATAATCTTGCTCCAATAGTCTGGATACAAGCAGCACCTAAACGGGAAGCTAATGCACCGCATTGGTCTACAGAATAATTATTGATTAACCCATAAAGGAATCCGGAAGCATAAATATCACCGGCACCTGTTGTATCTATTCTTTCACCAGGAGCAGGTGGAATAACGGTCACTTTACCATCCACTTTTGCAATGGAACCTTTTGCTCCCAATTTAACTACAGAAACAGAACAATACTTAGATAATTCATCAAGAGCTTCTAATTCTTCTTTTCCGGTAAATGCTTTGGCTTCCTCTTCGTTGGCAAAAATTATATCTACATAATCAACAAGTAATTGTTCAACCAAATCACGCATAGATTCCACTAAATTATAACTGGCCATATCCATCGATATTTTTAACCCGCATTGTTTGGCTTTTTGACAAATATCCAATACCAGATCTTTATTAAAAATCAAATATCCTTCTACATGAATGATATCATATTGTTTCAAAACATCAATATTGATTTCTGAAGGAGTCATAGTAGCAGCAGCTCCAAGGTAGGTAGCAAATGTACGTTCTCCATTCGGAGAGATAAATGTGGTTGCAATTCCGGTGTCAATATCAGAATACAAAAAATGGGTATTTATCTGGGCTCTATCCATATCATTTTTGAAGAAATCACCAGCCTGATCTTTTGAAATTTTTCCAATATAGCCGGTTTGAGCTCCTAATTTGGCCAAACCATAAATGGTATTGGAAGTTGAACCGCCGGATGCAATTTTTTGATTCAAATGTGCTATTTCACTATGAATCACTCGTTTCTTTTCAGCATCTATCATTTCCATTCCCCCTTTTACCAAACCGAATTTTTCAATTTGTTGATCATCAGATACTTCTAATAATACATCCACAAGGGCATTCCCAATTCCTAATATTTTTTTCATTTTTAATGTTTTATAATTTTATAAATTTTGCAGCACACCATCTGTTTTTCTCTTTGTGAGACACATACTGAAGACCTAATGATTCACATCTCTCTTTAATTTTAGGTAAATCATCATCAACATAAAAGCCACTTAAAAACAGAACGCCATTCGGAAGTAAAGTTTCATAATAAGCATCCATATCATTTAGTAAAATGTTTCTGTTGATATTGGCGATGATCACCTGATAAGAGTCACCTTTGATTGTAGCTGCATCTCCTAATTTTACTACAATATCTTCACTATTATTTCTTGAATTATTTTCAACGTTATTTAGGTAGGCCCATTCATCGTTATCAATGGCAGTCACCGGAAAAGCTCCCTTTTTGAAGGCTAATATCGCTAAAATACCCGTTCCGGCTCCCATGTCTAAAACTGATCTGTTTTCAAAAGGCTCTTCCAGAATATATTGAATCATCAATGAGGTTGTTTCATGATGTGCTGTTCCGAAAGACATTTTAGGTTCAATAACAATTTCGTAGTCCACTTGTTCCATTTGGGGATGAAATGGAGCTCTTATATAACAACGATCTGCAATTAAAACGGGTTCATAATTCGACTCCCATAAAGCATTCCAATTTTCCATCTTCACATCAGAAAACTGATATTGCAATTGAACCGGATATTCGTGTTGAGTCAAAATGGTTTCAATCTCTTCCTGATTGAACTGATCTTTTTGAATATAAGCTAACAGAGTATCTTCAGATTCACCATCTGAAAAACTTTCAAAACCCACTTCTCCAAGCAGCCCTATAAACACTTCTTTCCAGGGTTCAGGTTCACTGAACACGATTTTAAGTTCAAAATAATTCATTTTTATACTTTTTTATTGCATGATTTGACCGGCAAGCGTAAATTTCAGCGGGGTTAACATGTTGGTCTTTTTGTCTTTAATAATAACCAGATAGTAGTTTTTCTTTTCAACTATTCCTCTAACTGAATAATATTCATAGATTTGAGATCCTTTATGGTTCTTTTTAATATATCCTTCAATATTAGAGCTGATATTATCCATATTGGCAGTAGTTCTAATTTCAAGAATTGAACCATTTCCTTCCATTACAACAATCTCTTTACCTCTCACTCCGAAATAGCTGGCTAGGAAATAACCTTCATCATCTTCAGACCATTCCACGCCGGTAATTTTGGGATATTTTTGTTTGAAAGCAGCAATAGCTAATTCCGGAATTTCATTGGGTTTTTCATTAATTGATTCAACAGATAATTTGGCATATACATCGGATGGTTGTTCCTCTTCCGCTTTATATGTTTTTAATATCCTACCCAATTTATCAAAAACTACACTGGTAGAAACCATAGCTTTTTTGTTGTTTTTCTCATAGAATTCAACCAATATTTTATCTTGTTTATCCGCTCTGGTTTCTTTTACTGCTGTTATAAATTCATATCCTCTATAAGTGGATTCCAAATGTTTAAGCATAGCACCTGTGATCGCTTCTTCAGGTAAAAATGTATATGTTTTTTCCCACAAACCCTCTTTGGTAAAATAGAGTTCGTTTTTTTGTTCCTTAACAGTACAGGTAGCCACATAGAATGGATCAACGGTATTCCATTCCACATTTTCAGGTTGTAACACTTTTTTAGCGAATGCTTTTAAAACGGGAGCTGGCGCATCACCATTAGCATAGGGATCCTCTTTGGTGGTTTTAGGTTGTGTTTTAGGCTGAGTTGTCGTTTTAGGCTGTGTTGTCGTTTTGGGCTGAGTAGCAGGTTTATTCTCTTTAGGTTGGGTTGTTTCATCAGGATCAGCATTGTCCTCTTTAGGTTGTTGTTTAGGCTGTTGTTTGGGTTGTTGAGCTGTTTGTTGAGCAGGTTTTGTTTCTTGTTTAGGTTTTTGATTATTTTTGCCTTTGGGGGCATTTTCTTCAGCAATCTCTTGATCTGCTTTTTGTTGCACTTTCTGTTTTGGAGTAAGTTCAGGAGTTACAAATCCATCAGGGTCAGTTCTGGTTAAAAGTTTGCCAAAATTATCAAAAGTTAATACAGAAGCTTGTGCACCAACAACTTCAGGTTTAACCTCAACATAATAATACAATTTAACATTGAGTTCCTCTCTGATCTCCGAAACTGCAATATTAAATTCAGGATAATTTTTATCAATATACCCAATGATAGCAGTAGGTAATGTCGATTTAGGAATCAAAGTTGTAGATTTTATAAAAGTACCATCACTTTGGATATAAATCACAGCAGAAGAGCCATCTACTTTAAAATTGGCTACATATACATCACCATCCAATACCCATTGTGAGACTTTAACTTCCCCTTGTAAATCCAGTAATGTTTGTTTCACTTCATCAGGAACATTATCCGGTTTTACTTTTTGTCCGAATAACTCAGATGAGGTGATTAAAAGCAATGAAATACCCAATATTAGAGTACCAAAACGAACACTTTTTTTCATATTACATGTTTTTTTTATTCAAACTTCAAAAATAAGAAAAATTTTGGAATAAGTAAAAAGAAATTATTCTTCAAAAAATAGAATTTTCATTCCCTTAATATTGGTATCAAATTTCTTCTCAACATGAGAAATAATAAAATTTTCCAGTTCTTTTTCCAGATTGATCATTTTTCTTTCTGATTCATTGACAATAAAATAGGTATTTTTATCAGTGATATTCAAATCAAAAAATAGTTTACCATCCATGATGATTTTATCTAAAACACCAATCTCTTCCATCAATTTTACTGTATTGTAAAGGGTTGCTCTACTTACATAATATTTTTGGGCATTGAGATGATTTCTCAAAAAATCGACTTGAAATGGGGCATTGAGTTGTATAATGGCTCGAAGAATAGCAAATCGCTCCTGAGTTTGTTTTAGTCCCCGGGATAACAGTGTATTGGCAAACTGTCTAAACAAATGATCTGACGATTCTTGCAAATTCTTATAGTTTTTGCAAAAATAGGAATAATTTATTTATCTTTGTACCATAAATAATAAAAAAAATGGCAGCATTAACAAAAACAGATTTTAATTTTCCAAATCAAAAAAGTGTATATCACGGTAAAGTTCGGGATGTGTATAACATCAATGATGAACAGTTAATTATGATTGTCAGTGATCGGATCTCTGCATTTGATGTAATTCTTCCTGAAGGAATCCCTTATAAAGGCGAGATTCTTAATAAAATTGCCTGTAAATTTTTAGATGCAACTGCAGATATTTGTCCAAATTGGAAAATGGCCACGCCTGATCCAATGGTTACTGCTGGTGTAGCTTGTGAGGCGTTACCTGTTGAAATGATTGTCAGAGGATATCTTTGTGGAAGTTCATGGAGAGCTTACAAAAATGGAGCCAGATCTATTTGTGGAGTGCCCATCCCTGATGGAATGAAAGAGAATCAAAAATTTGAAAAACCGATCATAACCCCCACAACCAAAGCTGAACAAGGAATGCATGATGAGGATATTTCCAAAGAGGAGATCTTAAAACAAGGGTTGGTAAGTGTGGAAGATTACGAATTGGTTGAAAAATACACCATGGCACTTTTTGAAAGAGGTTCTCAGATTGCCGCTGAAAGAGGTTTGATTTTAGTGGATACCAAATATGAATTTGGAAAGAAAAACGGCAAAATATATTTAATTGACGAAATTCATACTCCTGACTCATCCCGCTATTTTTATGCAGCTGAATATAAAGAGCGTTTTGCAAAAGGAGAACAACAAAAACAGCTTTCTAAGGAGTTTGTAAGAGAATGGCTGATGGAGAATGGTTTTCAGGGAAAAGAGGGACAACAGGTGCCTGAAATGACTTCTCAAGTGGTGCAATCTATTTCTGACAGGTATATTGAATTGTATGAAAATATAACCGGAGAAACATTTGTAAAATCTGATACTTCTCATTTGTTGGGCAGAATTCAGAAAAATGTTACTGAATATTTGAATCATGGATTATAAAAACAAATTTGGACTTCCTTACGAATATCCTGACCTTTTTGAAGAACACATGCTGTATGTTCCACCAAGAGCGGAACCGCCTGTGTTAGATGAAAAATATCCTTACATCAATAAAAAATTCTATTTCAGACTAGCCAGGATCAGCATATTAGCTGCATCAAAAACGGTAGGATTTATACTTTTAAAGTTGATCATTGGTTTAAAATGCAACAATAGAGAGATTCTGAAAAAGTATAAAAAAGAACTCAAGAATGGTGCTATAACGATATGTAATCATGTTCACATGTGGGATTTTTTATGTGTTATGTTTGCGATTCGAAATAAATCTTTGTTTTTCCCCGCATGGCCTAAAAATTTAACCGGTCCAAACCGACATCTGATCCGTTTAGTTGGAGGCGTTCCGATTCCCAATAAAAAATCGGGTATTGTTGAATTCAACCATACCTTAAACGATGTGCTTCATCAAGGGAAGTGGCTCCATTTTTATCCTGAAACATCAGCGTGGTTTTATTTTGACGCGATAAGACCATTTAAAAAAGGAGTGTTCTCTTATGCGGTAAAACACAACAAGCCGATCTTACCTTTAGTGATTACGTATCGAGATCCCCGGAAAATTTTTAAATTGATATACCGGAAAAAACCGTTACTTTCAATTACGCTTGGAGAGCCTATTTTCCCTGATCAAAATTTGTCAGAAGTGGAAGCGACTCAGAAAGTATTATATCAAACGCGAGAATGGATGCAAAAAACTGCGGGTTTTGATATGATCATTGACCAAAATGTGAAGAAAAGGAGTGAAATGTGATCCAATTAGGGAGTTAAAAAGTAGAAAACGATTAAAAAGAAAAAGGACTTTTAGATAAAAGTCCTTTTCTTTTTGTAGTGATTCCGACAGGATTCAAACCTGTAACCTTCTGATCCGTAGTCAGATACTCTATTCAGTTGAGCTACGGAACCAACTTTGTTTATGGATGCAAAAATACATAAAATTACGATACTATGCGTTCAAATGGAAATTTTTTTCCAAAAATAAAAACCTATTGATTTTTTCTTTATTTTTGCACCCCTTAAAACATTATAATAAATAATATTTAAATTTATGGCAACAAGAATCAGATTACAAAGACATGGTAAAAAGAATCAACCTTTTTATCACATTGTAATTGCAGATGGTCGTGCACCACGAAACGGACGTTTTATCGAGAAGATCGGTACCTACAACCCCTTAACCCATCCTGCAACTATTAACTTAGATTTCGAAAGAGCATTGTATTGGGTAGAAGTGGGTGCTTCTCCATCAGATACAACCCGTTCGATTCTAAAACGTGAAGGTGTTATGTTAATGAAACACTTAAAAGGTGGTATCGCAAAAGGCGCAATTAGTGAAGCTGATGCAAACCGCAAATTCGAAGCTTGGAAACAAGAAAGAGAATCAAAAGTGAATAACATGAAACGTGAATTAGCCGACAAAGGTCGTACAGAATCAAAAAAACGTTTAGAAGCTGAATCTAAATTACGTGAAGTAATTGCTCAAAAAGTAGCTGCAAAGTATCAGGCTGAAGTGCAAGCTGAAGCTGCTGCTGCAGAAGAAGTAACTGAAGAGGTTGCTCCTGAAGCTACTGAAACTCCTGAAGTGGAAGCTGCTGAGTAATATTCTTTTACAACATCGCATAAAAAAGGGATCTCATTGAGATCCCTTTTTTATTGTGTTATTCAATCCAGGAATAAGCTATTGTACTATCCGGTTTAGAAGCAAAACTTTGAAAATGGTATTTTGTTCCATTTTCAAATATTAATGTAGAATCATTTTGGATACTATAGGAGTACTTATCCACAACTAACCATCCACCTTCAGACTGCATCCATCTTTCAGAAATTAGCTGATTATTCGTTACATGATAAACACCCCATTTATGCTTAAAATTTTGAGTGGAATTATAACGCTGACTCATTATTTGTTCTAGTATTGTTAAATCATGGGTATCATTTATAACATCCCAAAATATAAATCCATTTTTATATAACAGGAAAACTTCAGTAAAAATGATGGGAGGCGAAGAATTATTGGTGTAAAAGTAATAGTAATAACCATTTGTTTGGATCTCGCTACCGGAATAAGGGGTTCTCTTCATTGTCAGCTCTTCATCACTACAACTACCCAGTAAAGATAAAATAATCAGAAGAGAAATACAAATTTTAATTTTTTTCATATCTTTATATATAATCTTTGTTAAATGTTTTAAAAACTTAGTTATGAGCCATTTATCAAAGTATTTAACGATCCCCATTCAAACCCATCAAAAATAAAATTAGTTTCAATACATGTTTCGCAAATATATGGTTTTATTATTAGAATTTAAAAAAAGTTTAGTTTTTTGAGAGATGTGTTAACAAAAAAGGGCTTCTGATTCAGAAGCCCTTTTTTGTTAAAAGAAAGTGTTATAAATTATTTTACAACAACTTTAGAAGTATAAGTTCTACCGTTTTGAGTAACTTTTAACATATAGATACCTGATGTTAAATTGTTTACATTAACAGTTAAAGATTCTTCAGTAGTTTTTTGGTTATAAACCATTTGACCAACGATGTTGAATAATTGAACGTTAGCAGGAGTGTTTTCAGCTAAAGTTACGGTAAAGTTATCCGTTGCTGGGTTTGGACGAACAGTGATGTTTTTTTGATCAGCTTCATTAACACCAACCCATTGACAATCATCACAAGTTGCATGAAGTAAAATACCAGGACGTCTTAAGTTTCCGTTCCAAACTTTATTGTGGATATATTTTCCATATAAAAAGAAAGAAGGAGAAGCAACACTGTATTCCATAGCGTTTAATGAAGTACTTTTTTCATTAACCAATGCTGTTGAACCTTCTGTATTGTATTCAGAACGTGGATCTTCAGTATAATATCCGATAAATCTGCTAATGTCAGTTCCTACAATACTTGCTAGTGTTCTGTTAGGAGTACCTGATTTGAATGAAAATGCTACAGCAACACTTTTTTGAGAAATATTATTAAATCCTGTTACAGGTAATAATCTGTAGATATAAGAATTTCCAGTGGTATCGTCAACAGTTAAAGGAATTTTTACCTGATAGAATTTGGCATAAGTGGAAGGAGCAATGGTTGCATCAATTTTATTATAAGCAATGTCAGCTTGTTTGAATGCAGTTGTTGTTCCGTCATAAGTAACTCCAATATAAGAGAAAGAAGGATTAGCAACAACCGTCATTACCAAAGTATCAACTATGTTTGCAGCAATACTAGACTCTCTAAAATATGCATAAAGACATCCAATTGAATCAATTGAATAAGTAGGAGTTCCACCAATATGAGGAACGTGAATTGGGTTACCCTCATCATCAAGCACGCCATTATACATTTCATACCAAATATCTTCAGTAAAATCAAATACTTGAGCAAAACTGTAGAATTGAGGACGACCATCAGTTCCATCATTATAGTTTATAGTAGCAACAGAATCTTGAAGGAATGTTGATCCACCATCCTCTAATGTTTCTCCTAAATAGATTCCTAAATCCTCAGCATAAGAGAACCACCAAGAACCGGCACCGGCTTTAGAAACATTGTTTAATGTTCTTTTTTGAATAGGAAATTGGTTTTTACCTTCCTTAACAGTTTGTGTTGATATTTGAGCGAAGCTTAGACTTGCAATCAAAACCAACATTAAAGTTGTGTAAAATTTTTTCATTTTTTTAATTTTTTTGAATTGGTTATTAATTAATTACGTGAATTTTCTTGTTTTTAAATTTCTTTTTTATACTGGTCGCAAAGATATATAAAAAAAAATTAAATTTCAATTCATTTTTTTGAAAAAAAAGCGGTCTTTTTGACCGCTTTTTATAATTTTTTTACATTTTCTATCTAATGATCATTTTTTGAGTAGAAGAACCTGTTGTAGTTTTAATATTCACCATATAAAAACCGGAGCTTAATGAGGAAACATTGATTTGATATTGATTATTACCATTTTCAAGAGTTACATTTTCAGAATAAACTTCTTGTCCCATCATATTGGAAATGGTCAAAATTCCGTTTCCGGTTTCTTTGGAAAGCATGGTAATGAAAATTTGTTCTGTAGCAGGATTTGGGTAAAGTCTCATTTCTGACAAACTATTATCTTTAATTCCATCGCCAATATTCCAAAGATTTTGATACACTTCCTGACAATTGTTAAATACACCAATATCAGTTTTTGGAATAGAGTATCCAAAAATGCTTATAGGATTAGTTTCATAACTAACATTAGGAGTTAATCCCGGTACATCTTTTTTATACCACATCATAAATAGTTTCCCCTCGCCGGAATTAGGAGCCATAACAGGCCACATACTTTCCGATTCATTTTCAGTGATCAACTCACCCATTAATTCGGTATTGATCCAATCCACATAATAGAGATCGCGGTGATAAGATAACCAGCTTACATTAGCCTGATCATCCCATGTTGTGCCATTATCATTAGAAACTGTTGCAAAAACACCTCTGAAATAATTGGTATTAGCAACGAATAAATAAGGGTATTCCAATGTAGAAGTATAAAGCATATATACTTTTCCTCCTTCAGCCACTAAATTGGGGAAAGAAGTTGCACCTGAAAATCTATAACCTATCCAGGTGTAGTTATTGGCGAACCAAATGGTATCATCACCGTCGAGATTAGGGCGACCAATACTATATGGCTGATCCCCAACTTCATTTAAAGTATCCATAATGGTTGTATATGGAGGAAGATTTTCGTTCCAGTATAAAATATCGCCGGTTCCATGCCAATAGGACCAATAACCGGGTTGACTCTCTTCGTCTCTTTGAACCAAACGGGTTCCAAAAGCGACATGAACCATTCCATTATCATCAATGGCCGCACTAAAAGTTTCATCATTAACGTAACACTGTGGTAAAAGAGAGTAATCTGAGTCAAAATCATCAGGTCCGGGAAAATCAAAAACCAAATGTCTAGTCCAGGTATTACCTCTGTCATTAGATTGTAAGTAGAAAACATCAGAGGATAAACCACCACAAACTAAAACAACAATACCATTTTTTTCAACAAATTTTATTTTATCAGCGGTAATATTTTTTCTATCTTTATCAAGCATACCTGGCATTAAAACAGGGGTTGACCATGTTGCACCACCATCAGTAGATCTAAGATAAACGGTAACACAATTATACCCTTGAAAAAAGTAATTGGTATCACTTTCAGTTTGAGCTGCAATATGAATGGTATCACCCTGAACAGCCATTGTTGGCCACAATAATGAGGTACTTGTACTAGTACCATTAGTGTGAGTTGATACAGGACCGGTAAGTGTAGTTTGTGTCCATGCTCCGGTACCTTTAGTAGTTCTTTTATTGATTACTAAACCAGAACCTGAATGCGAAACAACGATTTCACCTGTACCAAGAGGAGCAATAATACCAAATCCGGTACGAACTGTTTCAATCCTTGCATCAGAAGAGGGCATTGCACCCCATGATGTTCCGTTAAAATAATTGTAACCTGTTCCTCTGGTTGGACTTTCTGTAGTTGAAGTTGTCCAAACAGCAGCAGCAGTACCATCAGGAAATGAGGTAATCGTATTTCTTGATGTACCGTTAGAAATCACATTATAGTGTGTATTTCCAATCAGATTTCCACTACCATTTCTGATCATTTGAGGCGTAACGATGTCGTCAGAAACCTCAAAACCTGTAGCATGTGAATATTTCACTTGTTGAGGAGTTGTTACATTTTTTGATACTTTTACAGGTGCTTGAGCAAATAAAGCAACAACTGTCAGCATCAAAATACTAATTGATAACCATTTTTTCATAATACTCTGTTTAAATTAATACGATAAAATTGGGTGCAAATATAACAAATTTTTTTAATTCTCCAATTTATTTCATCAATTATAAAAAATAAAAAAAGGGCAGTGTATGATGCCCTTTTTAATAGATAAGTTTCAAAAAATTAGCGAACGATAAATTTTTGAGTGGTTGAACCAGCTTGAGTACGAATAGTTGCCATATAGAAACCGGCACCAAAGTCAGATACACTTACTTGATATTGATTATTGCCATTTTCAATAGCAATATTTGCAGAATAGATTACTTGTCCCATAATATTAGTAACGGTTAATGTGCCGTTAGCATTTTCTTTTGACATTACGTTAATTGTAATTTCGTTAGTAGCTGGATTAGGGAATAATCTAAGATCTGATAATGTATTATCTTTAATACCTTCTGCATTCCAAATACCTTGTTCAATTTCTTTTGTATTTTTGTAAATACCGATATCTTCCTTTGGAATATTAAATCCGTAAACATCAGTAACACTAGAAGGATTGAAATCTGCAATACATCCTGGAATTGGATCCACATACCACATCATATTTAACTTGTTATTGGAAGAGTTATGAGCCATAATTGGAAGAAAACTTTCCATTTCGTTGTAAACCATCAATTCACCAAAAAGTTCAGTTTGTTCCCAATCTACAAAATACATTTCAGGATGATAGGACAACCAGGATACACTATCCAAGTCATTCCAAGTTGCACCGTTATTATTGGAAACAGTTGCAAAAACACCAAGATAATATTCATTGGTTGCTTGGCTTAGATAAGGAGCTTCAAGTAATGCGTTGTACACTAGATATACTTTACCACCTTCAGCAACGATTTGAGGGAAAGTGATTGATCCTAAAGTTTTACTATTACCATAATCAGGTTGTTCAAAACCATTCATAAACCAGATGGTATCATCACTATCTAAGTTAGGACGACCAATTCTACCTGCATAAGCTTCAACAGTATTGGTATCAAACGGAACTGTAAATGCTGGCATGGTAGAGTTCCAATAAATAAGATTATCATAAGCCCACCATAAAGAGTACTCATTTGCTGCATTTTCTTCTGTTCTGGCACACATTAATGTTCCAAAAGCAACATGAACAATACCGTCATCACCAATAGCGATAGAAGCGGTATAGTCATTTAAGACAGTCATTGGGAAAGTTCCGGTTGTGAAATCAAAATTTGGGCCACCTGCGAAAGGATAAACGGAATGTTTAGTCCAGGTATCACCTCGGTCATTTGATTCAATATAGAAAGTTTCACCAAATTTTTCAGAAATGAGACAAACTAATTTTCCATTTTTTGCCACTAATGTATAATTATCAGCCATCTCTTTGTTTTCATTAGCCATAGCAGGAATCAATTGAGGAGTTTGCCAAGTAGTTCCACCATCATTAGATCTGTAATACAAAACAGGGGTGTGAATACCTTGATAAAGAGCACCCGTTTCATTATCGGTACATGCAAAAAGATGAACAGTATCTCCCTGTGTTGCAATAGAAGGCCACAATAATACGGTATTACTTGCATTACCATCATGACCAGGTCCTAAAAGAATTGTTTGTGTCCATGCACCTGTTCCTTTAGTAGCTCTTTTATTGATCACAAGTCCAGTACTACCATTATGTGAAACAACGATTTCACCTTGGTTAAGTGGAGCAATACAACCCCAACCGGTACGCATTGTTTCAATTCTACCGGTAGCTGGATCAGCTACAGGACCCCATGAAGTTCCATTGAAATAATTGTATCCGGTTCCTCTTTCTGCTGAAACATGCCCTGTGATCCAAGTAGCACCAACAGTACCATCTTCCCAATTAGTAATTGTATTTCTTGCTAAACCATTTGTGTATATATCATAAAATGTAGATCCAATTTTTGAAGTTGCCCCATTTCTCATAAATAAGGGAGCATCGTTAACTGGTGTGATTTCATTACCGTTAAGGGCTTTTTGCTTAGCGGGAACATTTACATGTTGGTTCGGTCTTGTTATTTTAGTCTGAGCTTGAACTAAAACCACAAATGCCAACATTACAACTAAAAATGATAAAATTTTTCTCATAATAATATAATTTGGTTAATAATTGAATACTGACCACAAAGATATATAAATAAAATAATAAATGCTACAAAAAGTAGTAAAAAAATGTTAAAAGGTCAAAATAGCCTACGAACTACTTTTTTCTGAAATATATTTCTATTGGAACTCCCGAGAAATTCCACATCTCTCGGATCTTATTTTCCAAAAATCTTTTGTAATTTTCTTTAATATATTGGGGAAGATTACAGAAAAAGGCAAAAGCAGGGAATGGGGTTGGCAATTGAGTCACATACTTAATTCTTACCACTTTATCTTTAACAACAGGAGGTGGAAACTGTTTAATTAAATCTAAAAGTTTATCGTTCAATTCAGAGGTTGAAATTTTTCGGTTGCGATTATTATTCACTTCAACAGCTGTTTCTAACACTTTAAATATTCTTTGTTTATTAATTACGGAAGTAAAAATGATAGGCACATTTTTAAAAGGTGCAATTTTGTCTCGGATAAGATCCTCATATTCTTTTAAGGTTTTATGATCTTTTTCAACTAAATCCCATTTATTCATTACAATAACAACTCCTTTTCTATTTCTGGCTGCTAAACTAAAAATATTCACATCCTGAGCATCAAAACCCTGAGCAGCATCACACATTAAAATACAGACATCGCTATTTTCAATGGCACGAACGGCTCTCATAACAGAGTAAAATTCCAGATTCTCTTCTACTTTCCCTTTTTTGCGCAATCCGGCCGTATCAACCAAATAAAAATCAAAGCCAAAGCTATTGTATCTGGTGTATATGGAATCCCGGGTTGTCCCAGCCAATGGAGTTACAATATGTTGATCTTTTCCAAGAAATGTGTTCACGATGGAGGATTTTCCCACATTTGGTTTCCCTACAATCGTAATTTTGGGAAGGTTATCATTTTCTGATACAGGAATATCATTAGAAAAATGGGTAACTACCTGATCTAACAACTCTCCTGTTCCACTTCCCGAAGCAGCAGAGATTGGAAAAATCATTTCGAACCCCAAAGAATAAAACTCAGCATAATCATAAAAGTTGCTGGGGGAATCAATTTTATTAACAACCAGATAGAATGGTTTTTTACATTTTCGTAAAATATTGGCAACATCCTGATCTAAAGGTGAAACACCTTCTCTTCCATCTACTAAAAAAAGGATCACATCCGATTCTTCAATCGCTAAATTTACCTGTTTTCTGATTTCGAGTTCGAAAATATCATCTGAACCAACAACATAACCACCGGTATCGATAACGGAAAAATCGAATCCATTCCAATCTCCTCTACCATAGTTTCGGTCTCTGGTTACACCGGCTATTGAATCTACAATAGCTTCCTGTGATTGTGTTAATCTATTAAAAAGTGTTGATTTTCCAACATTTGGAGTGCCAACTAATGAAACAATGTTTCCCATAATAATTTTTTTTGACTTATAAAATATTTGCTAATTGTTCTTTCAGCTTCTCAGCCTCATCCTTCATAGCAACAACAATTTGTTGTATATTAAAGTGATTGCATTTAGATCCAATCGTATTGATCTCTCTTCCCATTTCCTGAGCAATAAATCCAAGTTTTTTTCCTGGAGAAGAAGATTCATGAATGGTTTCTAAAAAATAATCACAATGTTTTTTCAATCTGACTTTTTCTTCAGTTATATCTAATTTTTCAATATAAAAAATCAGTTCCTGTTCAAAGCGGTTTGGATCATATTTACCGGTTAATTGAGCTTTTTCCAGAGCATCTTCCATCCTTTTTCTTATTGTTCCAATCCTTTCTTCTTCAAAAGGGGTAATCTCTTGTAACAATTGTTGGATTGTATTAACCCTTAAAATAGTATCATCTGCTAAAACTTTACCTTCTGAAGATCTGAATTCTGTTACCATTTTACAGGTATCCACAATAGCAGTTTTTAATTGTTCCCAAACAGTTTCTGACAACTCCTCTTTGGGTGAGGAGATCACATCCGGCATCTTTAAGGTCTGTAAAAAAAGATCAGAATTATTTTGATTTCCCACAAAATCAGAAAGGTTATTAAGCTGTTCAAAATAGAGTTTTGCCAGTTCGAAATCGATGGATGTGGTGAGAGATGAAGCTTTGTCAATATATATGGCTACATCAATTTTCCCTCTTTCGAGTTGTTGGGATATGATTCCTCTGATCTCGTTTTCTTTATCTCTAAACAAAGAGGAGATACGGGTATTCAAATCCAATTGTTTACTATTGAGGGATCTTATTTCGATAATGACACTTTTATGATCTAAAGTGACATTTGATTTACCGAAGCCGGTCATTGATTGAATCATATCCAGTTTTTTTAATAAAAAGGGTAGCTTACGCCACCCTAAAGTATTTTTTAAATATAAAAACCAACAAATTATTTATTGATTTTCTTGTGAAACCTTCTTTCCGGTAGCGTAATTGATTTTCAATGCGCTATTGTTACGAAGTTCCTGTTTGATGATATTTACATATCTCATTTGAACATCCTTGTCCACCTTTAAAGAAAAAGTCAATTTATTTTTATCATTTTCGTCTAAAGGAGCTTTACGAGCAATAATAAACTCTTTAACACTATTTTCAAGGTCTTCAGGTTTAATAGTTTGATCATCGAGTTGAACAGAGATCTTTCCGGGAGGTAATGTATTCTCTTTATTACTAATTGGAGCACCAATATAAATAGTAGCAACTAAAGATTTTTTTTCCAGCTTTTGGATTTCAGATGCTGTTGGAACTTTTAAAAGAACCTTAATATTGGTTTCACGCATATTGGTAATAACCATGAAGAAGAATAAGAACATGAAAATAATGTCCGACATCGAACCTGTGTTAATTTCAGGAACTTCCTTTTTTTCGTCTTTTCTAAATCTTGCCATAATCTTCCGTTTTTATTGAGCTTGGTTATTCAAATCGTTAGGTTTTGCCTCAGAAATTTGCATAGGTACAGCAATTTTAATGGCATTTTGAATAGCAGTATCCAGTGTACTATATTTTTTTCCAAAATACTGATTGGCTACTTTATCACGTAATTCATTTACAGCTTTTTCCAATTCATTTTGAACTTGAACATAGATATCATAAGAAGTACTTTGGTCATTTTTCAAAGAAACAACTCCTTGAGAAACCATGAAATCGCCAATGAAGTTGATTGATTTTCTTTCTTTAACAGGAAGATCTTCAGAGTTATTAGCATTTTCCAAAAACTCTTTAGCTTTATCTTTTAATTCGGAAACGGTAATAATGGAACCATTAGCACTAATCTCATTTTTAAAGTTAACAACCACTTCCAAGACATTTCTTCGGTTAACGGGAGCTGTAACAATATCAGTTGCAGGAGGTGGAAGTTTTCTAGGAATTCCTTGTTCCGTATTGATAGAAGAGGTCAACAAGAAGAATGTTAACAATAGAAAAGAGATATCTGCCATAGAACCAGTATTGATTCCGGGTGTTTTTCTAGCCATTTTATCTATATTTTTTAATGGTATTCATAATCATTGATCCAACAATCATCAAAAGTGTTCCGAAGAATATCACATAGAATACGATCAAGCCTGAGCCAACCCATTTCATTAGAGAACTGCTAACCTGAAGTTCAACAGCTTTATCAGTTAATTCTCCTGAAGAAACGAAATATCCTATAACGGCAACAATAACAATTGCTAATAATCCTAAGATTCCACCAATATTTGATTTAAAGTTTTTAACCATTTGGTAAATGAAGAATACTACAAGAAGTCCTAAAGTCAAGAAAAATACGATATAGGAGAAATAGATAGAATAATCGATATAAAAGCTTTGAGTTGTATAATCTGAGATAGATACAATATAAGATTTTAAATCTAACTCTTTTTTATTTTTTGAATTAAATGAGTTGATTTCTTGAATTTTATTTAATACACTGGTTGCAGCTTTAATGTTTTCATTTTGTAAAAGATACTCTTGTTTTAAAACAGTATAATCACTTTCCAATGTTTTAATATAAGCAGGAAGATCCTGAATGGTTTTAATTTTAGCAAAACCATCTGTATAATAAGCACTATTTTTGGCTTCTTTGAAAAGTTTAGCAGAATATTCAGGGAAAGCAGCTACATAAGCATCAAATTTTCCTTGATTATCTTTAATTTCTTTTAGAGATGTGATATATGTGTAAAAAATATCTCTTTGTAACGATTCTTTTTTAAGTTCAGCATTAGATTCGTTGATTTGAGCGTCATATTTTTTAACAAAATCGGGAAGTGTTTCAACTTTTAAAGACTTAACATCTTTAATCATTTCAGGATTTGATTCTTTTACTTTATTTGCAGCAAAGTAGGTTACTTTTGATGCATCATCGAAACTGACAGAAAAGACCAGTCCCAAGACGCAAGCAATACCTGCAATAGTAAAGACAATTATATTAACAATTTTTCTCATAACTTTCTATGGTTCGTTAAGGTTAAAACGTTTTCAAAAATTATTTATTTTTGATTAAAATATCCATGAAAGAGATGGTAGCGTCTTCCATATCGCTAACGATTGCGTCAATTTTTGATAAAATATAGTTGTAGAAAACTTGTAAAATAATCGCTGTGATCAAACCGAATACAGTTGTTAAAAGAGCCACTTTCATACCGGCAGCAACAACGGTTGGAGAGATATCACCAGCTCTTTCGATATCATCAAAAGCGAAAACCATACCTACAACAGTTCCTAAGAATCCCAACATGGGTCCTAAAGCTAATGCTAACGCGATCCAGCTCAAGTTTACTTCTAATTTACTCATTTGAACGCTACCGTAGGAAACAACTGCTTTTTCAACAGAATCCATACCTTCATCGTAACGATCCAATCCTTGATAAAATACACCAGCCAAAGGTCCTTTAGTATCACGGCAAAGTTCTTTTGCTTTAGCAATACCACCGGTTTTGATTGCGTCTTCGATTTTTTGTAATAATTTAGCAGAATTAACAGTAGCTAAGTTTAGATAGAAAATTCTTTCAATAACTAAAGCTAAACCTAAAACTAAACATAATAAGATTGGAGCCATCCAAACAGCACCACCCTCAATAAATTTATTTTTCAATACATAGTGTAAGCTTTCTTCAACCACGTTATCATTGTCATTTGTCAACGTTGCTTTATCAGCTGGAGCAGCAGTTGTTTCAGCAGGAGCAGCAGCCGTTTCAGCAGCTACTTCTTTTGTATCAGCTTTTTTCTCATCTTTTACTACTTTTGTAGTAGCTTCTTTTTTTGGTTCAGCAGCTTTTTCTTTATTTTGTGCAAAAGCCATGTTTGAAATACCGAAGGTTAGTAAACCGATTACGGTAAATAAAGCGATTAATTTTTTCATAATTACTTTACGGATTTAATGATTTAATGTTTTTTGTTAATTTCTTTTTTTATTATAAACTATTATTATTCAAATTATTAGTTGCGGAGAGAAAGGGATTCGAACCCTTGAAACGCTTTCGGCGTTTACACACTTTCCAGGCGTGCGCCTTCGACCACTCGGCCATCTCTCCTCACAAATTTTTTGAGCGTGTAAAATTATAAAAAATTTACGAGCTTTTGATCAATACTTGAAATTTTTTTTACCAAATAATTTTTTTATTTTTGCACCTCATTATTATTAACTTCGTAAAATTATATAACTTCGTGAAAAATACCCCAATCAGTAAGGATTTAGTAGATCAGATTGTTGCAAATAGCGGCATTAATAACTTAGGAACTGCTTCTATCAGAGAGATTAAAAAATTGATTAACCAGATTGAAGATAAAAGTAATACCAAATTTATTCGCATGGAAATGGGAATTCCCGGAATTCCTGCATCCCAAATTGGAGTTAATGCTCAAATTGAAGCGCTAAAAAATGGATGCGCTGCCATCTATCCCGATATAGACGGAACCCCTGAACTGAAAAATGAGATGTCTCGATTTATCAAAAATTATCTGGATCTTGACATCTCACCATCCGGTTGCATTCCTACTGTTGGATCTATGATGGGTGGAATGGCAGGATTTATGACTTTTTCCAGAGCGAGAAAAGGAAGAGATACTACTTTATTTATAGATCCAGGTTTTCCTGTTCAAAAACAACAACATCGCGTTTTAGGTCTCAAATATGAATCATTTGATGTTTATGACTTTAGAGGAGAACTTTTGAAAGATAAAGTGGAATCTTATTTGATGAAAGGAAATGTACATTCTATTATTTATTCAAATCCTAATAATCCTTCCTGGATCTGTTTTACTGAAAAAGAGTTACAGATTATTGGAGAATTAGCTAATAAATATGAGGTTTGTGTGTTTGAAGACTTGGCTTATTTTGGAATGGATTTTAGAAATGATATCTCAAAACCTGGTCAACCTCCTTACCAACCAACGGTAGGAAAATATACTGATAATTATGCCTTATTGATCTCTAGTTCCAAAGCATTTAGCTATGCCGGTGAAAGAATCGGTATGCTGGTTTTATCGGATCACCTTTTTAATCAAGAGTTTCCAGATCTTATTCCTTATTTTGGCACCCCAATTTTTGGAAGAGCCATCATTTACGGGACCGTATACGCCATCAGTTCCGGTACTTCCCATTCTGCTCAATATGCTTTAGCAGCTATATTAAAAGCTTGTAACGAAGGAAAATACAATTTTCTGGATGAAGTGAAAGTGTATGGCGAAAAAGCCAAAAAAATGAAGAAAATTTTTATTGATAATGGATTTTCCATTGTATATGATAAAGATGAAGATAAACCTTTAGCTGATGGTTTCTATTTTACCATTGCTTATCCTGATCTTACAGGGGAACAGTTACTCAAAGAGTTCCTGTATTATGGGATAAGTGCTATTACTTTAACCATCACCGGTAGCGAAAGAACAGAAGGATTAAGAGCTTGTGTTTCCTTAATACCTTTTGAGCAAATTCCGGTTTTAGAGGAAAGGCTAACTATTTTCCGCGAAAATCATTAATCAACCTTTTAATGTCATTAAACCTCCCCAAAAATCTATTTATAGATTCTTTTTTTCGTTTTATTAGCATTTTTCTATTGGGGATTTTTCTTCTCCTTTCCTGTAAGCAATCTTCTAAATATTCCGGATTGTCTGAAAATAGTGGGGATTGGAAAGAGATGTACGGTTTTTATTCCAATGATTCTTATTATGATTTTTTTAAAAACCATATAAAAACCACTCCTGAACCCGATTCTATTGATCAATTAATGATCGAATTTTATTTGAATCACGATCCGTTTTGGTCTAATGAAGGGTTTCAGGCTGAAAGAATTGCTCATTTACTTTCGATCATAAAAAATTCAACTTTACATGGCTTGCCTTGTGAAATGTTTGAGTATCCTTTTTTAAAAAGTGCATTAGATTCTGTGTCTCAATTTAAAATTAAGGATCAGCAAATATTGTATGATGTATTATCTCACATCGAATGGAAACTAACACGCCAATATTTACATTATGTTAAATCGATCCATTTTGGTGCACTCAATCCTGCTGAAATTCACCCCGGAAAATGGCTATATCCACCTGTTGATGCTTCTATCGATTTTTATAAGCATGTTTTGAACAATATGGATCGCTTTGAAATAATCATCGACTCTCTTACTCCCAAAACAAATAGTTATTTACGTTTGCAAAAAGAACTTGAAAAATATGCAACTATTTCTGATACAACAGTTTTAGATACATTTAAACATACCAAAACCTATTTTACCGATAAAATTATTGCAAATCTGGAACGGTTAAGATGGAAAACTGATAAACCGGCAACAAATTATATAGCCATCAATATTCCTGATTTTACACTTCGTACTTTTATGAGTGATACTTGTGCGGTGGTTTTAAAAATATGTTGTGGACAAACTCATACGAAAAGTCAAAGAGAAAAATTGACATTTGTCAATGGAGTGTGTCCTTCCGGGAAATGGGAAACCCCTTTATTGAAAAGCCGCATTTATAACCTTGTGCTGAATCCTGAATGGAACATTCCATATAGTATTTTAAAAGAGGAGTACTTTCCCAAATTGAAAAAGGATAAACAGGCAATAATTTCCAAAGAAAAATTAATGGTATATAACTCCAGAAGAGAGCGGGTTGAACCGGGTTCAATTGATTGGAACCAATATACACCCAAAAATATTCCTTTCGTTTTGGTTCAATCATCCGGGAAACATAATGCTTTAGGTGTCATCAAGTTTGATTTTCCCAATCCTGAATCTGTTTATGTTCATGACACACCGAATAAGGGTGCCTTTAACAGAAAAAACAGAGCTATTAGTCATGGGTGTTGCAGAGTAGAAAATCCGCTCCAATTAGCTCAAATTGTATGGCAATACAATGAGTTAACGGAAGAAGAGATCGAAAAACTGATGATTGTAATAGGGGTTACCCCTGTAACGGAAATGGGGATTCTTTATTCTGATACCTTAAAGCTTAAAGAGGAGTTGTTTTATCAAAAACTTACTGAAAATGAAAAAAAATGGTATCGGCCATTAAGACCATCGCGTTACAATTTAAAAAAATCTATACCTTTGTACATTGAATATTTTACTTGTTTTTTAAACGAAAAAGATTCTGTTCAATATTGTAATGATGTATATTATAAAGATCAAGGAATTCTGTATCAACTAAATAATTTAAAAAAATGAAAAAATTGATATTGTTAATATTATTGGGAATACTAATACTTCCCATTAAAGCACAACATTTTGATCAATATTTTATGGATCAAACATTAAAACTGGAATATTATCATATTGGTAAAAAAGGGGAAGAAAAGATTGAGATCCATACTTTTTTCAAAGGAGGAGAATGGAATGGTACCAGAAATCAACTTTTAGAACCTACCAGATATGGGGATATGCTGATTGAAGTTTTTGATTCGATCTCGAATACACTCATTTATTCCAGAAGTTATTCCTGTTTATTTGGAGAGTATGTGGCTACTGAAAAGGCAGATACTCTGGAAGGGAAATTTGAAGAGGTGGTTTTAATACCATTTCCTAAAAACACAATTATTTACAGATTTACAAGTTTTAACAGAAAACAAATACCTACGATTATTTATTCAGGATCTTTTAATCCTAAAGAAACCCAAACATTATCCTATACCAAAGAGTACAAAGTGAAGAAACTTCACAAAGGAGGTGATCCTAAAAACTGTTTGGATATATTGTTCATCCCTGATGGGTATTCTGAAAATGACAAACAACAAATGGCTTACGATATGAAGAAATTTGCTTCCTATATCATGGAGTGTTCCCCTTTTTCCGAGCATTTAGATCAGATTAACATCAATGGAATCGAAGCCTATTCTTATGAATCGGGAATTACAGATCCCAATGCTAATGTTTATAAGAATACTGTATTAAATTGCAGTTATAATTCTCTTGATTTAGATCGCTATTTGATGTGTCTTAATGTTTTTAAAATGCATAATATTGCGGAAGATGCTCCTTATGATATCATTATTATTATTTGTAATTCTCCTAAATATGGAGGTGGAGGAATCTATAATTTTTATTGCACCGTAAATAATAAAGGGGAATACAGTGATTATGTGATTGTTCACGAATTGGGTCATTTACTGGCAGGATTAGGAGATGAATACTATACTTCTGATGTTTCCGTCCGGGATTATTATCCGGAAGGGATTGAACCGATTGAACCCAATTTGACCACATTAGTTGCATTTGAAAAAAAATGGAAACAACAAATGGATCCGGAAACACCAATACCAACACTTGATACCAAACAATATAATAAGGTTTTAGGCGTTTATCAAGGGGGCGGTTATGTGGCAGAAGGAGTTTACAGACCCTGGCAAAATTGTACGATGAAAGAGAAATTGTATAACAATTTTTGTCCGGTTTGTACGAAAACAATACTAGAAACAATACAATATTATTCAAAATAAATTAATCACTATGAATATTACGAAATTAGACCACGTTGTAGAGCTTGTAAAATCAAAGCCTAAAAAAAGACTTGTTGCTGCTTATGCAAATGATGATCATACCATTGAAGCAGTTAATCATGCAGTTGATATGGGGATTGTAGATGCCACATTAGTAGGAGATGAAGCGATCATCAAAACTATATGTGAAAATCTAAAAATTGATATTTCCAAATTTGTTATCATTCACGAACCGGTTGATACCAAAGCAGCTACCAAATGTTGCGATTTGATTAATGGTGGAGAAGGGGATATTTTAATGAAAGGATCATTAACAACCGACAAATACATGAGAGCTATCCTGAACAAGGAGAGAGGATTGTGCCCACCCAATGCAACTATTACCCATATTGCTGTTTTTGAAAATCCTGCTTATCATAAATTATTGATTGCCAGTGATTGTGCGATCATTTTAAATCCTGATTTAAAACAAAAACAATTCATTCTTAATTCTCTTATCAATACAGCTCATGCGATTGGAATTGAGAAACCAAAGGTTGCCATCATTGCTGCTACAGAACAAATGTCTGTTGGTATGCAAGCCTGTATAGATGCTGCTATATTATCAAAAATGGCTGAAAGGGGTCAAATTACAGGAGCTATGGTAGAAGGTCCCCTTTCCTTGGATGTTGCAACAGATGAAGAAGCAGCAGCTATTAAAAAAATGTCAGGTGGTGTTTGTGGAGATGCAGACGCATTACTATTTCCAAACATTGAAAGTGGAAATGTTTTTTATAAATGTTCTACAAAATTCAATAAAGCAGAATGTGGTGCCTTTTTGGCCGGAGCAAAAGTTCCTTGTGTTCTTTCTTCCAGAGGAGATACTGCTTTAACTAAACTATATTCTATTGCTATTGCAGCTACAATTTAATGATTTTAAAAAATCAGCTATTTTAAAACTATGAACAAGAAAACCTTTCTATTTATTTTTCTCTTTTTTCTAAATTTAACTACATTTGCCGGATACATTTTTATCCCTATGGATTTAGCTCAAAAAAACCATTTGAAAGCCTATGGAATAGCCTTTTTTTCCATATCAAAAGGGATAGATGTAAGTTGGTTGCTTAACTATAAAGGGGGTAGTTTTATGTTGTACTATAATGCTGCTATTGAAGAGGAATGCGTGGTCAGAGGAGTTACATATGAAGTGATTGCTGATGTACAAGCCAGTACCATTCTTGCTGAAATTGGATCCAATGACAATAACATGGATGAGATCCGACTCACTAAAGTGCCCAAAATTGCTGTTTATTCTCCTAAAAATAAATTACCCTGGGATGATGCAGTAACACTGGCACTTACATACGCAGAAATTCCTTATGAAGTTATTTATGATGAGGAAGTTTTGAACGGAGAACTACCCAAATATGACTGGCTCCATTTACATCACGAAGATTTTACCGGACAATTTGGAAAGTTCTGGGCGAGTTATCGAAATGCATCCTGGTATGTTGAAGATGTAAACTCCAATAATGCGATGGCACAAAAGATGGGCTTTGAAAAAGTATCTTTAATGAAATTAGCAGTTGCCAAAAAGATTAGAGATTTTGTTGCCGGTGGCGGATATCTATTTGCGATGTGCTCAGGACCAGATAGTTTTGATATAGCATTAGCTGCCGATGGCGTTGATATTTGTGATACTCCTTTTGATGGTGATCCAATGGATCCTAATGCTCAAAGTAAATTAAATTATGATAATTGCATCGCTTTTACTGATTTTAAAATTGTTACCAATCCTTATACTTATGAAATTTCAGATATTGATGTTGATCCAAGTGTACATTTGAACAATAAGAAAAATGACTTTTTTACCCTCTTTGAGTTTTCTGCCAAATGGGATCCTGTTCCAACCATGTTATGTCAAAATCATCAAAATGTAATTTCCGGTTTTATGGGACAAACTACCGCATTTAGAAGATCAAAACTGAAACCAAACGTTACTATTTTAGGGGATTCTAAACAATTTGATGAAGTGAGATACATCCATGGCGAATTCGGTAAAGGAACTTTTACTTTTTACAGTGGACATGATCCCGATGATTATCAACATCTAATATATGATCCACCTACTGATTTAGACCTCTTTCCGAACTCACCCGGCTATAGATTGATATTAAATAATGTATTATTTCCTGCTGCCAAAAAAGAAAAACAAAAAACTTAATCGTTATATCAAATTTTTTTATATTTTTGCACCGTAATTTTTTATTCCTTTCCTGATTTACAATTTATAGTTCTATATAAGTACCTTTTACACTCAACTTTTTATTTTTAAAATAAATTTATGACCAATCCTCAAGAAAATGGGCGCAAGAGAAAGAGAATCTCTTCACCAATTGCAACATCTGATACAAACAAAATGAAAGAGAGCCCAATAACCTCTCGCCAATCAACAAAATCTGTAGTTGAAGAAACTAATCCTTTTTTAGAAGAAACTCAAGAAATTTTTGTTTCAGTTGATGAGCAAATAGAAAAACCTCAAAGTGAAGAAATAAAAGCGGAGCCGAAACCAAGAGGAAGACGAAAAATATCTGAAACAATACCAAAATCTCAACTTCTTTCTATTGACGAACTTGAACAGATGGAACGAAAAGCCAGAGCACAAAGTTTGGCATCATTAGCGGAAGAAGAAACCAAAAAAGAGTATTCTTATAGAGATAAAGTAGCTCAGGAAAGAACCAAAAAATTTGATTCATCTATGGAAAGAACTCCAAGGAAACAACATCCTAAACCTAATATCCCCAAAGAGATATCAGATGAATTATTTTTTGATGATGATACATTAGTTCATGAAATTATTGAAGTGGAGTTAACGGAAGAGGAGATTGCTGCAGCTAATCAAATTGTTGAAGCTGAAATTGAATCAGATAGTGATGAAGAGGAAACAGTTGAAAAAACAGAACCTGAAATCACCAAATCTACTCCAAGCTATGAACGTCCGGAACCTAAAGATGAATATTGGGATTTGATTATGAATTCTGAGTTTAATGGAGCCATCAGTGGAGAAGGAGTACTTGAAATCACCAATGATAACTGTGGATTCTTACGCTCATCAGATTACAATTATCTTCCATCTCCAGATGATGTTTATGTTTCCAGTGCTCAAATTAAACTATTTGGTTTGAAAAATGGAGACACCATTTTAGGTACCATCAGACCTCCCAGAAATGGTGAAAAATATTTTCCACTTACACATATCGATTTAATCAATGGTAAAGCTCCTGAAGAGATCCGAGATAGAATCCCATTTGATTATCTTACACCGATGTTTCCAAATGAAAAAATTAATCTGACAGGTCATTCCGGTTCCAATTTATGTACCAGAGTGATTGATCTTTTTGCCCCAATTGGTAAAGGACAACGTGGATTAATCGTAGCTCAACCAAAAACCGGTAAAACAGTATTGTTGAAAGAGATTGCCAACGCAATAGCTGCCAACCATCCTGAAATCTATTTGATCATTTTATTGATTGATGAACGTCCTGAAGAGGTTACCGATATGCAAAGAAGCGTTAAAGCTGAAGTAGTTTCATCCACTTTTGATGAACCTGCTGAACGTCATGTTAAAATTGCCAATATTATTTTGGAAAAAGCAAAAAGAATGGTGGAATGCGGACATGATGTATGTATTTTATTAGATTCCATCACTCGTTTAGCGCGTGCTTTCAATACTGTTCAACCTGCCTCCGGAAAAGTGTTATCCGGTGGGGTGGAAGCGAATGCACTACAAAAACCAAAACGTTTCTTTGGTGCTGCCAGAAATATTGAAAATGGAGGATCGCTTACCATTATCTCCACTGCATTGACAGATACCGGTTCCAGAATGGATGAGGTGATCTTTGAAGAGTTTAAAGGTACCGGTAATATGGAATTACAATTGGATAGAAGATTATCTAATAAAAGAATCTATCCTGCTGTGGATATCGTTTCCTCAAGCACACGTCGTGATGACCTTCTTCAAAGTCCTGAAACACTACAAAGAGTTTGGATTCTAAGAAATCACCTTGCCGACATGACCACAATAGAAGCAATGGAGTTCATCAAAGACAGAATGAACCGCACCAAATCTAACGAAGAGTTTTTAGTAACGATGAACGGATAGAAAGACATGGGACAGGGGTCTAGGGTCTGGAGATATTTGTTGCTAACTCTTACCTGTCTCCAGTCACCAGTCTCCTGTCAAAATTTATAGCACTTCCGCTAAATACTCCCAGGTAAATCCAACCTTTTGTTTTACAATATCTTCCGGTGTTCCTTTTGCCAGGATCATCCCACCGTTCCTACCCCCTTCCGGTCCTAAGTCAATGATGTAATCAGCTAACTTGATCACATCCATGTTGTGTTCAATAATGAGGACTGTATTGCCCCTTTCTACCAGGATATTTAAGACATTCATCAATATGGCTATATCCTGAAAATGGAGACCAGTGGTTGGTTCATCTAAAATATAAAATGTATTGCCGGTGTCTCTTTTGGAAAGCTCTTCTGCTAACTTGACACGTTGTGCTTCACCTCCAGATAAGGTGGTGGATGATTGTCCTAAACGGATGTATCCTAACCCAACATCAACTAAGGTCTTTAATTTCTGATAAATATAAGGGATATTTTCGAAAAATTCCTGAGCTGTTTCAATGTCCATCTCTAAAACATCATAGATCGATTTCCCTTTATAACGAATCTCTAAGGTTTCATCGTTGTATCTCTTGCCATTACACTTTTCACAGGTCACATAAACATCGGGTAAGAAGTTCATTTCTATGGTTTTAACGCCACCTCCCTTACACTCTTCACAACGACCACCTGAAACATTAAAGGAGAACCGTCCCGGTTTGTATCCTCTGATTTTTGCTTCCGGAAGTGCCGCAAACAGTTTTCTGATCTCATCAAAAACACCTACATAAGTGGCAGGATTTGACCTTGGTGTTTTTCCAATAGGATGCTGATCAATCTCAATCACTTTATCAATATGTTCTAATCCAATGATCTCTTTGTAAGGTAATGGATTTTTTTCTGCTCTGAAGAAAAATTTATTGAGAATGGGATATAATGTTTCATTGATCAATGTTGACTTTCCACTTCCTGAAACACCTGTTACACAGATCATTTTACCTAAAGGAAAATCAACATATACATTTTTCAAATTGTTACCTGTTGCCCCTTTTAAAGTTAAAGTATTTCCATTCCCTTTTCTTCGTTTTTTGGGTACTTCAATTTTTAATCTTCCGGAAAGATAGTCGGCTGTAAGTGTATGTGCCTGCATCATCTCTTCATAAGTGCCGGCAAACACAATTTTTCCACCATGTTCACCTGCTAAAGGGCCAATATCCACAATGTAATCCGCTGCTTTCATCATGTCTGCATCGTGTTCAACAACAATAACTGAGTTTTCATTGTCCCTTAAATTTTGCAACGACTTGATCAACTTGTGATTATCGCGTTGATGAAGTCCTATACTGGGTTCATCCAGAATGTATAACACATTGACTAACTGCGAACTGATCTGAGTTGCCAGTCTAATCCGTTGGGCTTCCCCACCTGAAAGGGATTTGGATGGTCTGTGCAAAGAAAGATACTGAATGCCTACATCCGTAAGAAAATCCAGACGGGAAGAGATTTCGCGAATAATTTCATAAGCGATCAGCTTTTGTTGTTCTGACAAATATTGATTGCACCCTTTGATCCATTCGCTCAAATCTGAAATATCCATCAAAGAGAGTTGAGCAATATTTTTATCACCGATTCTAAAAGATAAAGACTCTTTTTTTAGTCTTGCGCCGTGACACTCAGGACATTGCAATTCATTGATAAACTGGTTAACCCATTTCTTGATAGATGCAGGTACACTGTCAATATCAATATTGTTCATAAAGGTGACCACCCCTTCAAAATAGGTTTTTGTAGGTGATAAACCACTAATTACTGAAGGAATATAGATCGGATCTGGACTACCATATAAAATGTAGTTCAGATTTTGTTCACTGATATTTTCAATAGGTTCATTGAGTGAGAAATCGTATTTGTCTGCTAAAGCTTCTAATTGTCTGAAAATCTGACTGTTTTTGGAATTACCAACCACTTCAATTCCACCTCCGTTGATCGATCTCTTTTTATCTGGTATGATTTTATCTAAATCCATCTCCAAAATATACCCTAATCCATTACATTTGGGGCAAGCACCATAAGGAGAATTGAATGAAAAAGTGTTGGGTTCAGGCTCAGGATAAGAGATTCCGGTTGTCGGACACATCAGCTCTTTACTGAAATTTTTAATCTGATTGGCATCAACATCCAAAACAGCTAAAGTGCCTTTTCCCTGTTTGAGTGCTAATCTTACAGAATTTGCCAGACGAACTTTGGTTTGTTCCCGAATTAAAATATTATCGATAATCACTTCAATATCATGAACTTTATACCGATCCAACTGCAAATTCAGCGATAACTGCATCACTTCCCCATCCACTCTAACTTTTGTATATCCTTGTTTGCGGATATTTTCAAACAACTCTTTGTAATGCCCTTTTCTCCCTTTGATCAATGGAGCCAGAATTAAAATATTCCTGTTATCGTACTGTTCTGTAATGATTCCAATCAGTTCCTTTTCGTGATAGCTGATCATTTTTTCACCGGTTACATAAGAGTAAGCTGTAGCTGCTCTCGCGAATAATAAACGAAGGAAATCATAAACTTCAGTTATGGTTCCTACTGTAGATCGTGGGTTTTTATTGACCGTTTTTTGTTCAATTGAGATCACCGGATTTAACCCGGAAATTTTATCTACATCCGGATGTTCTAAGTTTCCAATAAACTGACGTGCATAGGAGGAGAAAGTTTCCATGTATCTCCTTTGTCCTTCTGCATAAATGGTATCAAAAGCCAAAGAAGATTTGCCACTTCCGCTTAATCCGGTTATAACAACCAGTTTTTGGTGGGGAATCTCTAAAGAAACATTCTGAAGATTGTTCTCTCTTGCTCCAGTGATAATCAGTTTATCTTCAACAAATTCGTTCATTTCTAATGTTTTATGCAATAGAGCACCCTTTTTCGATCACTTTTTGAATGGCAGCTTCCATCCCATTAATATTTTTACCACCTGCAGTTGCTAAGTTCGGTTGTCCACCACCACCACCCTGGATTAAAGCAGCAGCTTCACGTACCAATTGAGAGGCGTTCATCCCTTTTTCAACTAAATCATCCGATAAAGCAACTATCAAATTGGGCTTTTCACCATTAATGGATCCAAAAACGACCAAAAGGTTTTCAGTATGATTTTTAATTTTATAGGCAGCTTGTTTCATGATCTCAGGTAAAAGATCACTATTATGACGAATCACATGCATACCATTGATCTCTAGTATATGGTTAATCATCTCTTTAGCAAAGTGTTGGATCTTCTCTTGTTGATACTCTTCCACCTCTTTTTTCAAACGATCGGTTTCTTCGTTCATTTTTTGGATCGCTCCCATGATGTTAGGAGAAGCAAAAAATCCTTTCAAATCATTAACTAATTTAATGTTTTCATTGATAAAGATTTCAGCTTGTTTTCCGGAGATCGCTTCAATACGTCTGATCCCTGCAGCAATCGCACTTTCAGATACAATTTTTATATACCCGATATTTCCGGTTGCTGAAGTATGTGTACCTCCACACAACTCAATAGATTCCCCAAAACGGATCACTCTTACATGATCACCATATTTTTCTCCGAATAGTGCCATCGCACCCATCCCTTTCGCTTCCTCAATAGGAAGATTTTCAAAGATATCAACTGAAGTGTTATCACGAACCAATTGATTGACAATCATTTCCACTTCGGCCAATTGTTCATCGGTTACTTTTGAGAAGTGAGAGAAGTCAAAACGGAAACGCTCGTGAGAAACATAAGAACCTTTTTGTTCCACATGTTTCCCCACCACTTTACGTAAAGCGTAATGGAGTAGGTGAGTAGCAGAGTGGTTATTCTGAGTGGCAATCCGATTCTCTTTATTTACTACAGCAGTAAAGGTTGTAGAAAGATTATCAGGAAGTGTTGGGGCAATATGTACGATTAAGTTATTTTCTTTAATGGTATTGGTGATCTCAATTTTTTCATTGATGCTCATCAAAACACCGGTGTCACCCACTTGTCCGCCCGATTCAGCATAAAATGGAGTTTTATCTAATACCAGTTGATAAAATTGTTTCCCTTTTGATTTCACCAGGCGATATTTTACAATTTTGGATTCTGCTTCAAGAGTATGATAACCAACGAATTGAGTAGGATTGGAATCTGAGATCAGTTCAACCCAATCTTCGGTTTCAATAGTTGCAGCAGCTCTGGAGCGGGTTTTTTGTTCTTCAAGCCCTTTTTGGAATCCTTCCATATCAACGGTTAGATTCTTTTCAGATGCTAAAAGCTGGGTTAAATCGATTGGAAAACCGTAAGTATCAAATAGTTCGAATGCAAATGGACCCTCGATTTGATTCCCGTTTAATTTTTGACAGTAGTTCTCAAATTTTTGGATTCCGTTTGCCAACGTTTTCAAGAAAGAGTTTTCCTCTTCGCGGATTACTCGTTCGATCAATATTTGTTGTGCTTTGAGTTCAGTGAATTGTTCCCCCATTTGAGCTACTAGGTCAGCTACCAAACTCCAGATAAATGGTTCATTAAAGCCAAGGAAGGTGTATCCGTAGCGGATCGCACGTCTTAGGATTCTGCGGATTACGTAACCAGCTCCGGTATTAGAGGGTAGTTGTCCATCAGCAATAGCAAAACTAACCGCTCTTAAATGGTCGGCGATAACACGCATCGCTATATTAACGGGTTCTTCAATACCATATTTTTTTCCTGAAATTTGAGCAATTTTTTGAATCAAAGGTTGGAAAACATCTGTATCATAGTTTGATTTTTTCCCTTGAACTGCCATACAAAGACGCTCAAATCCCATTCCGGTATCCACATGACTGGCTGCTAATTTTTGTAATTCACCGGATGCTAAGCGGTTATATTGAATAAACACTAAGTTCCAGATTTCCACAACTAATGGATTATCCTTATTGACTAAAGTAGCACCGTTAACAGCTTTTCTTTCTTGATCATCACGAAGGTCAATATGAATTTCAGAGCAAGGACCGCAAGGACCGCTGTCGCCCATTTCCCAGAAGTTATCTTTTTTATTTCCGTATAGGATTCTATCTTCAGGAAGGTGTTTTTTCCAGAAGTTACGTGCTTCGAAATCCTCTTCGGTGCCATCTTTTTGATCCCCTTCGAAAACGGTAGCATACAAACGATTAGGGTCTAATTTCATCTTTTCGGTTAAGAACTCCCACGCCCAGTTGATCGCATCCTCTTTAAAGTAGTTTCCAAAAGACCAGTTTCCCAACATTTCAAACATAGTATGGTGATAGGTGTCTTTTCCAACTTCCTCTAAATCATTATGTTTACCGGAAACTCTTAAGCATTTTTGAGTATCCGCGATTCTGGAGAATTTAACGGGTTGATTTCCCAAAAAGATATCTTTAAACTGGTTCATCCCGGCATTAGTAAACATCAGGGTAGGGTCGTTTTTGATCACCATCGGAGCAGATGGTACTATTTCGTGTTCTTTAGATTGGAAAAACTCCAGAAAAGATTTGCGTATTTCGTTGCTATTCATCTTGTTAAATTTTGAAAAATGAAGCTACAAATATACGAAATAATAAGCTAATAAGCTAATAAGCTAATGAGATAATAAGCTAATTATTAATAAGCTAATGAGATAATATGATAATAAGCTAATTATTAATAAGCTAATGAGATAATATGATAATAAGCTAATTAGAAAATTGTTAAATAGTTAAAAAATAATTTAAGAAATTAATTTGATTTTTAATTTTGCATAAAAAAATAACTTATTTTTGTCTTTGTAAAATGAGTACTCTTATATCTAACTAACTAAACCAACTACAAATGAGAAATGAAAATAATCGAATTGTTGAATTAAGTCTAGAATTTGCCATTCAAACATCAAAACTGTGTAAAATTCTTCAAAACCAAAAGGAATATAATATTGCAAATCAATTGTTTAGAAGCGGAACATCAATAGGTGCAAATATTAGAGAATCACAAAATTCTGAGAGTAAAGCAGATTTTATACACAAATTAAAAATAGCTGCAAAAGAAGCTGAAGAGACAGATTATTGGTTGATTATCTGTCAAAAATTAGATTTAATTTCTTCTAATAGCCAAATTTATGATATGCTGATTCAAATTAAAAAACTCCTCAACGCTATAATCAGTACCTGTTATAAAAACAAATAAGAAAAAATTATTTAAATTTCAATTAGCTTATTAGCTTATTATCACATTAGCTTATTATTCATCCTGTTTCTTGAAATTGATCTTGTTAGATACAAACATAATCACTCCCAAAATTACAAATAGGAAGATGCTACCAAATAGGAGTGCATAGTCTTCCACTTGCAAAATGACGTACAAGAATGCGTAAAGTATCACCATGATGCCGCCCATGATCGTGGTGGCTAATTTTTGTTTGATAAGAGAATAGAAATATATGGCGATCATCAGAATGGTCGCTAAACTGGCAGTAAAATATGCCCAGCCAAATCCAATTTGTTCAGAAAGGGATAGTAAAAGACTGTAAAATAGAATTAATGCAACACCAACCAGAACGTATTGGAAAAACTGAATTGGCTTTTTGGTGAAAATCTCAACAAAGAAGAATACAATGAATGTCAAAGCAATGAACATCAAAGCATATTTTGCGGAGCGCATGTTTTGTTGATAATGATCTACAGGTTCAATCAGATTTACCCCAAATGAAGTGGCCCCAATATCTGAAACGTTGCTGTCAGACCAATATTCAGGGATTTCACGATTGAAACTTAAAATATTCCAGTCAGCACTAAATTTTATATTATCAATATTGGATTCAGGAGAAAATGAGCCAATAAATGAGGGGGTATTCCAATCTCCGGAAACGCTAACATGCGTGTTTTGACCAATCGGAATAAAATTGATGGAACTACTTCCGTTGAGTTTCATATTGCAATTAAAATCAAGTTGATCAGTAAGACTATCAGCTATATTAAGTTCTTTTAAATCAACAACTAATGTTTTTCCTGATACAGAATTACTGCTTATTGATTCAGATGTTGATCCGTATTTTGTTGTACCGCCTACAGTAACATTTTCTGTAACAGTAAAAAATGGAACAACTCCAATGGTGGTTTCCAGCTTTTTATTTCCAATGGTAATCTCAGGATTTTCAACAACTCCTCTTAAATCTGTAATTCCAATAACCATTTGCGCTTTGTCGTAGTGAAGAACACTATTTTCAATTTTTAATTGGGAAATCTCATCAAAAGAACCCTCAAAGTGGATGTCACTTTTATAGAGAATCGCTTTATAAATACCATAATGACGCTCTTCGGGTGTTAATGATGTATTAATTTTCAAATTTTTAGGCGTAATATACAAAATATGGTCCTCTTGAATCGGTTTCTGATATTGATCTAATTTTGTGGTAGTATAGGGGACAATCAAAATTGGGGCACATAATGTTTGAGACAAACTCCATTTGTCACTGATTTTTTGAATCGTTTCCTGACTCCTATCTTGTCGTTCTCTGATTAATTCCTGAATCATAGCTCCGGGAATCAGTAATAAAAGAATTAAAATTCCAATGGTGATTCCTTTGAATGTCAATGATTGGGTGAATTTTCTTTTGGTGGTTTCCATGTTTATTGTGTTTTTAAAATGAAATAACGAAATTTTGAATATAAAAGTATATTTCTTTTTTTAAAAATAATTACACAAAGTTTCACAGTGTTAAAAGGAGTATCTTAGAGTTTAAAGTAGACAATTTTTTTTTTAAAAAATTTGAAAAATTTATGGATGAAATTTTGTTCTTGTATTTTTTTAAAATATATTTGCAGCATCAAAAAAATATTTTTTTAAATTTAAACAGAGACTTTTTTAAAATCCAAATAATCAAATAAATAACAATAAAATGAAAAAATTTATACTCATTACGCTTTTATCAATCCCCATTTTATTTTCAAAAGCACAACAAGGAGCTACCATATTTGCAAACTGGCCTTCAACATGGATTACATATATGACCACTTCAATGGACAGCACCAATTGGACTTTAGATTACATTTATGAAGTTGGTGATGGAAATTATGCTTTTCCTGAAAACCCATACTATTTTTGGGGAACTATAAAAACAAATAAAGATAATAATCATGATTTTGCATGTTTGATAAGTGTCGAAAATGATAATCAATCTATTTTTGTTAGATTTATATATTCTCTATACCAAAATCCTTTCTTATTATATGATTTTACATTGCATGTTGGAGACACAATGTTTTACGATTATGCTATGGTAAACAATACTTTGCATCTGCAAAATCATTATAAAGTAGTTACAGATACTGGAACCATTGTGCTTGATAATGGTGAAATACGTAGAACATGGACCCTTAAATCCGATTGGGTTCAAGATGATATTTGGGTCGAGGGAATTGGTTCTATTACAGGAATTGGACTCTTTAATCCCTTAGTTGCGGATTATGTTTTGAATGGATTTCAATATAGATTTGAGTATTTCTGCTATGACGATATCCCAATCTATGATCCAAATGATTGTTCCCTTTGTTCGTGTGATATAAATTTAGAAGTTAAAAATCAAGATTTTGAGAAAGTATCAATTTCCCCAAACCCAACAAATGGAGTTTTAAGTATTAAAAGTCCCATTGTTGAGCCGTCTCAGTATAATATTTATAATAATTTAGGTCAACTGGTTTTAAATTTTTATTTAGAAAACGAAACGAATCAGGTTGATGTTTCCTCATTGCCATCCGGGATCTATTTTCTTCAAGTAATTTCTAAGGAAAAAAGATATACCATGAAGTTTATAAAGGAATAAAAATAATTAATTGTATCTAATATCTTTACATCTGAATAAAGACTAGCAATGAATCACAGTGTTTTATAGTAATTTAATTCAAAAATGAAATATTCTTCAAACTGAACTCTCCGTAGCAAAAATCCCCATCAGGATATGTATAGATCATCTCAGCATGGGAGGGTAAACGGTATCCGTTGATAGTTTTGTATTCTGTTACAGGAGTTTGCCATTTTAAAATCGACATCGACCCATCTTGAAAATAGGCATATCTGTCTTCACTGATAAAGTTGATAATATCTCCTTTTTCATTGAAAATTAGTGTTACTGTAATGGTAATTCCATTATTTGTAAAACTGCAATACACCTCATTTTCTGTGGATGAGATCCACTTTATTCTGGGATCAATCAACATAGCCGGTGCCATAAAGCACATATCGTTAAAGAATGTAACTGTTTCAGAAATATCCATCTCTTTTCCTTCAGCGTATTGTACATTGAATAATGACAACAACCGAATATCCATCACTGCTTTTCCATTTTTAAAATAGTGATACCCTTTTACAGGCAACCCTTTCATTTTGGCATCCATAAAAAACAAACGGTGTGTGAGTTGTAAAAAATTGTGTTGTTCGCAACTAAATGGCATCCAGATTTGTTGCTCTTTATTGCGTATTCTCCCTTCAAAAGTTGCTTTAAAATGGTTTACCGGAGGCTTTCCTATAAATCCACAATTTCTGATATATTGCTGAACCAATAGTGGTAAATGCTGAATATCCTGTTCAGTAAGTGTTTTGGATTCATCAGTTATTTGTTGGGAGGAGGCGTTTTTAATATCATTGATGTATAGTGATTTAAAACTGCATGCCCATAGAAGAAAGGGCGCAGTGATAAAACAAAGAATTCCGTTTACAATTGTAGATACTATTTTTTTCATATCCATTTGATTTTATTTGAGTTCTTGAATAATGTTTAATTTTGTTTTATTTATAAATTGTCTGATAACAGCACCTTTATTTCGGTCATCCGTGTTTATTTGTATCGCTATTGCAAATTTATATTTTGGAATATATTGCATAAAAGTTAAATATCCCGGAACAAAACCGGTGTGACCCCAATGATCAATACCATCAGATTTACCTACAATAGATCCCAATCCATATTTTGCATTTTCAAATAATCCTGTATTAAACCGGGTTGGAGTGGTCATTTTTTTTACAGATAACGGATTAATAAAATCACCATTATATAAAATACAGGCCCATTTGGTGAGATCAGAAACGGTAGAGATTACTCCACCTCCTGTCCATTCTAATTGAGGATTAAAATAGTATGTATGGTTTTGGGTAATTTTTGCCGGAAACTTCATGTCTTCCTGATGAACGGTATAGCCAGAAGGGAGATCTTTAAAAGTCCTTTTATTTGCAAAATAGGTATGATCCAAATGAAAAGGGATCATGATTTTTTCTTTAAGAAGTTCATAATAAGTTTTACCGGTTACTTTTTCAATTACATAACCCAAAATAATAAAATGAGAATCAGCATATCCAAATTGTTTCCCCGCTTTTCCGGTAGGTTTCTGATTCAAAAGTACAAACATACGATCATGAACACTCCATATTTTTTCAGGATTTTCATGCACTTGATTCCATATTTGATCAAAATAAACATACTCAGGAACTCCTGCAGTGTGGTTTAAAAGCATTTCAATAGTGATTTCTTTAGAATTAGGAATAGAATCAAACCAGGAATCATGAATATAATCGGAAACCTTTCTATGTATATCAATAATTCCCTCCTCTTCTAATTTTAGAATCATAGCAGCAACGTATGTTTTTCCCACACTCCCGGAAAACATAGGCTGATCTTTATACATCTTGGTTTTTGACTCCCAATCGGAATACCCGGATGACAATAAAATTTCCTGACCGTTTTCAAATCGAATGGATAAAGTAAGACCCGGAATCGAATCAACTTTTACAATAGAATCTAATTGATTTTGAATAGTTTGAGATAATTTTCTCCATTCTGGTTTATGTTGACAAGAGCCCATGATTAGTAAACTAAAGCCCCAAAACATCAGTGGAAATAATTGAATTATGAATGACTTGCTTTTCATAAGATTTGAATTATAATGTATTAAAAAATAGTTCTTTGTCTTTAATTAATAAAAAGACACAAACGATGAGCAGTAATCCGGTTTGAATCACTTTACTCATTGGATGGGTCATAAAAATTTCATTAAAAAAACCGGCAGTAATGTGGAAAATGATGGGTAAAATAATGTTTCTGTCTGTTTTATAGTAGAGCCAATTCATAATGATTACAAAAGGAAACATGCTTACAACAAAATTAATGGTATATAGAAATCCGGATTCCACTAAATTGCTATGATAGTAATCTTTTATAAATGATAATGGGAGATGCCAGATTGCCCAAATCACTGCAAAGATTAGTGATGCTTTGAAGAGATTGAAACGGGAGACTAAACTGTCAGTACCATAAGAGTGCCAAGCTAATTCTTCAACGGCTGGAGCTGCGATTAATAAAAACCACACGGGAAACAACGCTGAACGAAAGGAGAACCCTCCTCTCCATTCAAATTGTTCCACTCCATATCCCCAAAATAAGGAGATTGCCTGTGCAGCCATTAAGCTTAATAACATCAGAAAGCAGGCAATTAAAATATACTCCCCTTTTATTTTTTTAAAATTAAAAAAACGAGATAAAAAGTCTTTTCTTAATTCTTCTTTTGGTAAAATAAGGCTTAAAGCAACTCCTAACGGAGCAATCAACCCGAGAAATCCAAATATACCGGTAACCCAATCCCATACTTTGGTATTTGGTGTAAAATGACTGAAATATGCACAAATAAACCATAAAACCCAAGGGATGGCAATTGATAAAGTATAAAATAGAAAAGGTTTGTTGTACCTTTTGATCATTAATGTAGTGTTTTCAATTTTTTTCATATTTTTTGTTTTTTTGAAATTTGAAGTGCAAAAAAACATCAAAACAATCCGATTGTCGTCCAAACAAAAAAGCTTTGTTTAAGTTGTTGTCCAATCCTATAAGTTTGGACATGTATTGTGTTATTATTCAATGTCATAGCATCTAATTATGATCATCTTTTTTTATTAGTTAGAATCATGACTCCCTATAACTTTGGACGTTTTTGGGCTAAAAAGGTAGAGGGTGTAACCCCTTTATATTTCTTGAAAATCTGATTAAAAGATGATTTTGAATTAAAACCCGCATCTAAAGCAACAGAAAGAAGGTTATATTGCGGGTTTTCTTCAGCTTGTTTAATAAATGCTTCCACCCGATATTGATTGATAAAATCGTAGAAATTTATTTTTGCAACCTGATTGATCACCTGAGAAAGTTGATTCGGAGTGATCTTCATCATTTCTGCTAATTCTGAAAGGGTTAACTTGCTTTCCAGAAAGGGTTTTTCTTGCTCCATCAATTGTAACAACAAAGTATAAAGTTGTTTTGCCTCTTCATCACTGATTCCTGAATGTTTATATTTTGGAACTTCCGGTTCAGCAACTGGTTCATTTTCAGGTTTAGGTGTCGGCTTTGTTTGGTTTACAAATAGATTTTGTTGCTTAATGCCATAAAATCCAACAAAAAAGATAAAAAGTATGATTATAGTATAAAAAATATAATCAGCATTAAATGGAAATGCAACTTTTAGATAATCCCTTACAAACATTACGATTGCAGCAGTTACAAATATCAAACCCATACTTAAAATGATGTATCTAACCCATTTCAGATTGATGTTTTCAGTAAATGAAAATTGGTTCTCCATCTTTCTTTTATGTAGAATTGTTAATCTGTAAGACAAAACAGCATAAGTAATACCTGAAATAAAAATGGAAAATAATAAAATGATAGCGAATGTATCATAATCATCTATAGCACCGGAATCCACCAATCTTTTTTGTTCTGCACTGTATAAAAAGAAAAACCGAGTCATATACAAATAGCCTCCAATTCCAGGAATAAAATGTAGAAAATCAATTTTTCGGATTTGAGTATCGGGTCTGAGTGAATAAAGACAATACAAATAGAGTAGTGGGCCATGAAATAAAAGAACAGGAGCTGTTGTCCCAATTAAATGGGGATAGAGTTCCCAGTATCCTGTTTGTTTAAGGTAATAACCCAACATTTGGAGTCCAATAACTCCCATCAGAAAGGCTAATATTTTATCGGTTACCCCTTTTTGTTTTTTAGTTAAAAGAAGAACCACGATAAAAAACGCTAAAAAAACGGAACTGATAAAAATAGCAAGCATAGATTTTCAATATGGATTTTGCAAAAATAGATAATTTCTTCTATTTTCTTTCAAGAACACAATAAAAAAACACCTCCGAACTGCTCCGAAGGTGTTTTTGGGAATATATATAGGGTTGACGAATTAGTATCTGGAATTTCTTCTGTCGCCTCTGTCGCCATCTCTTCTGTCTCTACTATCACGACCACCGTCTCTTCTGTCTCTTCCACCATCTCGGCTGTCTCTGCCACCTTCTCTACGTGGACGATCACCTTCTGGACGTGGAGCACGTGGTGGTGCATCTACCCAACCTTCAGGTTTTTCTAATAGAACTCTATGAGAAAGTTTGTATTTTCCGGTTTTTTCATCTACTGCAATCAATTTAACTCTGATCTCATCACCCACTTTTAATACATCTTCCACATTTTCAACACGTTTGTATGCGATTTCAGAAACATGCAATAAAGCATCAACATTAGGAAGGATCTCAATAAAAGCACCAAATGAAGTGATACTTTTTACTTTTCCTTCATAGATTTCACCCACTTCAGGAACAGTAGTGATCGCTTTGATTCTCTTAACAGCTGCCTGAACATTGTCAAGGTTTGCAGATGCGATATCAATAATACCCATTCCGTCTTTTTCTTCAATATTGATAACGGTATTGGTTTCACGTTGCATCTCCTGAATAATTTTTCCACCAGGTCCAATTACTGCTCCAATAAATTCTTTTGGAATAATCAGTTTCACAATACGTGGAACGAATGGTTTGTAGTCCTCTCTTGGTTCAGAGATCGCTTCTTCCATAATATTTAAGATATGTAAACGACCGGCTTTAGCTTGTTCTAATGCTTCAGACATGATTTGAGAAGACAAACCGTTCACTTTGATGTCCATTTGACAAGCAGTGATTCCATCTCTGGTTCCACAAACTTTAAAGTCCATATCACCTAAGTGGTCTTCATCTCCTAAAATATCGGAAAGAATTGCATAGTTTCCTGTTTTTTCATCGGTAATCAAACCCATGGCAATACCTGATACCGGTTTTTTGATTTTCACACCGCAATCCATTAATGCTAATGTTCCTGCACAAACAGTCGCCATAGATGAGCTTCCGTTTGATTCCAAAATATCGGAAACGATACGAACAGTGTAAGGAAAATCGGTACTATCAAATGGAATTACAGGTTTAAGAGCGCGGTGAGCCAGATTTCCATGACCAATTTCGCGTCTTCCGGTACTTCCTACTCTTTTTACTTCACCTACAGAGAATGGAGGGAAGTTATAATGTAACATAAAACGGCTGGTACCATCAACGATAGCGCCATCGATATTTTGTTCATCTAATTTTGTTCCTAAAGTTACACTGGTTAACGATTGAGTTTCTCCACGGGTAAAGATTGCTGAACCATGTACTGAAGGCAAATAACCGGTTTCTATCCAGATAGGACGAATTTGGTTTGTTGCTCTTCCATCCAAACGAATTCTATCATTTAGGATCATGGCACGCATGGCATCATACTGAACATCATGATAATATCTGCTGATCATCGCTTTTTTAGCATCCAGTTCCTCTTCAGGGATCGTTGCCATAAACTCATCAAGAATAGCATCAAAAGCATCTAAACGCTCATGTTTGGCAGTTTGAGCTTTTGCGATTGCATATACTTTGTCATAAGTAGCATCATAAACCATTTGACGAAGTTCATCGTCATTATTTTCATGATTGTACTCTCTTTTTGGATTTGCTTTTTCCACTTTTGCAGCTAAATCGATTTGAGCCTGACATTGTACTTTGATGGCTTCATGAGCAAAAACCAATGCATCTACCATGTCAGCTTCAGAGATCTCTTTCATTTCACCTTCTACCATCATAATGTTGTCCATTGTTGCAGCAACGATCATGTCAATATCAGAGTTTTCTAGGTCTTCAACAGTTGGATTAATCACAAATTCACCGTTTACTCTACCCACTCTCACTTCAGACACTGGTCCTTCGAATGGGATGTTAGAAACAGCTAGTGCAGAAGATGCAGCCAGACAAGCCAATGCATCAGGAAGATTATTTTTATCACCTGAAATCAGATAAAGCAATACCTGAGTTTCAGCGTGGAAATTGCTGGGGAATAAAGGTCTTAAAGCACGGTCCACCAAACGTGAAATGAGAATTTCATATTCAGAAGGACGAGCTTCTCTTTTAAAGAATCCGCCTGGGAATCTACCCACTGCGGCATATTTTTCTTGATACTCCACTTGAAGTGGCATAAAATCTGTATTTTCTACAGCATCTTTTTTGGCACAAACGGATGCCAAAATCATGGTGTCACCCATTTTAACAACAACTGAACCATCTGCTTGTTTAGCTAATTTTCCGGTTTCAATGGAAATTTCGCGACCGTCTCCAAGAGTGAAAGTATGTGTAATTCCGATCATTTTCTTAATTTTAAATTTGTTTTCTTTTATTTGCGTACATCTGATAGGGATACCCCCTTTATAATGAAAAAAAAGGCAATTACTAACGAATTGCCTTTCTTAGAGACTGCTGTAAAGCTGTTATTTTCTCAAGCCTAACTTTTTGATAAGCTCTCTGTAACGTTCGATATCTTGTTGTTTCAAATATTCCAATAATTTTTTTCTTTTACCTACTAGAGCAATCAAAGATCTCTTAGTTGATAAATCTTTTTTGTTTTGTTTTAAATGTTCAGTAAGATGTTTGATTCTTACTGTAAAAAGTGCTACTTGGCTTTCTGGTGAACCGGTATCAACTGCAGATTTGCCATATTCTGTAAAGATCTCTTGTCTAACTTCTGGTGTTAAATACATAATAATTGTCTCTTTTTTAATATTTTCCTTAATTTTTTTCGAGGTGCAAAAATACAATTTTTTTTAATACAAAAGAAATATTTTTTTTATATTTTAAAAGGATCAAAAAATTTCTCGATTGCTCGAATGCTCATGTGCTCAATGTGCTCAAGTGCTCAATTTTTCATTTTTCATTATTCATTTGCTAATTCACAAATTTGCTAATTTGCTAATTCCATTTCGCCCTTCGCCTTTCGCCCTTTTTTGTATCTTTGCAAACAAAAAAAATAAAAATGAGTATCATCTTTCAAACGGAAACTGAAGTGAATGGCTTCGATATCGATTTCAGACACAATATTCATATTTACAGACTCTTACATCTAATCCATGAAGCTGCTGGACAACATGCCAAACTACTCAACAGGGGATGGGATGATTTACATAAGGATGGACTTTTCTGGGCGCTTTCTAAAGTACATGTTGTCGTGCATCAATATCCGAAATGGAACGATAAAATAACCATTCAAACCTGGCCTAAAGCGCATGAAACACTCGTTTTTCTCCGCGATTATGAAGTTTTTAGTGAAAAAGGGGAACTTTTGGTTTCCGCTTCTTCAGAATGGATGATCGTCGATTACCGCGTGAATCGGATCATGAGAATGGATCAGATGAGCATGCATATCGACTTTCCGGATCAAAAACATGCCATTCAGAATCGGGTTCCGAAGCTTAAAAGGGTAGATTTTCCGGAAAATCCTACGTTTCATAAAGTACTGATTTCAGAATTGGATATGAATGATCATGTAAATAATGTAAATTATGCCAAATGGATGATAGACCAGTTTGATTATACTTTCTATAAAAAAAACACTTTAAAAGAGATTGTTGTGAACTATTCCTATCAGTTAAAGGCAGAAGAACAATATACTTTTGCTACGGAACAAACAGATTCACTTGCTTTTAATGCCACTATTTATAATTCTGACCAAAAAGAGATTTGTAAAATTGCGACCCAATGGGTTGATGATAGTAAGATTTAAATATATAGATATGAAGACTAAATCATTTTTTGGAATATTACTCCTGACCCTCATCTTTTTCTCATCCTGTAAAAAAACATCAGTTCCTTCCCATGAAGTAAGACTACTCACATCTGATAGCTTGAAGTGGGTTGTTAATTACAATGGAAAAAATTATCCGGCAACTGTACCCGGGACAATTCATAATGATCTGATTGACAATGGAATCATTGATGATCCTTTTTACAGAAATATTGAAAATAGTGTTCAATGGATCTCGGATAAAGTGTGGATTTATACCACCCGGTTTGATAAGGGGAATATTGGTTTATACGAAAATGGAGCTCTTGTTTTTGATGGATTAGATACTTATGCAGATGTTTATATCAATGGACAACAACTTCAGGCAGAGGATGGGACACTGCAGACCAACAATATGTTTCGGCAATGGCGCTTTACTTTGCCCAAAAATCTAAAAGAAACAGATAATATACTCACTGTAAAATTTTCTCCCTCCATTCCGAAAGAGGCTGCTGCTGCCAAAAAACTGGGATATAAACTACCCGATAATCGTGTATTTTCAAGAAAAGCACCCTATCAGTCAGGGTGGGACTGGGGTCCAAAATTGATCACCTGCGGAATCTGGAAAAAAGTGTATATAGATTTATGGAATGGTTTTACCATCGATAATATTCAGTTGAAACAAACTGAATTATCTAAAAGAAAAGGAGTTTTGGAAGTCTCAACCAAACTCTATGCCTCCCAAAGTGAGAAAGTTGACTTGATTTTTTATGTGGATGACAGCAAGGTATATTCCAAAAGTGTTACCTTGAAAAAAGGGGAAAATGTGGTACGAGTTCCGATAAAAGTGCGTAATCCTGAACTATGGTGGCCTGCCGGAATGGGAAAACAAAAGCTCTATCAGGTTAGGGTGGAAGCTGAAAATAACAAATATTTCACTTCAAAAGAGGACAAGTGGGGATTCAGAACCATCGTTCTTAAAAAGGAAAAAGATAAAATTGGGGAATCATTTGAATTTATTGTAAATGGTGTTCCTGTTTTTATGAAAGGAGCCAACTGGATTCCGGTACATAGTTTTCCTACGGAAAAGGAGAATAATCAACGATACAAAGATTTACTCATCTCAGCAAAAGAGGCGAACATGAACATGATCAGAGTGTGGGGTGGTGGCATTTATGAAAACGATCGTTTTTATGATCTATGCGATGAGTTTGGCTTGTTGGTTTGGCAAGATTTTACTTTTGCATGTGCTTTATATCCCGGAGATCCTGCATTTATTGAAAATGTGACCAAAGAAGCTGAATATCAAATCCAAAGACTTAGAAATCACCCTTCATTAGCGTTATGGTGCGGCAATAATGAAGTGAAAAACGGCTGGGATGACTGGGGATGGAAAGATGCATACACTGAAGAAGTAAAAAAAGAGATCGATTATAACCTGAAAAACCTCTTCAACCGGTTGCTTCCTCAACTGGTAGCACAAAATGATGGCAGACCATATCATCCCTCTTCACCCGAATGGGGTTGGGGACATCCGGAATGTTTAACACACGGAGACTCCCACTATTGGGGCGTCTGGTGGGGTGAAGAACCTTTTGAAGTGTGGGGTCCTAAAACGGGCCGTTTTATGTCCGAGTACGGTTTTCAAGCTTATCCCGAAATGGCGACTATTGAAAAATTCACTATCCCATCCGATAGAAATCTCAACTCTATCGTTATGAGAAACCATCAAAAGCACCCAAGAGGTGTGCAAATCATCAAAAAAGCGATGCAACAATACGCTTTTATTCCTGATTCTATACAAGATTTTGTATATGTCAGTCAATTGGTGCAAGCCTACGGAATTGGGGAAGCGATTGAGAAACACCGCATGAAGCGACCCCATTGTATGGGCACTTTGTACTGGCAACTCAATGACTGCTGGCCGGTAGCCTCCTGGAGTAGCATCGATTACTACGGCAATTGGAAAGCCTTACACTACAAAGTAAAAGATAAATTTGCCCCAACCATCATAGCCACCGACAAAAAAGATGTGCAAACGTATGATATTTATGTAGTTACAGATCTATTGAAGAAAATGGAGGGACAATTAATCATAGAAGAGTGCACTTATACCGGACAGGTTTTGCATCAGGAAGCCCATGCTATTCAAGTAAAGCCCAATGCATCCACCTTAGTTTTTACCTATCGCTCCAATCCGGAAATAGCAGATTCAAAGTATCTTAAAATAACCTTTAAAGACAAAAAAGGGAAAGCGATAGCACAAAAAGTGGAGCTTTATGATATGACCTTTATTCCCAATGAAGCCAAAAACTTCCATTATGAAGTGGTCAAAAAAGGTGCCAGATATGAGATCTCTTTCACCACCGATTACTTCATGAAAGGGATCATGATTTCCACGAATTCCAATGTAAAAGGCAAATATTCTGACAATTACTTTGATCTTTTGCCCGGAGAAACCAAAAAAGTGGTATTCACTCCAACCAAATCGGGATCCAAATCCATAACATTCGGCATCAAAACTTACAATGAAATAGGGAGTAAGGTTTTTATGATAGAGTAGAGTTCGGAATGCTCGATATTACGGACTGGTGACAGGTGACTGGAGAAGGGTAAAGTTCGAAGTTCGATGTTAAACGTTCGACGAAATCCCCTATAATCATTTATTCATTATTCATTCGTCTGTAGTCGGTGGTCTGTTGTCCGTAGTCTTTTATTTTGTCTGCTGTCCGCCGTCCGTTGTCTGCAGTCTTTTTATATGGGCATTCCGGCTCGCAGGCTCGCCGTCGGTCTCCGGCCCATACTCCTCGTTTCGTTGCAAGGGTCTGATCGGCCGGGCAGTAGCTCACAGGCTCGCTCTGCCCGATCCGTCATCCCCTAAGCAACTCAACTTGCGGGGTATTTGGCCTCCGCCCTAATGCGGGGACTGGAGACAGGAGACTGGTGACAAGAGAAGTTCGACGTTCGAAGTTAAACGTTCGACGATTTCCTCTATATTGTTGGTATGCAGACCGCTGACTGCAGTCTGCTGTCTTAAAATAGCTCCGTAGGAGCGACACCTTTGTAGCCAACAAAATCCGACAAAACGAACCCGCTCCAGCGGAGCGTTATATTGGTAGCTAATGAATAACCGATAGATTCTATTTCTTTGGGTCCTTAGTGGTAAATTAAATGTAAAAAAACTTAAGTTATTAAAAAAGTTGTATTTTTGTCTCATATAAAAAAAACGTTGAAATAGTTTGATGAACATAAACGGAAATGGATGAATTTTTACTTACATGAATAGATAACAAGAACAAAAGCAGAGTAGTTCTGTATGAAAAACAAAATAAAGCATTTCATTTTAATATATATTTCTCTTTTTTTGGGTTTGAATACATTTGCTCAAATTGAAATTGATTCGAATATTAATAACATAAATGTAGATTTTTCTTTTGAACAACAAATAGAAGAATTGAATAAACCTGAAATAATTTCTGATCCCCCTGAGTGTCATTTATGTATAATAAATGAAGAAAATTCAACACCAATTATTGACGCAACTGATGAAATGATAAGCAAAACGGGTAGTATTATTGCAATTATTCAATTTGATACTAATTTAATAAAAAATAGAATATACATTCCGGTTTCTATTTCAATAGAATCAATCTATTCTATTGAATCGAATATTCATATTTTAATTTATTCAAAGAATAATATTTTATCACTCTCAAATGAGAATCTTCAAAGAAACATTGAAAAACGAATTAAGAAAAATCAGGCAAAGTTATTAAAAATTGTCCAAAAATGGAAATTTGTGCCTACATATAAGGTAAATGATGAATATTGTGATCCTCAAACTGATTCTTATTGGTTAATATTACCAGTAGAATTTAAATAATAATAGGATGAAATTTATTAAAAAAAAAACGAATTTTTTTTATTTCAATATATAATAATCGCCACCAACCTTTTTTAGAATAGCAAAATTATTCGTAATGCTCAATGTGCTCAATTTTTCATTTTTCATTTTTCATTCTTTATCACGCAAAGATCACAAAGTGTTTTTCCACTGAGTCCTCTGCGATATTAATTCTTGGAGTCCTTCGTGGTAAATTATTTAAAGAAAAAAACTTAAATTATTAAAAAAATTGTATTTTTGAGCACTAAAATAAACCCACTTTTCAAAAATGGGAGGTAGAAACAAAAACACTCATATTAACAAACGAAAAATTAGTCTAACAAAGGGAAAACTTAATTATTCTATATTTATGAAAAGAACAATTATTCTATTTTTTTTAATTCTTTTATTAGATTCATGTTCATTTTCTATAATTGATAATTATTATTGGAAAATGAGAAAAAGAAATGATGAATATAAATTTATAATAGACTATATTTTTGAACAAGGATATCTCAATAGAGACTCACTTCCAGAATTTAGGTATGAAATTTATCCAATATATAAAAATGTTAGAAAACTTGATACAAACAATCTTACAAAAATAATTTATCCTATTTATGACACTATTGAAATACTTGATACATTGATAATTAATTTTGCAATTAGAAATAATATTCAAGAAATATTTTACAATCCAACTGCATATCATGAATATCCTTCAAAATCACCGAATATCGTTTTCTCAAAAAAGCATACCCCATTATTAACGCCAGCTAAATATATTGTATATGATTTTGGAAAATCAACTTATAGAAACAAACTAAATGAAAGGAAAAAGAATCTCATTAAAAATGGTTCTGTTATTTACAGATTAATTGATACAAATTTTTATTATATTAGAGAAAATTCACCTAATATTTATCAATAATATTTTTCAATATTTAATTATTACAAATTTGTCCGAAAAATAAGGGGTTAGACCATGAAATATAAATTAATTTTCATAACATTTATTTTAATATTTTTATATTCTTGTAAAAAGAACTCAGACGGATTAAAACTGTCATGTACTATTGAGAATAAGAATTACACCCTTATTAGTACAAATTCAACGGTGAAAGACACTATTATCATTTTTGATTTTATGAATAAAAAATGGCTAAATGGTAAAAATTATTTAAATTCCTTGATATATACAGGTTCTCTTCCTAAATTGAAAAATGTTGTAATTGTTCAAATAAATACAACTGATTCTACAGAAAGGTTGGGACAAATAGATTATAAACTTTCACTAGGTATGAGATATAAAGGTTTCTTTCCGTTAATTGATACATTTAATAACAATGGAAGAAAAATTATAACAAAAATTGATTTTGAGAATGATTATATTTTTGATGAAAAAGGAATAAAATATAATGATACAATAATTACGAACCTAGAATATATGGAAATCTATAAAGGTTCGTTTATTTTTATAAATATCATAACTACTGATCCTACTTCCGAATTAAGTTTTATCGATAAAAAGAATATATTAAATTCTATTACAATTGAATAGGCTAGTATTTCACAATAATTTGAGCATTTGGCTCTCTGTTGACCCGATGAGTGATAAGTCCCCAAGCATGTCGCCGTATAACTACTGCGCAAATAATCCGGTCATTTTGGTAGATCCGGATGGGGAGGAAATTGAAGGGTTTTCGGTAGATAAAAATGGACAAGTTCAAATAGATCAAAATAAAGCTTCAAAAGATGCGATTGAACTATATAATGCAATGAGTAAAACAGAAACAGGAGCTCAAGCATTTGTCGATATGGTTAATTCAGAAACAAAAATAAATGTCACAATAACAGATGAAATTATCGAAGGAGAAGATGGAGAAGTTCATGGAAAAACAACACCAAAACGAGATGAAAATGATCAAATTATTGAAACAAAAAATGGGCTATATAAAGAAGTAGATATGCTTATTTCAACAGCAGATTTAACAGATCCAGATAGATTTACAGGAGCATCAAGAGAAGAAAAACTGAATGCAATAGGCACACATGAGCGTGTGCATTTATCAAAAGAACAAATGTTTAGAGATGATTTTGAGCCAAAATCGCCACGTTGGGCGGAGCAAAGGACGTCGATGTATGAGTTTAAAACAAGGCTAGAATATCGTAGTAAATATGGTACAACTACTCAAGGTGATTTTGTGAAAAATTACCAAAAATACTTATATAAATGGAATTTCAATAAAGTTATAAATGGGAAATTTTAATGAATATGAATAAAAAAAATATTATTAATTTGATAATAGGAGTTTTATTATTGGGGAGTTGTACACCAAAATTGAATAAATATAGAGTTCCTGAACAAATAAAATATATTGAATCCCAATTAATTGATACTTTAAAGAGTTATGATAATACTCATTTTCTTAATATTACGAGTTATAAATTAATACCTTTAATAACAAATAAAGAATCTGAAGGTGTTTATTCTTATACAGATTTCCGAATTCATTATACTTGGTATCTTACTTTCATGTATGATGGCAAAAATGTCTATTTCACAAATATTGATGATAGTATAGGAATGCATACTTTTTTAGATACATGCGGATTTTCAAAATATAAAATTAGAAAATTTGAACGAAAAATTAAAAAAATACAAAAGAGGAATGATGAAATTAATAAATCTCAAACATATTAGTTGCTATCATATCTAAAATATCACAAAGAGAGCTCCCGTAGCTCTCTTTTTTATAGCATCAATTTCTTGATTTTAGTTTTGTTAATAAAGGCGTCAATTAAGGTTTTAATCACATCTTTATCGTGATTATCCATGAGTTCAATCGCTTTAAACTGGTTGATGAGTTCTTTATCGGCGAGGTCGCTGAGAACGCCGAGAACATCATGTAAGAATATTTTCCACTCCTCCGCCCGCCAACAGCCAGACTAAAACTTCTTTTACCTCGTTTAACTTTGCGCTCCAATTGTCCTTTTGAGCACATTAGCACATCAGCACATTAGCACATTAGCACATTAGCACATTACCAAACAATCACCTTCTTCACTCCGATCTTGTTTTGTGCAGTGACTTTCAAAAAGTAAGTACCCGAAGGAAGGGTCTCTATATTGATGGTTTTATTGTTTTGTTCAGAGTGGATTAATTGTCCTAATAAGGTGAATATCTCAACCTTAAATTGGTCATCGGCAATCTCTAAATAGATGTTTTGATGGGTTGGATTGGGATATATACCAAACAATAAGTTTTGATTCCACTGACTAATAGCGGATCCGCTTCTTAGATAAAATTGATGAGGTTCTGATACTCCCATGTAAGGATGAAACTCCTGTTTGTTGTTGGAATTGGTTGCCTCAATATAATATTGAACGGTGTCGTTTGGATTCAAATTATTAATAACCGCTTCATATTGTGATGATTGCAAAGTCATGGGTATCGTTAAGTAATCATTTTGGTTTACTTTGTAGTGTAAAGTAACATTTTGAGTGATCCCTGAATTGTTTCCCAATGAATATACGGTTGCCACGATTGTTATGCTGTTTTGATAAGGAACAGAATCCATAATGGGTTGATGCACAATTCGTAACATATCAGTTTCAGGTAACTGCATCGCTCTGCAATGTAAAGCATCGGTGTCATACCAGTCATTATAGGAAACCCCAATAATCTCATATCCTGGCATTGCTTCCTGATAGGATGCCAATGCGGCTTGATAACAACTGCTTCCATAAGTGGGATTCATCGGAACCAATACTTTGTTGTTCAGAATCAAAGAGTTAGTATAAGGCTGATTATTAGGCGTATAAACCCGGTAAACTTTGTATTTGTTTCCATAAGAGGAGGTTTGATTGGCAAAATATTGCGCTGCATTTTCCAGATCGGTGTAATTGGCATTGGTGGATGGAACTTGTAAAATCATGATCTTATCAGGGGCTAAAAATTTTCCCCAGCAGTCGATGTGCTGAATGTACGAATTGAGAGGATCCGGAATTTGATGATAAGTGTCTATGCCTAGATAATGAAGGTAAATACTATCTAATTCAGTTTGATCGTAACAGCTGTTTTCGTACGTAACCAGATCACAGGATGCAGCCACACCCATTCCATCGGTCATAAAGTTTCCGCCGGTATGCAATAAGGGCATTCCATAAACAGGGATGCCGGTTGAAACTGCAAATGCTCGAGGAACCTGAGAATCATTGGGACGATTTCTGTTGTAAGGAAAATCGATCACTTCCAGCTGATGTGTTTCATTTTCAACAAACCAGGGACCATAATCTCTGGTCCAGTGCGAGTTTGTTGCATTGAAAATATACTTGATATGGGATGCTAAAATAGAGTTTATGGTCAAATAATTCTGTATAGTATTGGCTGCGGTTTGATTGGCACACACAATATATAGGGTGTCATCTTCAGCAATTTCCTGAATTAACTGGAGTGGAACTCCAAATGTGACACTACTTCCTGATACTGAAGCTCTGATCAAAGCGCCTCTTTGGGGTTCAAACTCTGCAATCGATCTTACTGTTGTTGTCGGAGGAGCCGTAGCAGTAAACTGCGCTACAGTGATAGTGGTGCTTTTGCTATTATTGGAAGTTACAACATCTCCGCTATTTGAAACAGTAGCTGTTATCGTTTTATTTCCAGTAGTTGTAGGTGTCCAGCAAGGTAATTCAAAGTAGGTATATTCCCCTGCATTTAGGGTTGTTGTGACTGTAATACTTTGATTATAAGCACTATTATCCGTAATGGTAAGGGTGAAATTGGATGCCGGAGTTGAGCCGTAATTGTTCACTTTAACGTAAAAAGCGATCGGAACACTCAAATAGGCAAACGTGGCAGAATAGTGGGTCGTTAATTCAGAAATTCCCAGATCTTCTCCTGTGAGGTTCGATTTCGGACCATTCTGATACACAAACGGATAACATTTAATATCCTGATTGTAAGTAAATGTGGAATTATCCCAATCTCTGTTTATGGATGACTGATTTTCTTGTGCAAAAAGAGGGATCGAAATGTAAACAAGAAAAGATAAGGTAACTAATTTTAATAATTTCATATATTGGTGTTAAATAGTATTAGATTTTTTTCATCGCTTTTTTGAATGCGAAATAGGAAACAACGGACAAAACGGCTAAATAACCGATCATCACCCATAAACTGCCGTACAGACCACTCATCCCTTTTCCGAATAGTAAAGCACGACTGATATCAACAGAATGAGCAAATGGTAAAGCATATCCAAAAGTATCAAAAACACCACCGATCATCTTTAAATCCATCCAGGCTCCACTAAAAAGGGATGCAATGGTGATGAAAATGGAACCGACAGCCGAAACCTGATTCAAAGTGAAAAGTGACCCAAAAATGACACCTAAGAAAATGAAAATAAAGGCAGTCATCATTAAAATCAATGATGCTGCAAAAACATTGGTAAATTCAGCCCCTAAAATAATCGCTATTACAAAGCAGATAATGGTTTGTAAAATGGCTAATGGAATAAAGGGCAGCGTGTAAGATAATATATAATCTTTTGGTTTTAAAGGTGTTGTATAAAGTCGAATTAAAAATGCATTTTGTCGGTCTTTGGCAATCAAAATCGAACAAAACATGGTGAGAAATGCAAAACAGAACACAATAATGCCGGGTGCTAATGAGGCTGGTTTAAAAATATCTAACTGAACACCCTTTTGTATCGAGGAAAAAAGGACAAGAAAACCTACCGGCATAACAATTCCGAGCAACATAGTCACTTTATCGCGATACACCTCTTTTAAATTCCGAAGGGCTAATTGGTAAAATTTCATGATAAACGCTCCTTTCCTGTTAGTTGTAAAAATACATCATCTAAAGTAGGTTCGGTCATACTGATATGTTTGAGCTGAATTTGATTTGATTTCATATAGTCGGTAATTCCGTAGATATCGAATTGAGTTGACCTAATAGTCAGTTCGTTTTGATATAGTGAAGTTGTTCCAAAGTTTTGAGAGCAATAATTTACTAATTCTGTAGTAAATCCTGTCCCTTTAATGGTCATAATTCGCTCTTTATCACACAATTCCTTTAATTCGGAGGAAGTGCCATTCGCTATGATCGTTCCACTTTCCATAATGGCGATATGATCGGCTAATGAATCTGCTTCTTCAAGATAATGGGTGGTAAGTAAAATAGTTTTGTGACCTTTTAGTTTTTCAATATAGTTCCAAACCGATTTTCTGGAGTGGGGGTCAAGACCTAATGTGGGTTCATCTAAGAAAAGAATCTCTGGATCTGACATAAGCGCCATCGCGATACTGAGTCTTCTTTGCAAACCTCCGGATAATTTTTTTGCCTGATCTTTTCGATCTTCAATTTCTAAAAGATCCATAAGATTGAGGGCTCTTTTTTTGTTTTCTTCTGAACTTAATCCGAAAACGCCACCCATTAAAAGTAAATTTTCCTTTGAAGTTAAATGTTCAGCAATGGCTGATTCCTGAGGAGAAACCCCAATAATTTTTTTGATATCCTGTTGGTTACTGGACAATTGATGTCCATTTAAGAATGCATCCCCTGATGTAGGAGAAAACAAGCAACATAACATTTTGATGGTTGTAGATTTACCTGCTCCGTTAGTTCCCAAAAGTGAGAAGATCTCACCTTTCCGGATCTCTAAATTGAGCTTATTCACGGCAATTCTATCCCCAAATTGTTTGGTGAGCTGATCAGTGCGAATAGCAATTTGTTCCATTTTGTTTATAAGATTTTTGAAGCGGCAAATATAAAAAATTTTAAGGTTCCATCACTCATACAAAAATAAAACCTTTTGTTTTGATTTTTAACCTTTTGTTTAATACATTTTTCTATCAATAAAAAAGTTGTAAATTTGCCATCATTTTTTAAAAATTGACAAATATGAAAACAAAGTTATTTTTTTTAGGATTATTTTTAATTCCCATTATTTTACAGGCTCAGGTTTCATTACCCTATTATTCCGGTTTTGACAACACTGCACAACAATCGGGATGGGTAGAGTTCAAAAAAGGATCGACACAATTCAGTCATTGGGGATACAATAGTTTTAGTGCCTATTCTGCTCCAACCTGTATCAGTCATGATTATTCTCCATCAACCGGAATAACCATTACGGATAACTGGTACGTTTCACCCGGTTTTGTGATTCCCAACGGAGGAACGTTGGATTCGATACGATATATGTTCAATGGTTTTTCAGTTCCGGACAATACAGATACCATTGCGATTTACTTATTAACAGGATCTCAAAATCCATCTTTAGCTTCGATGATCACTTTGTTGTTTGATTTTAGAGGGAATGATTACCAAAATGATTATACTTTTCACAAACTGGACACCATTCCGTTAACCGGATCTGCTCAAAGTCAGTACATTGCTATCAGATACAGAAATACAGATTGTAGTTCCAAATGGTTGTCTGTAAACATAGATAATGTGGCTATTAGTGGAATGGGGAATAGTTCCGTAGATCAATATACAAAAAATCAGGAAGTAGCCATTTTCCCTAATCCATCACATGGCTTTTTCAAATTAGATACAGAACAATTGATTGATGGGGTTAAGATTTTTAATCTTTTAGGACAAGAGTTGACTTCTTCTGATTACTTTTTTAATAATTTAAATAATACAATTGAATTCAAAACAGAACATAAAGGAGTTTATCTTATTCAATATCAAATAAATGGATATACAAATACTCAAAAAATCATCTTACAATAAAACTTATGAAAACAAAAATAGTATGTAATCTACTCTTTATTGGGTTATTATTCTTTCAATTTTCTCTTTTTGCACAAACATCAAGTAGTGATTCAATACCCAAGATCAGGGTTTATTATTTTCATGCAACCAATCGCTGTGAAACGTGTCTGGCTTGTGAGCATGTATGTTTTGAAATTCTGGAGCAAGAATTTAAAAGCGAAATTGAGAAAGGAACCATTTTTTACAAAGCCATCAATATTGATGAAGAGCAAAACAAAGCTTTGGTAGCTCAATATAAAATCATGTTTTCAACACTTTTGTTTATTGATCAGAAAGGAAATATTACTGATTTATCAGATAAAGCTTTTGAAAATGCATTAGAGCATCCGGATGTTTATAAAAATCTGATCCGAAGTGAAGTTCTTAAAATGTTAAACGAATGATTATTTGAAAATTAATTCAATCTGATCCGTTTTCATTCTTTCCAGTAACCATTTTTTGATTTTCACTTTATCAGAAGCAGTAATCTCACTTTTAAGTTCGAGAACCACTATAGTTTGCAGTTCTGATTCTGTGTAATTTGGTTTGTATCTTTTAGAATGAGCAACGATACAACTCCTAACATCCGGGAAAAAAACTGAAATTTCATTCACTAATGATTGTCCAATGATAACATTTTGCTGCAATGAATCGAGTTGTAGCTGTTTTTGATTGAGCAGGGTATTCATATTATTGAGTTGCTCTTTCAAACGATAAATTTCTTTGTTTTGCGAATCATCAGCATTTAAAGAGAATCCCTGTTCGATAATCAGATCTCCTGTTAAATCGAAATCGCTTAGTTTTTGAGTAATCTCTTGTTTTTGTTTTTCAGTAAGTTTATTTCCGGCATACACTAATTTGATCCACTTTTTATCGGCTTTAATTTCATTTTTTAACAAAAAACGACCTTCATAAAAGCTGACATTATCAATAAATTTTTCTGCATTTTGTTTGAATCTTTCCTCTTTAACTAATTGATAACCAAAGTAAATACTGGGAATTAAGATCAATGAAATAATGAAAGTCAACCATCTGTTAATTTTTGTTTTTTTCTTTATATCGACCACATTACTAATTGGGAATTTGAAGAGTTTTGAGACCCAGGTTGCAGCAAGTGCAATAAAAATGGTATTAATCAAAAACAGGTAAAATGCTCCAAAGAAGAAGTGAAACTGTGCAGTTGCCAATCCGTACCCTGCTGTACATAAAGGGGGCATCAAAGCAGTTGCAATAGCAACACCTGGCAATACATTTCCTTTTTGTTTACTGCTTAATGCTACAATTCCTGCTCCTCCACCAAAAAGGGCAATTAATACATCGTAAATTGTAGGACTTGTTCTTGCTAACAATTCAGAATGTGCTGTTGCAATGGGAGATAAGGTGAAATAGAGGGTTGATGTTAGTAAACTTGTGATTACTGCAAAAGAGAAATTTTTCAAAGATTTTGAAAACAATGTACCATCATAAATGGCAATACTATAGCCCATTCCGGTTATTGGTCCCATTAAAGGTGAAATCAACATGGCTCCAATAATCACAGCCGTTGAATTCATGTTCAATCCAATAGAGGCGACTAAAATGGCAAATACTAAAATCCAGAGATTGGTCCCTTTAAAAATTATCCCTTTCTGGATCTCGTTATGGATCGTTTCATGTTTCTCTAATTCGTGACTTAAATTAAAAAAATGGAGAAACTGTTTAAGATAGGATATTATTTTCATGGTTATAGTTTTTTATTTTGTTTCATCGAAATGAAGGAAAAGTTGGGATTTATCCTCAAATTTCCAAACTCTTTTATAGCTTTTTGTTGAACATCAGCGGTTGGATTGATTGTGATATTTCCATAATTTGTTTCGACAACAATCGGTAATATAAACTGATTGCCCACATTTTTCCATCTGTATTTCAAAACATACTCTTGTTTAGAGGTATCGTAGGTGAGATTCCACTCCAATTGAGGACACACTCTACTATAAACATATTGGTCAAAAAACCATTGATAATCTTTTCCGGTTAACTCATTGACCACTTTGATAAAATCAGTTGTGGTTACAATACTGTATTGATGTCTGTTGTAATAGGTTTTAAGGATATTGATAAACAATTGATCATCATTTAAAATATTTCTCAGAGTATGTAACATCAAAGCACCTTTCATGTAAGGATCAGAATCTTTATAATTGGAATAATTTACATCTCGCGGACCCACTAAAGGTCTTTTGTTTTGGACAACAATTCCGTATTGAAATCTCATCATTCTCAAATAAAAGTCGTATCCCATTTTTTGTTCCATAAAAAACGCATCCATAAAAGTGGTAAATCCTTCATGCAAAAACATTTCGGCATTATCACCGGCAGACACACTGTTTCCCCACCATTCATGCCCTGTTTCGTGTAGAATGATATAATCAATAGGACCATAAGTATTCTGAAATTTATTTCCATAAGCAATTGCAGTCTGGTGTTCCATTCCCATAAATGGACTCTCTACCATTTTGTATCCATCATTCCACCAGGGAAAGGGTGCTAACGTATTTTCATAAAACTCAACCACTTCAACCGCTTGTTTAAACTGACTTCTGGCAATATCCAAATCATAAGACAGGACATAAAATTCCAATTCCCTTTTCACCCCTTTGTTATTGTATGGAAGTGTAAATCTTACATAATCACCAACATAAAAGCTTATATTGTAAGTGTTTATAGGGTAACTAGTTCTCCAAACGAATTTTTCTTTCTCTTCCATTTTTGTTTGTTCTACTAATTTTCCGTTACTAACACAAAACAAACCTTTAGGAACGGTCATGGAGAAACGGACAGAATCAGGTTCATCGGAAAGGTGGTCTTTCAAAGGAAACCAGATATGAGCACCCTGATCCTGACAAGCAACGGAAACCCACGGATTGTTGTTATCATCCTTTTTCCAGACAAACCCACCTTCCCATGGGGGTCTTTTTGCTTTCATTGGACTTCCGTTATAATAAATTCTCATTTGATATACCTGATTTTTGGGAATCTGTTTTTCGAATAAAACAAATAAGGTATTATATTTCCTAACGTATTTCAATGTATCATTCTGAAATACAATAGCATCAATTTGTAGGTTTTGATGTAAATCTAATTGTAAGGTATCCACAAGTGCGGTATTTTGAAGTGGAGTTTCCCTATCTTTCATTAGGAAATGAATATCAACATATCCATTAATTTTTTTATGTTTAACATCTAAATCAAGGTTGATATCATAATAAGTTACATCAAAACTTTTTCTCAATTCTGAATTTGACCCTAAAAGATAATCTTCCTCTTTAAAAGTTGGGTATTTCCCCGGTTTTTTAGGTGTTTTATAAGTAAAATTGATACCAATCAATGAACAGGAGGTTCCCAAAATGGTGAGCCAGATAAAAAGTTGAAATTTAATAAAATGAGCCATATTTTTCTGATTATTTTGGCAAAAATAATTAATTTTTCTTACTAAATATTATAAAAACTGAATATGTAACAAAATTTTTTTTGATGCGTAGATCAAGATTAATGAAAATTATTTGGAATGGTTACTTTCAAAATTGAAAAAATATAAGTATATTTGCCTATTGATAGATTAAGCTTTATGAAAAGATTTATACTGTTGTTATTAATAGCTACAACCATCATTTTGGGATTTGTTTCCTGTTCAAAACCCATTGAATTTAAAGTTCATATCAACAATAATACTTCCTATACAATCGATATACTGGAATTTAGTGGATCCATATCGGGACCTGCAATTTCAATTCCACCAATGAGTTCTTCTGAATCATTTTATATCACATACACGGAAAGTTTTAATGATTTGATTGAAGAACCGGAATGTTTAATTTCTATTTCAAAATATACCGGACCTAACGGCACAAAAACAAACACGATCTGGAGATATTTTAAAATAAATGAATTTAGCACGAGCGAAGATAATGCAATTAGCATTCAGTTAGATCCACTCTCATTTTATGAGAACGATATCTTTCAGTTTATTACCAATTAAACTTTTTCCTATTTTTTTGCTTTGCTGTAACACCCTGATCATTTCAAAAATTTTCAGTATGTTTGCATTCCTATATTAGCTAATATATATATTTAAATATTAGTAAATTAGTTTTTATAAATCTGAATTCATAACAATAAATCATTCCTATAATGAAACAACATATTATTTCTACCGAATTTCTAAGCTTAGAAAAAGTTGACAAGATTATCAAATCGAAATCCAAATTACTCCTTTCTGAGGAATCAAAAGAGGCCGTTCAAAAGTGTAGAACGTACTTAGATGAAAAAATGAAAAACAGTAAAGTTCCTGTTTATGGAATTACTACCGGATTTGGGTCTTTATGTAATACAACCATCTCATTTGAAGATCTTTCCACATTGCAAAGAAATTTAGTGATATCCCATTCTTGTGGTTTTGGTGATGAGGTTCCTCAAGAGATCGTTAAAATAATGCTTCTTTTAAAAATCCAATCTTTATCTTATGGCAATTCAGGGGTTCAGGTGGAAACGATACAAAGATTAATCGATTTTTTCAATAATGGAATCTATCCGGTTGTTTATCAACAAGGTTCATTAGGTGCATCAGGGGATTTGGCCCCATTGGCTCATTTGTCTTTACCTCTATTAAATCTGGGAGAAGTGTATTATAAGGGTAAAAAATATCCTGCTGAAGAGATTAATGCCAAATTTGGCTGGGAACCGATCGTTCTCCAATCAAAAGAGGGATTGGCACTACTAAACGGAACTCAGTTTATGAGCGCTTATGGTTCCTGGCTGGTTTTAAAAGCAAAAAAATTATCGTGGTTAGCCGATATGATAGCCGCACTCTCTTTGGATGCTTATGATGGAAGAATTGAACCTTTCCATATCTCTGTTCATCTGGTAAGACCTCATATTGGTCAAATTTTAACATCAACGCACATCAACTATTTATTGGAAGGTTCAGAAATTATTTGCAGAGAGAAAAAACATGTGCAGGATCCCTACTCTTTCAGATGTATTCCTCAGGTTCACGGTGCCACTAAAGATGCAGTGAATCATGTGATGAATGTGATTGAAACAGAGATCAATTCTGTAACAGACAATCCAACCGTTTTTCCTGATGAAGATTTAATCATCTCAGCTGGAAACTTTCATGGTCAACCTATCGCTTTAGTGCTTGATTATTTAACTTTAGCCATGTCAGAACTGGCCAATATCTCAGAAAGAAGAGTGTATCAATTGATAGCCGGGAAAAGAGATCTTCCTTCATTTTTGGTTAAAAATCCGGGCTTAAACTCCGGATTTATGATTCCACAATATACAGCTGCATCGATTGTGAGTCAAAGTAAAACACTTTGTATGCCATCATCTTCTGACTCCATTGAATCATCACAAGGACAGGAAGATCATGTAAGTATGGGAGCTAATGCTGCTACAAAAGCATATACTGTAATCAATAATACTGAAAAAGTGTTGGCTATTGAATTGTTTAACGGAGCACAGGCTTTAGAATTCAGAAGACCATTAAAGTCTTCCGATTTTATTGAAGAGTTTATGGCCAGCTACAGACAATACGTTCCTTTTGTGGAAAATGATGTATTGATGTATAAATTGATGCATAAATCACAGGAATTTTTACAAAATGTGAATGTGATTATCCCAGAAAAATTTTAACACCTATTTTCATGTTAAAACTGGATAATATTCAACGGGTTTATTTTTTAGGAGTAGGAGGTATTGGAATGAGTGCACTCGCACAATTCTTTCTTCACTACGGTAAAAAAGTGTTTGGGTATGATTTAACTCCTTCACCTATTACTGATTCTCTCATTCAAATGGGAGCTGTAATCCATTTTACTGAACAGGATCATCTGATTCCCGATCAAATTGATTTAGTCATTGTTACCCCGGCCATTCCAAAAACACATAAAGAACTTATTTGGTTTCAGGATCATCAGATTCCCATTATGAAAAGATCTGAAGTTCTGGGTTTGATATGTCAGGATTACAATACAATTGCAGTAGCAGGAACTCACGGTAAAACCACAACTACTTCAATGGTTACCCATTTTTTACAGTCTGCTCACCATCCTGTTTTGGCATTTATTGGGGGTATTTCCAAGAATTTGAACAGTAATTTTCTATTTACGGATCATTTTAAAACAGTTGTTGTTGAAGCGGATGAATTTGATCGCTCTTTTTTGACTCTTTTCCCAAAAATTGGAATAATCACCTCTGTGGATGCTGATCATTTGGATATTTATGGGGAAAAAGAGCAACTCGTAAAATCATTTCAGGATTTTGCGAATCAAATTGACCGGAATGGAACATTGGTTATCGCTCATAAAATTGCCCACTTAATTGAACATCCTCACAAAATCACATACGGGGAAGAGCGGGATGCTGATTTCTTCTTTACTTTGAATGAGATGAAACCACACCAAACGACGTTTTCTATATGCAAAAAAAGTGGGTCACAAGATGCCGTTTGCTTCCATAATCTGCAGATTGAAGCCCCCGGAAAGCATAATATCTTGAATAGTATGGCTGCTTTTCTGGCAGTTAAAGAGTTGATGAAACTAACCATCAGTCCTGAAAATGTAGCCACATGTAATATGATTTTTGACGCTTTTTCAAGCTGGCAAGGGGTTGCAAGAAGATTTGATTTTAGAATTGTTCAGGATGATATAATCTATATCGATGATTATGCGCATCATCCGGAAGAGATCAAAGCTTTTTTAACAGCTGTTCAATCTATATATCCTACCAAAAAAAGAACCGGAATTTTTCAACCCCATCTTTTCTCGAGAACAAGAGATTTTGCCTCTGAATTTGCTGAATCATTAGCTTTACTCGATGAGGTGATCCTATTGGAAATCTACCCGGCCAGAGAATTGCCTATTGAAGGGATTACATCCTCTTACCTTTTGGATCTGATCCCGGTTGAAAATAAAAAAGTGATACAAAAAGAGGATTTGATCCCTTATCTGATCCAACATAAACCGGAACTTTTATTGACTATCGGTGCAGGTAATATCGATCAGTTTGTCCCTGAAATTGAAAAAGTATTTAAAAAACTATAAAATCATCTGAAAATAATATATTTGCATTTTAAAAAATTCTAAAAATTAAAAATTATGTTTACCGGAATAGTTGAAAAAACAGGAAAAATAGTTCATATCGAAAAAGAAAACAGCAACTACCATTTTACTATTGAAGTGGATTTTGCTGACGAACTTAAAATAGATCAAAGTATGGCTCATGATGGTTGCTGTTTAACCATTGTAAAGATTGATATCCCCAAAAACCAATATGTGGTAACTGCAATGGATGAAACCATGTTGAAAACCAACCTCAAATCCTGGTGTGTGGGATATGAAGTGAATTTGGAAAGAAGTATGAGATTTGATGGTCGTTTTGATGGCCATATCGTACAGGGACATGTGGATCAAACTGCAATATGTCAAGAAGTTATTGATGATAATGGAAGCTGGAGATACTACTTTACTTATGATGCTGAACTCAATAATTTTACTGTTCCTAAAGGATCTATTACTGTAAATGGTGTCAGTTTAACCGTTGTTGATTCCGAAAAAGGGAGATTCTCCGTTGCGATTATCCCTTTTACTTACCAAATGACCAATTTTCACAATATTGTTCCCGGTTCCATCATTAATATCGAATTTGATGTACTCGGAAAATATGTTCAAAAGTTGATGGAACAATATTTTGAAAGTCAAAAAAAATAAAAAAGGTTTTTATTCGTTATTTCCCTATTAACAATATAAAAATATTTTAGAAAGCTTGAAAAAACAAATATCCTCCTTTATCCCTGTCATCTTGTTCCTTGCTGCACTTTTGGTGTTTATTTCATGTGCGACCAATAAAAACAGTTTTGAGAACAGAGCCTATCATACGGTTACTTCCACCTATAACGTAAATTTTAATGGGAAAGAAGCCCTCAAAGAGGGAGAAATTGAGATTGCCAAAAAGAGAAAAGACAATTATACTTCTTTATTGCCATTGTATTATTATCCTGCTAAAGAGGATTTGGGCGCTATTAATGCAAAAATGGATAGAGTTATTGAAAAAGCATCTAAGTCTATTTACAAACACTCCATGTTAATCAGAGGTAAAGAGTACGTTAAAACGATGGATGATGCCTATATGATGATGGGAAAAGCCTATTTTCATAAACAGGATTTTATCAATGCTTCCCGTATCTTTACTTATATTGCCAAACAATATCCCACCTGGGGATTGGCTGAAGAAGCGATCATTCTAAACGCCCGTACTGCGATCAGACAAAATCAGTTCACAAGGGCTCAGCAACTTTTGGAGGAAGCGTACCAAATTATTTACCCTCAGAATAAAAGGAAATTGAATTATTTGTATTATGCAGCTTTGGCGGAACTGAATATGACTAATCCGGCAGGGGAAATAGAAGTGGCTATCAGCTCTTTGATTGAACTTCAAAAACTGCGTCCAAACAAGGAGATGACTATCCGGATCAACTATATTTTAGGTCAATTATACGAATTAGAAAACAACAATAAGGAAGCTCAATACTATTTTCTTAAAGTTATCAAAAGCACACCCACTTACGATATGGAGTTTAGTGCCCGTATGAAATTGGCATCCAATTATGATGGTACACCTACATCTAAACAATTGATTATTAAGGAGCTTAACAAAATGCTCAATGAGAGCAAAAATGATGAATTTAAAGATCAGATCTATTTTGCTTTTTCAGAAATAGCCCGTATTGATGAAGAGAAAAAAGAACGGATGGAGTATTTAGGAAAATCAGTTGCTGCATTTGTTGACAACAATTTCCAAAGAACATTTTCATCTCTAACTTTAGCCGATCTATATTTTCAGGATAGCGAATACATCAAAGCACAAGCGTATTATGACACTGCTCTCATCTCTTTACCCGGCAACTATCCTAATAAAGATGCTATTATCAAAAAAGCTTCTTTTTTAAGAGATTTGGTAGATAATTTGAATGAAATTTCACTTCAGGACAGTTTACAACGCATTGCAAAAATGTCAGAAGGAGAACGAAACTCATGGGTGAAAAGAATGATTGATAAATATACAGAAGAGGAGAGACGAATTGAAAGAGAAGAAGCGGAAAGAATGATGCTTTTGCAAAGCACTCAGAATTTTGCCAATACAAATGTCAATGTTGGGGGTAACAATAAATGGTATTTTTATAATCCAAATTTAGTTACTCAAGGATCGACAGAATTCTACAGAAGATTTGGAAACCGTAAGCTGGAAGATAACTGGATTGTAAGTAATAAACAACAAATATCGTTTGACGAAATGAAAAATACATCTGCAGAAAACGATACCGTACCTGAATATGATGAAGAGGGGAATCTGATTGTTAAAAGGGAAACAGATCCTAAAAAACCTGCATTTTACACCCAAGATCTTCCCATGACAACCGGAGCGGTTGATACATCGAATTTAAAAATCCAAAATGCGATGTATAATGCAGCATTGATCTATTATGATCTGCTTAAAGATGAAGCAAGATCAGTTGAGATGTTTGATCAACTGATTAAAAGATTTCCAAATAGCGAATTAATTGCCCCTGCATGTTATCTGGTATATGTTAATTTTAAAAAAACAAACAATCCTAAGGGAGACGAATATAAAAATATCATTTTAACCCGATTCCCCAATTCCGATTATGCAAAATTGATTCAGGATCCCGATTATTATAAAAAAATTGCGGATAAAGTGAATGAGTTGGAACGTAAATATAGTTCTGCTTATGATGCCTACACCAAAAAGTTGTGGCAAAGAACCATTCAGTTAGCCGATGAATCGATTCCAATTTGTGATAATAACAAAATTTTACAATCAAAATTTGAATATATCAGAGCGATGTCTGTTGGTCAGGTTCAAGGGGAAGATTCACTGAAGAAAGCTTTTGCAAAAATAATTATCAAATATCCTACTACAAAAGTGGCTGAATTAGCACAGTTTTATCTTTCAACTTTTGCCAATGCCAATGAAATTATGGCCAATGCAGGTGATTCCACAAAAATGAGACAAATACAGGAACAAAATGCCTTGAATGAATCCCCATTTACATTTTTACCCAATGAACAACATTATGTTGTTCTAATAGCTAAAGCTACCAGTGTTTCTATTACAGATATTAAAAATGGATTAGCCAATTTTAACCGTGATTTCTTTGCCCTTTCCAAATTCAACATCAATAGTTTCTATATCAATCAGGAAGATCAATTGATCACTATTTCCCGATTTAAAAACATGGAAACAGCAATGGAGTATTATAATACTTTAATCACTTCCGAAATCTATAAAACACAAATTGGCGGAGATGCCGTTCAGGTTTATGCTATGTCTGCAACAAATTACACCACCTACTATAATAAAGTGGATAAACGTGTTTTGTATCAACCTTTCTTTGATTTAAAATATATTAAAAAACAATAAAATGAATCCTTTATTTCACAAATCCATATATCAAACCAGAAGAGACAAGTTAATGAATAGTGTTTCTTCCGGTTTTGCATTGTTTCTTGCTAATGATGATGCATCCATGAATTATCCTTCCAATACCTTTAATTACAGACAAGATAGTACCTTTTTGTACTTTTTCGGATTGTCGATTCCCAATCTTGCTGCGATTATTGATTTTGATCATAAAAAAACGATCCTTTTTGGAGATGATTTTGAAATAGATGATATCATCTGGATGGGTGATCAACCTAAAGTTGCAGAATTAGCTTCTCAGGTTGGCATTACAGAAGTTTTATCTCTATCTGCTTTACCTGACTTTATTCAACAAAATAAAGGGCGCAAACTGCATTATACCCCTGCTTACAGAGGGGAGAAAAAAATCACTTTAGCCGAATTAACAGAAATTCCTGTATCAAAGCAAAAAGAAAACGCTTCAGTTGAGCTTATAAAAGCTATTGTAGCTTTTAGAGAGATTAAATCGGAAGAGGAGATTGCTGAAATTGAAAAAGCGTGTGCAATCGGATATGATATGTTTACAACTGCCATGAAAATGTGTAAACCAGGAATAAAAGAATCAGATCTTGCCGGACTTGTTGAAGGAATTGCATTATCCAAAGGAAATGGAGTCTCTTTCCCTGTCATTTTATCACAACATGGAGAAACCCTTCATAACCACAATCACCATTTGACTTTGGAAGAAGGAAAATTATTGTTGATCGATATGGGTGCCGAAAATAAAATGAACTACTGTTCAGATAATACCAGAGCGATTCCCGTTTCAGGAAAATTTTCACCCAAACAAGCTGAAATTTATCAAATTGTTTTAGATGCCAACATGGCAGGAATTTCTGCCTGTAAACCCGGCATACCTTATAGAGAAATTCATAAATTAGCCGTTACAGTGATCACTCAGGGACTCCAAAAATTGGGATTAATGAAAGGGGATATTGAAAAATCCGTTGAATTGGGAGCTCATGCGCTGTTTATGCCTCATGGATTGGGTCACCAAATGGGATTGGATGTTCATGATATGGAAGATTTAGGAGAAAACTATGTGGGATATGGAGATTCTTTTGAAAGAAGTTCCATTTTTGGATGGGCTTACCTTAGAATGGCTAAAACATTACAACCCGGTCATGTGATGACTGTTGAACCAGGCATCTATTTTATTCCTCATTTAATTGATATCTGGAAAAATGAGAACAAGTTTTCCGAGTTTATCAATTATGATAAAGTGGAGGAATACAGAACTTTCGGAGGAATCCGTATAGAAGATGATGTTTTAATCACAGAAACAGGGCATCAGGTATTAGGTATTCCTATTCCTAAAACTATTGTAGAATTGGAATCGATCATTGGAATTGCAAAATAATTTTGGTTTTCATTTTTCTAATCACTTTTTTAATTATTTTTGCAGTCAGTAACCTGTTATTTAACGAATGACCATCTATTTTCAATTTTTTGAAGCCGAAAACTTATTTTTACAGCGTTTTGTGGGTAAGTGGAAGAGTAATATTTATGAAGATTTTATATTGGCAAATGCAAATCAGGAAACAAATAAAATTAGAAAAATTGCTACAGATTTCAGAGAATTAATTATTCCTCCGGATTTGAATGATTTAAATATTCTTAGAAATATTACTAAAAAAATTGAATTACAAGACTATTTTAATATTCAAATTGTCAATGATCCCATTATGACTGCTGTAGCACAGTTGTATCAAATCACGGACAAGCCACAGAATGTTAATTATGATATTTGTTCAACGTTACAATATGCTATCAATTTTTTAAATATTGACATGACTCCTCATGAATTGGAACAAAGATTTAAAAACTTAACAGGAAAATTTCCCAATAAATAAGTTTACATAAATTCCATGTAAACTACTTTCAAATATTTATCAATTAATACCTTAGCTAATCTTTGAATCAAATTTTTTCTGATTTCAAATTCAACGGGTTGCGTTAAATCAATGTTATGTTCATTTATTTTAGTACCAACAAGGATATGAATTTCGTCACTATCGAGTAACAATTCGCATACACGATCAGCAGGGCCTTTTCCAAACTGATAACCGGAATTGATCACATTGGTTAACTGATAAACCACTTTACTTAGAGTTAAAACACCCTCAGTAATCAAATCGATCCCCTCCATTTTTGAAGTGGGTGGTAAAGTGTGGTCCACAATGGGTTCATCAACCACTGTTCTGCGCAATTCACGAGAGATGATTTCAGTAGTTGTCGCGCCGCTCACAATCTTTTTTCCTGCAAAACTTCTCAGCTTCTCAGCGAAATGGGGATCTTTTTCTGGTTGTAAAGGTGGGCCTGTACAGATCATTGTTCTTCTGGGCTCCCTAAAGTAAGCTACCGCACAGGTTAAATCATCTTTAGGAATATGTAAATCATTAGAAGCCGCTTTTTTAACAATTTTTTCAGCTAATTCTGTGGCAGAGATAGTTCGGTTATTGGTTATCAGTTGTTTTACTTCTTCACGGAGATTATTTCTTCCCCATCCCGCTACTAATCCGGTTCCTAATCCGGACTGTGTAATACCATCTGAACAGAAAATGATTCTATCTTCTAATTGTGGTTCAAAGGAAGCTACTTTAAGATCCAGTAAACGTTTATCAGTACCTGCATCCACATCTATCTGATCCCAGTTAGGTTCAAAAACCCGATTACCTCTCATGATAATGGTTTGAGGATTATCGTATTCCAAAATACTCACTTCATTGGTGTCAATCGAAATATCTACAATAGTATAAGTAGCATAACTGATATTTCTTTCACTACAAACGGGAAGTGCTTTCATAATGATTTCAGCAATTGTTTTTGCCTTTTTGTGTTCCTGAGATAAATTCAAAGCTATTGTAGCCGTAAGAGTTGCCAGTACATTTGCTTTCACGCCGGAACCCATACCATCTGATAAAACAGCCAATACCCGGTTCTCCTCCGGAATCCTTTTAGAGATAAATACATCTCCACAAATCCTTTCCCCATCGTGAAATGTTTGATAACTAGAGACTTCTACATGATAATTTTCTTCCATTATTACAACTTTTGAGGGTCAAAGATACAAAAAAATCAAGTACTATGCCGATGTTAATAAGGAAACCAATTGATCGAGATCAATACTTTCTCCTTTAATAACTCTATCTGCTTGATTATAAAAGGGATCCCTCTTTTTTAAGGTGTCATTTACATAAAGTTCTATCTCTTCAGGAGTTTTATTTTGGATCAATGGTCTGTTTTTTTTAGAATGAATCAATCTGTCAGTTAAAGACAAAGGACTCATTTTAATATAAATAGAGAAACTATTATTTTTAATCAGATCCATATTTCCTAAAAAGCAGGGAGTTCCCCCACCAGTAGAGATCACCACATTATTCTGAAGCAAAAGTTCCTCTAAAATAAGATGTTCTGTTTTTCTAAAGATCTCTTCCCCAAATTTCTTAAAAAAATCAGGAATAGAAATATGGTATTTAGATTCAAAAAATGAGTCAGAATCCACAAATTCATAATGGAGTCTTGTTGCTAATTTTTTAGCAATGGTTGTTTTACCCGAACCAGGAAATCCTACAAGAACAATTCTGGAATACACTTAAATATGTTTTAAAATCTCTTGAATCAGGTTATCTGCACTTTCTGCGATCTCTTTTATAGATGCCTGTAACATATAACAGGGTGATGTAAAAATCAGATTTTCCAGGTCAATTGTGACTTCCGTTTGGTTTGTGATTTGGTGCTGAGCTCCCATGATTTTTACATCTTCTATAACACCCGGTATTTTACCCACAGTAAGCAAAACTCCGGGAAGCACTTTAGCTAGTAAAACAGGGGCAATACATAACGCTCCGATCGGTTTTTTAGCATGAAAAGTATCTAAAATTACTTTTTCTACATCTGCTCTTACTCTCATTTGAATCCCATCAAGCCCATAAGTAAAAAGGTTCTTTGCAGCACCATTTCCTCCTGGAAATATTAAAGCATCAAAATTTTTAGGATCATATTCAGAGATTGGAAAAATCTCACCTCTCGATATTCGGGAAGCCTCTACCATCATGTTTCTGGTTTCCTGCATGGGTTGTTTAGTGATATGATTTACGACCTGGTACTGGTAATCATCGGGAGCAAAAACAGTATAGGAGGAACCAGATTTATCAATAGCCAGTAAAGTCATCACTGATTCGTGAATTTCAGAACCATCTAAAGAACCACATCCACAAAGGATTACAGCAAATTTTTTCATAGTTGTATACTCTTTTAATAGAAAAACAAAATTATATAAAATTATACTTTCATGTCACATCTTAATTGTTCTAATTCATCAACGGAGCCTTTTTCGCCAACAACCCATAAAATATCCCCGGCATGAAAGATCGTTTGGGATGGGGGATTTTCAACAAATTGATCCATCCTTTTATAGCCAATCACCATACAATGATACTGTTCTGTAAACTTACAATCTGTTAATGCTTTTTGAACAAATGGAGATTCAGGATGTAAAGTGATCTGATAAATATCCATCGATTCCCGGATTGGACAAACTTCCATTTCGGTTTCATCTTTTTCAAATATTTTTTTTACTTTTTGCATCTGTTTGTCATTTCCAACTACCAGGATATGATCATGTGGGTACAAAACTTCATCCCTTTTGGGTAAATCAATTCGGCAATTTCCTCTCATAATGCTGATTACGTTAATTCCGTAAAGATGTCTCAGGTTTAATTCAATCAACGATTTACCAATACATTCTGAATAGTTTGAAATTTCAAACAGTTCAATATGAATATCATTGGTTAAATCATCCGGAATTTTTAATTCAGGTATGGAAGACCTGCCATTCAGATTATGTAAAAAACGTTCCTCCATTTTGATGAAGTTTTTCATGTTTTTTTGAGATGCCACATAAAAGAGAATAAGTCCGATCAATACAGCTAATGTTATCGCTAAAGTGAAATTAAAATAGTGAGTGATGAGAATTATTAATGAGGAGATGATGATTAAAATCCGAACCATAATTAAAATAACCAACACATGTCTTTTTATTTTATTTTTCCTCCAGATGGTGTTAAAATCCATCCTGGAAGCCATTTTATTCATAATCAATGCCCCTAAAATAGGTGCAATCGCTATAAATGTAATTGAAAATCCTACAATTTGGACCGCTAATGGTGGAATATATTTTTTTAATAATGGTTCCATTACTAAAAAGGAGATCAACTGAATGGCAGTAATTAGAATGATGTAAACAAAGGTTCTGGATAAATAACGTTTGATATATTTCCTTTTTATATTCTGATCAATTTTTTGGGAAGAATTCATTGCAATTTGTTCAATAGCTCTTTTCCAGTGGGGTGGTAGTTTATGATTAAGAAATTCATAAACGGGTTCAGAGAATCTTATAAAATAGGGTGTTGTAAATGTTGTGATAACTGAAACGGCTACAATGATAGGATAAATAATGGGATCAATTACCTTGAGCGAAAGTCCTAAAGAAGCAATAATAAATGAAAATTCACCAATTTGAGAAAGAGTCATCCCACTTTGGACAGCAATTTTTAATGGTTGTCCGGAAATCAAAACGCCAAAACCTGCACTAGTTGTTTTTACAAATAAAATGAGCAGAGTGATCAAAATAATTGGAATATAGTTGGTTATTACTACATTAAAATCAACTAACATCCCAACAGAAACGAAAAAAACAGCACCGAACAGATATTTTAATGGATTTATAAGCTTTAATATTTTCTCTGATTCAATAGTTTCAGCCAGAATAGAACCCATTAAAAACGCGCCTAATGCCGCGGAAAGACCCATTTTATCTGCCAAAAATATCATTCCAAAACAGAGACCGATAGCAATAATCAGTAAGGTTTCCTCTCCTAACATTTTTTTGGCAATTCTAAAAAAAGTGGGGATTAAATAGATCCCAACAACAAACCAAAAAACTATAAATATAACCATTTTGGAAAGGCTTAAACCTAATTGCAATCCATCAAAACTTCTGGAAACAGCTATTGTGGAAAGTAAAACCAACTGCAAAACAGCAAAGAGATCTTCAACGACCAAAACTCCGAATACAACATTGGTGAATTTCTGTTTTCTGACACCCAGATCATCAAATGCCTTGATGATAATACTGGTTGATGAGATCGTCAACATTCCTCCTAGAAAAATACTATTCATGTTACTCCATCCCATTAAGTACCCGGCAACAAAACCGGCTGAAAACATTACAATTAATTCTGTAATCGCAGTAATTCCACCTGTTTTACCCACTTTTCTCATTTTCTTGAAGCTGAACTCTAACCCTAATTCAAAAAGTAAAAAGGCAACTCCAATCTGTCCCCAAATCTCAATATTTGAAATATTTTGAACCGTTACAAAGAAATGAGTGTGAGGTCCTGTGATGATCCCTGCAATGATATAACCCAATACAACCGGTTGTTTTAACCACTTGAATAGTAATGTGGTTACACTGGCGACAACTAAAATCAATGCTAAGTCGGAAAAGATCGCAGGAATATGCATATTTTTGATTTTGAGAATGTTGCAAATATACAAAAAATTTTTCAAAAAGTCAATTTTACATAATTCACTTCCCCAATTTTTCAATTCCAATTCGAAAATGTTTCCTATTTTTGCATATATGAACAAAACCGGCAAAAAACAACAAATTGAACTATTAGCTCCGGCTAAGAATAAAGATTTTGGCATCGAGGCGATCAATCATGGAGCTGACGCTGTCTATATCGGAGCTCCTCAGTTTGGAGCCAGAGTCGCAGCTTCTAATAGCTTGGAGGATATTGAGTTACTGGCAAAATATGCCCATCAATACGGAGCAAAGGTTCATGTTGCCCTGAATACAATTCTGAATGATCAGGAGCTGAAAAATGCTGAAAAAATGATTCATCAGCTGTATCAATCCGGAATTGATGCACTGATCATTCAGGATTTGGGGATTCTTTCTCTTGATTTACCTCCAATCGAACTGCATGCAAGTACCCAAATGGATATCAGGAATTTAGAAAAAATTTATTTTCTGGAACATTTAGGATTTTCAAGAGCGATTTTAGCCCGGGAACTCTCATTGGAGGAGATTAGGAACATAAAATCAAAAAGTGAAATTCAACTCGAAGCATTTGTTCATGGCGCCCTTTGTGTAAGCTATAGTGGACAATGTTATGCCAGTCACGCATTTACAGGTCGAAGTGCGAATAAAGGCGCCTGCGCGCAATTGTGCCGACTTCCCTATACACTTAAAGATCAACAAGGAGAAATAATGGCAGTAGATCGCTATTTGCTCTCCTTAAAAGATATGGATCGTTCCGATTCTCTCGAAGAGTTGATTGATGCCGGAATCTCTTCTCTTAAAATTGAAGGAAGATTAAAAGATCTCTCGTATGTGAAGAATGTTACCGCTTTTTACAGAAAAAAGCTGGATCAGATCATTGAAAAAAGAACTGATTTACAAGCTTCTTCATGGGGCAAAACCATCCATTTTTTTGAACCTCAACCTGAAAAAAGTTTCCATAGAGCAAAAACAGACTATTTCTTACATCAACGGGAAAATGTTGTAACAGATATAAACACTCCAAAATCGATTGGTGAAAAAGTGGGGATGGTAAAACTTGTGAAAAAAGATTCTCTGATTTATGACGGTATTCCACTTCAAAACGGTGATGGGCTTATTTTTGAAAATAAAAATCGGGTAGTGGAAGGGTTTAGAGTAAATAAAGTGATTGATAATCAAATATTCCCGGCTACTATGCCCGATATTGATCCATGTACTACACTTTATAGAAATCTGAATTACAACTTCGAAAAAATACTCGGGAAAAAGAGTGCAGAACGAAAAATAGATATTGATATGCTCTGGCAAGAGCAGGAAAATGGATTCTCTTTACAAATTGTAGATGAAAGAGGGTGCTCCGTTTCCTCATTTTTGGAGTGTTCCAAAGAGGTTTCAAGACAAGACAACAATACACAAGAACAGATTCGAACCATTTTATCAAAAACGGGAAATACGATTTATCAGGTTAGGAAAATGGAGATTCAAATGGATCAGAACTATTTTATTCCTGCCTCACAAATCACCGCATTAAGAAGGATATCTATAGAAAAATTGGATCAGGAGTGGGCAAAGCAATACCCACTACCCAAAAAGAAAGTTTCATATCAGGAAAGAACTATTCAAAGTCAACCTCATGTAGACTACTTAGCTAATGTGATGAACGGAGCAACTCGAAAAATCTATTTTGATTTAGGGGCGGTTTCAGTAGCTGATGCTTATGAAAAAGGGAATCATGATGGTCCTGATTTGCTTATGCAGTGCAAACATTGCATTAAATATACTTTGGGATTCTGTCCTAAAGAACATCAAAACGAAACTCCATTTAGGGAGCCATTCATTTTAGAACACCAAAAAATCAGATTTGAATTACAATTTGATTGTAAGGAGTGTGTTATGCTGGTGTATCGTTCCGGTCAGAAGTGATGATATGTTTGTATTTTTCACGTCTTTCATTCCATTTCTGACGAGCATACTGTTGCATATCAGCAAATTGATCCGTTTCATCCACAATTTCTAATCCTAAAATAGATTCAATAATATCTTCAAGAGTAACAACACCGTTAAAACTACCATATTCGTCGGTAACAATGGCAATATGCTCCCTTTCCTGAAGCAATTTTTCCCATAATACCATAATAGATTCCCCTTCATCTGTAGCAATGATGTTTCTTTTAATATCTTTTAATTTGGTATCAAAATGGTCGCTGGCAACCTGCTCCAATACATTTTGACGCAAAACATATCCGGTGATGTGGTCTTCATCTCTGTCTGCATAAACAGGGATTCTGGCATAGTGAAGATAATCTTTATTTTTATAAAAATCAGATACGGTCATCTCTTCAGGAGCAACAGAACACACAATTTGAGGAGTCATCACATCCTCTACTTTTACAGATTCTAATTTTTGTAGATTTTGGATAATAATATTTTCGGATACTTCAAATTCTCCCTCTTCCGTAGCAATATCGGCCATAGCAAACACCTCTTCCCGACTCACTGTAGTTTCACTTTTCCCTTTATTGATCAATTTTGAAAATATTTCCGATAATTTTACAAAGGGATAAGCAATAAACACTAATCCTCTGAGCCATGGCACAATAGGAATTGCTAATCTTCTCCAATAGGTAGCTCCTATTGTTTTTGGAATGATTTCTGAAATGATAAGAATTAATAATGTTAATCCTGCAGATATAATTCCAAAATAGGATTCTCCGAACACTTTAACAGCCTGAGCTCCAACACCAGCTGCTCCAATGGTGTTCGCTACCGTATTTAATGATAAAATGGCAGCTAATGGTCTATCAATATTCTCTTTATATTTTTTAAGAATTGTGGCACTTTTTACTCCATCTGTTTCTTTCATGTTAATGAAAGATAATGGTGTGGATAGTAAAATAGATTCAAACAGGGAACATACAAATGAGGCCCCTAATGCCATAAAAAGAAACAATAATAATATACCCATTTTTGTGTTTAAACGTTGTTTTTCGGAATCTAATAATCCCTTAAATTAATTTTTGCAAAAATAATAAAAAACTTATTTCAAAACTGTTACATTTTTGATTTGTGTTCAACTAACACATAAATCCTATAAAAATGAGTTATTTTGTATATCTTTGCATTCTAAATGGAACATTATGAAATTTATTAAATCGATCCCTAAAAAAGTAAATCCCAAAGAGTTAATGAAAGAGTATTCATTGATTCTGGTGGGAACTTTTATTATGGCAGTAGGTTTTGTTGTGTTCATTTCTCCCTTGAAGCTTGCTCCGGGTGGAGTATATGGGATTGCCATTATATTACACCACTTATTCAAATTTCCTATTGGGATTACTGGTATTGCTCTTGATATTCCTCTGTTGATTATTGGAACTCTTATTTTAGGTCCTAAGTTTGGATTTAAGACAGTGATCGGAATTGTTTCATTATCCGGATTTATCACCCTTTTAGAACATTTATACGGCTATGAGCCACTCATTACCATCATTTCGGATGGAAAAGTGATTCCGGATCCTGCTGCTAATCTCATCATTGCCTTGTTTGGAGCTGTATCTATAGGCTTGGGATTAGGTTTGGTTTTTAAATCAAGGGCAACTTCCGGTGGAACCGATATTGTGGCCATGGTTCTCAAAAAGTATTTTAAACATATCCCTCTCGGAACCATGATTATGATCGTGGATTCCATCATCGTTCTGGCTGCATTAGCTGTATTTAAAGATTGGACAATTCCACTATACTCATGGTTTGTAATCTATGTTTGCGGATTTACCATCGATAAAGTGATTTCAGGTTTTGCAAGAAGAAAAGCGATTATTATCATTTCAGATTATTATGATGAAATTAAATCTTTTATTATTAAAGATCTCGATCGTGGTGGCACCTTTTTACATGGTGAAGGAATGTACAATTTAGCAGAAAAAAAAATTATTTATACAACCATCAGCTCCAAAGAGTTACCCTCCCTTTTATACCATATTCATGAAACCGATCCAAAAGCTTTCGTTTCAGTTCTGGATGCAACTGATGTTTATGGAGAAGGATTTAATTCTTTGAGAGAAAAAGCTTTACATTAATGAAAGATCAAATTATCAAAGCCCTGTCATTCGTTTACGATCCAGAAATTCCTGTTAATGTATGGGAATTAGGATTGATCTATGATATAATCATCAAATCTGATACCGAAGTGGAGATTGTGATGACTTTAACTGCTCCTAATTGTCCCGAAGCAGAAAGTTTACCTTATGAAGTAAAAACAGAAATTCAAAGAATAACCGGCATTCAAAATGTGACCGTAACCATCACTTTTGACCCTCCATGGGATATGAGTAGAATGAGCGAAGCCGCAAAGTTGGAACTCGGATTTTTATAATAAAAAAATACAGAAATGAGAAAAAAGATTTTTTTAGGCTTGTTTTTAGCCTTAGTATTCTATTCAGTTAAAGCAACAGATAATCCTGCACAAATTAAAAGACTTGAAAAACATATCTATTACTTTGCTGCTGACTCATTAAATGGCAGAAAAACAGGTAGTATAGATAATAAAAATGTAGCTTCCTACATTAAAAGCCAGTTTGAAGAGATTGGATTAGTTACAACCTATCAATATATTGATAAAGATAGTACCCAGCAAAATGTGATTGGAGTTTTAGAAGGAAATGATCCGGTTTTAAAACATGAAATCATTGTAATTGGAGCACATTTTGACCATTTGGGAGTAAAACTTGTAGGCAATACCAATCAGATTTATAACGGAGCTGATGATAATGCATCAGGTTCAGCAGCATTGATTGAGATAGCACGACAAATGGTTCTCAAAAAAGATTTATTGAAAAGAACGATCATTTTTGTAGCTTTTGATGCTGAAGAGATCGGTTTAGTGGGATCCGGTTATTATATTAAAGACTTTTTCGCTCATAATCAAAACGATAAAGTGGTAATAATGACCAGTATAGACATGGTCGGTTATTTAAAGCAATCCGGAAAATTAAAAATTAGTGGTGTTAAAACGATAAAAGATCACAAACTTTTATTCAATCAAGTACCTTTTGATTCAAAATTTGATTTAGTCTTAGAAGACTTTGATAATTCAATATTAACAGGGTCTGATCATGGTCCGTTTTTAAGTCATAAAATCCCGGCATTACATGCCACAACAGGGTTGAAATCCCCTTATCACAAACCGGAAGACGATGCTAATCTAATTGATTATGAAGGGTTATCAGAAATTGTTGACTATTTTACAGCCCTTAACTATACTTTTGCAGTTGCTAATCAATTTGAAAGTAGTGGTAAATTCGGCAATTCAGCATTTGCTGAAAAAAATAATTATTTTGGAATCATCGGTGGTATCGGAAACAATCAACACTATTATTCAAATGGAAGAATGACCGGTAAACAGGGACTTGCATTATGTGCCGGTCTTTACGGTAAAGTATCCATTGCAAAATATATGGCTCTAAAAGGTGAGGTTGATTACGAATACAAAATCGGTAATCGTTATGAAGGAGAGTTATATACACATTCCGTATCGGTGCCATTAACTTTGTTTGCAAAAGTAACTTTACAGAATATTGTGGAATACGATTTCGGATTCGGAGGGTATTATACGTACAATTTCGCCGGAAAATTAGATAGTGATCCTATCAACTTTTCTATATATAATCACCATGAATATGGTTGTCAAATTGAATTAGAGATGAGAATGGCTACTATTCTATTCTCGGTACAATGGAAATATGCCTTTAATAATGTTATGATAAATCCTATTAAAAAAGATATGTCAAAAGCACAAGGGTTTTATTTCAGAATTGGGTATCTTTTCTAATTTTCGAATGCAACTACAATCATAAAATCGAGATACTCCATTTGATAAAGGGGTATTTCGATTTCATTTTTCAAAGTAGCTTTCAAAGGATCTTTTGAAATCAACATATCATTTGAAAAATCGAGTTTCCCTTTGGCATACCATTTAAAGATCGCTTCTTTGGCGCACCATATCAGCGTTATATCTTTGGGATTTTCAGGATCAAAAAAAAGGATCTCCTTTTCGTTCATGAATTTATGTTTTAGCTTAAGTATTCTAGGGGCACATAGTTCAATATCAACACCTACCGGTTGGTCACTAAAAGCGACTAAAACCAAATCTTTGGTATGTGAAAATGAAATAAAACCTTTTTGAAACAATGGTTGACCATTGGGTGTATAGGTAATAGAGATCTCTTTTTCTCCTGTAAGTTCAGCCAATGCAGCTCTACAGGCCCATTTTTCCAAACGTCGGGATTCTAATTTTATCTTTTGAATCTCCTTAATATCGTGTTGATCAATAAAGTCGTTTTGTAAAAAAAACGATTCCGTTTCTTGAATCTGCCAGAGGCAAATGGAAACGGAACCGTTTAATTGTTTTTTTAATATTGCTGGCATGATTATAAACCGCGCTCTTTTTCTTTAATTTTTAATAATTGTTTTCTTAATGCTTCTGCCACTTCGTCCGCAGCTTCTTCAAATGTTTTAGCTGTTTTGCTGGCCATGGCATCATTTCCTCTGATCTTGGCTCTGATTTCAACCGTTTTGTTTTCAGGCTTTTCTGTGTTTTCGAGTTTAAGAGTTACTTCAGTACCAATAATCCCGTCGTGGATTTTAGTAAGTTTTTCAATCTTTTCTGCAATAAAGCTTTCCAATTTTTGATCTGCTTTAAAATGCAAAGCTGTGATTTTAATGTTCATAAAAACCTCCTTGTTACGCTCGTGGATGAGCTTGTTGATAAATTGATTTAAGTTTTTCTATTGAATTATGAGTATAAATTTGGGTAGCTGCTAAACCGGAATGACCTAAAATCTCTTTGATTGCATTGATATCTGCCCCATTATTTAGAAGGTGGGTGGCAAAAGTGTGGCGAATAACGTGCGGACTTCTTTGGTCAATTGTAGTAATCATATCGAGATACCTCCTTACAATTTTATAAACTGTTTTCGGATTTAATTTATTGTTTTTCGACGTAACAAATATACAACTATTTTGGGAGAAATTTCCAAATTTTTGCTCAAAATGTAAAAAATATTTTTCTAAAGTTGTTTTTGCCTGATTCCCAAAGGGTATCAGTCGCTCCTTGTTTCTTTTTCCTAAAACTTTTACTGTTTGATTGTAAAGATCAATATCTCCAAAGGTTAAATTCAATAATTCAGATAACCGCATTCCTGTAGCATAAAACAGTTCAATAATGGTTCTGTCCCTCCATCCTTCAAAATGATCTTCAAAAAGGTCAAGGGTGAATAATTTATCCATATCACTCATTTCAATGTACTGTGGCACCCTTTTCGGTACTTTCTGTGAAGATATGGCAATCGTTGGATCCTCATGAATCATCCCGATTTTCCGCAAATATTTAAAATATGACTTGAGAGAACTTAACTTTCTGTTGATACTTTTTGAACTATTATGCTCTTGTTCTACTAAACTAAAAATCCAGTTTCTGATCTGTTGTGTTTCGATTTTTTTGGATTCAGAATCAAGGTTTTGCAACTCTAAAGGACCTAAAATAAATTCAAAAAACTGAAAAAGATCTGTCTGATAAGCTTTTAGAGTGTGATCAGATACTCTTTTTTCGTATTTGAGGTAGTTTAAGAAAGTGGTCAATGATTCCATGAAATAAAAAAAGATAGTGCAAAGATAAAAAAAAACGGGCAATTACTTGTCCGTTCTCTTTTTTTTTGATCTTTCGATTACATTTCAGCTTCTTTTGAAACAAGTTGTTGAACGTAAATCGCTTTCAATTTTTGTTCCCTTTTGATTACACTGGGTTTAGTGAATTTTTGTCTTGCGCGTAATTCTCTAACTACACCAGTTTTTTCAAATTTTCTTTTTAATTTTTTAAGGGCTCTGTCAATAGTTTCACCCTCTTTTACGGAAACAACGATCATAAAAAATACCTCTTTCTTTTGTTAAATGAATAATTTTTTTAAGGGGTGCAAAAATACAAAAAAAAAATGAATAATACAAAAGGCGAAAGGCAAAAGGCAAAAGGCGAAAGGCAAAAGGCAAAAGGCGAAAGGCAAAAGGCAAAAGGCAAAAGGCAAAAGGCGAAAGGCGAAGAGAATTAGCAAATTAGCAAATTAGTAAATTAGCAAATTAGCAAATGAAAAATGAAAAATGAAAAATTGAGCATTCGAGCATTCGAGCACACGAGCATTCGAGCATTCGAGCACACGAGCATTCGAGCATTCGAGCATTCGAGCACACGAGCATTCGAGCACACGAGCATACGAGCACGAGCATTCGAGCTAAGATTTTGAAGCAACAAAGTAATACTCCTCACAATCAGAAAAGAGCTGTTCAAATCGGTTTTTAGGTATAGAAGTGCTGTTTTCGTAAAATGATTTTAACGTGTAAAGCTTATAGCCTAAGGTGTTTTCAAAAAAATCGAAGAGTTCAGACGGTTGCGTTCCATAGTAAAAAGCTGACCCTTTTCCATACTCAAATAAAATAATCGGATTTGATCTCTTAATTGTTTCAACAGCACCTTTAAGTACATCAAATTCACCACCTTCAACATCAATTTTAATAAAATCTACCTGAAAATCGGAAGCGATTAGAGAATCTAAAGTAGCTAATGTTACATCAATAATCTCAATTTGTGGATTTTTGAAATCATAAATCCGCTCTTTTATTCCACTATATGCCGGATTTTTTTTTACCAAATGAAATTCAGTTTTCCCTGAATGATGGGATAATGCATAAGGATAAATGGTGGCAACCCCTTTAAATTTTTGTTCTAATTCAGTGTATAAATAGGGGATAGGTTCAAATCCAATAGGATGACCTAATGGTGCTTTTTTTAAAAAATATTGAAGAATCTCCCCTTTATGACAACCAATATCAATACAATTGTGTTTCGGTTTAACAAATTTGTCAATGATCTTATTGGTTAACCGATCATATTTTTGGTTTTTCGTTATATCAATTTTTAAATAATAACAAATTTTTTTTGCAATATCTTTAATAATCATTAAACTGAATTTATGTGGGGTTTATTTTTTAAACTTTGTAGTATCTAAATCAAATGTAAAATTTTTCTCATCAGAACAATGTAACATACATTGATCACAAATGGTTAATTCACCTTTGAGACGACGTTTGATCATATCATTCAATCTTTCACGAAGTTTATCTATTTCAACAAAATTGGCCACCTCATTGGCAAATGCATACATCAGTAACATCCGGGCATTTCGTTGACAAATACCTCTGGAGCGAATGTAAAACAAGGCATTTTCATCTAATTGTCCAACAGTTGCTCCGTGGCTACACTTTACGTCATCTGCATAAATTTCCAAAAAAGGTCTTGTGGTGATTTTAGCATCATCAGTCAACGCAATATTGCGATTTACTTGATACGCTGCCGTCCGTTGCGCATCTTTCTGAACTACAATATGCCCGTTAAAGTTGGCACCTGCTTCATCATCTGCAATCCCTTTGTAAACCTGGTTGCTGGTGCAATCCGGAGCATTATGAAGCACAGATACTTGATTGTCAACATATTGCTTGCGATCTACTAAATATAATCCATACAATTTGGCATCTGCTCCCGGCTCATTCAGGTTCACTTGAATTCCATTCCTTACATAGCCACTATTAAAAGTGATAATATTTGAAATAAAACGAGAATCTCTTTTTTGATTTACAAAAGTATGGTTTACCAAAAGAGTTTGTTTATCCTTGTTTTCCATTTTGTAATAATGCAATTGCCCGTTTTCAGCAATATCTACTTCCAGAATGTTGTTAATAAAACTGTTCTCTTCATGTATCGAATCATCACAATGAACTAATGAAAGGGAGCTATTTTTTCCAACAATCACCAAATGACGATGTTGTACCATGATTTTGGAGAATGAATCTATAACAGATACAATCTGTAGGGGTTGTTCAACTACTACATTATCAGGAATATAAATAAAAATACCATCTGTAAAAAGGGCTTGATTTAGTGAAATCATACCATCTATTTTTTCAGGATCCATTTGGGCAAAATAGGATTGGATCAATTCAGGGTACTTTTCAAAAGCGGCTAAAATACTTCCAATAACTACTCCATTTTCATGAATCTCTAAGGGTTGATTGCTATGGGCATACCAACCATTCAAAAAGGTGTACATGGAGGTTCCTATATCTTTGATATCACAAGTAAAATACTCATTTACAGGACGAAATGGATCAGGTTGCTTTTGAATTTCAAAAAACCCTTCAGAATGAGTATCCAGAAGTGTATCTATCGCTTTATGTTTCCATTTTTCAATTTTTTGACTTGGAAACCCTTGTTTATCAAATAATTCTATCCCTCTTTTCCTGATTTGTTGAATCATTTCAGGCTCCTTCAAACCTTGACGTATCTCTTGATATTGTTGGAGAATATGGTGTTTTAAATCACTCATGGTTTAGATCAGTTTACCTTGTTCATAATCATTTTTAATCCAATCGTACCCTTTCTCTTCCAACTCAATGGCCAGTTCTTTAGGACCCGATTTTACAATTTTGCCATCAAAAAGAATATGTACCACATCGGGAACAATATAATCTAAAAGTCTTTGATAATGAGTGATAACAACAGTTGCATTTTCACTGTTTTTCAATTGATTAACTCCATTAGCAACAATGCGAAGAGCGTCAATATCCAATCCGGAATCAGTTTCATCCAATATAGCAAGTTCAGGCTCTAAAACAGCCATTTGAAAGATCTCATTTCTCTTTTTTTCACCTCCTGAGAAGCCCTCATTCACTGAACGATCACTTAATTTTGAAGTGAGTTCAACCACCTTTTTCTTCTCTTCCATCAATTTTAAAAACTGAGCACCTGATAAAGGTTGTAACCCTTTATATTCACGAATTTCATTCAAAGCAGTTCTCATAAAGTTGTTGATACTCACTCCCGGAATCTCAACAGGATATTGAAATCCAATAAAAATCCCTTCTCTGGCTCTGTCTTCAATAGGCAGTTCTAATAAATTTTTATCTTTATAAGTGATGGTTCCTTCTGTAACCTCAAAAACATCTTTTCCGGCTATAACAGAGGCTAAAGTGCTTTTTCCGGTTCCATTCGGTCCCATTATGGCATGTACTTCCCCTTTTTTAACTTCTAAGTTAACTCCTTTTAATATCTCTTTACCCTTGATAGAAACGTGTAAATTATTGATTTTTAACATATTATGTTATATTTTATTGTATTAATATTTAGAACTGCAAATATACATTAGATTTTTGGAATGATTCAAAAGAAAATGTAAATAGATCAGATTGAAAAAAACGATAAACCAACAAGTAATAGGTAACAAGTAATAGGTAACAGGTAACAGGTAACAGGTAATAGGTAACAGGTAATAGGTAACAAGTAACAGGTAACAAGTAACAGGTAACAGGTAATAGGTAATAGGTAATAGGTAATAAGTATCAGGTAACAAGTAACAGGTAACAGGTAACAGGTAATAGGTAACAAGTAACAAGTAACAAGTAACAATTAACATTTAAAACCTAAAACCTAAAACCTAAAACCTAAAACCTGATACCTTAAACCCAAAACCCAATACCCAAAACCCAAAATCCAAAATCCAAAACCCAAAACCCAAAACCTGAAAAGTTTGTCCTTCGCCCTTTGCCTTTTGCCCTTTGCCCTACTAGTTTTCAAAACTTTAATTTATTTTAATTTTTTTTCGTATTTTTGTGGTGTACCTTTTGAAAACCGCAATCAATTAATTAATTATTCAAAAACATCATAATTATGTCTTCTAATGAAATCAAAGTGAAGTATTTGGATATCGAAAGTAAAATTTTGGAAAGTGATTCAATGTTTTTAAAAAAACTTCCCAAATTTATGTTTCGTCTTATTTCCTGGTTTATGAAAGAGGATGAAATGAATAGAATAATGAATAAGTATTCAGATACGTCTGAAGTTACTTTTCTGGAAAAGGTGATTGAAGAGTTCCAAATAAAAATTGAAATAGAAGGTTTAGAGCATTTGCCGGAGCATGGTAAATGCTTTTTTGTTGCCAACCATCCGTTTGGGGTGATCGATGGATTAATATTAACCCATACCGTCTGTAAAAAATACGGAACTTTAAAAGCGATAGGCAATGATGCGTTTACATTTATTCCACAACTGAAACCCTTAATTGCATCAGTAAACGTATATGATAGAACCTCAAGAGAATATATTTTAGCTCTTGAAAAAATATATGAATCTGATTCTCCTATGACCCATTTCCCTGCAGGAGAGGTTTCCCGTTTATATCATTGGAAAATTCAGGATGCTCCCTGGCAAAAAAGCTTTATAGGGAAAGCAGTTTCGTGCCAAAGAGATATTGTTCCTTTCCATTTTTATGGAAGAAATTCAATTCTTTTTTATACCATTTTTGTATTAAGAAAGGTATTCGGCATTAAGCTTAATTTGGAATTAAGTTTATTAACGCGTGAAATGTTTAAAAAACGAGGCAAAACAATTCATGTAAAAATTGGCAAACCCATTTCGTATCAAACATTTGACAAATCCAATAATCATTATTCTTGGGCTCAAAAAGTGAGAGATATCGTTTATGGTTTATAAAACGACATTTATTAACTAACTCAATATTTTTTATGAAATCTTACCTGAAAGAAATGATGTTCAGATGGTGGTACTGGTATGTAAGCCTGGTGGACAAAAAAGCAGAAATTCAACTTATGAATTATGGATATCACGATCCAGACGATCATATTCATTTAGATCATCATCATGAATCCAATAGGTACTCCATCCAGCTTTATCACCATTTTACAAAACATGTTCCTCTGAATCAAAAAGATATTGTTGAAATTGGATCCGGAAGAGGTGGTGGAATCTCTTATTTAACTCAAACTTTCAACCCCAAATCTGCCTTAGGGATTGATTTAGAGATGAAAGCAATAGAATTTTCGGCCAAACATCACAAACATCCCAATCTTAAGTTTTTACAGGGAGATGCCCAAAAGTTAAATTTGAATAATGAATCTGTTGATGTTGTTTTAAATGTGGAATCTTCACATAGATATCCCGATAATAAATCATTTTTAAGTGAAGTTCATAGAATTTTAAGACCTAATGGCCATTTTCTATATACAGATTTTCGTTTTGATTACGAAATGGAAAAATTTAAACAAGAATTGGCCCAATGTGGTATGAAGATTATACACGAAAAAAACATCAATAATCAAGTAATAGAAGCATTAAATCAAGATGATCAAAGAAGAAGAGATTTGGTTAAAAAACTGACACCTTTCTTCTTACATAAAGTTGCTTTAAATTTTTCAGGTGCTATAGATTCAGAAACCTATAGAAAAATTAAAAACCAGGAGTATGTTTACTTTAGCTATATATTGGTAAAAAAATAAGGGTTCATTTAAATAATGAACTCTTAGCTTTTTCTCAATTCTCTGGCTTGATTATATAAAGCTTTTTCTTCTTCCGTTTGAGGTTCAATAACAAGACCATGTGGTGTAGCATTGGTTGTTTCATCAACATGAATAAAGGTGATAAACCCGTTTACAAACGATTCATTATCAATACCCGTTGTAACCTTGATGTAAGCCACCATACTACTTTTACCTGCAAATACAATTTTCGAAGAGAATTTTAATATTTGACCTGGTCCAACCGGTTTCGTAAAATACATACCGTGAATTTTTAAACACACCACATGTTTAGGATTAATGATTGCTGCTGCAGACACAAAACCTGACTCAACAAACCACTCAGCCGTTCTCCCGGCAAATAGAGTTCCATGGTGATTCAAATCTTCACTTTTTACTAAACGAACGGTATCAGTCCAAACCGGTATTATAACTTTATTTTCCATAAAATATTGATATTTAGAATGTTAACAATTTGAAAATTGTTTATCAAAAGTAATTAAAAAAATGATAATAAATTGTATTGCATTGATATTAAATTCAAAAAATTAAATATATTTGCAAAATAAAACGAATGGAATTTTTACATCCTTTTTTATTTGTTTTTATCATTTAGAAAGTTATCAATACTTGTTAATTTTTTTTAATTTGAAAAACAGTTTGAAAATAAAATGAAACATTTTACAATTGTGTATAAAATTTTTATTTATCTGGGAATAATCTCAGTGTTAATCTCTTGTCGGGACTTGGTTCAAGATCAATTTCCGGATATTCAAAAGGTAGTCATTAATTCAATTTTCTCTTCTCAACAAGAATTGATTATTCATGTTTCTTTTACTGCAAAAATGAATGATACTACATTCCAAAATATTGAAAATGCATCCATAAAGATGTATAAAGATGATCAATATGTAGAAAACCTCATTTATATAGGGGAAGGTTGTTATTCGTCTAGTGATTTATTAGAAGAAAATCATAAATATTCTTGTGAAATAACTGTTCCTAATCAAGGAACATATTATTGTTCTGATTTTTTACCCAAAAAACAGATTATTTCAAATATAAAACATGTCAAAATTGCCGGAATTACTGATGAAGGTGAATTATACTCTTCGATAACAGTTAAGATTGAAAATCAGGAAAATGAAAGAAAATATTATCAACTAATAATTAAAGAAGTAAATGAAAATGAAAATAGTTACGTCAACTTAGCCCAATTTACTGATCCTGTGTTAATTAGTGAAGGTTTACCAATCTTAGTATTTAGTAATGAAAATTTTAATGGAAATAGTTATAATATGACTGTAAATTATACTGCTACATCATTTTCAAATTATCAACCCATTTTTAAACCAATTCAGGTTGAATTAAGATCAATAAGCTATAATTATTATCAATATTTAAAGAGTATGTACATTTATCAACAAGGTATATATCCTAATTTTGATAATACACCAACTTATTCAAATATTTATTCAAATATTCAAGGAACTTATGGAATTTTTGCAGGGTATTCCTATTTCCTATCAGATACAATCATTCCATAATCTGATATAATATGAAAAGGACACTCTTTATATTTATTTTTTTACTATCAGTCAATCTATTATTTTCGCAAAACAGTATACAAATTAATGGTGTTGTTAAAGATATAAGATCAGGTGAAGTTCTAATCGGTGCAACAATATTAGATAGTATAAATAAAATGGGAACTTATACTGACAATAATGGTTATTTCAGTTTAGTTGTTCAGATACCATGTACATTAAAATTTTCATATTTGGGATACACTACTATTGATACTATAATACTTCCAAAATCCAAAAATTATTTTACAATTTACCTAGAACAGAGTTTAAAATTAAATGAATATGAAATTACTGCAAAGCCCATAAACCAAGCTAATAAAAGCACGTTATTGATTAATGAAATAGAAAACATTCCTTCGTTGGGAGGAAAAGTAGATATTGGAAGAGCATTACAAACATTACCCGGAATAAGTGGTCCTAAAGAAGGAAGTAGCACCTTGTTGATAAGAGGTGGAGATCCAGGGCAAAATATGTACTTGTTTGACAATGTTCCCGTCTTATATGTAAACCACTTAGCCGGTTTTTTTTCTGTTTTTAATCCTGATATTATCAATAGTATTGATGTTTATAAGGGAGATTTCCCTGCAAAATTTGGAGGTAAAATTTCTTCCTTTATAGATATTACTCAAAAAGAGGGAAATAATAAAGAATTGAACGGTAATTATTCAATCGGATTAACAGATTTATCATTCGCTATAGAAGGTCCAATAAGTAAATATAAATCAAGCTTCATTATTACTGCCAGGAAAACATTGATTGAACCATTATTACTTTTAGCAACATCTACAGAAGGAAATAGTGTCTACATGCTATACGGGTTTCATGATATTAACGGAAAATACACTTGGAAACCAAATGATAAAAATGTAATAAGCTATAATTTATATTATGGAGATGATTATTTAAACTTCAGAAAAAAAAATGATGGATACAATAATGATATTATTAATCACAACAGTACTCATATATGGGGGAATGTGCTTTCTTCTGTTCAATGGAAGTCAATTGTAAGTCCAAAACTATTTTTAATCTTAGGGGCTTCTTATACAAAATATAGAGCGAAAGATAATGTTTATTATACCATTCGTCAGGATACAGACAAAGTTAATTACAATTTGAAATTCATATCATCTGTTGATGATTTTTCTTCAAGAATTCATATTAAATATGATGCAACCGGGTTTTGGAATCTCTATTTTGGAATAGAATCTTGTTTGAAAAAATATGTACCAATTTATATGGAATTGAATAATAATGAATCTTCTAAACAAATCGATTTTATTGGTGAAAATGTAATATTCTTGAATAATGAAATAAAAATAAAAAAACTACTCTTATTTAACATAGGAGCAAGATTAACCTCTTTTATAAATAACAAATATTATAATTTTTCATTAGAACCAAGAGTAAATATTAAATTAAACCTTTCTAAAAACCATACTTTTTTTATAGCGTATTCCAAAACTACACAAAATAATCACTTATTGTTATCTGGAGCTAGTATCATACAAAACGAAATTTGGTTTCCGGCTGATAATAATTTTAAACCTTCATCTGCAAATCACTACTCTATTGGATGGGAAGGTGTTTTTTTTAATAATCGTCAACAATCCAGTATTCTTTTTTATTATAAAGATATGCAAAACCTTTGTTCTTATAAAGAAGGATATTCTATTATAAAAGGGGATGATTATTGGTTGTCTAAAATTGAAAAAAATGGTGTTGGAAAATCAGTTGGAATAGAATTTTATACAAAATTAAAATTTAAAAAAATTCAAACTTCAGTTTCGTACACCTATTCCAAGACCACAAGACAATATGAACATATAAATAACGGAAAAGTGTATGCTTTTGATTTCGATAGACCTCACGATTTTTCAATTACATTATTTTATCAAATTTCAAGTAAAATTCAACTTAATCTTTATTGGACATTCCAAACAGGATTGCCTTACACACCAGTTTTAGGTAAACAAATTTCACTTACTGAAGATGGATTTATTCAAACTTTGATTTATGGCGAAAAAAATAGTGAGAGATTAAAAAACTATCATAGATTGGATATTTCTTTGAATTATACATATTACAATAAAAATAATAGAAAATCGATATGGAGTTTCAGTATTTACAACGTTTATAATCGAAAAAATCCTTACTATTATTACTATAACAACAACCCAACTTCAGAAATTTATCATAATACATTTGATAATTCAATTTTACCTCTCAATCTATATCAAATTTGCTATTTCCCAATAATTCCTTCCTTCTCATATAAAGTTTTTTTCGATCAAACGAATAAACCTAAAATTCAATTCAAAAAATTCAATGAGAGTAAATTTAAGAAATGGCTGTACTATGAAAATTAAAATTTTTATCTTTTCTATTTTTATTTTTACATTTATTTCAGTGTATTCAAGAGATTCCTTGAAGTTTAATCATATAATTGATTTTTCTTACTCAAAGTATGATTTTAACTATATGCAAACTAAAGAAAATTTTAAATTTGTTCAGTTTAAAAGTGATATGCAAGTTTTTAATATTCAATACAATTATAAAATTCTAGAATTTATTAGCATTGGTGGATATGGAAGAATCGGAAGGTATCAGGAAGAAATTAATGAACAAATTTATGATGATTCAACTCAAATAAACACATTTAATTCTTTGTTTTATGGTTCAAAAAACTGTTGGCAATATGGATTATCTTCAAAAATATTTTTAGTACCCCTTTTCTTCAAGTCGAATATTCCCCGATTCGATTTGTATGTTGCAGGAAATTTTGGCTTGGTGTCAGATTTTAAAAATAGCTATCAAAATGTTTTTACAAAAAATGATCATTTTATTGACTTAAGTGCAAAGATTGGTTTTTCATTATACTTGTTCAAAAAAGTGGGAGTTTTTATTGAATATGGTTATTCTCATAACAAATATTATAGTATGTACAATTGGCACTATGGATTTAACTACAGATTCTGAAAAAAATTACATTCCTAATTAAATTGCGAAAAAGCGGTAATTAAATTTTTCTTATGAATACACTAATTTGTTTGATCACTTTTAAAATATTCTATTGATACATACCCACTTTTTTTACTATTTTTGCGTTATCTAATAAATTCTTGGATTATGGATTACTTTGTTCACGAATCTTCTTACATTGATGAGGGATGCCACATCGGAAAAGGAACTAAAATATGGCATTTTTGTCATATTATGCCCGATTCTGTTATTGGGGAAAACTGCAATATTGGTCAAAATGTGATGATTGCACCATTTGTGATTCTGGGAAACAATGTAAAAATCCAGAATAATGTTTCCATATATACGGGTGTCGTATGTGAAGATGATGTTTTTTTAGGACCATCCATGGTTTTTACTAATGTGGGCCATCCAAGAAGTGCTGTTGTTCGTAAAGATAAATATGAAAAGACACTTGTTAAAAAAGGAGCCACCATTGGAGCAAATGCTACTATTGTTTGTGGTCATACCATCGGAAGATTTGCCTTTATTGGCGCAGGAAGTGTTGTTACCAAAGATGTTCCGGATTATGCTTTAATGATTGGAAATCCTGCGAAACAAACAGGTTGGGTAAGTGAATATGGACATAAGTTATCCTTTAATGAAAAAAAACTCGCCACCTGTAAAGAGAGTGGCGAGCAATATCAACTCACGGAAACCGGAGTTATAAAAATATAATCAAGTATTAAACTGTTGCCTGACAAGCTGTAATAGCAACTAAACTAACGATATCTTCTACAGAACATCCGCGTGAAAGGTCATTGATAGGAGCAGCCATTCCCTGCATGATAGGGCCAACCGCTTCAGCTTCAGCAATACGTTGAACCAATTTATAAGCAATATTTCCAACTTCTAAAGTAGGGAATACCAATACATTAGCTTTACCAGCGATTTCACTGCCAGGTGCTTTAGATGCTCCAACACTTGGCACAATAGCGGCGTCAGCTTGTAATTCACCATCAATTTTCAAATCAGGAGCCATCTCTTTGGCAATGCGGGTTGCATTAACTACTTTGTCCACCATCTCATGTTTTGCTGAACCTTTAGTAGAGAAACTCAACATAGCAACTCTTGGATCTAATTTGGCAATAGATTGAGCCGTTCTGGCAGAAACAACTGCAATTTCAGCCAGTTCTCTTTCATTTGGATTTGGTGTAGCAGCACAATCTGCAAAAACCATAATCCCATCATCACCCCATTTTTTATCTTTAAAAACCATGATGAATGCACCGGAAACAACAGAAACACCAGGTAAAGTTTTAACAATTTGAAAAGCTGGACGGAGTACATCTCCTGTTGCATTTTTTGCTCCAGCTACTTCACCATCCACCTCTTTGTTTTTGATCAATAATGTTGCTAAATACAATGGATCTTCCACTAAACGAAGCGCTTCTTCCATTTGCATCCCTTTGCTTTTTCTGATCTCACACAACATTTGAGCATACATCTCCTTTTGTGGATTGGCAATTGGATCAATAATTCTGGCTTTAGAAATATGTTGTAATCCCCATTCTGATGCTTGCTTTTCAATTTGAGCAGTATTACCTAATAATACAATGTTGGCATACCCTTCTTTGAGTACAATGTCAGCAGCTTTTAAGGTTCTCTCTTCCTCACCTTCAGGAAGAACAATGGTTTTGTTTGCCTTTTTGGCATTCTCTTTAATTTGTTCTATTATGTTCATAATATGTTGTGTTTTTATTATTTATTTCGAGGTGCAAAAGTACACCAATTTTTTTTATATTTTTGCGTTATCTTTATTTTAAAAAGATAGTTCATGAAATTCAAACTACTACTCTCTTTTCTGGTTTTCAGCTCCATTACCCTCTTTGCTACTCATAACAGAGCCGGTGAAATCACCTATCGTTATCTGAATGGTTTGACTTATCAGTTTACCATTATCACTTATACGTATACTCCAAGTCCTGCTGACAGGCCACAAATTGAAGTTTTTTGGGGGGATGGCACCAGCACTCTCATCAACAGAAATTCTAAGACAGATTTAGGTGACAATATTAGTAAAAATACTTATATATCAAACCATTCCTTTTCCTCAATGGGGACTTATCATATCACTTTTGAAGATCCAAACAGAAATGCCGGTATTGTGAATATCCCCAATTCGGTGAATATTCCATTTTTTATAGATAATACTGTGATTATCAATCCGTTTATTGGCAACAATAGCTCTCCCGTTCTTTTGAATCCTCCTATTGATAACGGATGTGTAAATGTTCCTTTTTATCACAATCCGGGAGCTTATGATATTGACGGAGATAGTTTATCCTTTAGAATTATTAATTGTAAAGGGTATAATGGGGAAAATATTCCCGGCTACACTTTTCCGGCTACATCCAGCACTTTTGTAATTGATTCTTATACTGGTGAATTAACCTGGGATTCTCCTGTTTTAGTGGGCGAGTACAATATTGCCATTCAAATCAATGAATATAGAAATCGTGTTTTAATTGGAACCATGGTCCGAGATATGCAGGTTTCCATTGCGGCCTGTAACAACCAGCCTCCTGAAATTCATACTTTAACAGACACCTGCGTGACAGCCGGTGAAATTTTAAATTTTGATGTGATCGTAACAGATCCAAACTCAAGTGAAGTTACTTTAACCGCTACAGGTGAACCATTTTTACTTTCCAATTCTCCTGCATTTTTACAAAGTACATCCGGACCTCCTCCCATTACATCTTCATTTATTTGGAATACCGAGTGTTCTCATGTTAAGAAAGGAAAATATGTGGCTCATTTAAAAGCTGAAGATAATGGACCGGTTATTAATCTGGTGTCGTTTAAAACCATCTTTATTACCGTTGTTGCTCCAAAACCTGAAAATCCGGTTGCAATCCCCTCAGGTAATACCATTAAAATATCATGGAATAAGGAGATTTGCAATAACGCATCCGGTTACAAAATTTATAAAAGAACCGATTCTTATCCTTTTGAACCTGATGTATGTGAAACAGGATTGCCAGGCTATGCAGGATATCAATTGTTAGGGACCACCTTTTCAATTCATGACACTACATTTACCGACGATGGAACATTAATTCCCATTTATCACGGGAACTGGTATTGTTACAGAATTGTGGCCTATTTCCCTGATGGTGCAGAAAGTTATGTATCGGATGAGGTTTGTGCTTATATTGTGAATGATGCTCCTCTCATCACACAAGTGGATGTGGATTCAACAGATCAATCGTTCGGAAAAATAAATGTTTCCTGGTTAGCACCACCCGAAATTGATACAACTTTGGTTGAAGAACCTTACTTTTTTAAAATTTACCGAGCATCATCTGAAAATCCTGTTTTTGATGAAGTAACAATCGTGAATTTTGATCAAATGTATCAATTTATAGATGAAAATCTGAATACCGAAAGTGTTACCTATTTTTATAAGGTGGAGTTTTGGGGCGAAGGTGATTTTGGTCCCTTTATGGTGGAAACTTCTGATCAGGCTTCCTCTGTTTTCCTACAGACAACTCCTACTGATAATGCCATTATTTTATCATGGAATCCAAGAGTACCATGGCTAAACAGAGCATTCAACATTTACAGATTAAATCCTCAAACGGATCAATTTGACTCAGTTGGAACTACCCATTTACTAACTTACACCGATTATGGCCTTCAAAATGGAGTTGAATATTGCTATTATATCAAATCGATCGGGGGTTATTTTGCACCCGACTCCATTTTCCCTTTATATAACCGATCTCAAATAAAATGTGAGGAACCTATCGATAATGTTCCCCCTCAATTGCCAGATATTTCTATTACAACTGATTGTGATCAAGTGCTAATATCCTGGACTTTTGATAATGATACTGCCTATTTGGATGTTTTTAAATATTACATCTATTATCGCCCCAATTATCAATCTGAATTCTATTTACTCGATTCTGTGATGGGTTATGGAGATCCCTGTTTTCCTAATGTTTGTGAAAAAATATTGGAAGACAGACCCCATATAACCGGATGCTATACTTTGGCTTTGATCGATTCTGTTGGGAATATAACTGAAAAAATTCCGGAAGTATGTTTTGATGTTGAAGATTGTATGACCTATACACTTCCTAACATTTTTACCCCAAACAACGATGGAATCAATGATTTTTGGATCCCTTTCCCTTATGCAAATGTGGATTCTATTGATTTATTCGTGTATAATCGTTGGGGAAGAAAAGTGTTTCATACGAACAATCCGGATATTAACTGGGATGGAAAAGATTATTTGTCCGAACAACCCGTTTCTGATGGAACCTATTACTATTCTTGTGAAATTATAATACAAACCCTAAATGGTTCTAAGAAAATAGCAATGCATGGAACAGTAACTATTATAACCAGTAATGATAAATAGTTAATTTTTAAGTTCTTTTTTCAATACAAAAACTTCAAAAATAGCATAAGCAAAATAGATAACCAGAAAGGCCACTCCAAATTTGATGCTATCGTTTTTGTTTAATAAAATATAAATAATTACAAATAAAATACAGGAAGTAAATTTAACAATTCTTGACACTAAGTATCTGGATACCATTTTCTTATTATCATTACTTTTAACAGGTCTTAGTAAAACGTACATTGTAAACATCGACAATGTAAAAAAGAAAAGGACAATGAATGGCATTGCAGTTGAGGCATACTGTGGTACAAATATTTGAAAAAGAACACTTAAAGCTGCAATAATTACTGAAAAGATGATTTGTCTGAAGGCATATTTGGACATTGGAATAGTGGCCATGGTCTATTTTTTTTTAATAATAAAATCTTTGATAACAATGTAAATGGCTAATGCGATTCCCCCTAAGGATCCAACAATAGTAAATAGGGGAGCTGTTTTAATACTTTCATCCAACTTAATCCCTCCATAGGTACCTGCAAAGATGATCAATCCCATTTGAAAGGCTATTCCGGAATAGTGACCATATCCTGATAACAGAGGTTTTTTGTCAGATTTCATGAATCAATTAGACGATTTCAGTTTGGGTATTTTGCATGGAACAATTTCCTACAAAATTGGCACCAGGTTCAATAGAAATTTTTCCTACATGAATATTTCCGGTTAAATTGGCAGTAGATTTTAATGAAATCAGATCAGTTGCATTGACGTTTGCTTTTACAAAACCCTCTATGTCAATAGATTTACACCTAACTTCCCCTTCTAAAGAACCATTTTTACCAATAATAATTTTTGCATTTGATGAAACATTGCCTTTAACAGTTCCGTCAATTCTACAATCACCGGATGTTATTAGATCTCCGGTTAATGTGGTTCCTGAAGCAATGATGTTAACACCACCAACCTCTTCTTGATCAATAAGTTTTGCCATTGTACGATACGATTTATAAATGAAACAATAATTTTCAAAAGTTATAACATGCAAAAATAATAAAATAGTTTAAATAAACACTTAAAAAATTAGCAAATTAGCAAATTAAAATGGGCGAAGGGCGAAAGGTGAAGGGCGAAGGGAAATTAGCAAATTTGTAAATTAGTAAATTAGTAAATGAAAAATGAGCATATCGAGCACATGAGCACATCGAGCACATGAACATTTTACTTATTTTTGTAAAAAATTTGCAAATGAACTTGTTATATCAGTTTCATCAATATATAAGACTTGAAAAAAACCTATCCCCAAAAACAGTAGAGGCTTATATTTCTGACTTAAAAAAGTGGTATACATTCCTGAATCCGAATTTTATTGATCCAAATTTCGATGTTCAATCCATAGATAATCAAGTGATTGGAATGACACTACCCGAGATTCAGCAATACCTTGAATTTTTATATAAATCCGGAATTCAGGCACGTTCTCAAGCCAGGGTAATCTCTTCCTTAAAAGCATTTTTTAAATTTTTGTGGATTCAAAAATGTATTTCAGAAGATCCTACCCAACTTTTGGAATCACCCAAAATTGGCAGGAAACTTCCGGAATTTTTATCTATTCCTGAAGTTGAAGCATTGATTAATGCCATAGACCTTTCTACTCCTGAAGGACATCGAAATAAAGCTATTATTGAAGTGATGTATGGTTGTGGATTACGCGTTTCTGAAACGGTAGAATTAAAATTGTCTCAACTTTTTTTTAAAGAAAATTTTATTAGAGTGATAGGAAAAGGGGATAAAGAACGCTTAGTTCCCATAGGAGAAACTGCGCAAAATGCAATAATTCAATATATTGAAGGAAAAAGAACACAGCAAAAACCTAAAAAAGGGATGGAGGATATCTTGTTTTTAAATAGAAGAAACACGAAATTAACCAGAGAGATGATTTTTATTCTGATTAAAAACCTGGCAGATCTTGCAGGTATTCATAAAAATATTAGTCCTCATACACTCAGACACTCTTTTGCTACTCACTTAATTGAAGGGGGCGCAGATTTAAGAGCAGTTCAGGAAATGTTAGGTCATGAAAGTATAACTACTACTGAAATATATACGCATTTGGATAAAGAATATATCAGAAGTACTATGGCGATGTATCATCCCAGATATTAATAGATTCTGTCAATACCCCCTTTTATATTTTTTTCTTTTTGTTTCTTTTTTTTTTGTAATTTTGCGCCACGAAAAATGTGGAAAGATTTGTAACGCTTGCAACCACTGAAAAAAATGCTAAATCATGATTTTCCCACTTTTTCGTTACGAATTTTTGTTAACTATTAAAACTTTTTAATGTTATGAGTTATTTATTTACATCAGAATCAGTTTCAGAAGGTCATCCAGATAAAGTGAGTGATCAAATTTCAGATGCATTACTTGATGCATTTTTAGCACAAGACCCCAATTCAAAAGTGGCTTGTGAAACATTAGTAACAACCGGACTTGTTGTTTGTGCCGGTGAAGTTAAAACAGATGGTTATGTTGCTGTTGACGATATCGCAAGAAAAGTGATCCATAAAATAGGCTATAATAAAAGTGAATATCAGTTTGATGCTAAATCTTGTGGTGTGCTTTCCACTATTCATAGTCAATCTTCTGATATTAATCAAGGGGTTGAAAGAGGCGTTGAAGAAGAACAAGGTGCCGGAGATCAAGGGATGATGTTTGGATACGCTTGTCGTGAAATGGATAGTTATATGCCCATTACGTCTGAATTAGCCCATATTTTCCTTCAGGAATTAGCCGATATCCGCAATGAGGGTAAAGTGATGACTTACCTAAGACCAGATGCAAAATCACAGGTTACATTACAATATGATAATCATGGAAAACCTGAAAGAATAGATGCGATTGTGATTTCAACACAACACGATGATTTTGACAACGATGATCAAAGAATGTTGGTTACCATTAAAAAAGATGTTCAAAACATTCTTATTCCTCGAGTTAAAGCTTTATGTCCTGATAATGTGAAAGTATTATTTAAAGATGATTATACCCTTCATGTTAATCCAACCGGAAAATTTGTGATTGGTGGCCCACATGGGGATACCGGACTTACCGGAAGAAAAATTATTGTTGATACTTACGGTGGCAGAGGTGCTCACGGTGGTGGTGCTTTCTCAGGAAAAGATCCTTCAAAAGTGGACAGATCTGCTGCTTATGCTGCTCGTCATATTGCAAAAAATATGGTTGCATCAGGACTTTGTGATGAAGTACTTGTTCAGGTAGCTTATGCCATAGGTGTTGCAAAACCAGTAGGACTTTATGTCAATACCTACAATAGTGCTAAAGTGAAAATGTCTGATGGCGAGATTGCAGAAAAAATAAATCAGATTTTTGACATGAGACCTTATGCCATTATCAATAGATTCCAACTTAAAAACCCAATATTCCAGGCTACCGCTTCTTATGGCCATTTTGGTAGAGATGTTTACGAAGCTGAAGTGGAAGTTTTCTATACAGATGCCAATACTTATACAAAAAATGTAAACGGAAAAGAAAAAACCTTTAAGAAAGTTACATTTTTCGGATGGGAAAAATTGGATTATGTAGATCAAATTAAAACCATTTTTGGATTATAACCGTTCCTGATTCGTCTGATTAATTATTTATTCCAATTAATCAAAAGATACTTTTTTTTCCTTATTTTTGCCGTATTATATAATAATAAAACGGAAATTCAGTTATTCATTTATGAATGAATCATTATGAAGAGATTCAAAGAATTTATGCAACCCAATAGATTGGGATTTCATTTGGCATTGTCGATTGGAATCACACTGGCTTTGATCATTGTGGCTCTGATCTTTCTTAATTTATATACCCGTCATGGTAATGAAGTGGAAATGCCCGATTTTATTGGAAAAGATTCAAAAAGCTTAGTGACAGATAGCCTTTCAGCAGACTTTATTGTGGTCGTTTCTGAATCTGTTTTTGATAAAACAAGCAAACCGGGTACTGTTTTAAAACAAAATCCCAATCCAAAAGAGAAGGTTAAAAGGGGAAGAAAAGTGTATGTTACCGTAGCATCAGATCAACCACCTGTTGTTAAAATGCCCCAACTTCAAGATGTTTCTCTTCGTCAGGCTGAAATTATGCTTAAAGCTAAAGGATTGATCCTGGGAAGTGTCATATATAAACCCAGTCCTTATGAAAATGCTGTACTGGAGCAATTATACAGAGGTCGTCCCATTGCATCTGGTAAGGATATCAATATGGGCGAAATTATCACTTTAGTGGTTGGTAAAGATATTGAAGGACTTCCAACAGATTCTACTATTACCGAAATTGTTAATCCCTAATTTTTAAATATGTCATTTAAGAAATTGTTTTTTTTGAACCTGCTGTTGATTACTGCTTTATCCTCCCTTAATGCCCAGGAAATTATTACCGGTTTATCTTCTAATCCCATTATTGCAAATCAAGCATTCAAATGGAAACAGATACAACATAAAAATATATCTGAACCATTAAAAATTCCAATAATTATTGATTTTTCTAACTATATTGGCTATCCTGATCAAAACATTTTCTTAGATAGACAAGGATTTGTAAATAATACTTTCGCTATTAATCCTCCTTCTATTGGAGTTGTTACATTAGATGCTATTGATGAAAATGGGGCTATTTACGAACACGCCAACGCATCCGGATTTTATGCTGATACTTTAACCTCTCAATATATTAGATTGGATTCTGTTTTCACATCCAATAGACCCATTTCAATTGCTGATTCAATCTATTTCTCATTTTATTACCAACCTGGAGGCGGTTCTCCAACATATCCATTTGTTCAATGGGAAAGAATTGGGAATAAACCGGAAGCTCAGGACCGACTCTTCCTTGATTTTGGATATACTCAAAATGGACAAACCAATTGGATCAATGTGTGGTCAGCCAATGGAGTAAGCTTGGATGAATGGATTCTGAATGATCCTAATCGGTTAACTTATTTCAAACAAGTGATGATTCCCATTATGGAAACCTATTTTCTTACAGATAGTTTTCAGTTTCGATTCAGAAATATTGCAAGTTTAGAAGATAATGGCGTTGCAGGTTGGGAAAGTAATGTTGATCAATGGCATTTGGATTATTTCCGTCTGGATATAAACAGAACTATTGGGGATATTTACCCAAACGATTTGGTTTTTGTAACTCCCACTACATCTTGTATTCAACCCTATCAGGCTGTCCCCTGGAGCCACTACTCAGCTTCAATGTTGAAAGAAAAATTTGTCAATAAAATGGCTAATCTTTCTGATATTATTAGAAATGCAAGTTATAATTACTATGTAACCAAAAATGGCACAATTCCTGTTTATACCTACACTTGTAATAACGAAAATATTGAGCCTTACTACAATAATGGATTTCAGGATTATGTATATCATGCTAACCCAAATGTTGAATTTACTATCACTCCCGATGGACAGGATAGTGCAGTGTACACCATAACACATATCCATAAATTAGATGGTGCTTTTGGTGATAATCTACCTACCAATGATACCATTAGATTTGACCAGACTTTTAAAAATTATTTTGCTTATGATGATGGAACAGCTGAGGCAGGGTATTCCATCTATTCTCTGAATCTAAATCCACAAAACTATCTGGCTATGAAGTTTACTTTACAACATCCGGATACATTAAGAGCTATTAAAATGTGGTTCAATCAAACATTAAACGATGTAAATGTAGTTCCATTTACCATCATGGTTTGGGCTCAGGGCACAAATAATCAACCCGGAACACTTCTATATCAAATGGATGCCCAAACACCTCTCTTTTCTGAAGATTATCTGAATTTTGCAACATATTACTTAGATCAGCCTGTTCTGGTTTCAGGTACTTTTTTTGTGGGATTTTATCAAAATCACAATACTCAGATCAATTTAGGGTATGATCAAAATACAGATGCCAGAAACTATTTCTTCTATAAAACCGCAACAACATGGGAACAACCAATTGTTAAAGGATCTCCTATGATCAGGCCTTATGTAGGAGCTTATATGGAACCTCAAAATGTTACAGATGAAAAATCTCCTATCATTAATTTGTATCCTAACCCTGCTGTAGATCAATTAAATATAAAATTTGTTAATTTTTATCAATTTCGTGATATTTCGATTAAAATTTATGATATCTTTGGCAAAGAAATTGACAAGCAAATGATTCAGAATGAAATAACAACTTTCTCCATAATGAATATAAATAGAGGTATATATATTATAAAGATTTCAGATTCTCAAACAACTTTAAAAACGTTGAAATTTATCAAACAATAAAAAACAAAAATGAACTTAAAACTGGAAAAACCATTGGTTTTCTTTGATCTGGAAACAACAGGCCTGAATATAAGCAAAGACCAGATTGTTGAAATCTCATTATTGAAAGTGCTTCCTGATCAAACAGAAATTTCCAAAACATATCGTGTAAAACCTGATGTTAAAATCTCGGATGAGGCTTTTGCTATTCATGGAATTTCGAACGAAGATGTCATAAATGAGCCTAATTTTGCAGAAATTGGCACAGAAATAGCCCTTTTTATGCAAAACTGCGATATTGCAGGTTACAATTCCAATAAATTTGATCTCCCACTTTTAATGGAAGAATTTTTAAGAGTGAATATAAATTTTGATCTCAGAGGAGTCAAATTTATTGATGTTCAAAATATCTTTCATAAAATGGAACCCAGAACATTAAGTGCAGCTTATAAGTTTTATTGTAATGCAGAATTAGAGAATGCTCATCAGGCAGAAGCAGATACAAAAGCAACCTACAAAGTTCTAAAAGGACAACTTGATCTTTATGAAGGTCAAATGTATCAGGACAAAAAAAATGGTACTTCAGTTGCCATTACAAATGATGTAAAAATGTTAAGCTTTTTTACCTCCGATAATAGAAGTGTTGATTTTGCCGGACACATTGTTTTTGATGAAAATGATATTGAAATTTTTAATTTTGGAAAACACAAAGGGAAGAGTGTTAGAGAGATTTTTACTAAAGAACCCGCCTATTTCGATTGGATGAAAAAATCAGACTTTCCTAGATTTACTAAGAAAGTGATCGATCAAATCTGGACAGAAATGAAATTAACAGACCTTAAAAATAAATTAAATAGTTGACCATGGAACCGAAACAAATCATTATCATTTTACTGGTGATTGCATTCTATCTGTTTAAATTTATCCGAAAAGCAAAAAGTAAGGCAGAAGCTGAAACCCCAAATCCTCCCTATTCCCCCTTTGAAGAGTATAAAGAACAGCCAAGTGAAGAATATTCCAAAAAGGCTCCTCCGATCAATAGCGAATATGAAACTTATGAGCAGTTTGATGAACACCAATTGCTGAAAAATCGGAAATTTTCTTCGGAAACGTTGGAAACAGCCTCTTTGGAAACCGATTTTGCACAACCCCAAAAAAACAAATCTGATAAGCAAAAAATGGGGGAAAATAAGATGCAAGTAGCTGATAATGAAGATGAAAACAAAATTAATATTTCTATAGAACAGGACGAAATCAGGAAAGGTTTTTTGTACTCAGAAATACTGAAAAGAAGGTATAATTAATTGAATATCAATTTTTTTTTAGATTTTAAGATGATATGATAAAATGGTATCTATATTTTTTATAAATTTACCGCCCAAAATATTGTAATGAAAAAATAATGTTTAATATAAAATAAAGGCTATGATTAAAAAATTACTTTTTACACTTAGTGTAATGATTTTTGCCGCCAACTGTTTGTTTGGTCAGACCGGTATCATTAAAGGTACAATTGTTACTCCTAGTGGTGAACCACAACAGTACCAGCAAGTTATGCTGTATAAAGGTACTGACGTTGTTGGTTTAATGATAACTGATGAGAAAGGAGAATTTCAGTTTTTTGGAGTTTCTGCTGGTACTTTTGAAGTTATTGCTGGGAATTCTGCAAACTGTAGCGGAAAAGCTGGACTAAAAGGGATTTCCAATAATGGAAGTGCAACAGTTATGTTGGCTGATATTGAATTAGATTGTTCAAATCAGTTAGGTATAATTGATGTAAAAGCATCTTCTCCTATTAAAGACCCTACTTCTGCTATAGGTATGCAAGTCTCAGGTGAACAACTTAAAAAAACTGTTGGAAGAAATATTAACAGTGCTTTAAGTGGAGCTGAAGGTACATCTATGGATGCTGCTGGGAATTCAAATGTTAGAGGAAACCGTTCAGATGGACAAAAAACCATTATTGATGGTGTTGTTGTTCGTAACGGTAATGTAAACTTTAACTCCATTGAGAGTATTGAACTTTTAACAGGTGCAATTCCTGCTGAGTTTGGCGATGGTACTAGTTTTAGAGTAATTAACACTAAAGGTGCACCTAGTGTTTATACATTTAGTTCTGAAGTTAGAGGATCTGTGGATGGATACAATAACTTTCTAGCCGCAATTTCATTTAGCGGTCCATTAATCAAGGGTGAAAAACCAAACTATCCTTCAAAAGCCGGATTTTTATTAAGTGGTGAAGCATACTACAATAAGGATGGGTCACCTTCCAGAGGTGGTACCTGGAGAGCTACGGATGAAGCAATTTCAACCCTTAAAGCTAATCCTTTACGTTATGACGATTTACAATTAGGGGCCAACTATTCAAACGGTGAATATCTAACGTCTGAATCTTTTTATAAACAAAGAGTTAGACAAAATGCTGAATCTTATGGCTTCACATTTACTGGTAAAATTGACATTGTTGGCGGTGGTGGTAAATTTGAAAGTGGAATTCCAAAAAACACGATAAAACTTACTGTTGGAGGAACTTATGAATATAGCTTTGGTAAAGATTGGGGACTTTATAATTCTGTTTTCAATAATGCCAATAATGGAGTAGGACATGGTTCAACATTAAGAATTTATGGTCGTTTAACGCATAGAGTAAAAGCTCCTGATTCAAAAAATCCAGATGAAGTACTTAAAAATATTATGTATGACGTTAATGTGAGCTACTCAATTTCTGATTATGTTTCTGAAGATTCCCGATTTAAAGACAACTATTTCAAATATGGTCATATTGGAAAATTCACTACCAAACGTGCAAAAATTTATAATAGAGAAGACATCTGGATTGATTCTGTTTTATACAGAAATATGGTGGTTCTAAAAACTGTTTATGATTCAATTGTAACATTTGATGCATCTACTTCTTCCAATCCTGATTTGGCTATCTATACTCAAAATTTTGTAGATCGTTATTCTCCTGAATTCTTTAATAATTATTTTGGATATACTATACCTTATAATCTCACTCTTTATTCTTCCTTTGGAGCTTTAAGAAATGGAGATGGTCCTAGTGCTATCTATGGTTTATATCCAATGCCTGGTTCTGTTTCTTCCGGTTACGGAAAATCACGTAATGCAGTTCTTTCTGCAAAAGCAAATATTTCAATCAACTTAAATGACCATGATGTAAAATTAGGTTTCGAAATTGAAAAACTTACTTACAGATCATGGAGTGTTGCTCCATATAGTTTATGGACCATTATGAGACAAAAACAAAACTTCCATATCAGTCAGTTAGATGTTGAGCACCCCTATACTCCAGGATACGATTATTTTAATGTGGAAGCTAATGATACAATTGAATACAATCAATTAGTCAATTTGTCTGATCAATCTTCATTTGACAGAAATCTTCGTATTAAATTGGGTCTTGATCCTAATGGTGACGATTGGTTGGATATCGATAGTTACGATCCAAGTTTATTCGAAATTGGAATGTTCTCTGCTGACGAATTATTAATCGGTATCAGTGGTCCAATGGTGGGTTATTATGGATACGACTATACTGGTACAAATCGTACAACTAAAAAAACCAGTATTACTGACTTCTTTGATGGAGAAACAGATAATAATGGTAATAAAGTGTTCAATTATGCAATTGGAGCTTATGAACCGATCTATTTAGCATTTTATATTCAGGATAAACTTTCTATTAAAAATTTAGTAGTAAGTGCCGGTATTCGTGTTGACCGTTTTGATGCCAATCAACAAGTGTTAAAAGATCCTTTCTTATTTAGAGAAGCTCACACTGTTGGTTCTTTAAAATCCGGTGAATTTGGATTTGGAGATGATAGATTTGTAAGTAATGCGGAAGATAGTTGGGTGGTATATATCAATGAAAAGGGTAAAACACCTGATGGTAATACACAATCTATTATTGGATATCGTGATGGTAGAGATTGGTATGATGCCAATGGACAACAAATTACTGACCCAACTACATTGCTTGGTGCAACCGGTGGACCTGCGCTTATTGAAGCTCTTGATGAAACAGCCATCTCTAAAGTAAGTGGAAAAGCTTTTGAAGATTATATTCCTCAATGGTCTGTAATGCCTCGTTTATCTTTCTCATTCCCTGTTGGTGAACAATCATTATTCTATGCAAACTACAATGTAATCTCTTATAGACCAACTAATTTACAATTAAACCCTGTAAGTTACTTATTTATTGAAAAATTTGGATCTAATGCAGGCAATTCTGTTAACAATCCAAATCTAAAACCTCAAAGAAGTATAGATTATGAAATTGGTTTCCAACAAAGATTAAGCCAAAGTGCCGGGATTAGCTTATCCGCCTATTATTCTGAAAAACGTGACCAAATTCAATCATACCGTTTTACAGGGGCATATCCTAGTACCTATTATTCTTTTGACAATATTGACTTTGGTACTGTTCAGGGTTTCACTCTTGGATACAATTTAATTGGAACTAAAAATTTAACTTTCAGAGCTAATTATACTCTTCAGTTTGCAAAAGGTACAGGTTCTTCTGCAGGATCAAACTTAGCCATTATTGCTTCAGGTCAACCTAACTTAAGAACGTTAACCAATTTAAGTTTTGACCAAAGACACAGAATGACAGCAACCATCAATTATGGTTTCGGACCAAATCAAGGCCCAGAAATTGAAAGAAAATCTAAAGATGGAAAAACAACCAAAAAAGTATATTGGTTACAAAATACCAGTGCTTCTATTTTCTTCTCTGCTGCATCCGGTATGCCATACAGCAGATCTAATACCCCTTTCTCTAATTTCGGATTAGGTGGTAAATCTCAATTATCAGGTTCTATCAATGGATCAAACAGACCATGGATTTTCCAATGTGATGTTAGAATTGACAAAAGTTTCGATTTTAAATTTGGTAAAAAAGATGAAAATAACAAACCTTCAAAACAAGGAAACTTATCTGTTTATATAGATATTGCCAACATATTTAACTTTAAAAATGTAGTAAGTGTTTATACTTATACTGGTAATCCTGAAGATGATGGTGTTTTAGCATCAGAACAGTTCCAACAATTAATTAATAGTCAAATTTACGTTCCTTCTTTTGTTAACTATTACAATATGGCAATGCGTAATCCTTATAATTATAGTTCACCAACTACAGTTAGTCTAGGAGTATTATTTGGCTTTTAATAACATTAATTACAAAGAAAAATATAAAAGGTTATGAATAATAAAAACAAAATTTTAGTTTTAATTACACTTCTGGTAATTATTGTGTCCCCCTCCCTTTTTGCAAAAAAATATGTGGGTACAATCCAGGCTCCTGTTCAAAAGGAATCTGCCACTTGTTTGCCTGCAACAAACTCCAATCAACTTACCATTAACAATGTAAGAGCTTATGTTGAAACAAATGGTACTATGTGGTTTAAAGAAATTGCTCAATATGAGGTTCCAAGAGGATCAGGTAAAACATCCATGTTTGCCGCTGCTCTTTGGATTGGAGGTCGCGACGTTAGTCAACAATTGAGATTAGCTGCAGTAAGATTCCGTCAAATTGGAGATGATTACTGGACTGGTCCTCTTACAATTGAAGGTGCTTCTATTAATCAACAAACATGTAGTAAGTATGATAAACATTTCAAAATTACACGTGCAGAAGTGGAAGCTCATATTGCTGCTCATGCAACAAATGATCCAACTTATACTCCTCCATCAAGTATTACTCAATGGCCGGCTCATGGTCAACCAGGACAGTCATATTACTTAGCTCCTTTTAAAGATGTTAACGAAGATGGTGTTTACGATTATAATGCCGGTGACTATCCTTATTACGATTTAAATAATGATCTTTGTCCATGGACCCCTGATAATATTGCTCTTGCAGCTCAGGATCTATTACCTTGGACTCCAGAAAGAACCTGGATTCAACAAAATTATGGTTATGATAATAAAATGATTTATGCTGACCACGTTTTAAAAGGGGATGAAACTTTATTTTGGATATTTAACGATAAAGGAGGTCCTCACACTGAATCACAAGGAGACCCAATCGGTTTGGAAATTCGTGGACAAGCTTTTGCTTTCGCTACGAATGACGAATTAAACAATATGACTTTCTATTCTTATGAAATCATCAACCGTTCAACTTATGCTTTAACAAACACTTTCTTCTCTCAATGGGTTGACCCAGATTTAGGTTTTGCTGATGATGATTTTGTTGGTTGTGATGTTTTAAGAGGTCTTGGATATTGCTATAACGGAAGAGAAACTGATGGTTCAGGTCAAATTCAACACTATGGTAATCAACCACCAGCTGTGGGTGTTGACTTTTTCCAAGGACCCTATATCGATCCTGATGACAGAGATAATCCTCGTTTCAATAAAGATTCAATTTCAACTACCGGTTACTGTCAACAATTTGTTAATAGTGCAGAAATAACAGGATTTGAAAATGACCAATTTGCAATTAATGGAGTAAACTTTGGAGATGGAATTCTGGATAATGAACGTTTTGGTATGAGACGTTTTGTATATCATAATAATGATGACTCTCCTAGAGGTGACCCTTCAGTTGCTTTTGAATACTATAATCTACTTCAAGGAATCTGGAAAGATGGAACACATATGCAATATGGCGGAAACGCTTGGAATCGTGGTAATGTTCCTGAATGTGATTTTATGTTCCCAGGTGATACTGACCCATGTAATTGGGGAACAAAAGGAGAAGATCCACAATATGGAAAACTTTGGACAGAAGAAGGTGAACAAAATCCACCTTTTGACCGTCGTTTTATGCAATCTGCAGGACCTTTCACATTGAAAGCAGGCGCTGTAAACTATATCACTGTAGGTATTCCTTGGGCAAGAGCTTCACAAGGTGGAGCATGGGCTTCCGTTGAACTTCTAAAAATAGCTGATGATAAATGTCAGGCTTTATTTGAAAATTGTTTTAAAGTACTTGATGGACCAGATGCACCAGATCTTGCAGTTAGAGAATTAGATCAAGAATTAATCCTTTATGTAACTAACGATGACCCACTAAGTAATAACTACTTAGAGCAATATGAAGAAGTTGATGCTCAAATTCCTAAGAAAATTTTTGGAACTGAAACAGAGGCTGATAATAAATATAGATTTGAAGGATATCAAATATTCCAATTAAAAAATAGTAATGTTAGTGTATCTGAAATCTATAATTCTGAAAAATCCAGATTAATTGCACAATGTGACATTGAAAATTTCAAAGAAAATGGTACTTCCATTGGACAATTAATCAACTGGGAATACAATGATGCACTTGGAACTTCAGTTCCTGTTGAAAAAGTAAATGGTGCTAATAACGGTATTTTCCATACTCTTAAAGTAACACAAGATGCATTCGCTTCCGGTTCTAAAACGTTAGTAAATTATAAAACTTACTATTTCTTGGTTATTGCTTATGCATACAATGAATATGCTCCTTTCTCCATTAATCCTGATATTACTGGTGGATTATATGGTCAAAAAACAGTGTATTTAGCTGGTAGAAAAGCGGCTGGTGGTAAATCTATTAAACCAGTTTCAGCTATTCCTCACCCATCAACTTCTCACTCTGAAGGTACTGTTTTAAACTCCTCTTATGGTTCTACTCCTCAGATTACCAGAATTCAAGGTCAAGGTAATGGTGGTAACTTTGTAGATTTAACTGATGAAACAATCAATAAAATTATGAGTGGTGGAGATAATAATACATGGACTGTAAATGATATCACATACAAAAATGATGCTGGTCCACTTTCTATCACTGTTATTGACCCTCTAAAAGTACAACCTCTTGATTATATTATCAAATTTGTAGATCCTTCAGATTCAGCCATTGATGTAACTGATACCACTGAGTGGGTATTAGAATTTGCAGACAATGTCACAGATCAACAAATTATTGATTTAGGATATGTTAATATAGATGGTTCTGCTATGCGCTCTATTCCATCACAAAAGTCAATTAGTGTTACTAATGAGCAACTTTTCTTACCACTTGGATTGGCTGTAAATGTTAAAAATAAATATTTCCAAATCCATCAGTCTGAAGTATTAGATTGGTTGATTGCTGATACAAATTTGAATTATAAGAGTTATTATTTTTATGGTCAAGTTGATTTCATTGGTTCAACAATTGAATATAAAGATGCAACGAAACCATGGTTATGGGGTGTTCAGGATTCTGAAGGAACAATCCCATCCAATTGGATTAGAAGTGGTGTTCAAGCTGTTGGTCCATGGACTGATGAAGGTGAAACACAGGATGGAGCAGAAGATGAGTATTTCAAATGGAGACAAGAAGATATGCATATACCCAAAGACATGGATAAAGATGGCAGAGATACAAGAATTTGGAAAGATCCACTTGCTCAATTTGAAAAAGTGAATGATGGAACTTGGGCTCCTTATATTTTATCTTCACCTTATAATGGTGGACCTCAAGCTAAATATGTAAATCCTGATGACGATCCAAATAATGAACCAGTTCCTGCATATTTTGTATTCCACAACTGGAATATTACTACAGGACATCCAGGGTACAACTATACCATGACAAACTTATATTCTGTAGATGTTGTATTAACACCAGATAAAACCAAATGGACTCGTTGTATCGTATTAGAAGCCGGAGAAGACAAAAATGCTACTGAAGGTGGTGCCTTAAAACAAGAACCTAGAAAATCTCCATCTGTAGATAAAAACGGTAAAAAAGCTGGTGATCAAGGTTATAATGCTGCTGAAGGTGATCTCATTTCTACTACAGGAATGGGTTGGTTCCCAGGATATGCAATCAATGTTGAAACCGGTGAACGTTTAAATGTAATGTTCAGTGAAGATTCCTCATTACCTGATTATAATGGTGCTGATATGGTTTTCAATCCAAGTTCAACTTGGGCTATAACTCCAGATGGTACAGCAATCAATGAAGCTACATATAACGTATTTAGAGAAAACTATGATCTATCAGGTGGTGATCCTCAATGGGATGCAAAAATAGTTTGGGGTGGAAAACACTATGTTTATGTTTTAAACAGTTCAGGTAATACTTCATCTGCAATTTACAGAGCTCAAAGATATCGTAACTGGAACGATGATGATAATACTATAAATAGTAATGGTAATACTCATGGTGGTTATTTCCAAGATAATAATGGTAATTATAATGCTTTCTACGATTGTGGTGCTTATGATGAATGTAGATGGGTTAATGCAAAATTCCAAAAAGTTACTGCCATTACTCATAGTAATACTGTGGAAGATAATAATCAAAAGTTAAGACGTCAGTTGAAAATGCAATTGTTTAATAACGTAATGTGGACAAGCATTCCTATGCCAACTCCTTACCAAGAGCTCAACTGGTTATCCAATGAAGCTAAAGTTAAGATTCGTGTTACAAGACCTTATTGGAGATTTAACTCAAAATGGATTAAAGATCAAACAACAGCTGATGCTTTACCTAACAAAGGATTCCCAATGTATAAATTCTCAACTAAAGATGTAGCTCCAACCACAAAAGAGGTTACTGTTCACCAAAGTATTCTAGATAAAATTAATATTGTTCCAAATCCATATTATGGTTATAGTGCTTATGAACAGTCAGCATTGGAAAACAATGTTAAAATCATCAATCTACCTGAAAAGTGTGAAATCTCCATATTCACTGTTAGTGGAACATTAGTAAAGAAAATTTCTAAAGGAGATGCTGAATCAACTTTTGTAACCTGGGATTTAAAGAATAATGCTAATATTCCAATTGCAGGTGGTGTGTATATTATTCATGTGAGTGCACCAAATATTGGTGAAAGAACATTGAAATTCTTCTGTGCAATGAGACCAACAGACTTAAATGCATTCTAATCAACAAATGGGTAACAAAATAAATTGAAAAAATTATGAAGAATATAACAAAAACAATAATAATTTGTACACTTATTGGTTTATTTTCGGCAAACTTTATGACGTTTGCCGGAAATAAAGACCGCTCTGGTCAAGCTGGTGCTCAACACTTACTTATCGATCCTTGGGCAAGAACCAACGGTTGGGGTGGTGCAAGTGTAGCTGAAGTTAGAGGATTAGAGTCCATATTTTCAAATGTTGCAGGTATTGCTTTTATGAATAAAACAGAAGTAGCAATAACCAGAACACAGTATTTGTCTGGTTCAGGTGCAGGTATTTCCATTAATGCATTTGGTATAATTCAAGCTTTAAAAATTGTAGATAAAGATACAAAAACAACCAAAAGCTTAGGGACAATTGGTATTTCTGTTTTTAACATGGGCTTCGGTGATATTCCTGTAACTACAGTTGATCAACCAGATGGTACTTCTGCAATCTTTTCTCCTAAATTAAACTATATTGGTTTACATTATGCATACTCTTTCAATCAATATATTAAAGGGGGTGTTGGAATAAAAATAGTTAATGAATCAATTTCTGACTTAGTTTCAACTGGCGTTGCTATTGATGCAGGTGTTCAGTATGTTACTGGTCCTTATGAAAACTTTAAAATTGGGGTAACTCTTAAAAATTTAGGTATGCCAACCAGTTATTCAGGTGATGGTATTGCATTAAGAGCTAATCCTGTTAACTCAGATGTTGAATTAACATTGGAAACCAGATCAGCAGAGGCTGTTTTACCAGCTTGCCTTGTATTAGGTGCCGCTTATGATTTCTTGATCTTTGAACCTGAAACGAATGAAAGACTTTCTAAAATGAATTCTGCCCAAAAATTGGATGAAGGATTAACACGTATTGATGCCATTCATAGAATCACTTTAGCAGGATCATTTATTGCTAATGCTTATTCAAATGATATTTTTGCATTAGGGATTGAGTACGGTTTTAAAGAGTTCTTTATGGTGAGAGCAGGTTACTCTTACGAAAGTGGTCAGTTTGACCTTGCAACCAGCACAACTTTCTATTCAGGTCCTTCAGCAGGTGTTACTTTTGGAATCCCATTTAGTAAAAAAGCTGATGCATCTGTATTGTATGTTGATTATGGATATAGATTTACGAATCGCTGGAAAGGGAATCATTACATTGGACTTAAATTAAGTTTGTAATATAAGTACTCTTTTCATATTATTTTAATTAAGGAGGCTTTTTATAAGCCTCTTTAATTTCTTTATAAACCAACACTATTTACTTCTTATGAATCAAATTGTTTATTATTCAACAGAAAGTTTGGAAGCTCTAAAAAAAGAGTTAATTGAGTTAGAAACTATTCAAAGACCAAAAATATCTGCTGCTATTGCAGAAGCAAGAGACAAGGGCGACTTATCCGAAAATGCAGAGTATGATGCTGCAAAAGAAGCACAAGGGTTGTTAGAACTTAAAATTTCTAAGTTAAAACATCTGATTGCAAATGCCAGAATTTTGGATGAGTCAAAAATAGACACTTCAAAAGTGTTGTTGTATTCTATTGTTAAAATTAAAAATTTAAAAAACAATATGGAGATGACCTATACTTTAGTGCCGGAATCTGAATCCAATTTAAAAGAGGGAAAAGTGTCAGTCACTTCACCTATTGCAAAAGGATTATTAGGTAAAAAAACAGGAGAAATAGTGTCTGTTCAGGCTCCTGCAGGTGTTATGGAGTTCGAGATTTTATCAGTATCAAGATAGTATTATGGAAACAATATTTACAAAAATTATTAAAGGGGAAATCCCATGTTATAAAGTGGCAGAAAATGAGCATTTTTTTGCCTTTTTAGATATTTCTCCTATTGCTTATGGACATACACTAGTTGTTTCTAAGCTTCAGAATGATTATATCTTTGATTTGAATGATAATCAAATAGCAGACTTAATGGTATTTGCAAAAAAAGTGGCAGTGGCTGTTGAAAAAAATGTTACATGTAAACGAATAGGAATAGCTGTTATTGGATTAGAGGTTCCTCATACTCATATCCATTTAGTTCCTATTTCCAATGTTAGTGATTTGGATTTTAAAAAAGAGAGAGTACAGGTTTCTAAAGAAGAAATGATCAACTTGGCTACAAAAATTTCAGCTTCATTTATGGAATAAAATTTTGATTATGAAAACAATTATAGAACATCAAATCAAAAAACTGGAAATAGATAAACCAGATTTTTCAAAAAAATATTATCAGTTAGTTCATCAAAATGAGTGTTTTGGATCTTTGATGGAAATGGATGATAAAGAAACTTTGTCGGAACTGGTTACTTCTAAAGGAGTTTTTTCTGTTAAAAGATCCGGGTTTTTTAATCCTTATATTACTCTTAGAAAGGGAAAATTTGAACAAAATGAAGCCAAATGTTATTTGAATTTAAGAGGAGAATCTTCGATATATTTAGAGGGAACAACTTTTCATTTTAAAATGAATAATGTATGGAAAAATCAATGGTGTTGGTTAAATGAAAAAAATCAAATTTTAATCACCTTAAAACCTATCATTTCAGGAACAATGAAAGGAGAAGTTGAGATTTCAAAAGAAGCATATCATTATCCTCAGTTAGAATTATTATCTTTATTAGGAGTTTATTTCCTTATAAAATATCAAAACGAAACCGAAAATTTATAATAAAGTCGTGAAAAATACAATTGAACAATTACAAAATATTGCAGCACAGGTAAGAAGAGATATCATTAGAATGGTTCATAATGCTAAATCAGGTCATCCGGGTGGCTCTTTAGGTTGTGCGGATATTCTTACAGCTCTTTATTTTGAAGTGATGAATTTGGATTCGGAACTTCAAACAGATAATACGATTAAACAAGATATGTTTTTTCTTTCAAACGGACATATTTCACCCGTTTTTTACAGTGTTTTATCGAGACGTGGCTATTTCCCTATTGAGGAACTTGCTACTTTTAGAAAATTGGGTACTCGTTTACAAGGACATCCAACTCCTGCACACCACTTGCCAGGAATTAAAGTTGCTTCCGGTTCGTTAGGTCAAGGTTTATCAGTGGCCATTGGAGCAGCATTAGCTAAAAAATCTAATCATGATACAAATACTGTTTTTGTACTAACAGGAGATGGGGAGCTTCAAGAGGGACAAAACTGGGAAGCGATTATGTTTGCTGCTTCTCATAAAGTGGATAATTTAATTGCTATTGTTGATTATAATAAGAAACAAATCGATGGTCCAACCGATGCCGTTTGTTCTTTAGGTGATTTGCCTGCTAAGTTTCAAGCTTTTGGCTGGGATGTGCTAACTGCCAACGGGAATCAAATGGATACTATTATTGATACTATTAATAAGTCCAAATCAAATTTGGGAAATCAGAAACCTGTTGTAATTTTATTCTCAACTGAAATGGGCATGGGTGTTGATTTTATGATGGGAACACATAAATGGCATGGAACTCCTCCTAATGACGAACAAGCAAAAACTGCATTAACTCAGTTGCCAGTAACCCTCGGTGATTTCTAAAACGGAAAGTTGTGAAAATAATATATAAATATATCATCAAAAATTTTATAGGACCATTTGTCCTTACCTTTTTTTTTGCTTTATTTATATTATTAATGCAATATTTGTGGAAGTATGTTGATGATTTAGTTGGAAAGGGCTTAGAAATATCCATTATTCTGGAATTATTATTCTATGCATCTGCCACTTTTGTAGCAACCGCTGCACCTTTAGCGATACTTTTATCTTCATTGATGACCTTTGGAAATTTAGGTGAACGGTATGAAATTGTGGCTATCAAATCTGCGGGAATTCCGATTAGTAAACTGTTTATTCCCTTATTATTGTTATCTTTTATCATTGGAATTTTTACATTCTGGTTTGCTAATAATGTCAGTCCCAAAGCCTTTCTTAAAAGCAAAACGCTCCTTTTGGATATCAGAGATACTAAACCTGCATTATCAATAGAAGAGGGAGTTTTTTATGATGGTTTGGATAATTATGTTATCAGAATCGGAAAAAAAGGGAGAGATAATGCATCCATTGAAGATGTTTTGATTTATGATCATTCCAAAGGACAAGGAAATACAACGGTTACTTTTGCCAAAAAAGGGGAAATGAGAATAACTGATGATAAAAAATATATGTTGTTCACACTGTATAATGGTTTTTTTTGGGATGAGAGTAGAAATAATACGAACTCCGGATCTGTTCGTTCAAAATATCCTTTAGTTAGAGCCGGTTTTAAAACACAATATAAGAGATTTGATATTTCTTCCTTTCAATTTCAAAAAACAGATCAAAGTTTTTATCAATCGAATAATCAATCTCTACCAATCTCAGAACTACAGATAAAAATCGATACGCTTAAAAAACAGATCTTTTTAATGCAGGAAGCTCCTTCCAATAACTTTTTTTCAAACCTCTATTTTTATAATAATATAGTTAATTTGGATTCTACTTTTAAAGTCAATCCAAAATTACAGACCACATATAGTTTTGATAGTCTTTCTAATGAAAAGAAGAAGGAAGTGCTCAATTTTTCACAAATGGGTGCTGGAGGGTTTATCAATGCAGTAAAATATGCGTATGATGATGTTCAGTGGAAAAATTATAATTTATGGTCATTTCAAATAGAAGTACATAGAAAGTTCACATTAGCAGTTGCCTGTTTGCTTTTTTTCTTTATTGGGGCACCATTAGGTTCCATTATCAGAAAAGGAGGTATAGCCATTCCATTGGTTGTAACGGTTTTATTCTTTATTTTCTATTTCGTAATATCTATAATTGGAGAAAAAGTAGCGAAAGGTGATCTTATACCTGTTTCAATGGGTATGTGGTTTTCAACAGCAGTATTAGTGCCGATATGTGCCTTTTTATCCTATAAAGCAACCATCGATTCAGCGGTATTCTCCATTGATGAAAATTTAAAATGGTTTTCCAGGTTTAAAAATATAAAATTTCTAAATTTGAAAAAAAAGCATGAAAATACTACAACTTTGTCCTAAACCACCATTTCCTCAACTGGATGGAGGTTGTATTGCCATGAATAACATTACATGGGGGTTGATTCATCAAAATCATGAAGTCAAGGTTATAGCTATTCATACCCCAAAACATCCGATTATTAAGAATGATGAATATGTAAAATTTTTACAATTTACACAGTTTGAATCGGTATTTGTAGATACAAAAGTCAAATGGCCAGCTCTATTAAAAGCACTTATTTTCAACTATTCTTATAATGTCCGGAGATTTGATTCCAAAAACTTTCATCAAAAACTGATCGATCTTTTAAAAAAAGAGCAATTTGATATTATTCAATTGGAAACTATTTATATGGCTCCCTATATTCAAACCATACAATCCTATTCACAGGCAAAAGTGGTTTTGAGATTACATAATATTGAGCATAAAATATGGGAACGGTTAGTTCAAAATGAGAAAAACTTAGTCAAGAAATTGGTATTAAAGAGGTTATCTTCATCTTTAAAAAAGTTTGAATTGTCTCAGATTTCAAAAGTTGATGCATTTTCGACCATAAGTGATGTAGATTATTCCTATTTTCATCAAATTGTACCCCAAACAATAGGTGCTACCATTCCATTTGGGATCAACTTAGATGAGTATGTTGTTGATGACGATTATATTCCCTCTAAGGAACCCAAACTATTTCATATTGGAAGTATGGATTGGCTTCCCAATATTGAAGGTATTGAATGGTTCTTGAATGAAGTGTGGCCATTGGTAATTGAAAAACATCCCCATATTCAATTTGTTATTGCTGGAAGAAACATTCCGGAATCATTTAAAAAATTCAAATCTAAAAATTTTACTATAGCAGGTGAAGTACCGGATGCTAAAAATTTTATATTAGCTCATGATATTATGATCGTTCCATTACATTCCGGTAGTGGAGTTAGAATCAAAATCATTGAAGCAATGGCTTTAGGAAAAACAATCATTACAACTCCCGTTGGTGCAGAGGGTCTAGATGTTACTGATGGGAAAAATATATATATTGCCAACTCTATTGAAGAGATGGTTGAAAAAATTTCAAACTGTATCAAAACACCTGAAATTTGTAAAATAATGGGAGAAAATGCCAGAAATTATGTTACACTTCAACATCACAATAACTCAATAACGGATAAAATAATATCGTTCTTTAACTCGTTAATCCATGAAAATTCAAAATCAAATGAGTCTATTAAATCAAATTAATTATCCATCAGACATCAGAAAACTCGATCCAGCAGATTTACCTCAATTATGCACTGAATTAAGAGATTTTATTATTGAACAAACTGCCATAAATCCAGGACATCTTGGAGCTAGTTTGGGAACTGTTGAGTTAACGGTTGCCATCCATTACGTATTTGATACACCAAACGATTTACTTGTATGGGATGTAGGACATCAAGCGTATGCTCATAAGATCATTACAGGAAGAAAAGAGCAGTTTTATACCAATAGAAAATATAAGGGGATTAGTGGTTTTCCAAAAATGTCAGAAAGTGAATACGATTCATTCGGAGCCGGACACACCTCAGTTTCCATTTCTGCATTGTTAGGTATGAGTGTGGCAGATCGTCTGAATGGTAAAAAAAGAGATCATATTGCTGTTATCGGAGATGGCGCAATAGGTGGAGGAATGGCATTTGAAGCATTAAATCATGCCGGTGATACCGAAGAAAATATGTTGGTGATTCTCAATGATAATCATATTGCCATTGATGAAAGTACAGGTGCGATCAGCAAATATTTGCTTGAAATCACCACTTCAGAACACTACATCAAATTTAAGAAAAAATTGTGGCAGATTTTAACAATGAAAAAATATCGTCCGAATCTGATTACAAGAATGATCGGAGGTGTTGCAAGATTGGTTAAAGGAAATATTGTCAAAGATAGTAATCTGTTTCATCATTTGGGATTTAATTACTTTGGTCCCGCGGATGGTCACGATGTGCAAATGTTGGTCCAAATATTAACAAAACTGAAAAATATTAATGGGCCCAAACTGTTCCATGTGATTACAGTTAAAGGCAAAGGACTGTTGAATGCGGAAAAAGATAAGGTTAAATACCATGCTCCCGGATTTTTCGATCCTGAAACTGGTGAAATTATCGAAGTTAGTAAAACCGGAACTCCACCAAAATTTCAGGATGTTTTTGGAACAACTTTGTTGGAATTGGCAAACCAGGATGAAAAAGTGGTTGGTATTACACCTGCGATGTTAACAGGTAGTTCTTTTACAATTATGAAGAAAGTTTATCCTGAAAGAGTGTTTGATGTAGGTATTGCCGAACAACATGCAGTCACTTTTTCTGCAGGAATGGCTCTAAATGGATTAATTCCATTTTGTAATATCTATTCCTCATTTTTGCAAAGAGGGTATGATCAGATTATTCATGATGTAGCACTTCAAAAAATTCCTGTTATTCTCTGTATTGATAGAGCGGGTATTGTCGGAGAAGATGGCCCAACCCACCATGGTGCTTTCGATTTAGCATATTTGAGAGCGATCCCTAATTTGATTATCTCATCCCCTAAAGATGAAATTGAACTCCGAAATTTAATGTTAACGGCGTATCAGGATAGAAAAAATCCATTTGTAATTAGATTTCCTAGGGGTGCAGGTTCCGTTACAGACTGGGTCAAACCTATGGAAACGCTTCAGGTGGGTAAAGCAGAATGGATTGAGAAAGGAAATACACTCGCAGTTCTTGCTATTGGACCACTCACTATTCATGCACAACAAGCGATTGAAAAGTTAAACATGGAAGGAATGAACCCATCATTAATCAATATGAGGTTTTTAAAACCATTGGATACAGAAATGATAGATTTAGTGTCAAAAACACATACTCATTTATTGACAATTGAAGATGGAACTGAAAAGGGAGGTTTATTCTCAGCAGTTTCTGAATATATTTCTGAAAAAAATATTCCGGTACAATTAGATCATTTATCAATTCCTGATCATTTTGTGGAACATGGTGATATTGCCAGTTTATATCGCGATTTAGGTTTTGATGTGGATAGTATGATTCAGTTATTTAAAAAATATTATGGTAGAGATTAATGGGAAAATGATTGAGATTATGTCACCTGTTGGCTCCTATGAAGCACTCCAAGCTGCTATACAAGCCGGTGCCGGTTCCGTCTATTTTGGAATTGGAAAATTGAATATGAGATCCAGATCATCAGTTAATTTTAACCACGATGATTTAGCAAACATAACGGAAATTTGTCGCAATAATAATGTAAAGTCTTATCTAACTGTTAATACTGTCGTTTATAATGATGAAATTGCTGATGTTACTGAGCTGTTGGATTATGCCAAAGTTTGCGGTGTTTCAGCTATTATCGGATCAGATTTTGCTGTTCTGGAATACGCAAAGAAAATTGGATTGGAGATCCATATTTCTACCCAATGCAATATTACCAATATCGAAGCAGTAAGGTTTTTTTCCCGCTATGCAGATGTAATGGTGCTGGCAAGAGAAACTAAATTAGAACAGGTTGCTGAAATAACCAGAAAAATCAAAGAAGATCATATTTGTGGACCTTCCGGAAATTTAATAGCTATTGAGATGTTTATTCATGGTGCTTTGTGTATGGCAGTTTCAGGAAAATGTTACTTGAGTCTGGATAACTTTAATTATTCTGCTAATCGGGGAGCTTGTCTTCAACCCTGTCGAAGAGGGTATAAAGTACAAGATATTGATCAAGAGATAGAACTTAATATCGAAAACCAGTATATCATGTCTCCTAAAGATCTCTGTACTATATCTTTCTTAGATAAAATGATTTATGCCGGTGTGTCTGTTTTAAAAATTGAAGGGAGAGGCAGATCTCCTGAATATGTTAAAAAGGTTACCCAATGTTATCAAGAGGCATTACAAGCTATAGAACAACAGACTTATACAAAGGAAAAAATTGAAAAGTGGACAGAACAACTTAGGAGTGTGTATAATCGTGATTTTTGGGATGGATACTATTTAGGAAGAAAAATGGGCGAATGGACCGAACGATACGGATCGCAGGCAACCAGAGTAAAACAATATGTTGGAAAAGTAACCAACTATTTTTCAAAATTAAATGTTTCAGAGGTTCTCATTGAAACCAATCAGCTCCAAATATCTGATGAAATATTGATTATAGGTCCCACTACAGGTGTCTATGAAGATACCTTATCTGAGATCAGAGTGGATCTAAAACCTGTTCAAACGGCAGAAAAAGGGGATTTGTGCTCCATTCCTGTGTCAGACATAGTAAGGAAAAATGATAAAGTGTATAAATGGATTACTGAAGTGGACCATTTTTAGTTTTATTTCATTTTTTCAACTCTCTCTAAAGCCAGCTTTGATCCAATAATTGACATGGGAATACCCGCTCCCGGGACAGTAGAAGCTCCGACATAGAATAAATTCTTATAGTTTCTGTCATAATTTGGGGGTCTTAACCCTCCAATTTGCATCACATGATGCGATAAACCTAAACCACTTCCATAATGTAAATAAAACATCTTTTCCCATTCAACAGGAGTATAGATCGTTTTACTGATGATCATATCATTAATATTCGTTCCAATTCTTTCTGAAAAATCGTCAATGATACTTTGAACAATTTCTTCCCTGTCACTCCAGTCACTTTTAAATTTTAAATTGGGGACTGGACAAACAAAAAATATACTTTCACACCCTTCAGGGGCGCATTCACTATTATGCTTAGAAAGCACATTCACATAATAGTAAGGTTTTTCGATTATACCGGGATCTTGTAAAACAGAATGTGCATAATCTTCATAATTGTTTCCTAAAAAATAATTATGATGATCAACGTGATCCAATTTTCCTTTTATTCCCAAATAAAAAGTTAAAAAGCCCATTGTCCACTCTTTCTTGGCGAGTTTTGCCAGTGAATATTGGGGATCTTTTAAAACGGAATTTCTAAAAACTGCAGCATCAGCATTAACAACATATCCGTCAGCTTCCCATCGTTTACCCGTTTGATCGATAAAAGCGGATATTTTTCCCCCCTGATGTTCATACTGGATCACCTCAACATTAGGATGAATTGTTACCTGTTCTTTTTCTAATTCAGATACGATCCCTTCAATAATTTTGTACATTCCCCCTTTTACATTGTAATAGCCATCATATTGAAACTCAATATGCGATAAAAGCGTATAAATAGCAGGGGTGTCAAATGGTGTTCTCCCTAAGAAAAATGAAACTAGAGATACAATTTGTCTTGCATCTTTGGAGTCAAAATAGTGAATAACCTGATCCCAGAAATTTCTCCATAATTTGGGCAAATGATAAGGATTCACCTTGAGAAGGGTCAGCCCATAATCCATTAGAGAATCAAAATTTTGTTTGATCACAATATTTGCAGTGTCATCATAAGTTTTTTTACAGTTTTGAATATATTTTAAAAATTTTTCTTTAAAATCGGGTTCAATATCTGTAAATTGTTCTGCTAATTTGTCGAGATCCTTGTACAGATAGTATTTTTTATTGGATCCTCTAAAATGGACAGTATAAAGTACATCCAATTCAACAAATTCAAAAGGGAGCTCTATCTCACACTCTTTTGCAAATTCTTTAAATTCATAAGACATACTAAAGAAGCTGGGCCCAACATCAAAAGTAAAACCATCTTTTTTCAATTGATTGAGTCTGCCTCCCAATTGTTCATTTTTTTCAAGGATGGTAACTTTATACCCTTTTTTGGCTAATCGAAGTGCTGTAGCTAGTCCCCCAATTCCGGCACCGATGATGATAATAGATCTATTTTCCATTTTTTATTTTCTTATTAAGTTCAGGTAATAATTTATTTTTGACCCAATCAAAGTTTGGTTCAATTTTTAGAATGGATTCATAATATTTTTTAGCTTCCTGATACTTCCCTAACTCTGTATAAGCGCGGGCAATAGAAACTAAAATATTTAAATAATTCCAATCGTTTTTTGTTTTAAAATATTGATTTTCAATTAATTTTTGTGCTTTACCATAGTTGTTTATCGCTTTATACTTATCACCTCCAAAAGTTGAAGGTTTATAAAAGTAAATATTTCCAACTTGTAAATGGGCAAAATAATTGTTTGCATTTAATTTAAGTGCTGTTTCAGCATGTTTGATACTTCTTTTGCCAAAAAATATCATTTTATATAAATCTAAAGCAATATTATACCCATTAAATGCACTTTGGTATGCATTGACCATCGATAAATTGATTTTTCTCTTCTCAAGATCTGTAATGATCAGTTCAGCTTTATCTAGATAAGTCCTGGCTTCCGGTTTTTTTTCATTTCCTAAACACCAGCCAATATATCCATACAAATAATTTAATAATTCAAATTTATAATCGTCACTTTGGACTTTCGCTTTTAACATGGTATCAACAGTATGTTTCCAGCTTACCATATCCCCTTTCAGATAGGCATTATAAATTTTTTGTTTGTTGCTAGTTTGAGCTTGTGTTAACAAACTCAAAAAAGTTATTAAGATTAAGATATAAATCTTCCTTTCCATATTTGTTTTCTGTTTTTTGAGTATAATAATGATTGAATAATGATGATCAGCATGATCACATGTTGAGGTATAAATAATAAGATATTTTTAAAAATATTTTGTTTTGCGACAATAGATACCATAATTTTTGTAGTAAAATAAAGCAGAAAAAATAGTATATTTTCTAAGATGGTTCCTGTAAAAGGGATAAAAAATAATGGTAACGTAGTAAAACTCCAAAATAATAGCGCTAGCAAGTAGGAGTTTCCAAAAAAAGTAACCATATTCTTACTAAATCCTTGAATCCCTTCATTTAGATTCTGATACATCCTGCATTTGATCGCTTCTATTCCTGTTATACAGGCAACAGGAATATGATGTTTTTTGAATATTCCGGCAATCACAATATCTTCCACTTTATTATTCCGAACCAAAAAATGGGGATCTATTTGTTTATATTTTGCTGCATCAAAAAACATAAATTGTCCATTGGCAGCTGATAAAGAACTATAATGAGATTTTCTTACTAAAATTAATGGAAGTAAGGTAAGTAAAATATAATGCATCAGCGGAACTGTCAGATATTCTCCCAGAGAATCCATTTTTTGAGTCGGAAAAATGGTAAGCAGTCCCACTTTTTGGTTTTTATGATATTGTAATGTGGTGCTTACTAAATCGGGGTTCATTCGCACATCTGCATCTACAAATAGAAAGTAGGTCCCTTTTGCTTTTTGGGACAATTGATGGCAGGCCCAGTTTTTCCCCAACCAACCTTCTGGTAAAGGTTGTGAATCAAAAACCTGAACTCTTTTATCCAGATTCATGAATGATTCTATCACTTTTTGGGTTTCATCTTCAGAATGATCATTACAAACTATGATTTCAATATTTTGATAGTCTTGATTAATAAGGTCTTGCAAAATATTTCCAATGTTATGTTGTTCGTTTCTTGCGGGGATAAGTACTGAAATTAAAGGAGTTTCAATAGTTTTTAATTGTGGTAAGCGAGCTTTAAACACCAAATTCACCAAAACAACGATCCATTGAATCATTGCAAAACCCAAAATGAGATAAATTAGTATTGAGATCATTCCGATTTATGGATTTGTTGAGTTAATACCTGATGATAAAACTGATTGTATTTTTCTTCTAATTTTTCGTGAGAAAGGTTGGTTTCAGTAAGTTCTTCAAAATAGATGGAAAGGGTAGGTTTGATGTTGGAAAAGTAATCCACAAAATGAGCCATCAATAGAATCTGAATATCCGGAGTTTTTTCTAATATTTTTAAAATCCCTTTTTCAAATTTGATTTCATGAAGGTGTTGAGATTCAATTTTACCTTGTGGAAAAAGGAGTACCATGTTTTCAGGATTTTGTAAAAGATCCTGAGTGTATCGGATGGTTTCAATAATGGTTCTGTTTTTTTTCTGAATAGAGTAACCTCCCGCGTATTTCAAAAAAATATTTTTACGAAGTTGTTCTTCGAGCATCATAAAATGAAATCTTCTTTTTACAACCTTCTGTCTGAAATAAACCACCCAAAAACCATCCCACCAGCTGATATGATTGGAAATGATTAAAATGGGTTTTCCCTGATCTTTATATTCACCTGTTAAAGTTACCTTTTTAAAATATTTTTTAATCATCCACAACCCATAAAGCCGGAAAAAATGATAAAGAAAAAATTGATGTTTTGCTTTTATCATAAAATGAAGTTTAAAAAGATAGAGATGATTCCAAAAAAGAGAATCTGAATAATTAAAATTGCTTTGGAGATTTGATAATTCCCAATCACTTTGAATAGAATCATAAAACTATTAATAACTAAAGCCAATAAAAACCAAACAACATAATTTTCAATTGGAACAATCAAATTATGAAACTGCCACATATCCATAAAAGGCGCTACAGTTTCCATAATGAGATCGTATCCCAGCAAGAACAATGAGGAACTAAAGATTTGAATGAAAGGTTTTTTAAACCATCTTTGAGCAACTGTAGTGGAACAGTAGGATAACATCACCCAGTTGATTCCTATGATCAGTGGGGTTCCTAAAACTTTTAACCCTAAACCATTCCCATATTGATAGGATCCAAAAATTTGTCCGGTATTTACACCAAGCATCTCAACCAAAAAACAGATTGCATAAGATAAAATTAAAATAATAATATGTTTTTTTTCCCATTTTTCATGAAATGATAATACTAAAATGAATGTAAGAAGTAAAATAAATGGGGTGAATTGGGTTAAAACCGGACGAAATAATGGAAGTAGAAAACCAATACCTCCAAGAGTATAAATGATAATAAAAAGTAAAATATAAAAAGTAGTTTTCGGATATTTGTTCATCATGGTGTAGAAATTAGAACTTTATGTGAAGATGTTGAGTATATAAGCTTTTAAAATGAGTCGAATTTTTTTATGGTTAGGAATGCGAATCCTTTGTTGCATTACATCCTCTGCCTTAACAGTTTTGATTTTTTTCAATAATTCATGGTAATATTGAAATGCAATAGAAACAGCTAATTTAGATCCCTTTGGTAATTGTTTAATTCCTCTGTTTGCTTCTTGAAAATCTTGTTCAATATCCGCAATAATTACTTTTTTTGTTTTTTCATTAAACCCATCTGTGACTAATACCGGGAAATAAAATCTTTTCAACTCCAGAACATCATTTTTTAAATCTCTCAGAAAATTAACCTTTTGAAAAGCAGCTCCCAATTTTAATGCTTGCGGTTTTAATCTTTCATACTCATTTTGATCCCCTTTACAAAACACTTTCAAACACATCAACCCAATCACTTCAGCAGATCCGTAAATGTATAAATTGATCTCTTCATCACTGCAATACTCTTTTTTCGTCAAATCAAAACGCATGCTATCTAAAAAGGGATCCACTAAAAAATCTTCAATTTTATATTTTTGACATGTACTAACAAAGGAGTAAATAATCGGATTTAAACTGATGCCTGATTGTTTACTGGTTCTATATTCTTTTATAAAATCATTTAACAATTGTTCTTTGTTAAAATCATGGAAACTATCTACAATCTCATCTGCAAAACGAACGAACCCATATATATTAAAAATGGCTTTTTTTGTTTCCTGATCAAAAAATTGGGAAGCCCAGTAAAATGAGGTACTGTATTTTTGAGTAACGACTCTGGAAATCTCTGAAGAAACATCAAAATAGAGGGCAAGATAATTGATTTTCACGGTTATGTTATTATGTAGGTTAATTCTTAGATGCAAAATTAATAAAAATTACGACATATTATAAGTTTTATCGTTTTACTTTCCTTAAAAAAGTAGTTAACTTTTTCTTTTTTAAAATAGTTGCAAAATACTATTTATCAAATAGATAATTCTTGCTTGTAAATGTGAATTTTGTTTAACTAATCCAAAAGTTGACTTTCAGATTAGCTTGTTCTAAAGTTTTAACATTTCTTAATCTTTTTTAGTATCTTTGCGTTCAAATTGTAGTTATGAAAAAATATTTTAAAAAGGGATTATTTGATCGGTCTGATGGATGGAAAATTACTAAAATCGACCCTATGATGAGATTAAGTCCATTTTTTATGAGAACCAGATTGGATTCTCAGAATTTATATGAACAAACCGTAAATATTGATAAAATTGATGAGTTTATCAGAAAACATAAAGATAAACTTCCCAATCTGAGTGCACTTCATGTCGTTGCAGCTACTATGGTCAGGGTATTTTCTCAAAGACCCATGCTGAACAGGTTTGTCGTGTGGAATAAAATTTATGCCAGAGATTCCATTAAGATTGCATTAGTTTTTAAACAAGCTCTTACTGATGAAGGAAAAGAAGGGATTTTTATTGCCGAGTTTGAACCCACAGATACGTTATTTGAAGTATCAAAAACTATGGATAAATTGATACAAGAGAATAAAGTGGATAATGAAAATAACCATACTGATAAGTTGGCTAATATTATTTCCATTTTACCCGATTTCGTATTAAGAATGTTGATCTGGCTGTTTTACCAATTAGACAAAGTTGGATTACTTCCCGGTGCGTTATTAAAAGCAAGCCCGTTTCATAGCAGTGCATTTATAACTCATGTAGGAACTATTGGTATCCCTCCTGTATATCATCATTTGTATGAATTTGGTACAACTTCCATATTTTTGGCTATTGGTAAAAAAGAGTTTGAGTTGTCCATGGATGAAAATGAGAAAATGCAGAAGGATCGAATCATTGGTCTTAAGTTTACATTGGATGAGAGAGTTTGTGATGGATATTATTATGCCAAATCCATGAGAGAATTTGCCAGATATATCAATAATCCTGAGCTATTACTCACTCCACCTGCTGAGGTGATCCTTGATCCCGGGGTAGATAAAAAGAAATTAAGAAAATTTTAAACTTTTTTGTTAAGAAAAAATTAAATTCTTAATAAATGTTAACAAATCCAAAAATTTGTTATATTTTTGCATTCATAAAAATGGAACTAAAATAATTCTAAAATGAATGCAATATATACAAAAAGTAAAATCAAAGGGCTTGATAATCATAAATGTATAGCCCCTGACAAAAACAAATCATCTTACGAAAAGATTCCTGTTAAAATTTTTTCAGATTATAAAGAAGTTTCCAAAGCAGTAGCCGAAGAGATCGCTTCGTTAATAAAAGTTAAAAAAGAGTTAGGTCAGATGGCTGTTTTAGGATTGGCCACAGGATCCACCCCAATCAGTGTCTATGCAGAATTAGTAAGGATGCATCAAGAGGAGGGTTTAAGTTTTGAGAATGTGATCACGTTTAATCTGGATGAGTATTATCCAATGGCACCTCAAGCTTTACAAAGTTATGTGTTATTTATGCATGCACATCTTTTTGATCATATTGATATAAAACCGGAAAATATTCATATTCCGGATGGCACTATTTCAAGAGATCAGATCACAGAGTATTGTACTAATTACGATTTGGAGATCGAAAATGCCGGTGGATTAGATATTCAGATTTTAGGAATTGGGAGAACCGGACATATTGGTTTTAATGAACCAGGTTCAGAAATCAATTCTCCTACACGGCTTATTTCTCTTGATTATGTTACTATAGCCGATGCTGCTTCCGACTTTTACGGTGAAGAGTTTGTTCCAACCCGGGCTATTACCATGGGAATTGCAACGATTTTAAAAGCAAAAAGAGTGATCCTCATGGCCTTAGGAGAAGGAAAAGCCGGAATCATTCAAAAAGCAATTGAGGGGACAGTTACTTCAGATGTACCTGCTTCCTTTCTTCAAAAACACAATAATGCACTGTTTATTCTGGATAAAACTTCCTCTTCTGAACTTACTAAAGTGAAAACACCTTGGTTAACCGATATTTGTGATTGGAATGATTCCCGATTATTAAGAAGAGCAGTGATCTGGCTTTGTCAAAAAGTTCAAAAACCGATTTTAAAATTGACAGATCGGGATTATGGTTCTCATGGAATGGGTGATCTTATTGCTGAAAAAGGTCCATCAAACCGAATCAATATTGAGGTGTTTAACGATTTACAAAGGACAATAACGGGTTGGCCAGGCGGTAAACCTAATGCGGAAGATACTTCCCGTCCCGAAAGAGCATTGCCTTATCCTAAAAGAGTGCTTGTTTTTAGTCCTCATCCTGACGATGATGTGATCTCCATGGGGGGAACATTAGCTCGTCTGGTAGTTCAGGGACATGATGTTTCTGTTGCATACCAAACAACAGGTTCTATCGCAGTTCATGATGATGATGTTTTTAGATATATGGACTTTGTAACGGAGTTTGATGAGAAATTTGATGTGGAAGGGGAAGCCTCTATGCGTTTGTACAAAGAAACGCAATTCGCTATTCAATCTAAAAAACCGGGAGATGTGGATTCTCTTGTCGTTCAGGAAATTAAATCTATGATCCGAAAAGGGGAAGCAAAAGCAGCCTGCCGTTTTATCAATATTCCCAAACAAAATGTCCATTTTTTAGAGATGCCATTCTACGATACCGGAAAAATTGTAAAAAATAAACTGTCTGATCTTGATATTCAATTGATTATTGACTTACTCAAACAAGTGAAACCTCATCAAATATATGCTGCCGGTGACCTTTCTGATCCACATGGAACTCACAGAGTTTGCCTCGATGCGATTTTTAAAGCAGTTGAAATCTTGAAAAATGAAGAGTGGATGAAAGAGTGCAGAATCTGGTTGTATCGAGGGGCATGGCAAGAATGGGATATGGGGGATATCGATATGGCTGTTCCTATTAGTCCCGATGAACTGATGCTGAAAAGAAAAGCTATTTTTAAACATCAATCCCAAAAAGATAAAGCGCTTTTTCCCGGGGTTGATCAACGGGAATTTTGGCAAAGATCTGAAGATCGAAACCGAACAACTGCTTCTCTATACAATTTAGTGGGTATGGCAGAGTATGAAGCCATTGAAGCTTTTGTAAGGTGGAAATAATTTTAATTTACGCAGTATGGACTAATTTATTTCAATTTTGGATGTGATATAAAGCACAAAAAAAAATAAAGATTTTGTAATGTGTTGATAATTAACATGTAAAAAAATATTTATTTTTTTGAATTGTACTATTTATTGTTTTAAATTTAGGCTGAAAAAAATTATTAACCTTAAAAAATAAAATTATGAAAAAATGGTACGTTTTATTAATCCTAATTATTGCAGGATTCTCTGTAAAGTTTGCTAATGCTCAAATGACAGCAGATGACCCTGTTTATATTGAAAATATTTCAAACGAAAGCAAAACGATAGATTTGACTCTAGGTTTTTATCCTAAAACTTATCAATGGAATGAATCTGCAGAAGTTTCTAAAGTTACATTAAGAATATTAAATAACTCTAAAAAAGATTATGAATGGAAAAATTACAAAATTTACATTTTGTTAAATGACAATTCCACTCTATTTTATAGTTATACTACTACAGCTACTGAAGGATCTACATTATGTAATTATACTATTTATTCCGGTGATAGCCACGATCAAGTAATGTGTTTTGACAAAAAATTCAGTGTGGATGATATCAAAACTGTATGGGTTTCTTTCGATACAGGAATTTTCTTCAAATTGTACTTCTATCAAAAAGAATAATGATTTTATTTAGTTAGTCTATTTTAAAAAATCCTTAAGTTCTCTTAAGGATTTTTTTTGTACTCCACTTTAACGGTTTCAATCTTTTGCAATTCATGATTGATTCTATCAGCTTCTCTCATTCTTATAGAATATTCAATCATATACTGATCTTCATAATTTTGATTTTTAATCTGAATGAAATCAGATTTGAGAAGTTGCATCACTTTATTCAGATATTCATAGTTCACATAAACCAAATAGGTCTCATTTACAGTTTTTTCAACAATTAAGGCACTTTCTAAAGCTGATTTAGTTGCTTCCTTATACGCTGTTATCAATCCGGAAACACCCAGCTTTACACCCCCAAAATAGCGAACAACAACTACTAAAATATTGGTAAGATCTTTTGACAAAAGTTGTCCATGTATCGGTTTCCCTGCTGTTCCGGAGGGCTCACCATCATCATTGATGCGGTATGCTTCTTTATTATAACCTAAAATGTAAGCATAACAATGGTGCCGGGCATCAAAATATTGTTTTTTAATTTCATTTATTTTATTTTTGATCTCCAACTCAGATTCAACTGGAATAGCAATGGCAATGAATTTACTCCCTTTTTCTTTGTAGATCCCTTCAGAAACTTCAGCTATTGTTTTATAAGTATCATCAAACATGAATGTTAACTTAAATGATCCAAAAATGAAGATAAAAACGGTGTGTTTTTATAAATCTGAATAGTATTATTCCTAATCTTTTTGGAATAACTTTCAAAAAAGTTTGAAATCAATGGCGCTTTTAATCCCTCATTCCATTCCTGATCACCTTGATAAACCATAGCTTCATCCCAAATACCCGATTCAATAAATTTTAACAATGTTGTTTTTCCACCTTCAATAATAACAGATTCAATTTTGCGATCATACAATGATCGCAACAAGGAACTAACTTCATCCGGAATAATAGTAAATGGGGCAGGTTTTGTTGATAAAACATCTCTGCTGGTGACAAATCGATAAGGTTGATTGGTGCCAAAAAGTCGGTTCGTAAGCTGTGGATGATCATTGATCAGGGTATTCATTCCTACCAAAATGGCTTGTTCTTCATTTCGAAGTTTATGAGATAAAATCTTCAATTCAGGGTTGGTAATCCAATAATATTCAGGACCTTTATCCCGAATAATATCCATAAAACCATTGGCTGTCTGAGCCCATTTAAGAATGATATAGGGTCTTTTTAATAGGTGATAGGTAAAAAACCGTTTATTTAATTGTAACCCTTTATCAGCTAAAACTCCTGTAACAATCTCAACGCCATTTTTTTGTAAGTACTCAATTCCTTTTCCATTCACTTTTTCGTTTGGATCTTTGTTACAAATCACCACTTTTGGAATACCGTGTTTGCATATTAATTCTGAACAAGGAGGAGTTTTACCATAATGGGAACAGGGTTCTAAAGTAACATACATCGTCGATTTGGTAAGCAAAGAGTGATCTTTTACACTCATAATGGCATTAACTTCTGCATGTGGTTCCCCATACTTTCTATGCCAGCCTTCCCCGATAATTGTGTTATTGTATACGATAACCGCACCAACCATGGGGTTAGGTTGTACCGTTCCAATTCCTGAAGCAGCCAACTGTAAGGCTCGCTCCATCCATACAGTATCAGGTATTTTACTCATTTACTTTTTGATAAAATAGGAGAGCGGTTGAAGTTGTCTATCAAAGTAAAAAATTTGAAGTTTGTATAACTTTGAATAATTTTCATTAAAAATACCGTAACAATTATCTTTACTGGCAACCCATAATGGATCTCCTATATTTACATCATCCTGCATTTCCTGAACTAGTTGTTTGATATGATAAAAACGCAATTCCGACTTGACACCATCTACATCTGTTAAAATGATGATTTTAAACAATTCATTTTTATATACAGAATCTTTTTCAGCAGATGTTAATGCTTTTGAAATGGATAAATAGTTTCTTTCTCTAAATTCGGAAAGCATATCAATCACTTTAGTAGTATCATAATCGTTAATTTTTTGATTTTGAAAATCATAAAGCGAAAAGAATCGAGCACCCTCTTTTTGAATCGTAAAAGACTCTTGTGGATTGATCAAATCAATAAATTGAACCGATTTAATACGGGTTAGTTTGGTTTGAAAAAGGGTATGACTATACCAATTTTCAGGGATCGGTGAAAATAGTGGAGTAACAAAGCCTCTAAATCCCGGAATACTTACAACATAAGGTTCATCCATCCCTTGTAAAAGAGCATAATTTCCCATATTATCCATTGTTGCTTCTCCCATATAATAAGTTTTGGTTAACCTTTCTTTCACGAAAAATGAGATTCCAAAAATGGTAAATTTGGGAGCCATTTGATACACTTCCACTTTAATAGCTTCTGTACCAATCATTTTATTGATAGCGGGTTGAGCTGTTTTGGGAACTGTTTGTCTTACCGTTAAGTTAAGTAATGTAGATAGTAAGTTATCAACATTTGCTTTCAAAGCAGGGATTGTATCTTCAACAACCCACCCTTTATCAGTTTTGTTTAATAAAACTTTATTTCCCCTTTGATCAGCCATAAAAATTTTGATCACATTATTGGTATCCTTAATGCTAAATTCTGCTGCAATTGGACCCAAATCTTCTTGGGATGAGAATAGATTGTTTCTTTGTAAAATTACTAATATAGAGGCAATTACCAACACACCGGCAATGATCAAATAGATTCTGTTTTTCTTCATTGGTATATATTTTAATAAGGGTACAAAAATACACCAATTTTTTTGATTTTAAAGGAGATGTGTGGTCAGGAAACCATAAAAAGAAGATTCAAATCTACTTGTTTTAATTTTTGTTTCCCTTGATCAGTTAATATTGACATTAAAATAAATTCTATATACTCAGTCTGAATGGTACGATTTATAATGCTCTTTTTTTCTTTTTCAGTGTCCATAAGTAAACCATTAATTTCTGAAACTGCATCTTGTAAATATATGGTAAATATATGGTATATAAATAGATGCGCGTACTTTTTAGGATCAATATCACCATATAGATCTCCGGCTTGCTGTCCTTTTAGCACAATTTGAATCACTATGGGAATTAAAAAATGGGTTTCAAAAAATGAAAAATGGTTGTGGATTCCATTGGCTTTATAAAAAAGGGGAAACTCCCTAATAATACTGGTTTCTAAATCAAAAATCAGCAGTAAAAGGGACTCAATACTATGATTGGAAAACTCAATTTTGTTCTGAAATTGGGTGATAAAATGATCCTGATAGTATTTAAGTACTTTATTTTCCAGATTTTGTCTTGAAATAAAGCGGTTATGTATGGTTTTTTTGGTGACTCCAACCCTTTCAGCGATCTCTTCTAAAGTATAATCAAATCCAAATTGTACAAAAAAATGGTAAAAAGGGGTTATGTTTTTTTGATTTGGACTCATTTTGAAATTTTATATGAATGAAGTTGCAAATTTAAAAAAATAAATCATATAGTTAAAATTCAAATTATTCTTATTCAAAATCGTATATTTGCATTTCCAAATTATTACTTATGAAATATCAACCTTTACAAAACAGTTTTTACATTCGTAACCGAGAATCTTTTGTATCTGAGATGGAGATGAATGGGGTTTTAATCCTGACTTCTCATGATGAATATCCAAGATCTGGTGATACCACTTTCCCTTTTCGTCAAAATTCAGAATTATTATATTTAACCGGTATTGATCAGGAAGAAACATTTCTGGTTTTAGCTCCATGGCATCCTAATCCCGATTATCGTGAAATCCTGTTTATAAAAAACCCATCACCTGAAATGGTTATTTGGTATGGTCATAGACTTTCCAAGCAACAAGCAACTGAGATTTCAGGGATTAAAACCATCATGTTTACGGAACAACTGGAATCTATTTTGCAAGATATCATGGTGAATTCACAAATTATCTATTTGCATTTACCTGAAAATCCAAGGATGAAAGTAGTTCATCCTACCCAGGAGATCCGTTTTGCTGAAAAGTTGAAACGGGAATACCCTTTACACGATTATCGAAGAGTTGCACCCATCTTATATCCTCAAAGAGCAGTTAAACAATCAGAAGAATTCAATGCCATTAAAAAAGCTTGTGATATTACAAACAAAGCCTTTCAAAGAGCTTTAAAAGCTGTAAAACCCGGGAAATTTGAATATGAAATTGAAGCGGAACTGATCTATGAAATGACTAAAAGTGGCGCTACAGGTCACTCCTTTGCTCCCATTATTGCTGCCGGATCCGATACCTGTATTTTACACTATATCAAAAACGATAAAGTGATGCAGGATGGAGATCTCCTTTTAATGGATTTTGGTGCAGAATATGCCAATTATGCAGGTGATGCAACCAGAACTGTTCCGGTAAACGGGAAGTTTTCCCCACGCCAAAAAGAGGTTTATCATGCAGTTCTCTCCATCTTTAAAGAGACAATTCCCCTTTTTAAACCGGGAATGACGATCCACAAAATCAATGATTATGTTTTTAAAAGAATGGATGAGGAGTTGATAAAATTGGGTCTTTATACTGAAGAAGATCTTAAAAATCAAAATTCGGCATCTCCTTTGTTTAAAAAATATTACATGCACAATACCAGCCATTTTATGGGGCTTGATGTGCATGATGTGGGCCAACGCGACTGGACTTTCCAACCCGGCATGATTCTTAGTTGCGAGCCGGGAATCTATATCGCTGAAGAGGGGATTGGAGTGAGAATTGAAACGGATGTAGTGGTAGCTGAGAATCCTATTAATTTAATGGCCGATATGCCCGTTGAAGTGGAAGATATTGAAAAATTGATGAATAGCTAAAATTTTTATCATGAAAGAGTTGTTTCTTAAACAGTTACAATCGATTGTTCCGAATCTTACAACGGCAAGGTTTCTGCTGGCAGTGAGCGGAGGTGTTGATTCAAGCGTTATGACACAACTTTTTTATATCCATAAACTTCATTTTGATATTGCACATTGCAATTTTCATTTGAGAGGTGAGGATTCCAATCTTGATATGGATTTTGTTCAGCATGATCTTCTTAAAAGTTTTGAAAAAAAAGGATTGAGAACTCCAACAGTTTTAGTCAAAGAGTTTGACACCTTTTCTATTCAACAAAATTCAGGTTCCTCGATTGAAATGGTGGCCAGAGATCTTAGATATGACTGGTTCAGAGAATTATCACCAAACTATGATTATATCTGTACAGCACATCATGCCAATGATAATCTGGAGACTATTATTTTGAATTTGGTTAGGGGAACAGGTTACAAAGGATTAAACGGAATTCCGGAACAGAACCTCCCTTTTATTCGACCACTTTTGCATTTCTCGTCGGATGCCATAAAACAATATGCAGCAGACAACAACATCCCGTTTAGAGTTGATTTATCTAACCATTCGGATCAATACCAAAGGAATAAAATCAGAAACCATGTTATACCTGTTTTAGAACAGATCAATCCCAATGTAGTGCATACAGTGAGTAGAAATATTCAGTTGTTTAATAAACAATATGCCTTTTATAAAAATCAAATAGAAGAAGTTAAGAAGAGATTATTATTTCCTTATGAAAATGGATTTAAATTGAATATCAATCAATTGCTGGAGTTTCAAAATGCAGAAATGATACTTTTTGAAACGTTGTCTGATTTTCAGTTTAATTATTCAACAGTTGAATCCATATATAATCAACTTTCTGGAGAGAGTGGAAAACAGTTTTTTTCAGAAAAATATAAGTTGATCAAAGATAGAACTGAACTTTTTATCTATCCTTTGGATTCCAATAAAGAGATTCATACAAATATAATCCATTCTATAACAGAATTTTATAAATATGAAATAATACCTTATTTAGACAATTTTTATATAGGAGATACATTTATATCAAATCCCAATGTAGCTTATTTTGATTGGGATAAAATTCCTTTTCCTTTGATGATCAGAACCTGGGAAGAGGGAGATTGGTTTCATCCTTTTGGAATGAAGGGAAAAAAGAAACTCAGTGATTATTTTATTGATCTAAAACTAAACCTGAATCAAAAACAGCAAGTTCACATTTTGTGTGAAGCCAATAATCCTCAAAACATAGTATGGATCATTGGATTTCGAACTGATAATCGGTACAAAGTGACCCCAAATACCCAAAAAATGTTACGTCTTTCTTTAAATCAAGACTAACTATTCAATCACATTTATTATTTTTGCAAAAAAAACAAATTATGGAAAATTATAATGACAATTATTACGATGTAAATAATCCTTTTGAACCAAAAAAAAGAAGACCTGTTTTACTAACAGTACTGTGTATTCTCACATTTATCGGATCAGGTATAAACGTACTTTCTTACACTGCATGGGCTTTGATGGGAGATACCATGGCATCTATGCAAATGCCATTTCAAATGGAACAGGCTCAGGAAATGATTAGTAGAATGACAGAGGTTGCTTCATGGAAATATTGGATTATTGTATTGCTATTTCTAGGATCTATATTTGGAGCGGTGATGATGCTTTTTATGAAAAAATTAGGATTTCATATTTATGCCGTTGTTCAATCGATCCTTTTGTTTTTACCTTCCTATTTTATTTTTGATCATATAGTACCTGATATTTTCTCCTTTATTGTTACTGCAACTTTTATCGTATTATACGGTATTAACTATAAAAAAATGAGTTGGAATTTCAATGAAGAAACTCCTACAGATCCAACAAATGATTTACAATAGGTCAGATTTTAAGATATTAGATCAAAAAGTAAACAATAAACCGTTGATTTACTTTGATAATGGCGCAACAACTCAAAAACCTCAGGTTGTAATTGATGCCATTACACACTATTATGAAACGATTAACAGCAATATTCACCGGGGAGTTCATTCGTTGAGTCAAATTGCCACAGAACAATTTGAAGCAGCCAGAAGATCGGTACAAAATTATATCAATGCCAAACATACGCATGAGGTAATATTTACTAGAGGAACAACGGAATCAATCAATTTGATTGCCTCCTCTTTTGGCCGTGAATTTTTGAACCCAGGCGATGAGGTTTTGATTTCAGAAATGGAGCATCACGCGAATATTGTACCCTGGCAGATGATTTGTGAGCAAAAAGGAGCAAAATTGCGGGTGATCCCATTTGATGAAAATGGTGTTTTACAAATCGAATTGTTGGATCAGCTGATCACCTCCAAAACCAAAATTGTTGCTATCACTCACATATCCAATGTGTTAGGCACTATAAATCCAATCAAATTGATCATTGATAAAGCACATTCCAAAGGGATCCCGGTGATGATTGATGGCGCACAGGCCGTCTCTCATGAAAAAGTGGATGTACAAGCCTTAGATTGTGATTTTTATTGTTTTTCAGGACATAAAATGTATGCACCCATGGGGATTGGAGTCATGTATGGCAAAGAAGAGTGGCTTAACAAAATGCCTCCATATCAAGGAGGAGGAGAGATGATCAGTCAGGTTACTTTTGAAAAAACTACGTATAACGAACTTCCATTCAAGTTTGAAGCCGGAACTCCCAGTGTTGGAGATGTGATTGGACTTCAAAAAGCAATAGAGTATATCCAAAGTATTGGAGTTGAAAAAATTGCAGAATATGAACACCAGCTTTTGCATTATGCGATGCAAAAATTGGAACAGATTCCCGGAATTCAATTTTATGGAGTTTCACCCCAAAAAGTGGCGGTAATCTCCTTCAATCTAGGAACATTACACCCGTATGATGTTGGCTTTTTATTGGATCAGATGGGAATAGCTGTTCGTACCGGTCACCATTGTGCCCAACCAATTATGCAGAAATTCCAGATTCCCGGAACGATCAGAGCCTCGTTTGCGTTATACAACACCAAAGAAGAGATCGACTTTTTCATAGAGGCTTTACATAAAGCCAAAATGATGTTGGAGTAAAGAGTTCATTTTAATTTCGTCACTATGACCATCAAAAACTATGCTGCTTTGATTTCCCGTGAGTTGGGAATTGCTGAAAATCAGATTAAAAATACATTAGAACTACTTAGTACGGGAGCTACTATCCCCTTTATTTCCAGATATCGGAAAGAGATGACCGGAAGCCTCGATGAGGTGATCGTTACTCAGATTCGAGACTTAAACGAAAAATGGGTTGAACTCGATAAAAGAAGAGCCGTTATCATTGATTCGATCACCGAACAAGGGAAAATGACCCCTAAACTGCTTACGCAAATCAACAATATCAATTCTCTCACTGAACTCGAAGACGTTTATTTGCCCTACCGTCCTAAACGGAAAACTAAAGCAACCATTGCAATCGATAAAGGACTGGAACCATTAGCGGTGATCATTTACGATCAAAGTAAAGTGGATCTCAATGCCATTGCAAAAACGTATATCGATAAGGAAAAAGGGGTTGCCAATATAGAGGAAGCGCTTCAGGGAGCTCGTGATATTATGGCAGAATGGATATCAGAAGATATTAAAATCAGGGAACGGATCAGGAATATGTTTATTAAAGAATCCGTGATTTATTCTAAAGTAGTAAAAGATAAAGAGGAGGAAGGTTCCAAGTTTGAGATCTATTTCAAAAGTCAGGAACCGTTATGGAAAGCTCCTTCACATCGAGTGTTAGCTATGCTTCGAGGTGAAGAAGAAGGTTTTTTGAGAATATCTATAAAACCGGATGACGAGTTGGCTGTGAAGATTATGCAACGATACACCGTTAAAGCCAACAATTCTTCTACTCCTCACGTTTTGACAGCCACGGAAGATTCTTATAAAAGATTGCTCCAACCTCAGATGGAAACGGAGATGCGCAAATATTACAAAGAGAAAGCTGACAAAGAGGCGATTGCTGTTTTTGGAACCAATTTGCGTCAATTGTTGATGAGTGCACCTTTGGGACAAAAAACCACCTTAGCACTAGATCCCGGATTTAGAACCGGCTGTAAAGTGGTCGTTTTAGATAAACAGGGAAAATTATTGCATCACGGTACGATCTATCCTCACCCACCACAACAGGAGTATAAAACCAGCTCAGACACGTTGCAATGGTTGGTGAAGGAATACAAAGTGGAAGCAATTGCGATCGGAAATGGAACTGCAGGAAGGGAAACCGAAGCATTTGTCCAAAAAATCCCGTTTCCAACACCAGTTTCTATTGTGATGGTGAATGAAAGTGGGGCATCTATCTATTCTGCTTCTGAAATTGCCCGCGATGAGTTCCCCGATCTGGATTTGACAGTGAGAGGCTCCATTTCTATTGGTCGCAGGTTGATGGATCCGCTGGCAGAATTGGTCAAAATTGATCCCAAATCTATCGGTGTTGGACAATACCAACACGATGTGAATCAAACCTGGCTTCAGAAAAATTTACAGGAAGTAGTAGAGAGTTGTGTCAATTCCGTAGGTGTTGAGGTTAATACAGCCAGTAAAGAGTTGCTCTCTTTTGTGTCTGGAGTGGGACCCTCATTAGCTAAAAATATTGTGGAATATCGCAATCAGAACGGTCCTTTTAAATCCAGAGAGGCTCTTAAAAAAGTACCCCGTTTTGGAGATAAAGCGTATGAACAGGCCGCGGGCTTTCTTAGGATTCACGGAGCTCAGAACCCACTCGATTACAGTGCTGTTCACCCCGAATCGTATCATATTGTTTTAGCCATGGCCAAAAAACTGCATACTGAAGTGAAACAGTTGATCTCGGATGAATCTTTAAGAAAAGAGATTAAAATCCAGGAGTTTGTTACCGATAAAGTGGGGATTCCGACCTTAAAGGATATCATGCAGGAGTTGGCAAAACCGGGACGGGACCCACGGGAACAGTTTGAAGAGTTTGCATTTGATAAAAACATCAACTCCATCAACGATCTCATCATCGGAATGGTGGTTCCCGGAATCATCACCAACATCACCAATTTTGGCTGTTTTGTCGATATTGGTGTGCATCAGGATGGATTGATCCACGTGAGTCAATTGGCAAATAAATATGTATCCAATCCAAATGATGTGGTCAAATTAGGACAAAAAGTGCTGGTTAAGGTAACTGATGTTGATCTGGCCAGAAAAAGGATCAGTTTGTCGATGAAGGAAGTGTGATTCGAATGCTCGAATGCTCGTGTGCTCATTTTGGTAAAAGGCGAAAAATGAGGTAACAGGTAACAGGTAAAAAGTAAGAAGTAATAGGTAACAGGTAGCAAGTGATTTTTTTTAATTCCACAGGTATTTATTTCCACCATTCTTGTTTTTCTTTTTCTCGGGCCAGTCTGACTTCATTTGTTTCCGGATAGGTGCCCCACGCCATTTTATAGTTTTCCCAACCATTTTTTTCATATTTATCATGGACACTGAACTCTCCAGCTCCTTCATCCAAGTCACCACAATCGGGAATTCTATAATCTCCCCAATTACAGGTTTTTTTTTCATTTGTTTTATAACTAGTCCAATTCCCAATAAATCCATTATTTGAAAATCCATCAGCTACAAACATCAGAGCATCATATCTTATGTTTCCTTTGTTATCGATAATGAACTGACTAGTCAATGTTCCAGAGAAAAAACCGGAGTGCTTTTGGTTTTTATCTTCGTAAAGTACGACATCAGATACAACAAATCCTTGTTTATATTTTGGAAGATCGCTTTCTGAGTAGAGCTCTGATTTCAGTACTTTTATTAAACCCTGAAACGTACAAATTGTTTCCTTTACTTTTGTCTTACCATAAACAAAGTATTCGTAAGGATTAGATGGATTTTGAATTATTGATACAAAATGGATCTGAAATCTTTCATAGTTATTACCTATGAACCCTAATATCTCAGCACGTTGAATTTTCTCTGAATTATTTTCTCTATCTTCAATTAAAATGCTATCAGGATTAAAGATGGTTGAAAGGTCGTAATTCTTGATTTGATTATAAAAATCAGTTGTGGTATTATTTTGAGCACAAATGTGTCCATAAGTAAAAACTAAAGAAACGATTAATATTGTTTGGAAAAATTTTGTTTTCATATTAATATTTAAAATTTGATCAGACATTAAACAATACCGATTTTTAAGTTGTTTTATTTCTCATTTTTTTGGCTTTCAAGAACTCTTTTAATGGCAAACATCTCTTCCGGCGTATAATCTGCGCCATCGAATAATGAAATTCCATTTGTAATTTGACTTTGAACCATTGGATTCGATACAACAACATTATTAATTATAAAGGCTAGTTGTTTACGAAGAGATTTTTCAGTTAAGACAGACCATTTTTCAGTTCCTATTTCATTAAAGTACATCATTATATTTACTCTGGAGGCAACTCTCGGATCCTTTACCAAATATATAAATTCAATATCTTTTACTGATATTTGAGTAAATGGATCAATGTAAATGGTTTGGTTTTGTCCATTTATGATTATCTCTTTTGGGACTCCTTTAGTGGGATCATCTGTAACCATGTACCAGCCTGTTTTCAAATACAAACTATCTTTTTCGTTTCCTAAAAATGCTGTTGGCACTGGAATCTTAGATAATTTTTTTGTTAATTCCTTATCTTCTTTTTGGTCTTGCTTTTTCATTTGATACATACTTAAATTGTTGCTACAACTAATGAATAATGTTGTAATCAAAACTAAGCAAAAAAGGGTTTCATTTTTTTTCATATCGATTATTTTTATTTTTACATTTTTATGTTTATCACGTGGAGAAGGCCCAAGGGGTTTAGCGTTTGTTATCGGTTCGGGCATTTTTCAATAGTACTCAAATTGTAATTCCTTATAATAATCATTCTCACTATTTTCGTTAAAATGACGAGTAATTTTAATTATTCCATTGTCATAATATTCCATTTCCCAATATTCCAGTATTTTCCCTTTTTCATCAAAATATTTCCTTGATTTTAATAATCCATTATCATAATAATATTGTTTTGAGTGTATTTTAATTCTTTTTGTATCAACAATTGAGGAATCTTCGGAAAAAGAAAATTCTATCTTTTCTTCTATTAATTGACCTTTTTCGTTGAAGAAAGAAATATTACAACTCATCAATATACTGTCTTTACCATATTCATATAATTCATTAATTATCAAATTTCCTTTCTCGTCAAATATTTTTATATTCTGTTCATACGCTACAAATACTTGTTTACTCAAACGCAATTCAATAATTTTCGTAATTTTTTTCCCAAATTCAGTATATCGAATTGTGTCTGTTTTCAATATATTAGCTGAAGAATCCACTATACAAGAATCTAAATATTTTATATCTGGATTACATATTCCATATACACCTCCATATTTATAAATCAAATTTCCACATTTATCATAACGCTTAATCCATGTTGTATTATTTTTTTCAAATTCAAATCGTTCTTCCAACAGTTCTCCTGAGTCATAGTATTTCTTTGTTAAGATTCTATATTTTTCGCCCTGTTCATTAATATCGAATATTTCAATATTTTTACCTTGTTCATTATAAAAATAGTTTTCATTATAAGGTTTATTCACCCATCCAAATTTAGTATATTTTTTTAATATTCTACCATTTATGTCATACACCCATGTGTTTAATTCATATTCGGTACTATCAGACCGATAAGAAACTTTCTTTATTAAGTTTTCATTAGAATCATATTCATATATTATTCTTAAGCCGTGTTTAGAATACTCTTCAATAAGATTGCCTTTTTTGTCAAAAAGATGACTTTCCAGCAATTCACTTTTTATAATCTTATCTTTATTAATTTCATGTATGTATAATTTGGTTGATTTAATTCCGTTTGATTTAATAAAATCTTTTTCTAATTCTTGTCCAAATGATATCAAAAATGTAAAAATAATTAATATTATTAGTGTTATTTTTTTCATTTTCTGTTTATTGTATTTTTTTATTGCATATAGCCTTTCTTAGGGGCTAGGTGTTTATATTCTTCTCGAGGCACTTTAATTCTCTCTATTAATATATCCATTTTTATATCTAACTAATAACGAACGAAGAGTTGCTTTACAGCCAGCACTCATTTTATCTTTGTTTCTATTTATATAAATGTCTAAATCGTCTATCGGAACAAATTCTAATTTCTTAGTTTCAAGCTCGCGATCTTGAGCTATTGAGTATAATTCCTCTAATAGCGTTGGAGTAAAAAATGAATCAAATTTAATTCGGGCAAATGAAGATATTCCAACCTCCATTCGGTTAATATCCATTCCTAAATCAAGAAATCCATACATTGTAATCTTACTTTTATATTTTTCATCGATACCTAACTCTTCTTTTAGCCCTCTAAATAAGCAGGATGTAAAGGAAGGATTTCCAAATTCATCAATATCTAATAAACTAAAAGCTTCATTCATGGAATAATGCAATAAGTTTCGGTCAACAATAACATTTCCAGATCTGTGAGCAAGTAAAACCATATCTTGTTTACCATCATTGACAATTATAAAATTACCTAACCCAAATGAAGATAAGAATGGAGTTAGTTTATTTAAATCTTGTATACTATTTATATTGAACTTGTTTTGATGCTTTTTGTAAATTTCAGCAAACACTCTAAAAGTAAAATAATCTGTATTGTAAAATAATACTGATAGACTTGCTTCTTCTTTTATCGAGAATCTATTTAATCTTATGTTTTCTATTCCAAATAATTTTCCATTAAATCTTATTGCTCCATATTGTAACTCTTGAAGAAACATTTCTGCGACTTCTAATGCCGTTTGGTTTATTATTTGTTGATAATCTGGTAAATTCAAAAAAGAAAACGCTTCTTTCAATTTCCTTTCCATTCCAATATAAGTACTTTTTCGAATCTCAAAATTTAGACTCTTCAATCTTTCTTTATAAGATTCAGGCACTTCTATTATCAATTCTGTTTCAGAACTCTTTAAAGAAATATTTTCATCTTTATACATTGGGATTGCATGATCAATTGCAAGGTAACCTGCATCATTAACAAACCTCAATTTTGATAAATTTCCTATTTGTTTATACGTTTTTTTAGCTTTAAAAAAATCTCTAACATACTTTTTAAAGCTATCTAGAGTAATTGAAACAACATATCCTATTATAGCTCCTATTAGTCCACCTATTAAATATTCATCCATAAATTCTTCTTTTTTAGATATAATTAATAGTTATATTTTCCTAATAAATTTAGCAGGATTTCCAACCCAAAGTTCACCTGCAGGGATATTTTGGGTTACAACGCTCCCTGCACCGATCATTGATTTTTCACCTATACTTACACCTCCTAATACTGTCACATTTGCTCCAATTGAAGCACCATTTCTTACAACTGTCATCTGGAATTCTTGCGGATATTTTTTGGATCGTGGATATTTATCATTTGTAAAAGTGACATTTGGACCAATAAAAACATTGTCTTCAATTCTCAATCCGTCCCAAAGGTAAACTCCACATTTTAAAGTTACATTGTTTCCAATAATTACGTCATTCTCTATAAATGTATGACTATTTATATTGCAGTTTTCACCAATTATAGCGTTTTTTAGGATAATGCTAAATTGCCAAATCTTTGTTTCGGCTCCAATATTTTTTGTTTGAACATCGGCAAGTGGATGAATGAAAAAATTTGTCATTTTGATTTCCTTTATATTGCTTTATTTGTTAGTTACAAATTGCCCATAACTCATTAATATGTACACTTCAAAACCATAAAAGGAGTATAGATTCATCTAATTTTGGAAGTATTGTGCACCTTTTGGAAGTTTTTTGAGAGTATATTATTTTTTTGCAAATGTAAAAAAAGAATTTGAATAATCAAGATTAAAAAGGGGAAAAGTCGGCAGTCTGCAGACGGCGGACTGCAGACTTCTTAAGAACGTCGAACGTTTAACGTTGAACTACTCCTGTCACCAGTCTCTTGTCTCCAATCCGAAACAAAAAACGAAGTTTTTTGTTTCGTTAGGGATTTGGAGGGCGCCGAAGGCGGTGCGAATCGGAACGAGCGCCGTGATTAATAAGCTAATGAGATAATGTGATAATTATAAATGAAAAATGAAAAATGAAAAATGAAAAATGAAAAATGAAAAATGAAAAATGAAAAATTGAGCAATCGAGCAATCCGAGCATTTGAGCATTCTGAAAGGTCTGCTGACTACCGTCTGTAGTCTTATTTTATTTATATTTGCACCGTTAATTATAAAAAAACCTGCTATGAGAAATGTTAGATTTATTTTTGTTTTGGGATTATTAGTTTCCTTAACTTCTGTTTTTAGTCAACAAGCCAATCAACCTGAACAACGGTATATTGAAGTTACCGGAACTGTTGAAAAAGAGGTTACGCCTGATGAGATCTATGTGAGGGTGATCCTGAAAGAATATTATGAGGGAAGAGCTAAAGTTACGATTAAAGAACAAGAGGAGACTATGATGAATGTTCTAAAAACGATGGGATACGATATTAAAAATATCCATTTAAAAGATGCGAATACATCCTATACCAAAATTTTATGGAAATCTGATAATGCCGTTGCAATCAATACATACATTATTAAACTTTCAACTGCAGAAGAAGTTAAGGTTTTACTGGAAGGGATTAAAGATTTGAAAGTGTATGGTATTGATATTGTGAAAACAAGCTATTCAAAATTGGAACAACTCAAAGAGGATATGAGAACAGAAGCGATATTAAATGCTAAAGATAAAGCAGAAAAATTGCTGGCTCCATTGGGGAATTCATTAGGGAAAGTGCTCATTGTAACTGAAACCCCTTACCCTTATTATAGTACGTATAGTGTTGATGGAGTTCAAGTTAGATCAACAGAATATAGCTTTTATAGTAATGCTCAATCAAATTATGACCAAGCTATCGAATTTGAACCTATAAAAATCAATATTTCCATATATGTGAAATTTGAAATAAAATAAATATCATAAACCATCTACAATGAAAAAAATAATTTTATTATTCTTTTGCTTATCCTTAATGGTCGGATATGCACAAAAAACGAAGGTTGAGAAACCCAATTATAAAAAAATCGAAAAAAAAATTGCTAAAGAGGGTAGTGAATTTTTTTATCCTACCTTAATGGAAAGATTTAATGCCGGAGATACAACCATGACCATAGAACAAAAAAGATGTTTTTATTATGGTTTTATCTATCAGAATCAATATTCACCTTACGGAGGTTCTGATTATTCTGACAGCATCAGAGTTATTCTGAAAAAAGAGGAGCTTGATATTTCAGACTATGAACAAATTTTGGTTTTTAGCGATTCTGTTTTAAAAGTAAACCCTTTAGATTTAACCACTTTAAATTATGTGCTTTATTGTCACGATTTTCTGCAAGATTTTTCTATGGTGGATCTAACCATGTCAAAATTTAAAATGATTATTGATGCAATTTTGAGTTCAGGGACAGGTGAAAGTCAGAAAGATCCCTATTATGTCATTTATGTTGATCATGAATATGTTCTATTGAACATTTTAGGCTATAAAGTAAAAGGCCAAAGTTTAGTTGGAACCTGTGATTATATGGAAGTTGCTAAAAATAAAGACAATATCAAAGGGATCTATTTTGATGTAAGCCCCAGTTTAAACTATTTGGACAATATGTTTAAATAATCGGGATTTTAGCTTTGTCTATTGGGATTGTCAATGATAAGTTTTCTTACTTCTTGATTACTTTGAAAGTACGTTTCTCCTGATTTCCAATTATTAAAAAATAGGCTCCAGAAGGTAATCCATTCAAGTTTATCCCTGAAATCTCTGATTGCAAATGACCTGAAATGATCGATTCTCCCAATTGATTTGCAATGAGGTATGATTCTCCTACCAAAATTGGATTCGTTTTTACAAAAACCCAATCATTTGTTGGATTTGGATAGACGATTATATTTTGCGATCCATTATAATCACTCAATCCAACTACTTCTGAAAAGGTAAGATTAATTTGATTATAAAATAGTGTTGTTGTACTTTCATATCCGGAGTCACTTCCAATACAAACCCAGACTTCTCCATTTTCATCTGTAGTTACGGTAAATAAATGGGTTGCATTATTTCTGTTAATCAGTGTGAAAACAGTTGTAGTATCAGAAACACCAACATGTCCAATGGTATCCATATCAACTCCCGGAGTTGTTTGCTGTCCTTTATCAATATTCATTCTATAATAGCTTCCTGAGACTATTTTCTGAGGTTCCAAAATGGAAGCGCCGGTTTTCACAATCACACCTTCACCAGGCTGACCTCCCACTCCTGCAATGTTGGTGGGTGCAATTGATGCAAATTCTACACTGATCAATAATTGATACGTTGTACTTGGTGACAATCCGGAAATTTTTCGTTTAATAAACATAAATAAGTCATCAGGATAATTTTTACCGGATATTTTTAATGCAAATTTCTCTGTATTAAGAGGAGAAGGCAAGGTTGTTCTATTAAATTCAAGCTCACATAAAATCGAATCAGTCAAAGGATAGTCAGCAAAATCTCCGGACCAGCCTTCATCTCCGGATGTAAAGTCAAAAGAAAATGATTGAGAATTTACCTGCAAACTAATCGCAAAGATGATCACTGAAAACAATAATTTAATTTTATTCATATTTCTTATTTCAATATTTTATATATAAACACCAAATTACGAAAAGGTTGTCTGGGAAAGTGCCTTTTTTTAAATTTTTAAATTAATAATGAGTTTCTCTTAGGTGTTCAATATGAGAGCAATTCATTATTCGCTTTTTTTATCGTTTTATTAACCTGCCATTGAACATATAAAGCACTCAAGCATTTGGATTTTTATGCACCAGGCTATCAACGATAACATGATTGCATATATCAAAATTAAAAATATTTTATCATGGTCCTTTTTGTATTGTCTATAAAAAATAAAAGGAACTATTATAATCAAACCCACATATACAATTAAAAATTCAATATTGTCTTTATGATGATTAGCTATTTTTTGAGCTATTGGCAATACTGCAAAATAGGATAATACATGAATTGCAATGAATCCAATAAAAGCAATTATATTTCTTTTTTTAATCATATAATTTTACTTTAAATATTTAAGAATTTTTCATCACGCACAATGGTGTCTTCGTTTTTAAATCGTCTGGTTTTTTATTTAGCTTCCAATAAGTCATTCAATTTCAAGATTATACTGCCATTTTTTTCGTAATATTGGAGCATTTCGTCGATTTTCCTTTTATCATAACTGGTGATACAATCTGATAAGACAGTAACTTTATATTTTTCCTTACACATATTGAAAACGGTAGATTTTACACAAGCTATGGCATCTGCTCCGGTTATATAAAATTCATTTATTTCATTTTTCTTGATAAATTCAGCAAAAGTTTCACTGGTCAATGCGTTGCCTTTTGATTTTTCAAAAATGTTTCCGGATACCATTTTCATATCTGACACCAATTCAGAACCACGAGTATTCGGTTTGAAAGTCCTTGTGCCTTCAGACAAGTTATAATGTCTGATGTAAACGACATGAATCTTATTTTCTACAGCCCAATCGATTGCCCGATTAACATTGCCGATGATTTCTTTATAATTTTTTGTAATATCATTTTGAATGTCGATTACTACTAAAGCTTTTTTTTGCATAGGATTTTTTTTAATTGTTTTTAAAATAAGAAGGGTGAATTGTATGGGTAGCTTTTGATACAGTAAAGTGATTGTTGCTGGTCATTATGATTATTGTATAGTTACCATTTTATTGAAGTGCAAATGTAAATATTTTTTATTCATAAGCCACGATTTCACGAATTATTTCTTGAAAAGTTCACAGTGTTTCACAGTGTTTTACGGTGTCTCACAGTGTTAATGTGTCGAAATTTTAAAAATTTAAAACACTGTGGAACTCATTTTAACATTGTGGTACTCTGTGTTATTTAAAAAAAATGAAATCCAAAACCCAAATTTTATTATATCTTTGCACTATCATTTTGTTAATAAAAGTTAAATTATTTAAATAGAGAACTATGAAAACAAAAGTATTTAAAATAACCATTTTATTGGTTGTAATGGGAACCATTATAGGTTCCGTTTTTTCTCAAGATGCTCAACCTCAACAGAAATCAAAATTGAAAAAAAATGAATTTAATTTCTCTTTTGGACTTTTTTCAACGATAGAATCTATTCCTCCCTTGGATATATTTGCAGATGGGATTCATTTATTTTCTTATCAAAATGAGAAGGAAGAATTATCTAAAATAGGAAGTTTTAACATAGAATATTGCAGAAGATTTACTAAAGTATATTCATTAGGATTATCTTTATCTTACTCATTTTCAAGAAATAGAGAAGTTTGGTATGCCTACCATGACTACGATTATAGCAATCCCATATTTTTCAATATTGACACTCATATTTTTTCCATTTTTCTGAACAATAAATTTAGTTATATCAATAATTCCAAATTCAATCTGTATTCTCTGTTTGGGATTGGTTTTACTTATGGAAAAAGAGCCTATAACACCTATTTCGTTCCAAAAAATGTAGGATATTTTGATTTTCAATTGGGCTTAATAGGATTTTCATTTAAAGGTAAGATTCCGTTTTTCATGGAAATAGGGATTGGTCCACAAGGAATTTTTAAAATGGGATTCACGATTTAATAGTTTAAAAAAAACATAATTCAGATGGTTAAACATGATTAAATAATTTGTATTTTTGCAGAAGTTTAACTTAAAAATCTAATTATGGAAAACGACAAAATGAATGCCGAAAAACTCAAAGTACTCAGTTTAACTTTGGAAAAACTCGAAAAAACTTACGGCAAAGGTGCTGTAATGAAATTAGGTGAAAAACCTATCGATAATATTGAAGTGATCTCCACCGGATCTATTGGCTTAAATGCAGCCCTAGGCGTTGGCGGATTACCAAAAGGAAGAGTGATTGAAATCTTTGGACCTGAATCTTCAGGAAAAACTACCTTAGCGATCCACGCAATCGCAGAAGCTCAGAAAAAAGGGGGAATCGCTGCCTTTATTGATGCTGAACACGCTTTCGACCGCTTCTATGCTGAAAAATTGGGTGTTAATATTGGAGAACTTTTAGTTTCTCAACCTGACAACGGTGAACAAGCATTGGAAATCACCGACAATCTGATCCGTTCCGGTGCTATCGACATTATAGTTATCGACTCCGTTGCTGCCCTTACCCCAAAAAGTGAAATCGATGGCGATATGGGTGATTCTAAAATGGGTCTTCAAGCTCGTCTGATGTCACAAGCTCTTCGTAAATTAACTGCAACAATCAGCAAAACAGGATGTTGCTGCATTTTTATCAATCAGTTGAGAGATAAAATCGGGGTGATGTTTGGAAATCCTGAAACTACTACCGGTGGTAATGCACTAAAATTCTACGCTTCCGTTAGATTGGATATCCGCAGAACATCACAGTTGAAAGATGGAGATCTGGCTTCCGGTAACCGCGTGAAAGTGAAAGTGGTGAAAAATAAAGTGGCTCCACCTTTCCGTTTCGCTGAATTTGATGTTATTTTTGGAGAAGGAATCTCTAAAACAGGTGAAATTATAGATTTAGGTGTTGAAAAAGGGATCATCAAAAAAGCAGGTTCCTGGTTCTCTTACCAAGATAGTAAATTGGGACAGGGTAGAGATGCTGTGAAAATGGTGCTTCAAGATAACCCTGAACTTTTGGAAGAATTGGAACAAAAATTATATGAAGTGCTATAGTAAAACGAACACTTTTACTTTAACTCACTAATAATTATTCAAATAATAATCGAATGAAATTTACTAAAATTTTGATTTTGTCTTTTGCATTAAGTCTAATGGTGCTCTCATGTAAAGATAATAAAGATAAATATAAAGATTTACCGAAACCCTTAGCTGAACTTTGTCTTCAAATTGATAAAGATCCCAAAAATGCTGAATTATACTACAAAAGAGCCCAATATTATTATCAAAACGGTTTTATTGATAAAGGGTTTGAAGATGCAACCACTGCAATCAAATTAGATTCTAAAAATGCAACCTATCAGATTTTAATGTCCGATTTTTACTTTGCTAAAAAGGAAACAGATTTAGCAGAGGAAACGCTTCAAAAAGCGATTCAGATCGATCCTAAAAATAATGATGCCCGTTTGAAATTAGCCGAACTTTACTTCCATTTGGGAATGGCTACAGAATGTAATACTACATTGGATGACGCATTAAAATTAAAAAGTTTTAACCCTACAGCACACCTGATTCGGGCATTCTTACTTAAAGAAGCCAACGATACTGTCGGAATGTTGAGAATGCTACAACTCGTAATTGACCAAAATCCTAAAGAGAAAAAGGCGTATCTTGAATTGGGCTATTTTTACCAACAACGCAAAAATCCATTGGCAGCCCAATACTATCAAAATGCATTGCAAATCGATCCTAAAGATAAAGAGATCAATTATAATCTGGCTAAATTTTATCAGGATATGGAAGAGCTGGATGCAGCCATACAACAGTACAATACTTTGCTTACTATTGATCCCCGTAATATTCATGCTTTCAATAATATTGGGTACATCAATCTTTTCTATTTTGATAAATATGATGATGCAATTGCCTATTTTACCAAAGCAATCGATATCGATTCCACTTTTGTGAATGCTATTTGTAACAGAGGCGTGGCTTTTGAGTTAAAAAAAGAGTATGATCATGCGCGTCAGGATTTTTTATATTGTAAACAGATAGACCCCAATTTTGAACCTGCTATTTTAGGACTCAACAGATTGGATAAAATCAAAAAATAGATATGCGGAATAATAATGTAGATCCTTCTTCCTCCAGACTTTCAGCAGCTGAAAAAGAGTTTGAAAAAGCAATTAGACCTTCAGACTTTTCCAGTTTTTCCGGTCAGGAAAAAGTTATCGAAAATATTGTGATTTTTGTTCAGGCTGCCCGAGGTAGAGGAGAAGCATTGGATCATGTTTTGTTACATGGCCCTCCCGGACTTGGAAAAACAACACTTTCTCATATTATTGCCAATGAGATGGGTGTTAACCTGAAAGTTACTTCAGGCCCTGTGATCGATAAACCGGGTGAATTAGCCGGTTTATTGACTAACTTAGAGGCCAATGATGTATTGTTTATTGATGAGATCCATCGTTTGTCTCCCGTTGTGGAAGAGTATTTGTATTCTGCTATGGAGGATTATAAGATTGACATCATGATCGATTCAGGTCCTAACGCCAGAAGTGTGCAAATCTCGCTCAATCCTTTTACTTTGGTAGGAGCAACAACACGTTCCGGACTATTGACTGCTCCCTTAAGATCCCGTTTCGGAATCAATTTGAGATTGCAATATTATGATGCACAAACGTTATCCAAAATTATCAAAAGAGCAGCCGGAATCTTAAAAATTGAGATCAATGAGGATGCTGCTTTTGAGATAGCACGTCGTAGTCGCGGTACACCCCGTATTGCAAATCTTTTACTACGAAGAGTAAGAGATTTTGCTCAAATTAAAGGAGATGGAACCATTACGTATGAGATTACTCAAATAGCTTTGGCAGCATTAAATGTGGATCAACATGGCCTCGATGAAATGGATAATAGAATTTTAACCACCATCATCGAAAAATTTAAAGGAGGTCCTGTAGGTTTAACAACCATTGCTACAGCCGTAGGAGAAGATGCCGGTACCATTGAGGAGGTGTATGAACCATTCCTGATTCAGGAAGGATATCTGATGAGAACTCCACGTGGAAGGGAAGTAACAGAAGCAGCTTATGTGCATTTAGGAAAATTGAAATATCCTGATACTTTAACCCTATTTTAGAAATCTAAATTTATAACCATGAAAAAAAGTGTTCTCGTTGCCACATTATTGATTGTAACCTGTTGCTCTTTCGCACAAAACAATTACGTTCCACCTGCAAAACCTTACAAAGTTCTGGTTTCAGTTTTCGCTGGACCCACATTAGACTGGGTTCAACCTTCAACCGTCAATTATGCATTGGTTTCGCCATCTTTAGGCGCCAGAGTAGGTATTCCTGTCGATATCAATCTGACTGATGAAGAAAATTACTATTTTTCTACCGGTGTTCACATGAAATTTGATAATACACTGCTTACTTTCCCTGAACAATATCCATTTCAAAATTATGTGGATACTGTGATTACTACCAGAAATTATTCTGCTTTTTATCTCACCATACCTACCGGTATTAAATTGAAAACAAACACTTTCGGAAAAAGTGTTGTTGGTTTAAATTTAGGATTGTACCACTCTTTCTTTATTTCCGGCAAAACCTATGATAGTTTTAAAATCAATACCTTATCTTCAGATCAATATTCTGTAACCACTACCCGAAAAGATAATGTATATAGTGCTATGTTTAAGGAATCTATATATGCAGGTATTGGATACGAATACAGAATCAAATCAAATTTAAGAGCGTATGCTTATGCTAACTATGTTTTTACTTTTACCAATTATTTCAGATTAGATAGCTTTAATTCCGTAAGTGGATTAAAAGAGAGCGCCATAACTCAAGGTGTGGAGTTGATCGTTGGAATTGGTTTATAAATATTGACTCAATTGTATGAAAATTATCTGCATAGGCTTAAACTACCACTCTCATATTCAAGAACTTAAAGCCCAAATACCAGATGTTCCGGTTTTCTTTATGAAACCTGAAACAGCAATGATTGTAAAAAATAGACCCTTTTTCATTCCCGATTTTTCCAATGATATACATTATGAAGTGGAACTATTAGTCCGGATCAATAAATTGGGAAAGTCGATCCAGAAAAAGTTTGCTCATACTTATTATGATGAGGTGGGACTGGGTATCGATTTTACAGCGAGGGATTTACAAAAAAAAGTGAGAAGCGAAGGATTGCCTTGGGAGATCACTAAAAGTTTTGATGGTTCTGCTGTTATTGGGGATTTTTTGCCTAAAGATACTTTTCCGGACTTACAGAATCTCAACTTTCATCTAAAACTCAATGACCGCATCGTTCAGCAAGGAAATAGCAACGATATGATTTTCGATGTTGATGAGATCATTGCCTATATTTCCCAATTTGTCACATTAAAAATTGGGGATATCATATTTACAGGTACTCCAGTAGGGGTTGGTCCGGTTGCCATCAACGACCGTTTACAAGGATTTATTGAAGATCAAAAACTTTTTGATTTCAGAGTAAAATAAACACATTTAAACATAAAAATTGATCAATATGAACATCAAAACCAGATTAATTATCATGAATTTTCTCCAATTTTTTGTTTGGGGAGCGTGGCTCATTTCTTTAGGAAGTTATTTATGGGGACAACTCCACTTTGATGGAATTCAGATTGGCAGTTTTTATGCAGCTATGGGAATTGTGTCCCTTTTTATGCCTGCTATTTTAGGAATTGTAGCCGATAGATGGATTCCTGCCCAAAAAATGTTGGGAATCTCCCATTTTATATCTGCAATTTTCCTCATTTTAGCCTCTTTTCAAACGGAATTTACTCCCTTATATTCCATGATGTTTCTGGCAGTGATGTTCTATATGCCAACCATTGCCCTATCGAACGCAGTTGCATTTAATGCGTTGGAAAAAGCTGGTCTGGATACCGTAAAAACATTTCCACCCATTAGATTCTGGGGAACAGTCGGATTTATTGCGGCTATGTGGACTGTCGATATTACTGGGTACAAATCTTCAGAAATGCAATTCTATGTGTCAGCTATAGCAGGTTTTGTTCTTAGTGTATATTCATTTACGTTACCAAAATGTCCTACTACAAACAAGGAAAAAGCAAAATCAACGCTTGAAATGATGGGCTTAAACGCATTCAAATTGTTCAAACAGAAAAAAATGGCGCTATTTTTCATTTTTTCAATGTTATTAGGTGCGTCATTACAAATTACCAACGGATTTGGAGACTCTTTCATCAATAGCTTCAAATCATTACCTGAGTATGCCAATACTTTTGGAGTAAAACACTCTGTGATTTTAATATCCCTTTCTCAGATATCCGAAACATTCTGTATCTTATTGATCCCGTTTTTCCTAAAACGTTTTGGAATTAAAAAAGTTATGTTAATAAGTATGTTTGCCTGGGTGCTTCGTTTTGGATTGTTCGGATTGGGTGATCCCGGTCATGGTGTTTGGATGTTGGTACTTTCTATGATCGTTTATGGTGTGGCATTTGACTTTTTCAATATTTCCGGTTCCCTTTTTGTAGATCAGGAAACGAGTCCCTCCATGCGTTCCAGTGCTCAAGGTTTGTTTATGTTGATGACAAACGGTTTTGGTGCCACATTTGGATCTTTGGCAGCAGGAGCCATTGTTGATCATTTTGTCCCTAATAGAGTACTTCCAACAGGTTGGGATAGTGCCTGGTTCATTTTTGCCGGATATGCTTTAGTCGTTGGGTTGATATTTATGGTCGTATTCAAATATAAACACGATAAAACACACATCTAATGGAAAATTGGTCGAAAGAGTGTCCCATCGCGATTACCGTTTGCGATAAAGAGGGAAAGATATTGGATATGAATGATAAATCCCGGGCTACTTTCCTCAAAGAGGGAGAAGAACTGATTGGAGCAAATCTGTTGGATTGTCACCCTATGCAAGCGCAAAAAGTGATTCTGGACATGATGCAAAACCACAATACCAATGCTTATACCATCGAAAAAAATGGGGTTAAAAAGTTGATTTACCAAATGCCCTGGTTCGAAAATGGCGAGTTCGCAGGCTTAGTAGAATTGAGTTTGATCATTCCCAACCAAATGCCCCACTTTGTAAGAACCCCAAAATAACTTAAAAAATCTCCCACTAATCACCCTGATTATATGGTTTAAAGGTTTAAGGTTTAATACAATTTCAACTTTAATCAGATAAGCGATCCAACCTTTAAACTTTAAAACAATTTTTCTTTTTTAACACAGAGTATCACAGTGTTTAACGATGTTTCACAGTGTCAATCTATTCTATTTTATAAAAAAACACTGTGCAACACTTTCTAACTCATAAAAACTCTGTGTTATTTTAAAACCCCAAAACCCAAAACCCAAAACCCAAAACCCAATTACCATTTCAATTAGCTTATTAGCATATTATCACATTAGCTTATTATCACATTAGCTTATTATCACATTAGCATATTTCAAATTCTGCGTAATTCTGATGGAATTTTTTTTACTTTGGTATTGTTTTTTTCTTAAATTTGCAAATCCTTGTTGTAAACTTTAAATAGAAATAATATGAAATCAAAATCCTTTTTTTATGTAGGTTTAATCCTCCTTTTTTTGGTACAATCCAGCACCCTTTTTGCCCAAAATACTATACAACTTCCAACCGTTTCAACTTCCGTAAAAAAGGCAGTAACTCTGGATCAATTTCACGTTTCAGTAGCTATTGTCGGCAATTTTGCCGTTACTACTTATGAAATGAGCTTCAAAAATTCTGAAAACAGAATTCTGGAAGGCCAGTTAGAGTTGCCTATGGCCGTTGGAGAAAATGTGGTGGGATATCAATTGGAAGTGAATGGAAAAATGAGAAAAGGAGTGGTGGTGGAAAAAGAGGATGCCAGACAAATTTTTGAAGAAGTGGTGAATAGAAAAGTGGACCCCGGCTATATTGAGAAAATTGAAGGAAATACTTACAGAACCCGGTTATATCCAATTCCGGCCAAAGGAACCAAAAAAATTATTATTTCTACACAACAAACACTTTATAAAGATAATGGAGATCTAATCTATAATTTTCCATTTCAATCTAATGCTAAAATTCCGTATTTTAGTCTAGAAATTGAGATCATGAATTTGACTACCGAACCCGTAATTAAAAAAAGTTTCTCTTTTTCTTCCCTTTTTAAACCCAAAGATAAAGGGTTTTATCTAAAAATATCATCTGAAAACCAAATTCTGGATACACCTGTTCAATTATCCATTCCATCTCAACCAGATCAAAATGTTCAAATTTTTGAAAAAGGTAAAAATGAACAATTTTTCTTCTTTAAAGTACCCATTGATACCTCAATGGTTGCAGAACAAAAGATTTTCTCTCCGGATACCATTTACCTTTTATGGGATGTGTCATTTTCAGGATTAAAAAGAGATCTCCAAAAAGAGATACTTCTGGTAAAAGAATTGATAAAAACTTACCCTCAAAAACCGGTTGCCATTGTTCCATTTAGTTACAAAATATTTCCATTTATACACTTTAACTCAATGGATACTACCTCCATCATCCAGGCACTAAATCAGTTTATTTATGATGGATCCACTCAAATCAACCTTTTGCAAACATTGAATATCTCAATGAAATCGTTGACTTTCATTTTTTCAGATGGATTGACCTCCTTAGGTGAAAACTTAGGACAAAATATCCATTTAGGAAACTGCTTTAGTATCATCTCCTCAGCGAACAATGATCCCGATCTTATGAAAAAAATCACCCATCGGAATCCTTATTTCTTAGTTCAAATGAGTCCTGACAAAATTTTAGAAGAGATCCATAAACGCCCATTGAAAATTTTAAAATTGGAAACAATGGGTGCTGTAACAGATCTTACAATTCAAGAAGGGGATATCATTCAAAATGAGATTGTGGTTTGCGGTAAATGGGATCAGATTTCGGGCAATATTCAACTTTCTTATGGCTATGACGACTCCTTTTTATACACAAAAACGATAAATCTGGTGTATGATACTTTATTGGATGTGGGACTACAAAAATCAGAAATTGCTACTATAATTTCACGATATTGGGCTCAAAATAAGATTGAACAATTGTCTCAAAATGAAACAAAAAATAAAAATAAAATTAAATACTTTGCAAGAAAGTATGGTATTGTAACCAATTATACCTCCCTTTTGGTATTGGAAAATATTTCTGATTATATACGATATAATGTGAGTCCTCCGGAAGATTTGCAGGCAGAGTATAATACTTATGTCTCTAGATATGGAAAAAATTCATGGAATAATAACAATCAAACAAATTTGGATCAATCTCCCAAAACAGTTATCAATAACAACTTTTTATTGTATTATGATGCTATAATCAATTGGTATGACCCTGCTATTTTTAACCTCCAATCTCAATATAATAAACGAACCGAAACGAAAGTTTCTGTTAAAGATCCAATCGTTTTAGACTCTATCATCAGTTACAAAAATTCACCAAAAACAGGTTCAATTTCCGGTATTGTTTACGATTTAAATACCAAAAAACCATTAAGCGGTATTCAAGTGACTCTAATATATGGATCTCAGGTGATGCAATCCCAAATGACCGGCATAGATGGGAAATTCTCCTTTGCATCGCTTTTCTCAGAGCTGTATTCCATCTCTGTTACTTGTGATACTTGTATGTTTAATCAAGTGAATAATTTTGTTTTTGTAGAGGAAAATAAAAATAACCCATTTGATATTGGCATCCAATATCAAAATATTATACAAAGGGGAATCCCCGTTGGTGTGGAAAGTGTAGCTGGTAGTCAGGTAGGAAACTCTAATGTTAGAGGCAATCAAATTGATGGACAAACAACAGTTGTTGATGGAGTGATAGTGCACGGAAGGGAACTGAGAAAATCTGTTGGCCGTTCTGTAGATAGAGCTGTATCAAGTGATAATAGAGTTATGAATTCTCCAACTTCAGGTGTAGGTACAACAATTTCCTTTGCCGAGAATAACGTAGCTTATGACCGCTCGTCTGTTACATACACAAACACAAATAATCAGACGATTCCACCTAAGCCAAAAAATGAAGTAACTTTAAATCAGTACAATAGCAATAGTAATTATATGCAATCATTTTCAGGAGTGGTTAGAAGTGAATTATATAAACACTATATAACAATTCGGAATGAGTACCAGCAAACCCCTTCTTTCTTTGTAGAAGTAGCTGATATGTTTTTTAAAAATGGAATGCCTGATACTGCCAAAATGATCCTCTCCAATATTGTTGAAATCTCTAATCAAAATGATCAGATTATTCAGGAGTATGGCAATAAATTAATTGAATATGCTCAATACAAAGATGCTGTTCCTGCTTTCAAATTCATCACAGAACTTAGGGAAGAGTTCCCTCAATCTTTCAGAGATTATGCACTCGCTTGTGAATTAGCCGGAGATTATCAGGAAGCTTATGACGTGATGCTTTCCATTTTATCAAAATCATGGAAACGTTTTGATAATATAAAAATGATTGTTTACACTGAATTCAATGAATTGATAGCCAATCATAAATATCAAATCATTTTACACGATTTCGATCCGCAATTGTATGCCCCAATGCACATGAAACTGAGAGTGGTTTTAACCTGGAATACAGATAATTGCGATATCGACCTCCATGTTGTGGAACCCGATGGAGTCAAATGTCTTTACTCCAATAGATTAACCAAGTTAGGTGGGAAATTAAGCTACGATTATACTCAGGGGTTTGGTCCTGAAGAGTATCTGATGAAAAATAATGTGGATGGTATTTATCAAATACTTGCTCATTATTATGGGTCAACTTCTCAGGCTCAATTGCTCCCTGTTATCGTTTATGCAGACATTTATACCGATTATGGAACACCCGAACAAACCCATAAAAGATTGTCATTAAAATTAAAACAAAAAAATGATACCTATGAAATTGGTATTGTTGAAATTGAACCTGAACCTGAAAAATAAATCTTTAAAACCTTGTGTATGAAAAAAATGGTGTTTTTGTTGCTTTTTCTAAGCAATTATGTATTGGGACAATTATCCCTTTTCGCTCAATCAGGTCCAAACTCTTTTTTCCCAACAGTGAAAACAGGTCAAACCATTACCGTTACCTTGGATCAACTGAATATTAAAGTTGCCATTGTAGGAAATTTTGCTATTACTACCTACGATATGACTTTCAAAAATGGTGAAAACAGAATTTTGGAAGGTCAACTCTCTGTTCCTCTCCAACAAGGGGAAAATGTAATCGGATACCAGCTTGAAGTAAACGGATCCATGAGAAAAGGAGTCGTTGTCGAAAAGGCGGAAGCTCGTCAGGTCTTTGAAGAAGTGGTGAATAGAAGAGTGGATCCGGGAATTGTAGAGAAAACACAAGGGAATAATTATAGAACAAGACTCTACCCAATTCCGGCAAACGGTCTTAAAAGGGTAATCATTACAACCCAACAACAACTACTCTCAAATCAATCCAAATGCAACTATACACTTCCATTCTCAAGTGATCAAAAGTTGAGTAAATTTTCTTTACTTATTGAAGTGTTTCAAAGTGCAAAACCTCAAATGGACCCCAATTCACTGGGAAATATTGATTTTCAAAACATTGACAATATCTACAGACTTCGGATGGATAAAGAAAATTATGCTATTTCGGAACCCATAAAATTTTCAATTCCTGATCAGACTAAGTTGAATGTGTCTTTTTTTGAGAAAAATGGAAACGATCTGTTTTTTACCCAAACTGTTTCCAATCCAACCGATGGAACAATGGAAAATGATCCTTTAAATAAAGTTTCAGGAATCACAATCCTTTGGGATTTGTCTCTCTCCGGATTAAAAAGAAATAGTGTTAAAGAACTATCTTTTATTCAGACTTTGATTCAAAAAAACAATCAAACTCCCATTACGCTGATCACATTTTCAGATCGCATTCTAAAAAAATATTCATTTAAAGCTGCTGATTTTGAATCAATTCAACAAACTGTACAAGGTTTTGTCTATGATGGCACTTCCGATTTGTCGATTCTTAATACTTTAAAGATTAACCCCGATCATCATGTTTTCATTATGAGTGACGGAATGAACGGTTTAGGTCATAAGGAAATGAAAGCGTTGAATAACAATCATACCTATGCTATTGTTTCCGGAATGAGCAATAATTATGAAGGGTTGGCCCTTTTAACTCAAAATAATATTCTGAATATCAATAAAATATCGGTTGAAGATGCCGTAACTAAAATTTTAGGTTTTGAACTTAAAATCACCAAAATTGAAGTGGTTTCCGGTACTTTTGCAGATCTGTATCCGGGAATCAATACCAAAGTGAATGACCAAATCACAGTTAGTGGAAAAATAATAGGCAATTCAGGAGTGTTAAAACTCTTTTTTAACAAAGGGGAACCCATAACTTTGACGATTCAATACAATGCAAATCAGGATCTTTCCCAAAAAGGGGAGGGGATCTCTACCCTTATTTCAAGATATTGGGCTCAGAATAAATTGGATGAGCTGATGATCAATATGCCGAAAAATAAAAACAGAGTGCAGTTTTTGGCCAAAAAATACGGTATTGTTACACCTTACACCTCATTAATCGTTCTGGAAAATCTTAGTGATTATCTCAGATATAACATTGAACCCCCTCAGGAGTTGAAGACCGAATATGATCAATATTTGATGAGAGTAGGTAAACAAACCCAAAGAGAGGTGAAAACTTTATCTCAGGATGAGATTATCGAACAAAATTATTACTCCTATTATCAACCACTTTTACTTTGGTGGAAAATAGATTTTCAAGCTGTAAAATCTGTTCCTAAAAAACAAACTTACAATCCGTCTGATACTATTAATAATATTCCGGTCAATAGATCTTTAACTCCTGACACTTTGAGAAATGGAAGTGGAATAATTCAAGGTGTGATTAAAACTCCTGATGAAGAACCTCATATGTATCAACTCGTAAAACTGTATATGAATACTAATGATGAAGTTGATTTGGTTGTAACTAATGAGGAAGGATTTTACATTTTTTATAATGTCTCTCCTGGCATTTATTCCATTGTAGCTGGAAATAATCCAAGTTGTTCTGGGAAAAGTGAAGCTACAAATATCGAACTGGATTCTAATCAACAAATAACAGTAGATTTTGAGTTGGATTGTGGTAACCAACTTTCCTATGTTATTTTAAATTCAAATTCTACAGTAAGTGATTATAATACCGGTGAAACTACAATAGTAGATGGAGTTACTGTAAGAAATGAACAAGTCATAGAAGTTATTGATAACGATATTGAAGTTGAATCCAGTTATGATTTTTCAGTTGATTACAATGAAAATGAAGCAGTATCGGATTATATTCCCATAGAAGTTATTGAAGAGAGTGACGAAGAACCACCCCTTAGGTTCGCTTCTGCCATAAATCAAAATGATACCATCGGCAACATTGCCGGAAATGTAAATAATAATACTCCTTCAACCAAAACGATCACCCTCAAAAAATATAACCCTGACGAAAACTACCTGAAAGCGTTTGAAAAAGCTACTTCAAATCAAAACCGCTACCATATTTACCTCCAGCAAAGAGACAGCTTTCTCAACACCCCTTCCTATTTTGTAGATATCGCAGACCACTTTTACCAAAATGGAATGGTGGATACGGCCATCATCATCTTATCCAATATTCTGGAAATCACCAATGAAGAATCCCAGATTGTTCAAATCTATGGCAAAAAACTGACCGAATATAAAGCGTTTGAAAAAGCAGTGGATGCATTTACTTATATCACCGTTTTGCGTGAAGAGTTTCCTCAATCATATCGGGATCTTGCTTTGGCATACCAATATAACAAGGAATACCAAAATGCGTACGATATGTTCCTGTACATTTTAACCAGAACATGGACTCTGGATGATGAAATAAAACCTATTGTTTTTACCGAATTCAATAATCTGCTCAATCTTTATGGAAATAAAATCAATTCTAAAGATTTAAATCCCAAACTCAGAGCTGAATTTCCGGTTGGAATCAGAGTGGTGATCTCCTGGGATACCGATAATTCTGATATGGACCTCCATGTAACTGAACCAAATGGGAAAACATGCATGTATAACTATCCTTTGACTCCAAGTGGCGGAAAAATAAGTAGAGATTTTACCCGTGGTTTTGGTCCTGAACAATATATGATGAAAAAAACACTGGATGGGTACTATGTGATTAAAGCGCACTACTTTGGCTCACAATCACAATCACAACTTATGCCGGTTTCCGTTTATGCAGATGTTTTTCTAGATTATGGTACCAAAAAACAAACCCACCAGAGATTGATTCTGCGTTTAAACAACAAAAATGAAACTTTTGTGATTGGCGAAATCGATGTCCAAAAACCGGATCAAAAATAGCATCTTAAAACGTCAAATGGCTGCTTCTCTACACTTACTAAAAAAATTATCAATCAACACGTTGATAATTAAAAATAAAATGTATATTTGCAGGCTAAAAAAATATTGAATGTAAATAATCTAATTCATTAATAATCAAATAATTAAAAAATGCGCAACAAAGGTTTATTTTTATTTTTTTCAATCCTGATTGCACTTACCTGCTTGTATTGCCTATCATTTTCTTTCGTAACATGGAAAATTGGTAAAGATGCCCGCAATTTTGCTAATGACCCTACTGTTATAGAAGAGGTTATCAAACAAGCAAATGGGGACAAAATGTTAGAGCAACATTTAAGGGATTCTGTAATCAGTGCAAGAGAGACTCAATATCTTGCTGAGAAAAAAGAAGAAAAAGTATTTTTAGGAAATACTTTTAAACAAACAAAGTACAAAGAGTTAAATCTTGGTTTGGACTTAAAAGGGGGGATGAACGTCACTTTAGAGATCTCTTATCCTGATGTACTTAAAAGTTTGGCTGATAATACAGAAGACTCTCTTTTCATCAGATCGTTCAATAGTGCAAATGAAGTTTATACCAAAACAGGAGCAGATTTTGTTGACCTTTTCGTTGATGCATTCAACAATCAAAAAAAGGTGATGAATATGCAAAACGCTTTGCTCAGAACCTATTTTGGTGAAAGATTAAGTGCCAATAAATCAATGTCTGACAATGAAATCATCTCTCTTTTGAAAAAAGAATCTGATGAAATTATCGACAGAACTTTCCGTATTTTAAGAACTCGTATCGACCGTTTTGGGGTAGCTCAACCTAATATTCAACGTCTTCAGGGAAGCCGTATCTTGGTTGAACTTCCAGGGATTAAAGAACCTGAACGTGTTACTGAACTTTTGAAAAGTACTGCAAAATTAGAGTTCTGGGAAGTGTATAACGACGTTGTGGGAGGAAAATCTGTTCAACAAAGATTCTCAGCTGCTGATAACCAATTAGCTCAAGAATTAAAAGTGAAACAAAACTACGAATCTAAACTTGATACAACTGCTACCGATACAACTACCGTTAAAGATTCTACTGCTTTAACTACTCCTGCTGCACCTGCAACAGCTGATAAAGGAACTACCATCCTTTCTAAAGCTTTTAAAGTGATCAACAGCCCTCGGGATGGCGCACCTATCGCTTATTTCAAAGAATCTCAAATGAAAGAGATAGACAGATTATTGCCTTCTATCATCAGATTAATGGGAGACAGAAGTTTGGTGTTCATGTGGGGAAAACCTGAACCTGATTTCAATAATACCTATCCTTTAATTCCTTTGAAGAAAAATAACGACAGATTCGGACCAAAATTAAGTTCTGAAACTATCGGTGGTGCCAGAGTGGTTCGTAATGCCCGTCAGGACGTTAACCAAAACAACCAAACCGTTGTTACCATGTCTATGGAATCTGCTGCAACCGATGAATGGAGAAAAATTACAAAAGCTGCCGCTGATAAATACAGTCAAACCAAAATTCCTGTAATGATTGCAATTGTTTTGGATAACTTTATTTACTCCTATCCTACTGTTAAAAATGAAATTGCAGGTGGAAACTCTGAAATCTCTGGTAACTTCACAATTGAAGAAGCAAAAGACTTAGCAACCGTATTAAATTCAGGTAACCTCGAAGCCCGCGTGAATATTGTTCAATCTGAAGTGGTAGGACCAACTTTAGGGAAAGAATCAATCAACGCCGGTTTAATGTCGTTCCTGTTAGCCTTCATTTTAGTACTTTTATATATGTTCTTGTACTACGGTAGAGCAGGTTGGGTGGCTGATATTGCCTTGATGACCAACGTATTCTTTATCATGGGAGTACTTGCTTCTATGGGTGCTGTTTTAACACTTCCCGGTATCGCAGGTATCGTGCTGACCTTAGGTATGGCAGTGGATGCGAACGTTATCATCTTCGAACGTATCCGTGAAGAGATCCGCGCCGGTAAAGGATTACGCTTAGCTGTGGACGAAGGTTATAAAAATGCTTACTCAGCGATCATCGACGGACAGGTTACCACATTAATTACAGGTATCGTACTTTACGTTTTCGGTTCTGGTCCAATCCAAGGTTTTGCAACCACTTTAATTATTGGTATCCTTTCTTCTTTATTTACTGCAATTTTCATTACCAGATTGATATTTGAAAGAGGAATCGTTAAAAATACAACTTATAAATTTGGTAATAAATATACCTTAAATGCTTTCTCAAAAACAAACTTTGATTTTATTAAAAAACGTAAAGTTTTCTATCCGATATCAATTGCTCTTTCAGTAATTGTTATAATCTCTTTCTTTACTTTGAAATTACAACCAAGTATCGAATTTACAGGGGGTAGAAACTATGTAGTTCGTTTTGACCAAAATGTAAAAACAAACGAAGTTCGTACTGCTATTATCAAAGAGTTTGGGGGTAATCCTGAAGTAAAAACGTTTGGTAGTGATAACCAGATCAGAATCACAACCAACTACAAAATAGAACAAAATGATCCTAAAGTAGACAGAGAAATCACTGAAAAATTATTCAATGCATTAAAACCATTCTACGTTAAAACTGATATCTCTTATACCGATTTCTCCGAACAAAATGATCCACGTGGTATCCAAAGTTTATCAGTAGTGAAACCAAATGTAGCTCAAGAGTTATTGATGGATTCAATTTGGGCGGTTTTGGTTTCATTAGTATTAATCTTCATTTATATTGCAATCCGATTCAAAAACTGGCAATTCGGGTTGGGTGGTGTTTTAGCATTGGCTCACGATACCATGCTTACTATTGGTTTATTCTCGCTGTTATACAAAGTGATGCCATTCTCCATGGAAGTGGATCAGTCGTTCATCGCTGCGATCCTTACGGTAATCGGGTACTCCATCAATAACGTGGTTATTATCTATGACCGTGTTCGTGAAAATATGGCTCTTTATCCAAAACGTGACTTAGCTGTTAATATCAATAGTTCTGTAAACCAAACCTTAGGTCGTACCATCAACACTACCGGTACAACGTTAGTGGTATTGTTTGCGATCTTCTTCTTTGGCGGTGAAGTGATCCGTGGGTTTATTTTTGCGATGACAACCGGTATCATGCTTGGAACATATTCAGGTATTTTCATCTCTTCTCCACTTTTGTTTGACTTATTAAACAGAAAAAAAACCGTTAAAAAACCAAAAGTAGAATTGTTGAAATAAGACTACTTTTAATCTATAATTTAAAAAAGGGGACTATTTAGTTCCCTTTTTTTATTATATGGGCGTTCCCCCTCGCTTCACTCGGGGTCGGCCTACGCCTGCAAGTACGCAGTGGCCGTATTAGCAGTGCATTGTCGCTGCCAAAGCTCACAGGCTCGCTTTGCATCTCCATGCACTGCTAATACGGCCACTTTACGGGCTTTCCGGCTCCGTCCTAACGCATCCCAATCTGAAATAACTCCCCAAATCAATTATTTTTTAACTTCCTGCAAAAAAAGATCTAAAAAATTCGCAATTAGAAAAAAAAAATGTATATTTGCACCTTGCATTTTCTATGTAGATAAATATAATCATTTATGAATAAATATAGGTTGTTTTTTACACTAATATTCAGTATTATTCTGAATATCTCTTTCATTCAGGCTCAAACTCCAATTCGGGATGCGGATGTAGATTTCCAAAATTGTAGATTTAAAAATGCTTTGGAAAATTACCAGAAAGGGATGAGAAAAATTTCTAAAAATCCCGTAGAAGTGAGAAGAGTTACTTTTCAAATTGCTGAATGCTACAGAATTATGGGTGATTTGAAAAAAGCTGAACAAACTTACCTTCGCCTCGAAAAGAAAAATTATCAAAAAGATAATCCTATGCTTTTCTTCCAGCTCGGAAGTATCTACCAACTGCAAGGAAAATATGACCTGGCTCTGAAATATTATGAAGCCTATAAAAAAAGAGTCCCCGATGATCCTAGAATCATCGTGAGAATCGAAGGCTCCCAAAAAGCAAAATATTGGAACGAAAATCCAACCCGCTACGAAGTTGAAAATCTGAAAAAACTAAATACAAAACAAGATGACTGGGCTCCACGTTGGGGAAATCCTGAAAAACAAACTATGTTAGTTTTCACATCTAACCGCAAAGGCTCTAAAGGTGATGGTGAAGATGAATGGACCGGCGGCGACTTCTCAGATATCTACTTCGTTGAAAAACCTAAAAGTAAAAATACAGAATGGCCTCCCGCCGAATGGACACCCACTAAACCAATAGATGAAGATGAAGCCGTTAACTCCCCCGTTAGTGAAGGCGAATTAACCGCGAACCGCAAAGGCTCTCAAGTCTATTTTACCCGCTGCCCTCACGACAAAAAACAAGTGAAATATTGCAACATCTATACCGCTGCTAAAAAAGGAAACGGCTTTGCCGCCGCTGAAATGCTGGAATTGGGCCCGGATTCCTTTAACTATGTGCACCCTTATATCTCAATGGATGAATTAACACTCTATTTCTCTTCTAATAAACCGGGCGGTAAAGGGGGTTACGATATCTATAAAGCTACCCGTACCAAAAAAACCGGAAAATTTACTACCATCGTTAATCTTGGTGATCAAGTAAATACTGAAGGACAAGAAGTGTTCCCCGCTCTTAGAGGCGATTCCGCTTTGTATTTCTCCTCAGACGGTCATCCAGGTCTAGGTGGCCTTGATATTTTTGTTTCTACTTACAGAAATAACGAATGGTCCAAACCTGAAAATATGGGCGTCCCTATCAACTCCTGCTTCGATGAAATCGGTATGATTTTCGATGATCAGGAAGTGTTAGATCCTAAATCTAAAGTTCCTTATCTGGCTAAAGGATTCTTCTCTTCTAACAGACATACTGGTAAAAACGATGAAAATGGCGATGATATCTACTACTTCCTTCTTAGACCTATCGTTTATACTATTGCCGGTTATATCCGTGATGAAGCTACCCTTCAGTATTTGGATGGCGTTACTGTTGAAATCGTGGGCTCTGACGGAACTTCCTATAAAACAACAACCGATATCAAAGGGTACTATTTCTTCGATAAATCCAAAATCTTAGCCAATACTACCTATACCATGCACGTAACTAAAAAAGGTTATTGGGATAACGATAATAATAAAGCAATTCAAACAACCATTGGCCTTTCCGAAAATACGGACCTAAAACAAGATTTCAGAATCGCCCCAATTCCAAAAGATCCTATTCCACTTCCAGAAATTTTTTATGATTTAGCTAAATGGGAATTGAAACCTCAATATAAAGATTCCCTTATGGAATTATACAATACAATGATCAAAAATCCAACCATTGTTATTGAATTACGTTCCCATACCGATGCCAGAGATACTGAAGAGAAAAATAAAATTTTATCTCAAAATCGTGCCCAATCTTGTATGGACTTTTTGGTAAATGAAAAAGGGATCCCTGCTGATCGTATTATTCCAATGGGATATGGTGAAAGTAGTCCACGTAAATTTGATAAAGATTTTACCTATTTATATGAAGGAAAAACCTATTTCTTCCCTAAAGGAACGATATTAACAGAAGCTTATATCGAAAGTCTTCCCAAAGGAAATGCTCAGGAAGCAGCTCACCAGTTGAACCGTCGTTCAGAATTTACAGTTTTACATAGTAATTATGTTCCCAAAAATGATTCTATAGGTGCTCCTAAAACAGTTACCATTGCTATTGTGGAAGGAAAAACATTACCTGTGACTATCGAAGGCTCTCTTGTTAAAGGGGCTTGCTACGCCAATAACCAAACTTCCCAATTCTCAATCGGCGAAAATTCAGATGTAATCTATATGAACTATACCGAAGCTACAAGATACTTGAAAGAGATGATTATTACCGTTGGTGACTTCGAATTAAGAGACAGAGCCATCAAACAAGAAGATGGATCCATTATCGAAAATTCAGTTTTCTACTTAAAAGATATCCGCGTGGGTGACGATTATGAAGAAAACGTGAAAGTAGTCGTTAAAAAAGGTCTTCCTACTCCATTTGTGATCGGTGATCAGTATATCACAAACCAATGGGGTAAATATAAAGTTGATAAAGAAAAAAATAAGATTATTTTTGAAAAATAATCTCTGCTAAAAAAAGCGGTCTTCTTATGGCCGCTTTTTTTTTGTTTTTCTGTGACAAATTGACATAAAAACTATTTGGCACACTATTTGCAGTGTGAGGTCAGAAAAGTGATTCATTAATTAAGTATTATATATATTATGGAGGTAAACAAGGAAAATTTAGAGGGAGAAGAACTAAAAACCCCTCAGGAAGAGATGCAAAACAGTTCAGAAGAGACCAAAACTCATGAAGAGACTGTTGAACATACATCTGCTGAAGAACCTGCTGAAAACGAAAAAAAAGGGAATAAGTCCTTTTTTGGTAAAAAACCATCCAAAGAGGATAAATTGAAAGAACATGTTGAAAAACTGGAAAAAGAGAAACAGGAATTGAATGATAAATTTTTAAGATTGTTTTCTGAATTTGATAACTATAAAAAAAGAACCAATAAAGAAAAAATTGATCTGATAGGTACTGCTTCCGAAAAAGTGATCGTGGCCCTTTTACCTGTTGTTGATGATTTTGAACGTGCCATTCAATACAATCAAAACGTTGAAGATTTGAATGCCCTAAAAGATGGATTTGAACTTATTTACAACAAATTAAAATCAATCTTAACCCGTTTTGAAGTGGAAGAGATCCAATCCATGGGCGAAGTTTTTAATACAGATTTTCATGAAGCAATCACCCATTTTCCTGCTCAAAGTGAAGAAATGAAAGGAAAAGTGATGGATGTTACCGAAAAAGGGTATAAAATGAAAGAAAAAGTGATTCGCTTTTCAAAAGTGATTGTGGCTAATTAACAAGATTTTTTAATTCTGAACATAGATTCAGCTAACTATAAAAAGATGAAGAGAGATTATTACGAAGTTCTGGGGGTCAGTAAAAATGCTTCTGCAGAAGAGATTAAAAAAGCATATCGGAAAAAAGCGATGGAGTTTCACCCTGATAGAAATCCGGGAAATCATGAAGCAGAAGAAAAATTTAAAGAAGCAGCTGAAGCTTATGATGTGTTAAGCACTCCTGAGAAAAAAAGTAGATATGACCAGTTCGGACATGCCGGCATGAGTGGCAATATGGGTGGCGGCGGCGGATTCTCTGGTGATTTTGACCTAAACTCCATTTTTGAACGTTTTGGTGACCTTTTCGGTGGTGGCTTTGGCGGTTTCAGTGGATTCGGCTCCGGTGGATCCTCCCAACGTCAGAGAGTTAGAAAAGGCTCTAATCTTAGAGTTACTGTTAAACTTACCCTGGATGAGATCGCAAAACAAACTGAAAAAAAACTAAAAATCAAAAAAATGATCGCTTGTCCCGATTGTAACGGACAAGGGACTAAAAATAAATCAGATCTCCATACTTGTCCTAAATGTAATGGCCGCGGACAAGTAATGCACCAACAAAGAAGTATGTTCGGAATCATTCAACAAGCCGTTGTGTGTGATTCTTGTGGAGGTGAAGGAACCATCATCAAAAACCCTTGCCCTACCTGTAACGGAAACGGTATCGTTAAAGGAGAAGAGATAGTAACTATCAATATTCCCGCCGGTGTGGAAGATGGAATGCAACTATCCATGCGCGAAAAAGGAAATGCTGCACCAAGGGGAGGCGTAAACGGAGACCTTATCGTTGTTATTGAAGAGGTTGAACACGAACTTTTTGAAAGAGATGGAAATAATTTGTATCTGAACTATTTTATCTCGTTTCCTCAGGCAGCTTTGGGTGGAAGTGTCGATATCCCAACTTTAGACGGGCTAGCACGTGTTAAAATTGCTGCCGGAACACAGGGTGGTCAAATCCTCAGACTCCAAAATAAAGGATTACCTGAACTCCATAGCAGTAGAAAAGGGGATCTTATCGTTAATATTAATGTCTGGACTCCTAAAAATTTGACGAAAGAAGAGAAGACTATGATTGAAAAAATGGAACAATCTGAAAATTTCCAGCCAAAACCCACAAAAAATGAGAAGAATTTTTTTAATAAAGTGAAACAATTCTTTAATTAATATTACGCATCTTATTGAAAAACAATAAGAACCAAAAAAAATACAAAAAATTAAAATTTTCTCCGAAGATATTAGAAAAAGTTGTATTTTTGCATCCTCAAATTGAGACAATGACCAATGGTGTAACGGTAGCACTACAGTTTTTGGTACTGTCTGTCTAGGTTCGAATCCTGGTTGGTCAACAGAAAACTTCTCTCACTCTAAAGGTGGGAGTTTTTTTTAAAGGTAGTGAAGTGGGGTCTTGACCCCACTTTTTGTTATAATTTTGAAAAAATAATATCATTAATAATATCAACAAAAATGAAAAAAGAGAAATCAAGCAAGAGCAATGTATTGGACAAAGATTCCGAAAGTCGTTTGAATCTATTGATGACCTTTCAAGAATTTAAAGAACTTAAAAGTATTGACAGAGAATCCATGATGAAAATTCTGGAAGATGTAATGCATGCCGCATTAGGTAAAAAATTTGGTACCGAAGCGGTGTTCAGTGTTGTTGTTAATGTAGATAACGGTGACTGGCTTATCCAAAGAATTCGTGAAGTGGTTGCTGATGGAGAATTGGAAAATGAATTCACTCAAATCGAATTGAAAGATGCGGTGAAAATCGAAGCTGACCTTGAAGAGGGAGAAGATTGCTACGAAACTATTCGAATGAATGATTTCGCCAGAAGAGAAATCTTAGCCCTTCGTCAAAACCTGATCACCAAAGTGATGGAGTATGAAAAAGATAATATTTATAAAAAATATGAACACCGAATAGGTGAGTTAGTGTCCGGTGAAGTGAGCCAGGTGTGGAGAAAAGAGATCCTCGTTCTTGATGAAGATGGTGTTGAATTGGTGTTACCTAAATCAGAACAAATCCCTGCCGATAAATACAAAAAAGGAGATACCCTTATGGCTGTCGTTTCCAGCGTAAATATCAAAGGTTCTACCCCTGTTATTATTATCTCCAGAACGGCTCCAACTTTCTTGGAAAGATTAATGGAAAATGAGATCCCTGAAGTATTTGATGGTCTTATCACTATCAAAAATGTGGTTCGTTCTCCCGGTGAAAGAGCTAAAGTTTTAGTAGAGTCTTATGATGATAGAATTGATCCTGTTGGTGCTTGTGTAGGTATGAAAGGAAGTAGAATCCATAGCATCGTTCGCGAACTTAGAAACGAAAATATTGACGTAATTAACTATACTTCAAATATCAGCCTGTTGATCGCAAGAGCTTTAAACCCTGCAAAAATTAGTTCTATTGAGATCGATAACGAAAGCAAAACTGCCAATGTCTATATGAAACCTGATCAGGTTTCACTAGCGATCGGTAAAGGAGGTTATAATATTAAATTAGCCAGTAAACTTTCCGGCTACGAAATCGACGTGTTCAGAGATGACGTTATTGAAGAGGAAGATGTTGATTTGAACGAATTCTCAGATGAATTCGACCAATGGGTGATCGATGCATTTAAAAGTATCGGCTGCGATACCGCTAAAAGTATCCTAAGTCTTAGCCGTGAAGAATTGATCCATCGTACTGACCTTGAAGAGGAAACCGTAGATGATATGATCGCCTCCGTTAAAAAAGAATTGGAAGTAGACTAATTTCCAAAACCAGAAACTCATATTACTCATCATACTACCCAAATTATTAATTGCAAACAAATTATTAAATATGTCAACAGAAAACAAATTACCACGATTGGGAAAAGCCGCCAGTGAGTTCAATGTTGGAATTAATACGATCGTAACATTGTTAAAGAAAAAAAACTTTGAAATCCCTGACGTAAATCCAAATATGAAGCTTACTACTGAGATGTATGATATACTCATTAAGGAATTTGATGGTGACAGATTGGTGAAAGAGGAATCTAAAAAAATCGAAATTGGTTCATATAATAAAGTGAAACATGATCAGGTGGATTCTACTCATCCAAAACAGGAAATTGAAAAAGATCCGATTACTCACATTGAACCTCCCAAACATACAGCCCCTGTTCCTGAGGAAATTAAAATAGAAATCCAAAAAACTAAAGTTTTGGGTAAAATAGATTTGGATCAGAAAAGTCCAAAAATTACTAAACAGGAAGAGATTGTAGTGGAACCGGTTCCAGAACCTGAAAAAGTGGAAGAACCTGTTGTGGTTGTTGAAATACCAAAAGAGGAACCTGCTTCTGAACCCGAAATAGTAGTTGCTGAGGAACCCGTTAAAGAGATTCCTCCTATTGTTGAGGTGAAACAGGAAGAGATCATTATTCCAGAACCTGAAGTAAAAGAAACAATTGTAGAAATAATGGAACCTGTCGTTTCTAAAGAACCGGAACATATTGAAACAGTCGTTACTAAAATTGGTGAAAATATCAAAATATCAGGGAAAATTGATCTTTCTATTTTTGATAAACCTTCCAAAAAGAAACAACACGAAGATCCAATTGCAGAAGTAGATATTGAAAAACATGAGCCCACTGAGAAAGTGGAAAAACCATTAGAAGAAACCCCGGTTGCAGAAATTCCTGCTGTGGAAACCCCTGCTCAACCTCAAGTGGTAAAACCGGCAGAAGATATCAATTTTATTGCTACAAAATACGAGAAACTTCAGGCTCCTGTAATCAAAGGTAAGATTGATCTTTCTAATGTACGTTCTAAAGATTCCAATAAAAAGGATCAAAATCAGAATAACAATAAACAAAATAATAATCAACCTCAGGCTGCAAATAATAATAATAATAACAATAACAATAACAATAATCAACAAAAAGCAGCAACACCTCAGAATAGTTCTGATCCTAATAAGAAAAAAAGAAAAAGAACCAGAATTAAACAATCTGCTAATCAACAAAATAACAACAATAATAATAAACCGGCTCCGGTTCAAAAAGTGGAAATTACTGAAGAGGATATTCAACGCCAAATCAGAGAAACCATGCAACGCCTTGAACCTCTTGGTAAATCTAAAAACTCTAAAAGAAAAAGAGAAAAAAGACAGCACAATATTACTGAATTGAAGGAACATGAGTTGATGGAACAACAAGAATCCAAAATACTCAAAATTACAGAGTTCATTACAGCTAATGAATTGGCTACTTTGATGAATATTCAAGTAACGGATATCATTTCAACTTGTATGAGTGTTGGACTTTTTGTTTCTATTAACCAACGTCTGGACGCTGAAACGATCTCATTGTTAACGGATGAGTTTGGCTATGAAGTGGAATTTGTTCGCGCTGACGTGGAAGAGGAATTGAGTTTGCATGATAAAGATAATGAAGAGGATTTGGAACCAAGACACCCTATCATTACCGTAATGGGACACGTTGACCACGGAAAAACTTCATTGTTGGACTACATCAGAAAAACAAACGTAATTGCCGGAGAAGCAGGCGGAATAACCCAACATATCGGTGCTTATCTGGTTCAATCTGCAGATGGTAAAAAAATCACATTCTTAGATACTCCTGGTCACGAAGCTTTTACTGCTATGCGTGCCCGTGGTGCTAAAGTTACTGACTTGGTAATTATCGTGATTGCAGCCGATGACTCTATCATGCCTCAAACCGTTGAAGCAATTAACCATGCTCAAGCTGCTGGTGTTCCTATGGTTTTTGCGATCACAAAAATTGATAAAGCCAATGCCGCTCCTGAAAAAATCAGAGAAGCTTTGGCAAATATGAATATTTTAGTGGAAGACTGGGGCGGTCAATACCAATGTCAGGAAATCAATGCTAAATTGGGAACCAATGTGGAAGTGTTGTTGGAAAAAGTATTGTTAGAAGCTGAAATGCTTGATTTAAAAGCTAATCCTAACAAAAATGGTATTGGTACCGTTTTGGAATCCTCTCTCGATAAAGGAAAAGGTTACGTTGCTAAAGTTTTGGTTCAAAATGGATCTGTAAAATTAGGTGACCCTGTTCTAGCCGGAAACTTCTTCGGAAAAGTAAAAGCACTTTACAATGAAAGAAATCAACCTATGAAATATGCCGGACCAGCTACTCCAGTCCTCCTTTTAGGTCTTAATGGAGCACCTCAGGCAGGTGATATTCTTAGAGTTTGTTCTAATGATCATGAAGCCAGAGTGGCAGCTACCAAGAGAACACAATTGGCAAGAGAGATGGGTCTTCGTACCCAAAAACATATCACTTTGGATGAGATCGGAAGAAGAATCGCAATCGGTGATTTCAAAGAATTGAATATCATCGTGAAAGGGGATGTGGACGGTTCTGTAGAAGCTTTGTCTGACTCCTTGTTGAAATTATCTACCAATCAGGTTCAGGTGAATGTTATTCACAAATCTGTGGGGCAGGTAACAGAAAGTGATGTATTGTTGGCTTCCGCTTCTAATGCGATTATTGTGGCATTCCAGGTTAGACCTTCCCATAGTTCACGCAAATTGGCCGAACAAGAACAAATCGATATCAGAACATATTCTATCATCTATACCGCTATCAATGAAATTAAAGACGCTATCGCCGGTATGCACTCACCTGAAATTCGTGAAAAAATTCTTTGTAACCTGGAAGTTAGAGAGGTTTTCAAAATTACTAAACTTGGAAATATTGCCGGTTGTCTCGTTCTTGATGGTAAACTGCAAAGAAATACCAATGTCCGCCTAATCCGTGACGGTATCGTTATCTATACCGGAAAGTTAGGTTCTTTACGCCGTTTTAAAGATGATGTTAAAGAGGTTGTAGTTGGCCAGGATTGTGGTTTGAATATTGAAAACTTTAATGATATCAAAGTACGCGATATTATTGAAGGTTTTGAAGAATATGAAGTTAAAGTGACTCTATAAAAAGATATTGAAAAATGGAAAATCCTTATAAAATAGGTATTACGCAAGGTGATATAAATGGTATTTCTTATGAAGTGATCATGAAAGCGCTGTCAGACAATAAAATTATGGAGCTTTGTACTCCAACCGTATATGGTTTGTCTAAAGTGGCTTCATTTTATAGAAAAATGTTGAATATGAATGAGTTCTCTTTTCAATTTGTAAAAGATGTTCATAATCTATCTGTTAAAAAGCCCAATTTAATCAATCTTAATGAAAATGAAATTAAAATTGAAGTGGGTGAATCTACCGCCATTGCAGGTAAAATGGCTGAACTTTCTATTGAAGCAGCATGTGACGATTTGAAGAAAAACCTTATTGATGCCGTAGTCACTGCTCCCATTAATAAATATAATATCCAATCTGAATCTTTTAATTTTAACGGACATACTGAGTACTTTTCTCATACTTTTAAATCTCAGAGAACCATGATGATGATGATCTCTGATAAACTTAAAATCGGATTTGTTACCAACCATGTGGCTGTTCAGGATCTTCCTAGTGTATTGTCTGAAAATTTAGTATTAGAAAAAATTCAGGTTTTACATGATGCTTTGATTAAAGATTTTGCTTGTACAAACCCTAAAATTGCAGTTCTTTCTTTAAATCCTCATGCAGGAGATTCCGGTTTAATTGGAAGTGAAGAAAACGAAATTATTAAACCTGCAATTGCAGATGCATTTAATCAAAAAATAAACGCTTTTGGCCCTTTTGCTTCTGATGGCTTTTTTGCTTCCGGACAATATATGCAATTTGATGCCATTTTAGCGATGTATCATGATCAGGGAATGATCCCTTTCAAATTGTTGGCAATGGAAGATGGCGTTAATTATACAGCCGGATTACCAATTGTCAGAACTTCACCAGCCCATGGAACAGCATACCATATCGCAGGTAAAAATATTGCTTCCGCCCAATCTATGCGTAGCGCTATTTTTCTAGCTATTGATATCTTAAATAACAGGGCTTTTTATAACGAAAAACTCTAGGTTTTTAAATACTATTTCTGTGTTATCACCAACCGAAATCGTAAAAACTATTCAAACAATAGATTATTCATTGATCACCGGATTCAATGAAATTAAAGATTTGGTTTTTGATAGCCGGAAAGTGATCACCCCTAATCAATCACTCTTTTTTGCCATTAAAACATCTAACGATGATGGACATAAATATATTGAAGAACTCTTTCATAAAGGAGTGATCAATTTCGTGATTTCAGAACCTATTAAAAACTTTTCTAAATGGAATGCCAATTTTTACCGGGTTTCTGATCCCATTTTGGCACTTCAGCAATTAGCTATCCAACATAGAAAAAACTTTACCTATCCCGTTATCGGAATCACCGGAAGTAATGGAAAAACAACCGTTAAAGAGTGGTTGGCACAAGTGTTGACGGACGATTTTAATATTGTTAAAAATCCAAATAGTTTTAATTCCCAGATCGGTGTGCCTTTGTCAGTTTGGCAAATGTCAGCCAAAGATACAATTGGAATCTTTGAAGCCGGAATCTCTCAATTAGGAGAAATGGAAAAACTGGAACCCATCATCCAACCCGGAATCGGAATTTTATGCAATATCGGAGATGCGCATGCTGCCCATTTTTCAGGAATACATGAAAAATTGAATGAAAAATTGAAATTATTCAAACATGCTAAGTTTTTAGTCTATTGTGCAGACCATACGCTGATTCATTATGTTATTCAGGAACAACAATACCATAAAATTCAAAAACTTTCCTGGGGGTTTCACGAGGATGCTTTGTATCAGATCAATCATATCGATAAACAAAGATCTAAAACAATCATCCATTTTAACGGTTTTGAATATGCTTTGGAGATCCCTTTTACTGATGATGCCTCTATTGAAAATTGTTGCCATATCGCTGCGACTTTACTTCATTTTAAATATTCAATTCCTGAAATAAACGGTAAATTGTCCTCTCTTACTCACTTAAGTATGAGAATGGAAATCAAGGAGGCATTGAATAGATCTATTGTGATTAATGACACCTATAGTCTGGATATCAATTCTCTGAAAATTGCACTCGATTTTCTGGGAACACAATCTCAGTTTGAAAAGAAAACATTGATCCTTTCAGATTTTGATCAGGTAAACCTTTCTGATGATGATTACCTGCATATTGCTCAAATTGTTAAAGAACATCATATCAAAAAATTAGTTCTGGTAGGAGAGGAGATGAGTAAGAAAACTGCTGTTTTTGATGTTCCAAAAAAAATAGTGTTCCAGACTACTGATCAACTTTTACAACATTTAACAGAAATAAATATCAATTTTGAAGCTGTTTTGGTGAAAGGTGCCCGCAAATTTCAATTTGAGAAAGTTGTCCGTGCTGTTCAGTTGAAAAGCCACCAGACCGTTCTTCAAGTTGATTTAGGCGCTATAACCCATAATCTGAACTATTACAGAAGCCTTCTGGAGCCCAATACCAAATTAATGGCGATGGTGAAAGCTTTATCTTATGGCCTGGGTGACTCAGAGTTAATCAATGAACTTAGATATCATAACATCGATTATCTGGCAGTAGCCTACGTTGATGAAGGGGTTGCGTTACGGAAAAGAAAAATCAATACCCCAATCGTTGTTTTGGGTGCAGAAGCTGCCGGTTTTTCTACCATGATTCAATATCAACTGGAACCTGAGATTTTTAATTTTCACTATTTGAATAAATTAGCAGAAACCCTGCAACTGTTCCCTGAAAAACAAAACTATCCCATTCATATCAAAATAGATACCGGTATGCACCGTTTAGGATTTGATCCGGATTCTGTTCTAGAATTAACCAACTTTCTGAAACAATATCCACAAATGATCGTGGCTTCGGTGTTTTCCCATTTTGCAGCTTCAGAAGACCCCAATGAAGATCATTTTACGATTCATCAGGCTACCATTTTTCAAAATACCTGCGATATTATAGAAAAAGAACTGGGATACTCTTTTATGAGACATATTGCCAATTCTGCAGCAATTTCCCGTTTTAAACAGTTCCATTTTGATTGTGTACGACTTGGATTAGGCCTCTATGGGTATACTGCTGTCAAAGAGGATCAGCTTAAACTGCAAAATACAATTACCCTTAAAAGTATCATAACACAGATAAAAAATGTTAAAAAAGATGATACCATCGGATATAATCGTACTTTTGTAGTTCAAAATGAGATGAACATTGCTATTGTTCCAATCGGATATGCTGATGGCTATCCTAAAGAACTGAGCAATGGGAAAGGATTTATGATCGTAAAAGGTAAAAAATGCCCTGTTGTTGGAAAAATATGTATGGATATGACCATGATTGATGTTACCGGTATTGATGTTCATGAAGAGGACGAAGTGATCATTTATAATGACCAGAATAATCTGAATATTATCTCTGAGTCAATACAAAAATCACCCTACGAATTACTAACAGCTATTTCTAAAAGAGTTCAAAGAATTTATATAAGAGACTAATATGATTAAGCAATTTGTTCAAAAAATGACAATATTACCCTCCTGGGTTATAATCTTGTTCGACTTATGTTGTGTCGTTTTAGCAGTTACTCTGGCTATCATTATTCGTACTACCTTCGGAGCGAATTTACCCCACCTTTCTATACATGAAATTTACAACTCCTATCTCTATATTTTGGTTATCAGAACGCTGGTTTTTATCATGTTTGGCACTCAAAAAATGGTGGTAAGATATACCAATTCTAAGAATTTATTGAATATCATTTTTGCCTGTATTGTGGCTACTTTAATTCTTTACGGTTCCAATATCTTTGTAAATAAAATTTTAGATCTGAAGCATTTTGTCCCCATGTCTATCATTTTCATGGAACTTACCATCACCCTGGTGCTACTCATTTTTTACAGAATTCAGTTTAAAACCTATTATTTAGAAACCATTAATCCTTCCAAATTTAAAAAGAATATTGTGATTTTTGGAGCGGGAGAGAGTGGTATTTTAACTAAAAGAGTTTTTGACAGAGATCAAATCAGCAAATATAATGTGCTTTCCTTTTTTGATGAAGATCCGAATAAAATTGGAATGACTCTCGAAAGTTTGAAAGTGAGACCCTATTCTCAACTTTCAGAGTATTTAGCTAAATACAATATCTCTTTTTTAATCATATCTATTCAAAATCTTCCGGCTCCCAAGAAAAACGAAATAACCGAAATCGCTTTACAAAATAATGTGAAAGTTTTGGTGGTTCCTCCTGTTATGAAATGGATCAACGGAGAACTAAGTTTTAAACAGATCAGAAAGATTAAAATTGAGGAACTTCTGGAACGGGAACCGATCAATTTAGATAAAACTTTGGTTAGTAAAGATTTGATTTCCAAAACAATTATGATAACCGGTGCTGCCGGCTCAATCGGTAGCGAAATCGTACGTCAGATTATGGAATTTGATTACGGAAAACTGATTCTGATTGATAATGCAGAAACACCTTCCTTTTTCTTAACCAATCAATGTATGGCTCGCCGCCAGATGAGACAAATTGATATCCTTTTGGTTGACATTACCGACAAAGTGCGGATGGATGAGATTATGAAGACACACAAACCTGATGTGATCTATCACGCTGCTGCTTATAAACATGTTCCATTAATGGAAGAAAATGTGAACTCTTCTATCAAAGTAAATGTGGAAGGAACTAAAAATTTAGCGGATTTAGCAGTGAGATATGGCACCAAAAAGTTTGTGATGGTTTCTACTGATAAAGCAGTTAATCCTACCAGCGTCATGGGTGCTTCCAAAAGAATTGCAGAAATTTATGTGCAATCTTTAAATTTTGAACAGGATACAACCAAATTCATCACTACCCGCTTTGGAAATGTATTAGGATCAAATGGGTCAGTTATTCCTGTGTTCCGGGAGCAAATTGAAAACGGAGGACCTATTACAGTTACCCACCCTGATATTACTCGTTACTTTATGACCATCTCTGAAGCTTGTCAATTGGTAATTACTGCCGGAGCTATGGGAAAAGGAGGAGAAATTTTTATTTTCGATATGGGTGAGTCCGTTAGAATTTACGATTTAGCCGTTAAAATGATCAAATTATCAGGCTTAACTTTAGGAAAAGATATCACTATTGAATTTTCAGGATTACGACAAGGTGAAAAACTTTATGAGGAACTTCTGGCTAATCAGGAGAGTACCAAACAAACCGATCACGAAAAGATTATGATTGCAGATGTTAGAAGATACACCTATACTGACGTAAATCAACAAATCAATTATTTAATAACCTTAAAAGATAGTGATCAGTTTGAAATCGTAAAAGAGATGAAAAACATCGTACCTGAATTTAAAAGTCAAAACTCGAAATTTGATATTTTGAACAATTAAACGTTTAACGTTAAACGTCGAACGTTTAACGTCGAACGTCGAACCTTTCAAACTCCTGTTTTATTTGCTCCATCGTTTCCTTTACCGAAATAATCTCGGTTGCTTTATAGCCATTCATTCCGGAGAAAGCAAACCCTCTGGAGAAATCACCCTTTGTGGCATTTAATAGCGCTTCTGCTACACAAAACTGAACTTTTTTATAGTCGCATTTGGACAAACATTTCCAGCTGCATTTAATCGGTTTCTGGTTTCCTGCCTGAATCTCTTTTACAAAATCGTTGCTGATTACGCGACCAGGAAGACCTACAGGACTATCAATAATGGTGATACTATCTTCATTACTGTTGATAAATTGGTATTTAAATGCTTCTGAAACATCACACTCGGTTGTGGTTATAAATCTGGTTCCCATTTGAACCCCTTTTGCACCTGCATTAAAAATGTCATAAATATCTCCACCACTATATACTCCACCTCCAGCAATAATAGGAATTTCTCTATTGTATTGTATCTCAAACTCATGCAATACAGGTAATGTATCATTTATTATTTTAATGAGAGTTTGTAAATTGTTTGCAGGATGAATAACATCATTTTTTGCGTATCCAAGGTGACCACCTGCTAAAGGTCCTTCAATCACTACGCCATCAGGTATTCTCGAAAATTTATCTGACCAGTGTTGAAAGATCAGCTTAGCTGCTCTTGCAGAGGAAACAATAGGCACAAATTTGGTGGTACTATTTTTAAACTTCTCAAAAATAGAACCAATCGGTAATCCTGCTCCTACAAAAACAATATCAATTTTTTCTTCTAATGCAACATTTAAAAGATTTTCAAAATCTGTCACTGCCATCATTATATTCACTCCAATCACCCCATCAGATAACTTTTTCGCTTTTTGAATCTCTTTTCTTAATGCAATAATATTAGATTCTCTCAGATTGTTTTTATAATCCGGATCTGTCATTCCGATAGCTACAGCTGATATCACTCCAATTCCACCCTGATTGGCTACAGCTGAAGCGAGTCCTGAAAGTGATACTCCAATACCCATTCCACCTTGTACAATAGGTAATTTTGCAATTAATCCATTAATGTTTAGTTGATTCATCATGTTGTTTCATTTTTTGATATGCAAAACTAAAACGAATCAATTGTTCGGGATTAACAACGGGCTAAACTGAAAAATTTAGGGCTATTTTCCTTTTTTAGGGGTGAAAGTGGCGAAATCAGGGGGTGAAAAGAAAAATTTATATCATTTTTTTGAATTCAGTCATGTATTTTTGAGATACATAAGCAACCAGATCTGACTTCTGAAAGAGCAATTTATAACCATCCGGAATATTCTGAATCTCCTTAATCTGATTTATATTGACAATATAAGACCTTTGTGTTCTGATGATGTATTTATAATCACTTAGTAAAGATTCAGCTTTCACTAAGGAGGATCTAATCATTTTATTTTTCATTTCTCCCTCAGATTCATAAAAAACTTCAATATAATTATCTGCTGACTTAATTAAAAACAAGGTTTCAGGATTGATAATTAAATTATCATTTTTATATTCAGATTCAAAATGAACAAAGGTAATATGATTTTCTTTTTTTTCTCTTAATTGTGCATTAAGCGACTTTTCTTGTCTCAATTGAGCTCTTAATGATCTAAAATGATTGGTAATCACCAAAACAGTAAGTGGAATAAACCCCAATAAACTAATTTGGGTGATCACTTCATAGGTAAGAGAATTGACATCAAAGATTTTTAAATAAAGAAAAAGGTTTGCCAAAGAAAGGGATACTAAAATCCATATATTCCAAAATAGATCCCTAACAAAACTCTTGTTTTTATGAAAAAAAAGTTTGGGAAACAAGCTAGGAAGAATGATAATATTGAAAATGAGAACCAGAAATGTGGTCACCGATGTTCCTCCTACAAAATAAATAATCTCATGTCTGGTAAAAGGAACTAAGTTAATAGGTTGAAATAGTGCTAAGAAACCTAACACACCGAGGCTTATAAAGAAAACTAATTTTACATTTTGGCGTAAATCTTCATTATAGGGATTCGGTTTTTTAAAAAACTGAGGCATGTATTTTGGTTTTAACTATTGGCAAAAGTACTTAAAATAAGTGAAGTAACGAATTCTTTGTTTAATCCTTTGTTTTCACCAATTCTGAAATATCTCCCATAATTTTTTTGGCCAAATTATCCGCTACACCCATAGTGTATGCTTCAGCATAAATTCTAATAATAGGTTCTGTATTGGAAGCACGCAAATGAACCCAATTGTCAGGAAAATCAATCTTTATACCATCAATACTGTTCACATCATGTTGACTGTATTTGTCGGCAATCCCTTTCAAAATTGCTGGGATATCCATTTCCGGGCTCAATTCAATTTTATTTTTAGAAATATAATATTCCGGATAGGAACTTCTGATTTCGGAACAAGAGCGTCTTGATTTCGCCATATATGTCAAAAACAATGCAATACCAACCAACGCATCACGACCGTAATGTAACTCAGGATAAATGATACCCCCATTTCCTTCACCACCAATAATAGCATTGGTTTGTTTCATCATGTCAACTACATTCACTTCACCAACAGCAGCAGCAGTATAAGTTACACCATATTTTTCAGAAATATCACGTAGAGCTCTGGATGAAGATAAGTTAGAAACTGTATTTCCTTTTGTATTTTGCAGAATATAATCTGAAACAGCCACTAATGTGTATTCTTCCCCAAACATATCCCCATTTTCCATAATAAATGCCAAACGATCCACATCAGGGTCAACCACAAATCCAATATGATAATCCCCTTTTTTCATCACTTCAGAAATTTCGGTTAAATGTTCAGGTAGTGGCTCCGGATTGTGTGGAAAAATTCCTGTAGGTTCACCATATAAAACGGTTACATCTTTAACTCCTAACTTTTCAAGTAATCTGGGTATTGCAATTCCACCAGTAGAGTGAACAGCATCCAAAACTACCGAAAAATGAGCCGCTTTGATCGCTTTTGGATCTACTAAATCAAGCTTCAATATGGCATCAATATGATCATCAATCGCTTTATTATAAACAGTATAGGATCCTAATTCCCTAACTGAATTATAGGTAAAATCTTCCCTTTCTGCTATTTGCAGCAACTCTTTTCCTTCTGCTGCAGAAATAAATTCCCCATTTGCATTCAATAACTTTAATGCATTCCACTCCATAGGGTTATGACTTGCTGTAAGAATAACACCACCATCAGCTTTTTGTTGAATCACAGCCATTTCAACTGTTGGTGTAGTTGACAATCCCAGGTCAATCACGTTAACTCCCATACTTTGAAGAGTAGCACACACCAACTGGTTCACCATCTCTCCGGAAACACGTGCATCACGACCTACAATAAAAGTGAGCGGATTGGGATTGCTCTTCTTGATTACCGTTACAAATGCCGAAGTAAATTTCACTATATCAATAGGAGTTAGATTCGTACCAACGCTTCCACCAATTGTGCCTCTAATTCCTGAAATAGATTTAATAAGTGCCATATATTATTTTCTTTTTTTGTTAAAAAATTCAGTTAAAATTTGACTACATTCCTCTTCCATAATTCCACCTGTTACTAACGTCTTAGGATGAAGAATGTTGTGCTTAATGAGCGAAAAACCTTTTTTGGGATCTGTTGCCCCATAAACAAGTTTTCCAAGCTGAGCCCAACCAATAGCACCTGCACACATGACACAAGGTTCAAGAGTAACGTATAAAGTACAGTCATTCAAATACTTTGCACCAATATGATTGGTGGCAGCCGTAATAGCCTGCATCTCTGCATGAGCCGTAACATCTTGAAGTGTTTGCGTTAAATTATGTCCCCGACCAATCACCATATTATTCAAAACGACAACTGCTCCCACAGGAATTTCATCCTTTTCCAAGGCAATTTCTGCTTCTCTAAAAGCCATTTTCATAAAATAAGTATCGTTAAAAATCATGTTGCAAAATTACTGAAACTTTAGGCTCTTAAAAGTTAAAAATTTCAAAAAATTATAAAAAGTATTGAAATACAGGAAATTACTCTTCAAAAAATTGATTGTAATCTTTGGGATATACCCCAGTTTCGACCGCTTTTTCTAATGGAAAAAGGAAAAAGGTGGATTCAGATTCAGCACAAAGTTCCCCATTTTCGTTGAATAACGCAGCTTTAACAAACCCTAAATTCCTTTTTATTTCAACTAATTCCCCTTTTACTGTAATTTTGGATTGAGGATTAACCACCTCTTTTTTGTACTTAACCGATAAACGGGAAGTGACTCCAGCCGTTTTTGCTTTTATGTAAATGGTCCAGGCAGATATTTCATCCAATAAAAGTGCTTGTATTCCTCCATGTACAATTCCAGGATACCCTTCAAACTGAGTTTGAGGCACCCAATCTGCAGTAATATGGTTATCTTCTTCAAAAAAAGTTAAGTTTAATCCAATCGGATTGTGGGGAGAACAAGCTATACAATGGTAATTAGTAACAGCAAAAACGTTTTTAATTTTTCTTCTCATTGCTTATCTTTCTTGTTAACAATAGTTTGTGAAATAAAAATTGGTGTTGATTTGATGAGGTAAAAGTACCTAAAATCATTGAAATAATGGAAATAAAAAATGTGAACATTTAAAAATGATTTATTATATTTGCTGCATGGAAATACTCAGAACTTTTGATCTATTGGATCGTTACAAGGCCAACTTTCAGAAAGTGGATGCCTTTGGTGTTAAAGAAAATAAAAAATGGATAACCTATTCCACAAACGATTATATTGACTATGCTTATAATTTTGCTTATGGTTTGTTGGAACTGGGTTTTCAAAAAGGGGACAAAATTGCTACCATCTCTCATAATCGTCCGGAATGGAATTTTATTGATATGGGAATGTCCATGATAGGTATCGTACATGTACCTCTTTATACTTCTTTAAATCTTCAGGAATATACCGAGGTATTAAATCATTGCGATGCCAGAATGCTCATTATTTCTGATCGTATTTTGTATAAAAAACTGGAATCCATATTTCAACATCTGCCTCAAATTGAAAAAGTTCTCACTTTTGATGAAATTCCCGGAGCAACCCAATGGAAAATGATTGTACAGCTCGGAATTGACCACAAATCAAAATGGATAGAAAAAGTAAATGAGATCAAAAACACCATTACTCCAAAAGATTGTGTTTCGCTCATTTATACATCAGGAACTACTGGTACACCAAAAGGGGTCATGTTATCTCACGAAAATCTGGTACAGAATTTTTTAGCAGCAGCAAAAGTGTTTCAATTAACTTCTAATCAAAGATATTTAAGCATACTTCCTTTATGTCATGTGGGTGGCAGATTAGGAAATTATCAAACTCAATATTCAGGAACTTCCATCTATTATGCTGAAAATATGGGAACCATTGCTGCTGATATGAAAGAGATCAAACCTCATGGTTTTGATGCAGTTCCCCGTATTCTGGAAAAAATTTACGATACCATCATCAGTAATGGTAAAAAATTGACCGGAATCAAGAAAAAATTGTTCTTCTGGGCTGTAGATCTAGGCTTACAATACAAAATCGAAACAGAAAGCAGCTGGTGGTATAAACAAAAATTAAAATTAGCAGATAAACTGATCTTTTCGAAATGGAGAGCTGCTATTGGTGGCTTAGCTGATTCTGTTGGTTGTGGTGGAGCATCCCTTCCTGCTCATATCGAACGGATCTTTTGGGCTGCCGGTATCAAAATTCTTAATATGTACGGTTTAACGGAAACTTCTCCAATTATAACGATCAACAGAAGGACCACTCCAGACCTAAAATTAGGCTCTGTGGGATGCGTTATTGATGGAGTTGAACTTCGTATCGCTGAAGATGGAGAGATCTTGTGTAAAGGCCATAATGTGATGATGGGCTATTATAAAAATGAGGAACTTGCCAAACAGGTTTTTACAGATGATGGCTGGTTTAAAACCGGAGATATTGGACATTTGGTTGATGGGAAATTTTTAATGGTTACCGATCGGAAAAAAGAGATTTTCAAATTGTCCAATGGTAAATATGTTGCGCCCCAAGCAGTTGAAATCAAATATAAAAATTCTATTTTTATTGAAAACCTCATGGTTGTAGGGGAACATAAAAAGTATGCAGGTGCTGTAATATCTCCTAATTTTTCTAATCTTATGGATTGGATCAAAAATAATAACATTCCACTAGAAAGTGAAGCAAATGTTATAAAACTAAAAGAGGTTAATGATCTGTTTAGAACGGAGATCCAAAGATTAAATAAAACGGTTTCTGAATTTGAGAAGATTATTAAATTCAAACTTGTTGCTGACCAGTGGTCTCCTAATACCGGGGAACTCTCTGCTACTTTAAAATTAAAAAGAAATTTTATTTCTACAAAATATCAGAGTGAGATTGACGAAATATTTAGATAATAAGCTAATGTGTTAATAAGCTAATAAGCTAATTGATAATTTGATTGTTGGAAGAATGGTTTTTTTTATTTCAATATAAATTAATTTGTTCAAAAAAATCACTTTTATCATTTATTTATCATAATTATTTGTTTTTTATTAAAAAAAGTTTTATCTTTGGCGCATCAATTGATAAAATAATTATAAAACCTTTATAATATGAAAAACAGATCCTTTTTAACAACAACTTTATTTTTAGTCGTTTTTACTTCAATATTTGTTGTAAAAGCTCAAGTGCCTCCCGGAATTGTACCGGCTAGTGGAATTCCTGTTCTTGTTCCGGCAACAGTGAATCAACTTATGGTGCCAAATGGCTATAGTTATATGTCGTTTGGAAATTCAGCCATACAACGATCGCTTACTAATTGTGATACGTTATCTTTATCTGATCATATAAATGCTTCATTACAAGGCATCATTGTAACACATAATATTATAACAAGTTCAGTGCCTGATCAGAATACTTGTAATCCACTTTCACCTGGTCAAAGTTTATATACTATGCCTGTAATTCCTTTTTGGGATACTTTAAATTATGGAATACCCAGAGTGATGAGACTTGGAAATGGGGATGGAATTAGTTTTTCAGCTTCAAGCGCAGCGGCTACTTACTATTTTACTCCCACTAATGATCAAAATATTTTATTTTTATGGGTCGCTTTTGTTATTCAATCTGCCCAATATCAGTCTAAATCTGACAATGGTTTATTCAGAGTTGAAATGACAGATTTAAATGGTAATTATGTAACAGGAGATTATTACACCAGTACATTTTATATAATTCCTGAAACTACATCTGACCCCGTTTTACACCCCTGTTGTCAAACTCAATATACAAGATATAGCTGTCCGGGTGTAACCACTTTAAAAAAGGAATGGGCAGATTGGAGACAACTTGCTTTTGATCTAAGTTCTTATATTGGTCAAACAGTGAAGTTAAGAATTATTGTTTCTGATTGTGCTTGTGAAGCTTTTTATTCCTATTGTTATTATACCGGTTTTGGTGTAAAAGGTAATCTGGAGGTTCAATCTTGTGCTTTAGATACTATTTCTATTAAAGCACCTGTTGGATTTAATAATTATAAATGGTATATAAATAATGTTTATCATCCAGATTATGATAGTTTGCAAATGATCAATATTTTAAAGAATAAAAGTGATACATTATTCAGATGTGAAGCTATAGTAGAGAGTGGTTCTATAATTGTTTTAGATACTATTATTAATTATTATACTATTACTCCCGGTTTTACATGGCAACAAATGGAAGAGGCTGGTTTATACAAAGTTCAATTTTCTAATACCAGTACCCTGTTTAACACTACCAACAACGAAAATGTTTCACAAAATATTAATCATGTACTTTGGGATTTTGGAGATGGAACAAATTCTTCCGATTTAAACCCAATTCATAACTATTCCGGTGTTGGACCCTATACTGTTACTTTAAGAGTGTTTGACAATAATAATTTGTGTAGTGAGGTCTATAATGATGAAATTTTGTTATCAGGAGTTTCCATAAATGATGCTTCTACTTCAGAGATTACTTTTAATGCATATCCAAATCCATTTAATGAAGAGATCATTCTGGAGGTTCAAAATTCAAATGAAATAGTTCCTTTTGAAATCAGTAATCTTTTAGGGCAGGTAGTTTACCAAGGAAAAATTAACCACAAGAGCAAGGTGCGAACTCAAAACTTTAAACCGGGAGTCTATATTGTTAAGTTTTTGATTGGGAATCAAACATTTTATACAAAACTGGTGAAAGAATAGTAGATAATGTGCTAAAAAGCTAATGTGCTAATGTGCTAATTAATAATTAGTTAATTTGATAATTGTTTGAAAATCACTTTTTGAAAGCGTTGTTCCAAAAGATTGGCAAATTTTGTTCTTGTTTTTGCCAATCTTTTTCTGGATTTTCTAGAAATTTGAATAATAATTCAAATAATCGGATTCCTTTCCACATACTTTAAATTATTTTGGGATAAGCTAATTGTCATACTTTCAAAAATTTCTATTTTTGTTCATTGTAGAAACATGTTTTAGACTACACAAACTACAAAATAGAGTTGTGGGGTTGGATTGTAAAATTCACCCCTTACTTTTAGATTTTTTTTATCGGACAATAGTGCTTCAATATGAATTCATTTATTTCATTTTTCACGTTGGTCATTATTTATCATAATAATTTGTTTTTTATTAAAAAAAGTTTTATCTTTGGCGCATCAATTGATAAAATAATTATAAAACCTTTATAATATGAAAAACAGATCCTTTTTAACAACAACTTTATTTTTAGTCGTTTTTACTTCAACATTTGTTGTAAAAGCTCAAGTGCCTCCTGGAATTGTACCAGCTAATGGAATTCCTGTTCTTGTTCCGGCAACAGTAGGTGAATTGAATACCCCAAATAGCTATTGTCAGCTTTCTTATGGCACTTCGGGATTAACTCGATCAATTACAAGTTGTGACACTTTAACATTAGCTGGTCATCAGTTGGGTTCAATAGCTAATTCTCATGTTATAATTACAACACCATGTTATGATTCACTTGCTTGTAATGCGGTGCTTTCAGGGCCTTTTTTAGCTACTATGCCAGAAATTTCATATTGGGATACTCTAAATTATGGACCTCTAAGAGTGATGAAACTTGGAGATCAAAATCCTGGACCAGATCCATTCGCAAGCGTAGCAGCTACATACTATTTCACTCCAACTGAAGAGGAAAATTTCCTATTATTATGGATCTCATTTGTCACTCAAGTATCACTATATCATGATAAAAGTGAAAATGGATTATTTAGAGTAGAAATGACAGATATAAATGGTAATTATGTGACAGGAAATTATTACACAAGTACTTTTTATATAATTCCAGAATCAGACGCTGATCCAATATTACATCCTTGCTGTCAAGCTCAATATATAAGATTTAATTGCCCTTCAATTCAGACAAATCCTCCTCTAAATTCCCCAAAAATGTGGGTAAATTGGAAACAACTGACATTTGATCTTAGCCCATATATAGGTCAGACTGTAAAGTTAAGGATTATTTCTTCAGAATGTATTTATAATGCACATTATACATATGGTTATTTTACTGGGTTCGGAGTAAATGGGAATCTGGATGTACAATCTTGCTCTTCTGATAGTACTTCAATTAAAGCTCCGGTAGGTTTTAATAATTATGAATGGTATGTGAATGATGTTTATATTCCTGCCTATGATAGTTTACAAATGATCACTCTATTAAGGAATACAAGTGACACCACCTTTAAATGTAAAGTTGTTTCTGAAACAGGAGATACTTTTCAGTTTGAAAAAACGATTCATTATTATGCTTCAAATCCCGATTTTAGCTGGCAGCAAGAAATCGAAGATGATTTATTAAAAGTTCAATTTATCAATGCCAGTACTTTATTAAATAATACTAACAATGACAGTGTTGTGGAGAATATTGATAGTCTCCTTTGGGATTTTGGTGATGGAACTACTTCATCTGAGATGAATCCAATTCATTACTATTCAGAATTAGGTCCATTTGCAGTAACTCTAAAAATCTTTTACAATAATGGTTTGTGTAGCGATGAGATTAGTACACAGGTTTTATTATCCGGTAATTCTCTATTTGAAGCTCATAAAGAATCAATTTCATGTAAAGCGTATCCAAATCCATTTAATGAAGAGATCATTCTGGAGGTTCACAATTCAAATGAAATAGTTCCTTTTGAAATCAGTAATCTTTTAGGGCAGGTAGTTTACCAGGGACAAATGAATCACCAAATCAAAGTACGTACTCAATATTTTAAACCAGGAGTCTATATTGTTAAGTTTTTGATTGGGAATCAAACATTTTATACAAAACTGGTGAAGGAATAATAGATAATGTGCTAATGTGCTAATGTGCTAATGTGCTAATGTGCTAATATGCTAATGTGCTAATATGCTAATGTGCTAATGTGCTAATTGTTAATTTGATAATTGTTTAAAAATCACTTTTTGAAAGCGTTGTTCCAACATTTTCCGGTTTTTGCTTTGATATCCGATGGCATAGTTGATTTCTGATTTTGGAACTTCAATAATAAAAGTGTCTGAATGGTTGTTTTCTGATAATTTGAGCAACTTCTCTTTCCATATTTCAGTAAGGACCAACTCCTTAAATGAAACATGAAAGGGACCTGCCACTAAGGTGTCCCGGTTGATAAACCCTTCTGAAGGATGGAGCCCAATTCTCAAAATTTGAACTTGATGGTTTTCAAAAAGGGTAAATAATGGAGCCACCCAATCAATAGCCTGATCTAATGTTAACGGTGTGTATTCTCCTTTAAAATAGGCTGTTTCCAAATCAGTATCTTTAATCACAAGAGTTGGATAGATTCGGGTATAATGTGCTTTTAAACTTACAATTTTCTGAGCGGTTTCAAACGATTTTTCCTTTGAATCTCCAAGAAGTCCAACCATCATTTGTAAGCCTAATTCAAAACCGTTTTGCAGGATGAGGTGGGAACTTTTCTCAACATCCTCCACGGTATGTCCTCTTCTGGTTAATTGCAGAACCTGCGGATCTAAACTCTGAGCTCCCAGTTCTATAAGCTTTACATGATGTAACTTCAGCAAATCTAAAATTTCCTGATTGATATAATCTGGGCGTGTAGAAAGTTGAACAGAATCTACCTGTCTCGATTCTATAAACGGTGAGACCACTTCTAAGTAGCGTTGTTGTTCCGAAATCGGTAATCCGGTGAAACTGCCTCCAAAAAAGGCCGCCTTTATTTCTATATCCGGATTATTGGGGGGAATGGTTGCAAGGTATTGCTGAATAACAGAAACCACCTCATCCGGAGTGGGAGAGGTGGCTTTTTGGGTAATATTATACTGGTTACAGTAAGTGCAGCGAAATGGACAAGCTGATTCAGGAATAAAGATCGGTATTGTGTAATGAGTTTTCAATGAACAAATTACTCGGCTAATACCAATACTTTATTAAATTTAACTTCCACAACACCACCATTAATTTCAAAAAATTGAATTCCGGAAGGAGTTTCGGCTTTAATTTTTCCTTTTTTCAAGCCGGCAATCATGGGGGCATGTCTATCTAAAACTGCAAATAAGCCATCCAACCCGGGGAATAGGATAGCAGATGCTTCGCCAAGATAGATCTCTTTGTCTGGGGTAAGAATTTCGAGTAACATAGTGTTTATTTAGTTGCGTTAAGTTCTTTTTCACCTTTTTCAATAGCTTCTTCAATAGAACCAACAAGGTTGAATGCATTTTCAGGAAGGTAATCCAATTCACCATCCATAATCATATTAAACCCTTTAATGGTTTCTTCAATAGGAACAAACACCCCTTTAAGACCGGTAAATTGTTCTGCTACGTGGAATGGTTGAGATAGGAAACGTTGTACACGACGAGCGCGGTGTACCACTTTTCTATCCTCTTCGGAAAGTTCTTCCATCCCCAAAATGGCAATAATATCCTGAAGTTCTTTGTATCTTTGAAGCGTTTCTTTTACGCGCTGTGCTGTATTGTAATGTAATTCACCAACGATATCAGGACTTAAGATTCTGGAAGTGGAATCCAATGGGTCAACAGCAGGATAGATCCCTAACTCGGAAATTTTTCTGCTTAATACAGTCGTGGCGTCCAAGTGAGAGAAAGTAGTAGCAGGAGCAGGGTCAGTTAAGTCATCTGCAGGAACATAAATAGCTTGTACAGAAGTGATAGATCCTCTTTTGGTAGAGGTGATTCTTTCTTGAAGTACACCCATTTCAGTAGCAAGAGTAGGTTGGTATCCTACAGCGGAAGGCATACGGCCAAGAAGAGCTGAAACCTCAGAGCCTGCTTGTGTAAAACGGAAAATGTTATCAACGAAGAACAATATATCACGGCCACCCGATTCTTCATCTCCATCACGGTAGTATTCAGCAACAGTAAGACCGGAAAGGGCAACACGGGCACGAGCTCCTGGAGGTTCATTCATTTGACCAAACACCATGGTGCATAATGAATTTTTTAGTTTTTCCTTATCAACTTTTGAAAGATCCCAACCACCTTTTTCCATGCTGTGAATAAATTCTTCACCATATTGAATTACACCGGATTCTAACATATCTCTCAATAGATCATTTCCTTCACGGGTACGTTCACCAACACCGGCAAAAACGGACATTCCTGAGTATTTTTTGGCGATATTGTTAATCATCTCCATAATCAATACTGTTTTTCCAACTCCTGCACCTCCAAAAAGACCAATTTTACCCCCTTTAGCATAAGGTTCAATCAAGTCAATAACTTTGATCCCTGTAAAAAGAACTTCCTGAGATGTTGAAATATTTTCAAAAGAAGGTGGATCTTGGTGAATATCCTTACGGTTTTTGGTTTCGATTTTTCCGATACCATCAATAGCATCACCAATTACGTTTAAAAGTCTTCCGTTGATATTTCCTGTTGGCATGGAGATCATACGACCAGTTGAAATAACATCCATTCCTCTCTTTAAACCGTCAGTAGAATCCATAGCAATACAGCGCATGGTGTTTTCACCAATGGCTTGTTCACATTCAAGGACAATACGGTCACCATTTTCTTTAACGATTTCTAAAGCATCGTAAATGTTTGGGAGTGTGAGTCCTTCGTCGAATTGAACATCAACAACGGCCCCAATAATTTGAGATATTTTCCCTTTAATTTGATTTGTCATTTTATATTTTTTATATTATATTATTCAAATTTTTACGAGCCGCAAAAATAGTATTTTTTATCAGATTTTTGAGGTCAAAATAAAAAAATATTTAAAAAAAACAACAAAAAAAGAGGAGATGATTCCCCTCTTATTTTTTTATCGTAAAAAAACAAAGAATACTACTTTTTGCCGAACCCTTCGTCAGAAACTGTTAATTTTTTTCTGCCTTTTGCTCTTCTAGCAGCTAAAACTCTACGTCCATTAGCAGTAGCCATTCTTTCTCTAAACCCGTGTTTGTTTTTACGTCTTCTGTTCGAAGGTTGATAAGTTCTTTTCATTGCCGTATAATGTTATTATTTTTTCTAATTTTTTAGGGCTGCAAAGATACAACTTTTTTTTATATTTCCAAATTATTTTCAGATAAAAATTTAGAAATGATCAGTTCTGGCATTTTTATTGATTTTTGTAGCCATTCGAGATACAAATTTTCTTTTTCCTCTTCTGATAATTTCCAGTTTAGATCAGATTTTCGCAATTTTTCAATGAAAAAATTGGTCATTATAGCAACAGAATTGGAAATATTGAAGCTGGTGGTGAACCCATACATAGGAATTTTAACGGAACAATCAGCCAGTTGAATAGCTTCATCAGTTAATCCTTTTAATTCTGTTCCAAATAATAATGCAATCGGCTTATCTATCGGAAAATCTTCCAGAAAACAGCTATCATCACCCGGTAGTGTAGCAGCTACCCTGTACCCTTTCTCTTGAAGTCCTAGAATGCAGTCCGCAATATTATGATCTGAAGCGGGATAAAAGTGTTTGTCAATCCACTTATCTGATCCCATTGATATGGCAGTGTGAATAAAAAAATCGTTTTCCCCTTCAATAACATGAATATCCTGTAATCCCAAACATTCACAAGTACGCATTACAGCACTGATATTTTGTGTTTGAAACAAATCTTCAATCACTACAGTTAAATAGCGGGTTCTGTTATTCAATACCTCGATTATCCTTTGATTTCTTTCATCAGTGAGGAAAGTTGTTAAATATTCTGAAACTTTACGTCGTGTCTCTTTATTGTTTATTTTCATAATGTATAATTCATAAAAAAAGCCCTGACAGGGCTTTTTTTATTTCTTTAATCCGGGTATAAATTAGATTGTACCGGTTAGTTCAGTGCCTGGTTTGAATTTGATCACATTTTTAGCAGGAATGTCCATCTCTTTTTTAGTTTGAGGATTACGTCCTTTTCTTGCAGCACGTTTAACAACTGCAAATGTTCCAAAACCAACTAAAGAAACTTTTTCACCTTTGGTTAAAGCTTCAGTTGTAGCGCATACAAATGCATCTAAAGCTATCTTAGCTTGAACTTTAGTAAATCCAGCTTTTTCAGCTATTGAACTAATTAATTCTGCTTTGTTCATTTGATTAGATTTAATGGTTAATAAAATAATTTCAACGACTGCAAATTTAAAAAATATTTAATGAAATATCTCAAAAAAACGGAAATGTTGATAAACAGTTTAATTGTTGATAAAAAACCTAAAAATGGGCAAAAAAATACACTAAAATAATTTTAAAGTGTAATTGGAGTTTCTGAATCCTGCTAAAAATGGGGTAATTTGCATTTTACTTTTGCCCTGAAGTTGCAATTCTAGTAGAGAAATTTGATAATCAGAGCAACAAATGGAAAGAAAAGTTTTATGATCAGTCAAAATTGTACCGGGTTCATAGTCACTTTTTTGTTTTAAAATCACTGCTTTAAAACATTTTAAAACCAGAATTTCGCCTGAAATAGTTTGAATATGAGTATAAGCTCCGGGGTATGGCGACAATCCTCTGATACAATTAAAAACTGTTTGAGCGGGTAAATTCCAGTTGATTTGGGTGTTTTCTTTATTTAATTTAGGAGCTAATTTTAAATCAGCATTTTCAAAATGAGTTTGAGGTTTGATAAAAATGTTTTTGTTTTCAATGGCATCAACGGTTTCCAAAGCTAACTGAGCTCCTAATTTCTTTAGTTTATCGTAGACAATCCCTGTGTCATCAGTTTCAGAAACAGGTAATTCTATACAATCGATGATATCTCCTTTATCAATTTCAAGATTAAGGAAAAATGAGGTGACTCCTGTTTTGGTTTCTCCATTGATCACAGCCCAATGGATAGGAGCAGCACCCCGGTATTGAGGAAGTAAAGATGCGTGAATATTGAAAGTCCCGTGAGGAGGCATTGAAAAAACCTCTTTAGGAAGCATTCTAAATGCAACTACAACAAAGAGATCAGCTTCTAATTTCTTTAATTGATCTAAAAAATCAGGATCTTTTAGCTTATCAGGTTGTAAAACAGGAATTTGATGATCTAAAGCATATTGTTTAACTTCAGAATATTGTAATTTCAAGCCTCTTCCCGCCGGTTTATCAGGTGCTGTTACAACAGCTTTAACTGAATGTTTGGAATGGTAAAGAACATCTAAAGTTGCCACAGCAAATTCAGGTGTTCCCAGAAAAACGATATTCATTATTTTAACTTTCGTTGAAGCTCAATCATTTTTAAAACAGTATAAGCGGCTTCCACTCCTTTATTACCATGTTTTCCACCGGAACGATCTAATGCTTGTTCTAATGTATCACAGGTTAATACTCCAAAAATGACAGGAGAACCGTAGTCTAAACCAACTTTCATTGCACCTGATGCAACAGCTTGTGAAATGAACTCAAAATGTCTGGTTTCTCCCTGAATAACACAACCTAAACAGATTACACCATCCAATTCTTCGTCGGCATCAAAAAGCATGGCTGCCCCAAGGGGTAGTTCAAAACTTCCGGGTACTGAATGAACCGCAATATTTTGCTCTGAAACGCCATATTCTAAAAGAGATGAAATGGCACCATCTTTAAGAGCATCCGTTACAGCAGGATTCCATTCACTTACAACAATTCCAACTTTATACTTTCCAGCTTTTGGAAAAGTTCCGGAGTGTTCAGAAAGATTTGTTTTTTTCATTATTTGCCTAGTTTTGCAGCAACTCTGTCAGCAAATCTATCTAATCCCATATTTTGATATTGATCATAAAAATCTTTTTCAATGAGAGTATAGATATCTAAAGCTTTTTGCCATTGTTCTTCTCTTTCGTACATTTGAGCTAATTTGAACTGATTGGCAGGAGTAAAATAAGGATCATCATTACCATCAATTGATTTTTCATAATAAGAGATCGCTTTTTTAGTATCACCCATATCATCATAAATATCACCAATTACAGCTTGACATGCGAACCAAAGGGCATCTTCTTTGTGTTTATATTTTTTCAAATAAACAAGAGCTTCATCAGGTTGGTTTAATTTTAAATAGCATAATCCGGCGTAATAGTTAGCTGTATTAGCAGTTTTGGTCAAACTATATGATTTTGCAATGGCAAGAAATCCATCCATTTCATCATCACCTTCTAATGCAAGTTGAATAGAAAGCGAGTCCCCCATTAATAATTTATCAATTGGTTTCAAAATAAGCATAGATGCTTTTTCAGTTTGGGGAGTCAAATAAAATCGGTTAAATGCGATAAGGCTTATAACAATAAGCAAAATACCGATCACAACACCGTAAACAATTTTGTTGTATTTATTGAAAAACACAATGGTTTTAGAAATAAAATTTTCTTTTGCGGGTGTTCCACTTTCCTTTTTTGCACCTATTTTTTCTTTGTTTGTCATATTAAATTGTATTTTAATTTTTCGAGCGGCAAAAATAACAATAATTTTCTTATGTTTGAACTCTTTGGTTAGAAAAAAATCAATTAATAAGTTGATTATTAATTCTTATCTTTTATTGAGCGGTTTAATTCGAATAAAACCTGATTGGTAATCTCTTTGGAAGGATCTGCATGAATAAGAAAAGGACTATTGGATTGATAGGTTAATACAAATGAAGCATTTCTTTGAATGTTAATCCTTTTTACTACAACCTGAAGAGAATCGTACAATTGCAAAAGCGCATTGGCTTGTTTGGTTTGAAGATTATTAAACACATTTTCTTTTTCTGCTTCTAATTGAGCATATTCTTGTTGTAATAAATTTTGAGCGTTTTGAATTTGAATTTGTGTTAAAACTCCTTTGGAATAATTTTCTTCAAATTGTGCATATTTTTGTTTAAAGGCCTGCTCTTTGTTTTGGAAAATGAGTTCTTGTCTTTTTGTTTCTGCATCTATCTCTTTTTTCAATTGATCTACTAATTTATAATTTTCATTAATGGTATCCAAATTGATGTATACGATCTCTCCTGATCCGGGTTTCCCTTCAAATACTTTTGGAACAAAAACTTCAGGTTTTGGTGTTAAAAAATGTAAAACATATAATACAATTACAGCAATAGTAATGATAGTGTAAAATCCAATCTGAAACCAGTTCTTTTTATTTTTAATCGGTTTATTTTCACAAGCATTTGTGCTTTCTTCTTGTAATTCAACAGTTTCCATTTTTTCTGTTTCAATAGTTTCAATTGTTTCGTTTGTTGTGTTGTTGTCCATTTCGTTCATTTTATTTTCTTTTTATGATAATTCTTTAATATAAATATTTTCAATTCTGGATCTGAATTCTCTAATTGATTCCCCTTGTTCAGGATATACAGCAGGAAGGAATTTTAATTCAATTTTCGATAAAAATCTTGGCAATCTGATGCTTTTAAAAGTTGCTTTTTCAGATCCTTTAATAATTACGGGAACCACTGGAATATTTAACTCTGTACTTAGAATAGCAAATGAATCTCTGAAATGTTTGAGTTTTTTATCTTTAGCTCTGGTTCCTTCTGGAAAAATAACGACATTGTTTCCTTGTTTAAGCACTTCTGACATCTGTTGTAAAGATTCCCGGATGTTGGTATTCACATTCATTAAAATAATGTTGCTTCTGTTGGCAATAAAGCGGCCTAGTTTGAAATTAAAATGTTTCTCTTTCGCAAAAAAGAATGTTTTTGTGTTGATTTTCCATTTTAATTTGGACGTAATAAAAACACCATCAAATCCACTTCTATGATTACCAATAATAATACAAGGACCATCAGGTAAATTGATTTTTCCTTTGGTATAATATCTGTAATATAGATGAAACGATATTTTGATAAAAAGGTCCAAAACCCAATGAACAAATCCTGATTTTGGTAATTTTATATCTTCAAGTTTGTGTTGTAAAATCTCTTTCCAGGAGATTTCAGTATCTTTAACCACACTTGAATTTTGTTCAATATAAGCAGTTAATTTATTTAATGTTTGATAATTATCCAATTCATTTTCCTGAAGATGGATTTCAAATGCTGTTTCGATGTAGGCAATTAAGGCAACGCGAGTTAGAGAGTCCATAGCTAAATCGATTTCAAAATGGGAATCTCCGGTTGCTTTTTTACCGGTTTCATTTTCAACAAATTGTTTTAAAGCGATATATGCAGGACTTTGATTTTCTTTTGGAATTTCTTTTTCAACCTTTTCTTCCACCGTGATTAAAGGTTTTAATAAGTGTCTTTGAATTTTCCCTAACCTTGTTCGTGGTAATTCAGCAGAAGCGATGTGGAATTTTTTAATTCTTTTATAGGTCATCGCATTTTTGTTGTACTCTTCAATCTCATTTTTGATCATCTCCTCTGCTGTGGAGCCGGTATTGAGTCTTACCACATCCATATCCGGAACAACTAAAGCCTGAAGTAAGTCATTTTCTAAGAAAACGGCTATCTCTTTCATCACTTTGGTTTGCTCTAAGATTTCAAATTCTAATTCAACAGGATTGATATTTTTTCCGTTGGAAGTAACTATAATCTCTTTAATTCTTCCTGTAATTTTGAGACCATTTTTATCTAATATGCCAATATCTCCGGTTTCCAACCAACCATCTTTTAAAATGGCATCGGTTTCTTCGGGCCTATTGTAGTAACCTTTCATTACATTGTTTCCCCTGACACGAATCTCTCCATTTTCACCGAACTGAATTTCCAAACCTGGAAGCAGATCTCCGGAATAACCAATTCTATCTTTTCCAGGTCTTGTAAAACTGATCATGGGGGCACATTCTGTCATCCCATATCCTGCTAAGACTGAAAAACCCAAAGCTCTATATATTGTACCAGTTTCTTCAGATAATGCAGCACCTCCGCATACCAGATGTTCAAGATGTCCTCCAAATTTTTGGTGTACTGCTTTGAATATTTTTCTTGAAAAAGGCTTACTATCAATAGCTTTTGCTATTTTATACATCAATCTGCCAACAGGTGAAGAGTTTACTTTAACCATGATCCCTTTTGCTAAGGTATCATATAATTTAGGAACTCCAATAATTAATCCGATTTTACCACGGTTTAATGTTTTTATGATAGAATCTGCTGTTAATCCTTCAGCAATAAAAACAGTAGATCCAACATACATCGGAGCAAGCATAGTCCCTACAAAAGGGAAACTGTGATGTAATGGCAATAAGACCATTACACTGGTATCTCTTTTAAAAATGGGAACATGTTCACAAACTGCAACAAGATTAAAATAGATATTTTTATAGGTTAACATAACCCCTTTAGGACTACCTGTAGTTCCTGAAGTATAGATAATGCATAATGTATGATCATCTTCATGCATTGGAATAGGAGTAGGGTCATATTTTTCAACATTCAGAATATCAATGTCTTCTGTAGTGCAGATAACACAATTGTAGTCAGGAATAGTAGCAACTGCATCCTGAATCATCTCCTTTTTATTTAGAGTAGTATAGATGATTTCCGGTTTACAATCTGCAATTATGAAAGATAACTCTTTGATAGTTGAACTGTAATCAACAGGAACAACTGTCCCTTTGGTTCTTAATGTGCCATATACAGCGAAAAAATAATCGGGTGTATTGTCAGCAAAAATTAATATTTTGTTAATATTTTGACTTTTTTGTACAAAATATTTTTCATAAGCAATGGTGTATTGTAAAAGTTGAGAATAACTATATTCCTGATCTTTAAATACTATTGCGCTTTTTTCATTGTTCTTTATAAGCATATTTTAAATATAAAAAAGTTCGCTGCAAATATACGCGAACTTTTTGATTCAGAAAGAAAGATAAATATTGTTATAACTTAAAGCCAAATGTACCTACTATACAATTAGATTCAAAGTTTTGATGAACGGGGTTAACCATTGAAGGATCATAAAACCAGTATTTTTGATGAGACAATTTGTAAACATAAGCAAAATCAACAAAAAATGAATTGGTTCTGTATCCTAATCCTAGAGAGTATGTATAGAGAGCACCATCGTTTATCTCATTTTGATAAGGAGAACTGGTATATGCAAATCCACAACGGAACAAAATGTTTTTAGTCACATAAGCCTCTCCACCTAATCTTAGAGTATGAGTAGATCTATAGGTGTCACGGATTGCTTTATTTTCATCTTTAAAAAGATAAGTGTTATTTCCATAACTTCCTAATTCAGATTTAGAATAATCAGTATATTCATAATCAAAACTAACAAACCCTCTTTTTAAAATTAAAAAGGCAACATTACCCATTAGTTTCAAAGGTGTAATCAGTTGGTAATTATACTCATTTGTGTAATTGGATACATAAGTTGTATCTCCAAATGATACCATTTCACGTTCTAAAACATCATGAACATTGCTGTAAAAAGTGGGGGTGTGTATTGCGGCTCCAAATCTTAAGAAAGAAACAGGTTGATATAAAATACCTAATTTTAAATTAACACCTGTTGAATTTACCATCAATTTATCGTTAATTGTAAATGAATTCAAATGATCCACTACATTATTATCATCTACTTCTTCATAACTTCTTTTTTCAGTATAGGAAATAAATGGGACACCCAAAGTTCCACCAATGTAAAATTTATCATCATAATTTCCACCAAAAGAGAAAGTCATTTCATTAATTCTGCCGGAAGTGATTACAGAACTGGTTTGTTTAAGGTCTTTTCCAAGATAAGCAGGAATATATTGTGTATTATTTGCAGTATTGTAAAGGGGATCAATGATATAAGATTGGTAAGCAAAATCACCTTCTCTTTCCAAATTTTCATACAAAGTACCATTAGCATAAGCCGCAAAAGCGGAACCCATTGTACTTCCATTACTTCTACCTTCAACAGCAAATTTATTGTTAAAATTCATAATTTGGTTGAATCCGAATCCAAACTGACCTTTTTTCCATTTGCTATTATCAGCCCCGGACCAGGCAAAAACGATTCCTAAATTGGAAATAGTTGATGAAACAGAAGTTGTTGGGGTCATGTCATCGTTATAAGTGGAGTTAACATGATGAATATCAACATATAAAGGAGTAAAGGAAATTTCAGTTTTTTTGAAAAGGGCAATAGATGCAGGATTGGTACTAAGAGCAGAGAATTCTGCACCAACAGCACCAAACGCACCGCCTGCACCTAGAAAACGAGCGGTTCCATTCCATTCTGTTTTTGAAAATCGAAGTGCATCCATCTCATTTTGAGCAGTTAATATACTTCCAAAACCTAGTAGAAGTGATATAAGTAAGATGTTTTTAAGTTTCATATTTTTTATTTTTTAAAATTCAACTTATTAATTATTTTCTATGACCGGAAGAGCTAGATCCACCTCTGCTTCCTGATGATGAACCGGATGAACCGGATGATCTGCTGCTGCTTCCACTACTTGAACCTGATGATGACCCGCCTCGGCTATAGGAGCTTCCACTTGATCCGGATGATGATGGTTTACTAGGTGTGTAGCTTCTGTTTGAACCGGATGATGAAGAACTTCCTGAACTGTTTCTATTGTTATTGTTGTAATTGCCGGAACCTTGATTGCTGTTGTTTCCCCGATTGGTATTGTTGTAATTACCAGATCCTTGATTGTTTTGGTTATTCCTGTTGTAGTTGTAGTCGTTGTTTTGGGAATTATTATTTCGGCTATTGTTATTATAGTTCCTTTGGTTGTTTTGGTTATTTTGATTATTGTATTGGTTATTTTGATTATTCCGATCGTAATTTCTTTGATTATTTTGGTTGTTATTTTGATCAGTATTTCTTTGATTGTTTTGAGGATTTGAATTATTTCTATTGTACTGAGAATTATTGTTTTGAGGTCTGTATTGTTGGTTGTAGTTTTGTCTGTTATCAGTGCCTTGGTTGTTTTGAGGTCTGTTTTGGTTGTTATAGTCTTGTCTGTTATCAGTACCTTGGTTGTTTTGAGGTCTGTTTTGGTTGTTATAGTTTTGTCTGTTATCAGTACCTTGGTTGTTTTGAGGTCTGTTTTGGTTGTTATAGTTTTGTCTGTTATCAGTACCTTGGTTGTTTTGAGGTCTGTTTTGGTTATTGTAGTCTTGTCTGGTATCAGTTCCTTGGTTGTTTTGAGTTCTGTTTTGGTTGTTATAGTTTTGTCTGGTGTCAGTACCTTGGTTGTTTTGAGTTCTGTTTTGATTGTTATTGTTTTGTCTGTTATCAGTACCTTGGTTGTTTTGAGTTCTGTTTTGGTTGTTAGTACTTTGAGTACTTTGATTCATTGGTCTGTTATTAGTGCTTTGTCTGGAATCAACTGTTGTTGTACCGGGAGATGGACGACTATCCACTTCTTTGATTATGGATGCATAGTTTTGATTAAATGAAGTTGGAGTCACAGAACGGGAAACAGAAGCTGTTTTGTTTCCCTCATTATTTTCACCGGGACCTGGTCTTCTTCCGCCATTACCACTGGAAGGACCAACATTATTTCTATGTCCGTAATAATAGCTTGAATTATTATCATAAGTATTATGGTAGTATCCTGCATGATTGCCATCGTAATAGCCATCCCAGTATCCATCATTATAACCATTCCAATATCCATGATGATATCCATGACCACCATACCAGTAAGGATCATAACCCCAGCCGTAACAGAACCCATAATTATAGTAACCATAGTTGTAGTAATAAGGTCTGTAATAATAGGTTGGCCACCACCAGCTGTATCCTAAATAGATACTTGTACCCCAGGTTGCAGGATAGTAATCGTAGTAATACATATTGGTAAAGTAAGGATCATAATAACCCCAGCCTGTATTATAGGCAGTATGAAATCTACGGATTCTGGAAGTGTAATAGTAATCATAATTATCATAGTTTTCATAATCGGAATAGTAATAATTATCATCACCTGAGTAATTATTGTTATCTTCATAATAGTAATTGTTGTCATAATCACTATTATTTTGATCATAATTATTATCAGAATAATTTTGATCATACCCTTGATTTTGATCGTAACTTTGGTTTTGATTATTTCCTTGGTTTTGATCGTACCCTTGATTTTGGGAATAATTTTGGTCGTACCCCTGATTTTGATTGTTATCTGAATAGTTATCAGAAGGTGGGGTTACAGGACGTTGATATTGTTTATCTGAAGATGGGGTATATGCATCGTCATAGTAAACTACATTTTCAACTGTACATGAACTGGCGATTAACGTAAGGATGATGCCGGTTATTAATAGTCTCTTTTTCATAATTTTGCCTCCTTTTATTATTACTTTGGTTGCTTTTTCGTATCTTTGCACAAAATTTAGACTACCAAAAATTCATTAAGTTTAAAAGTAACGAGAAGAGATGGCAAAAAGTATTACTCCAAGAGAAAAAGACTATTCACAATGGTATATTGATATTGTGAAAAATGCAGAATTAGCTGAAAATTCAGCAGTTAGAGGATGTATGGTGATTAAACCGTATGGTTATGCTATATGGGAAAAAATGAGAGATGCATTAGATAAAATGTTTAAAGATACCGGACATGTGAATGCATATTTTCCACTTTTTATTCCAAAATCTTTTTTTTGTCGCGAAGCTGACCATGTGGAAGGGTTTGCAAAAGAGTGTGCGGTTGTTACACATTATCGTTTGAAAAATGATCCAAATGGTGGCGTTATGGTTGACCCTGATGCAAAACTGGAAGAGGAGTTAATTGTTCGCCCCACTTCAGAAACCATTATCTGGGATACCTATAGAAACTGGATTCAATCCTATCGGGATCTTCCGATTTTATGTAATCAATGGGCCAATGTGGTACGTTGGGAAATGAGAACCCGTTTGTTTTTAAGAACAGCGGAATTTTTATGGCAAGAGGGGCATACAGCTCATGCCACTAAAGAGGAAGCGATTGCTGAAACCGAACAAATGTTGAATGTATATGCTGATTTTGCTGAAAAACACATGGCTGTACCGGTAATTAAAGGGGTAAAATCTCCGAATGAAAGATTTGCAGGAGCTTTGGATACCTATTGTATAGAGGCTATGATGCAGGATGGAAAAGCGCTGCAAGCTGGCACATCCCATTTTCTTGGACAAAATTTTGCAAAAGCATTTGATGTTAAATTCTTAAGTAAAGAAAATAAATTAGAATATGTTTGGGCAACATCATGGGGTGTTTCTACCCGATTGATTGGCGCACTAATTATGAGCCATTCTGACGATAATGGCCTGGTACTTCCACCGATGTTAGCACCACTCCAAGTTGTAATAGTACCTATATATAAAGAGGTAGAACAACTGGATGCCATCAAAGCCAAAATGGAACCTGTAATCAAAGCGTTAAAAGCAAAAAATATTACCGTAAAATTGGATGATGATGATTCTCGTCGCTCCGGTTGGAAATTTAATGAATACGAAATGAAAGGGGTTCCTGTTCGTATTGCTGTTGGTCCCCGTGATCTTGAAAATAATCAGGTGGAGATTGCCCGTCGCGATACTTTAGAAAAACAAACGATCTCATTTGAAAACTTAGATCTGTATATTGAAAAGTTATTAGAAGATATTCAAAATAATATATATAATAAAGCGCTTCAATTCAGAGAACAAACCACTAGAAAAGCGGATACCTGGGAAGAGTTTACCCAACAATTAGATTTGGGTGGCTTTGTCTCTGCACATTGGGATGGTACTCCGGAAACAGAAGATGCTATCAAAGAGAAAACCAAAGCTACGATTCGTTGTATTCCTTTAAACAATCGATTGGAAGAGGGGAAATGTATCCTAACCGGAAAACCTTCTACTCAAAGAGTGTTGTTTGCCAGAGCTTATTAAAAAACAATTTTTTTATTGATATACTAAGTTAAGAGATTCTCTAAAGCTTTGTTTATTCTATTAAATTGAAATTGAAATCCTTCCTTTTCAATCTTATAGGAAGAAACTTTGGATCCTTCTAATAAAAGAGATGATGCTTCTCCAAAAAGAGTATGCAAAATAATAGGAGGAATATTGGGCATAAATAAAGGCTTTTTCAATATTTTTGAAATCTCTTTAGTTAATTCCTCATTTGTAATATGATGAGGAGCTACACCATTATAAACCCCCTCTAAATGACGATTTTCAATAACATATTTATACAGATTACAAATATCTTGAATATGAATCCATGGAAAATATTGTTTACCATCTCCTAAGTGAGCTCCTAAGAAAAATTTGATTGGAAGCACGATTTTGGGTAGTGCTCCCTTTTGTGAATCCAGAACCACTCCTGTTCTTATCTTTACCACTCTGTCAGCAATACCGGTACTAAAAAAACGATCTGCGCATTGCTCCCATTGATCAACGACATCTGATAAAAATCTTACTCCTTTCGGAGCTTCTTCCGTATTTTCTAAATTACGATTTAAAGCATCATAATAACCAATAGCTGAAGCAGATATAAAACTTTTTATTCTGATTCCATTTTTTTGAAGTGTGTTTAAAATAAGTTCTGCACTCTCCTTGCGACTATTAATGATCTCATTTTTATAGGTTTTGGTCCATCGTTGTCCGGAAATGTTGGCTCCGGCTAAATGAATGATATGATCAACACCAATCAAAGCAGAAGGATCCAAAAAGCCTCGGTCTAAATCCCAGATAAAATCGTTTTCCTTGTTTTTTTGACGGGATAAAAAACGAATAGAGTAGTCCGGGGATAATAATCTTGCAAGATTGGATGCAATTAACCCCGAACCACCCGTAATGAGAACAATCTCTTTCATTAATATATTTTAAAGTTTTAGAATAAATCCGGCTGAAACATTAAAGAAATGCAACCAGTTTTTTACATACCCATCACCAGGGAAATCAGGATCACCACTACCTACAGCACCACCTCCTAAGTATCTGAAATTAAGAAACATATTTGTAAATGGATTCACTTCAGCCCCAAAACGCCAGCTGGCATCTAAAATAGCTCCAACGATCTCATTATCACTTCCATTCAAATAACTTACAGGAGCATAGATTCCATCCGCTTCAATCTCAGAGTAAAATTTGGGTGTAAAATTATATTTTGTTCTTAATTTTAATGCAGGTACGATTCCAATGTCACGATTATCTGTAAATAATGTTCCATCAGTTGATTCAAAAGAGATGGTTGCATTTCTTATTTGAACGGTCAAACCTATTGCCATTTTAAATTTTTCGTTATTTGCTGCTAATTCTCTTAAATAACTGAAACGATAAAATGGGAAATTGTAAACCGCTTTAATCCCTTTATTGGCAGGAAACATCAAGCCATTAAAAGTTGTGCTATTTTGTAAAACCGCTTGTGTCTCAATTCGTAAAGGTTGATATAAAATGATGAATGTATTTTTTTTATTGAGATCCATCTCTAACGAGAATCTGAGTGTAGGGAAAAGAACATCTTGTCCACCTTCCTTGACATAATCGAAATAGGTTCCACTATTTCCTAATTGGATTTTATGAGAGAGTACTGATACAAACCCTACTTCTGCAACAGCACGGTATTGAAATTTTGAAGACTCATTTTGGGCAATACTGTTTCCCATTAATAATAACATAAAAATTGAAACAGCCAGTATACTTAAAAAACTTAAAGTTAATTTTTTCATCTTTTTTATTTTTAAAATATAAAACTTATTAAATAATTTTGATGCAAAAATACACTATAAATCAATTCAATACAAATCAAAATGTTTATATTAACTATAGATGAAATCAATGGAAAATGCAACTACTACAGGATTCCCCAGGGGTAGCTGGTTCTTGGAACACTAAAGATACCGTTACAATCTTCACTCAGTTGTAATTGAAATATCAAAGCAGGTTGATTTCCAATATAAGGTTCGTGGTATTGTATGATATAAGTTCCAGGAATAACATTATTGAGTTGTTCAGTAATATCATATAAACAATTACAATCACAGGCTGAAGTTTCTTCCATTTCATAGATGTGAATTGTATCGCCTGAAATTTCAATTTGGCAATAGATCTCATCCGGGCAACAATTAAATGCAGCATTGATGTGATTTAAAGTAAGTCTATGCAGTGATAGACTATAATTGTACTCAACAGAAGAAAAGGTATCCGAAACGGTAAACTTTTCATTTTTTCCGGCCAGAAAGTTTTTACACTGTGATCGATCGATCACTGTGCCGGTAATTTTACTTTGTGGGTCATCATCGCATTGGGTCAATAAGATTCCCAAAAGCATAAAAGACAGAAATTTGAGGAGGAATGGTTTCATAATTTTGGGGAATTAATGGTTTTTATATCGAAACAAAAATAGTAAATAATTGAATACAATAATAAATATTTTTTTTTAAAAATAAAAAACGCAGAGTTTTTTAGATAGAACCATTAATTAATTTCAAATAATACTTTCATTCTGTATCGTAAATAAATTTTTTTATAATTTTGAGGTTGTATATTGGAACTTTCATCTAAATAAGCATTACTTATAGATTTAGTTTTGGAGTATATAATATCAGTGTAATTACTATCTTCAATTTCAATAATGGTAACGAAATCACCACATGTTTTTCCTACACTTTGTAATAGATAATCTGCTTTATCTTTCGCAGCTTTAAGTGCGTTAACTTTTACTTGTTTTCTCAGATCAGTAATATTTTTATTTTTAAGTTCAGCAATTCTTAAGCTTTGAATCCCTTTTTTGTCTAATAACCCAATTAAAGAATCCAATATTGAAAAATTAGTAATGGATATCTCATATTCTTTAGTAATCAAAAATTCCAGACCTTGATTTCTCCAGTAATTACCAATATCATTTACTAAAATTTGTTCATTTTTAACACCAAATTGATTTAATTTTTTAATGAGATCCTTTTCAATATTTTGAATTGGAATTTTTGTTTTAAATCTTCTTGGATTATTAGGTGAAATAAATTCCTCTTTCCAATATTCGCTAATTTCAATTACTAATATAATCTCATCCGGATCAACATTTATTTCAGCACTTCCCGTAACTTCAATAGTATGAAGTTCTGAAGGTTTCATGTTTTGAGCCTGAATAACCCCCACAAGTATAGTCATAAAAATAATAAAGATCAATTTTTTCATAGTACAATAATTTTAATATTTATAATTGTACAAAATTGAAAAAAAAGTTATTGAAAAATGATATGAAATGGGTGAATCCCTTTTTTCACTGTGTATAATAATATATTTTATTTCACCCGATTGGCGTTTTCGGAAATGAAACTCTCCCAGCCGGTGTATTTTTTCCCCGGAATTGAAATTTTATTTTGTAATTGATGACAAACGGCGACTGCTAAAGCATCTGTAGCATCAAAATATTTGGAATCTTCAGTATAAATGCCCATATTTTTGAGCATTGCTGCTACTTGTTCTTTAGAGGCAGCACCTTTACCTGTGATTGATTGTTTAATTTTTCTGGGAGAATATTCAAAAACATCCAGATTTCGGGATAACGAAGCCGCTATGACAACCCCTTGTGCTCTTCCTAATTTCAACATGGATTGTGGGTTTTTCCCAAAAAAAGGAGCTTCAATAGCCAAAACATCAGGTTTATACCGTTCAATAATCTCGATTGTACACTCAAATATTCTTTTCAATTTGGCATTCTGATCCGGAAGTTTGGCCATTTTTTCCACACCCATTTCCAATAGGTTTACTTTATTATTTTCTACAGAAATAATGGAAAACCCCATGATTACAGTTCCCGGATCTATCCCTAAAATAATCATGAATACAGGGTTAATTTTTGTTCAGAAAAATCAATAATGGCATTATAGGCTACAAAAAAATCACTTCCCAAAATACATTGGATGATAGGAACATCTGCCATAATGTAAGCTTGATTGATGTGTTTTAAACTGAGTAAAACAGTTTGAAAATCATGGATGTTAAATCTTCCGATTTTAAAATCCTGCATTAATGCAATGCTCGTTTCGAATTCAGCGGTACCAATACCCACATTTGTCCCGGTATTGACTGAAGTAAAAGCTTCAGGATCAATTGATTTGAAAAAATCAATATCAAAACAAGTATGAGAAGCACCTGTATCAATGATAATATTTACAGGGTGACCTTTCCACTTACCACGGGCAAAAATATGATAATTTTCAGGTTCTAACTCTAAAATATAAAGTTTAATTGTGTATTTCTTGTAGTGTTTAGTTACATCCATCGTTTTTTATTAAAGAATAGGAGCATTAAAAGACTGGTGACAACACATAAACCAATAATCATCCAAAATGCAAAAGAATTTGATTGGAAAGGAAGATGAACATTCATACCGAATAGTCCGGTGTAAAATGTCAGAGGAAGAACAATGGTTGATATAATGGTGAGGATTCTCATGATCTCATTGGTTCTATTTGCCATCAATGAATCGAAAGTATTTGATAACCCGGCAACTAATTCTCCGTAGTCATCAATCATATCAAACATCTTTTGATAAAAGTCCAATATATTACCCCAATACTCTTCCATATCGTCAGCAAACCCTTTCACTTCTCCTGATTCAAACTTGTGGAATAAACGAAGTTGAGGTTTAAACATGGTGTTTAGCTGAATCATATTTTTTCTGTATCGGGATATTTTTTCAATAATCTTTTCAGATTTTGATTCAAACAAATCCCTACTGATAATATCCAGTTCAGAGCCCAATCTTTCAACTAAAAGGAACGTTTCTTTCATCATCCGGTAGAGCACTTTGTATAGTAAAGCATCACTGGTGGAGCCGATTTCGTCCTCTTCAAATTCTTCAGGAGCAATTTTGGTAAGACTAAACAGATCCTGAACAACATAATGGGAATTACCTACCGTGATTAAAAAATCCTGACCCCAAAATATTTTGGTTTCTTCAGTTTTAACCAAACTGGTTCTTTTGTCAATGATAGGGAAGTGGAGTACCAGAAAAAAATAGTCATCGTAAATGTCAATTTTGGGACGCTGAACGAAACTTGAACAGTCCTCGATATCCAAAGGGTGGAACCTGAAGTTATCTCTTAAAAAATCCAAATCCTCTATGGTGGGATTTGTAATATGGTGCCATTTAAGCTTGCCGATATTGATGGTGTCAACCATGATAACCTCCTTTCCTTTTTGGAAGAAAAACTAATTTCTACATTCCGATTTCTAATTAATTATTTAGCGGCTGCAAAAGTACAAAAAATAAAAATGAAAATAACGGATAATTTTAAAAAAGATGTTTTTTAGAATTATTATGATACAAAACGACAAAAACGCCTCCCTGTTTTTCCACTTCTTGTTGAAGTAAATGCATGGCATTCAAACACATATCAATGGAATCATAAAGATGATATAATGCACCATCCATTACAGTTAGAGGAACTAAAAGCAAATGGGTTTGTAGATTGGTTTTTAGGTTGAAAAAAGGAACAGGAATTGTTATTGACATTCTAAAACCTGCCTCATCGTGCCATCCCAGGGAATAATCTTCCTGTATTCCTGCTTCTATTAATGCTTCAAAGGTATCAGGAAATCTGAATTTTAAAAAATGTTGCCGGGATTTAGTAATTGGAAAATTTGTTTTTAATGATAAAAGTGCGATCTCTTTTGAAATGAGTTTTTCGTTTTCTGAAGAGTGGTAGGAGGGATGGATCCCAACTTCTGAGAAAGTTTGCAAATAGTGAACCAGTTTCTGAAACTCTGGATGGTGAGGATCAATATTTTTGTCAAATTTGGAAAACGGAGCTGTTAAAATGAAATGGATAGGTCTGATTTGCTCATCAGAAGCGAGTTTTTTATGCAAATCAAAACGATCGAAACTATCTTCATGTGCTATTCCATATGCTCCTTTTAATACTTTTTGAAAAGTTATAAAATCAAATTTAATCAGTGACTTAGCCAACGACCCAAACAATCTGAACATCCCTTTTCCTCTGTATTGGTAAGCAATATCAACATCATAGGTGGTTAATTTCTGATAGGCAGGTTTTTGATAGGTAAATTCAGGATATTTTTCCTTTATTTTTTCTGCAATCGCAGTTGCTAAAATGTTAACGATTGGTTTTCTATGAAATCCTAATTGATAAGAAACGGAGTTTTTAGCCTGAAAACGATGATGTTGATCTCTTTCAAAAGTATCGGAATACTCTTCATATCTGGAGATCAGGAAGAAAGAGACAGCAATCGGATCAATAAGAAACGCTCCTTGTGAAGTAGGAAAGAACAGGGTAAATTCATTCCAGGGAGTTGGTGTAATCGTCTGATTATAAATATTTTCTTCAAAAAGGAGCGGTATTGCTTCAATCCATAAATGGTTTGGGTTTTCTAAAGGCTGATCTGAATAAGCCAATTTTGGACCTGAAAAGGAGTCAAATTTATCGAATTGGTCTGTCAGTTCATAAGCAGTTCCCAACAACCCATTCAGAATAATTTCGAATGTATAACGAATTCTGGGGGTTATTTGTGGAACAAAGATTAACATGGATCAACTAATTCTGTAATTAATGTCCCGGCAGTACAACTTACTACTTTAACATGCACATAATCGCCAACTTTTGCTTCCTGCCGAGGGAATACACATACTTTATTCTGACTGGTTCTTCCAAACATTTTTTTATCGGAACGTTTAGAAACCCCTTCTACCAACACTTCAAAAACTTTACCAATATCTTTTTGGTTATTTTCGAGGGAGAGATGTTGCTGTAAGGCAATAATCTCTTCCAATCTTTTTGCTTTTACATCATCAGGAACGTCATCAATCAGATTTTCAGCCGCTTTGGTTCCATTTCTGACGGAGTAACGAAACATAAAAGCAGAAGCGTATTCCACCTCTTTCATGATAGAGAGCGTATCCTGATGATCCTGATTGGTTTCCCCACAAAATCCGGATAAAATATCGGTTGAAAGGGCAATTTCAGGAATCCATTTTTTTATAGTACTGATCCTTTCCAGATAGTATTCCCGGTTATAAACCCGGTTCATTTTTTTCAAAACGGCGCTACTACCCGACTGAACCGGAAGATGGATATATTTGCAAATATTGGGATATTTTGCGATGGTTTGGATTAGCTTATCCGAAATATCTTTAGGGTGAGAAGTGGCAAAACGAACTCGCAAAAGGGGTGATATGAGTGCGACTTGTTCCATTAATCCTGCAAAATCCAATGGTTCAGATTCCTCTTTCCAAAGATAGGAATTTACATTTTGTCCCAAAAGGGTCACTTCCCGATATCCATTTTCAAAAAGATGGGTAGCTTCTTCGAGGATGGTTTTTGGATCGCGGCTTCTTTCCCGACCTCTGGTGTACGGAACAATACAATAGGTACAAAAATTATTACACCCTCTCATTATTGGAATATAAGCAGAAATTCCATTTCCGTCATATCTGATTGGGGCAATATTATCGTAAGTTTCCTCTTCCGAAAGGATTACATTAAAGGAGAGTTCCCCTCTGGAAGCCTCTTCAATCAATTTGGGAAGGGTTCTGTATGCGTCAGGACCGGCAATGAAATCAAGAGCTTTCTCTTCAGTGAGGAGTTGTTCTTTGATTCTTTCTGCCATACAACCAAGAAGTCCGATTAAAAGTTTATTATTTTTCTTTTTTAATGAGCCTAATTCACGCAATCTTTTTCTAATTCTCTGTTCGGCATTATCACGCACGGAACAAGTATTGATCAGGATGAGGTCGGCTTCTTTTTGTTGATCTGTAATCTCGTATAAATCGGCCAAGATAGATGCAACAACTTCACTATCAGCAATATTCATCTGACAGCCATAAGTTTCAATATGGAGTTTCTTCATTAAAAACTATTTAATCAAGAATGGGAATTTATCAAAATTCTTTAAAGCGATACTGGTTCCACGGGCAACAGCTTTCAAAGGATCATCAGCAACATGAACTTTAAGTTTGGTTTTCTTTTGAAGACGTTTATCTAGTCCACGTAAAAGAGATCCACCGCCGGCAAGATAGATACCTGTTTTATAAATATCAGCAGAAAGGGCAGGAGGAGTTGATTCCAATGCATTGATTACTGCTGCTTCAATTTTAGTGATGGAACTGTTTAATGCCAGTGCTATCTCTCTGTAATTTACTTTAACAGAGATTGGAATCCCCTGAAGTAAGTCTCTCCCAAAAGATTCATAATCTTCAGGTGGATTTTCAAGATCTTCAATAGCTGCACCAACATTTATTTTAATATCTTCAGCCATAGATTCGCTGATGGAGATATTATGTTTTTTTCTCATGTACTCGATAATGTCATCATTAAACTCATCACCTGCTGTTTTAACAGATTTTTGAGTAACAATACCACCCAAAGCGATAACTGCGATCTCACTAGTACCACCGCCAATGTCAATAATCATATTTCCATTAGCATCCAGAACGTCAATACCAATACCGATAGCTGCAGCCATAGGTTCATGGATCATTCTAACCTCTTTAGCACCGGATTGTTCAGCGGAGTCACGAACGGCTCTCTCTTCCACTTCCGTAATACCGGAAGGGATACAGATCACCATTTTAAGAGCAGGAGGAAATAACAAACCCTTCGTTCCGGTCATTTTAATAAATTCCCGTAACATCAACTCAGTTGATTGGAAATCAGCGATAACACCATCTTTCAATGGTCTTATAGTCTGAATATTTTCGTGTGTTCTACCATGCATTAACAATGCTTTTTTGCCAACTGCCATTACACGTTTTGTGCTTCGTTCAAGTGCGATAATGGAGGGTTCATCAACCACTACCTTGTCGTTATGTAAAATTACAGTATTGGCTGTTCCTAAGTCAATTGCAATCTCTTTTGTGAATAAAGAAAAGAATCCCATTATATTTTATATTAAGAGTGCAAAGGTACAAAAAATTATCACATAAAAAAATGGGATATTAAAAAAAACCCTATTTTTGCAAAAAAAATAGGTACATGAAAAAAATGGGGTTAATTTTCATCATTTTCGCCTTTCTTGGAATCGTAAGTGCCCAGGAGAATGTTAGTTATGATGTAGAGGCGGGTGTTGATCAAGTGGAGGCAAAACATACTGAAGCCTGGGTAAAAGTGAAAAAAGTGGAAGGATATCGGATACAACTGATCGCTATGTCCGGAAACAATTCGAAAGCTATTGTGGAAAAGATGCAAACAGATTTTATAACAGCATTTCCCGGAATTCCAGCTTATGTTACCTATTTTGAACCTAGTTTTCGCTTAAGAGTAGGTGATTTTCGCACTAAACTGGAGGCGTACCACTTGAAGTCGATCATCGAAGCACAGTTTCCCGGCGGATTTATTATCAAAGATAAAGTAGAATATTTACCTAAAAATTAAAGGTTACGCAATCTCTTGAATCGCTTTTGCTATCCTTTTACCAACCTCTTCGGTTCCTAAAAAGTCTATAATCTCAAATAGATCTGGTCCTTTTGAATCTCCTACTAAAGAAAGTCTTAAACAATTCATGATCTGACCCATATTGATCTGATTTTCTTGTATATATGCCATCACATCATCATGAGCTTTTGCTTTATCAAAAGGTTGCGAACTCATAAGAATCTCTGAAATAGTATTTAAATGTTGAGGAGTATCCTCTTTCCATCGTTTTTTGATCACATCTGGATTATAAGTGTCTGGTTGAAGGAAAAAGAAACTGCTTTGTGTCCATAACTCCTGAATAAAATGGACTCTCTCTTTCACCAACCCAACCACTTTTTCTACTTTGTCGAGGGAGATTTGAATCCCTTTTTCAATTAATTGATGGTTAAATTGTTCCGCTAATTCTGCATTTGATTTCATTTGCAGATATTGGTGATTAAACCAACGTGCTTTGTCCAAATCAAATTTTGCACCCGATTTGCTTACTTTTTCAAGGGAGAATAATTGGATCAACTGATCTATCGACATCATCTCCTGATCATTCCCAGGATTCCATCCGAGAAGTGCTAACATGTTGATTACAGCTTCAGGTAAGTAGCCGCTTTCACGATATCCGGATGAGATCTCCCCGGTTTTTGGATCTGTCCATTGTAATGGAAACACCGGAAAACCCAAACGATCGCCGTCCCGTTTGCTCAATTTTCCGTTTCCGTCAGGTTTTAGTAAAAGAGGAAGATGTGCAAATTGTGGAGCATCCCAGCCAAAAGCTTGATATAACATCACATGTAGTGGTGCAGATGGCAGCCACTCTTCCCCTCTGATGACGTGGGTGATCTCCATAGTATGATCGTCCACAACATTAGCTAAATGGTAAGTTGGCAGTCCGTCAGATTTAAACAAAACCTTGTCATCCAGCAAATGGGAACTGATTTTCACCTCTCCACGAATAAGATCGTGAACAGTGATTTCTAAATTCTCAGGATATTTAAAACGAACCACAAAATGTCCTTTTAATCGCTCCTGAACCTCCTCAGCTGTTAAAGTCAACGAATTGCATAAACTGTTTCGGGTATTGATATCGTATTGGAATGTTCTTTTTTCACTTTCCGCTTCTTTTCTTTTCACTTCGAGTTCTTCAGGTGTATCAAAGGCGTAGTATGCCCATCCGTTCTCAATCAGATAGTCGGCATACTCCTTATACATAGCCATTCTTTCCGACTGTTTATAAGGTGCAAAAGGTCCACCCACATGAACTCCTTCATCAAAAGTGATCCCTAACCATTTAAATGATTCAACGATGTACTCTTCAGCCCCCGGAACAAAACGGGTTTGATCGGTATCTTCGATACGCAATAATAATTTGCCACCCAGTTTTTTAGCAAAAAGGTAGTTGTATAAACAGGTTCTGACACCACCAATATGAAGTGGACCAGTAGGACTAGGAGCAAAACGAACTCTTACCATAGTTTTTTAGAGAATTAAAAAGTTAAAAAAGAAAAAGTTTTATAAATTAAATGGTGCCTGATATTTTATGGTAGCACCAATAATCTGACCCGGATTATCAGGATTTTCAATCACATTTACAACATAGATTCTGATATAAACACCTTCAGAGTTCCAGTCTCTTAATATGTAACTGTTTCCCGGTACAATCGACAAAACTGATGACCAGCCATAAGTTGGTAATGAGTTGACTTGTCTTAGGGTTCTTTCCCCAACATTTACCATTTCCATACCATAAGTTAAAAAATTGGATCCATCAATCAGCATGTAATGAACATGATCAACGTAAGGATCATATTCATAAATCGAATTGAAATAAAGAAATTGACCTTCATAGAGATCTATAGTGATTGTTCCAATAGGATCTTCATTTGGATCCACTTCCACACAAGAAGCGAACGATAATGCCATAATCAGTAAAACGAAAAATTTTTTCATAATTTTTTTGGTTTTTGGTTTGAGGTGCAAAAATAAGGATAAAATTTTAATAGAACACTGATGACACAGATTTAATAGATTTTATGTGTAAATCAGTATTATCATTAGGATCTGTGTTCTATATGATTTTTCAAATTTTTAATAAGAAATTTTGAATCACTTTACTGATCTCCGATAATCTTTCAAAATTCACAATACCCGGATGATCTTTTGGGGTATGGGTGATCTCCTGGCACTCCATGTTTTCAATAAACCAGGAGGACGTGACAGCAATTGCAGGGCGTCCAAATTGAACAAAAATGGAATGATCTCCCTGAACCCAGGGTGCTCCTAATTCAATATGATCTTGATTTTTAATCACCTCATCCAAAGTAGTTTGCATAGGCTCGGGAAGATCAAAAGGGGAGAAGGCTGATCCTCCGGTATGGTAACCGGCCCCATCAATATTGATATTCAGCAACACCTGTTCAAAATCACCTTGATGTTGTTCAATATACTTCATTTGTCCCGGAACACTATAATAATCCTCCCCGTTAAAAGCAACCAGTTCGATAAGATATTTTCCGGAGTAATCCTTTAGTAATTCGGAAAGTAGTAATAAAACACTCACACCTGTAGCATTATCAATCGCACCGGGTGTTCCGATTTTAGCATCAATGTGAGCAGAAATCACCATTTTTGGAGCAGTAGTATCTCCTTTTCTAGCAACAATGTTAAAAGCTTTTGAAGGAATTCGCTTTGCTTTGGAGATCAATGTGACGATTTTACCATCACAATGGAGCAATTTTTCCCCTTCAGTATCTTTCATAAACACGGAAGGGATATCAAAATCACCATCTTCAAAAAGGGGAAACGGGTAAACACCACCAGCCACGGCACTATTATGTTCCGTAGCACAAACCAATGCCAATGGATTTCCATTTTCTAATGTAGCAACCAACTCCTGATGGTGTTCCGGGTTATAAAAAACAAAATTCTTGGGACTAATCTGTTCAGCAGCAATTTCACCATAAAGAAACACAATTTTCCCATCGATAGATCTCTCTTTCATCTGTTCTAAAGTGTTTATTGCAATAAGCTCCCCTTTCACATCACATCCCAAAGAATAGGGAGAAGATTCCACATCAAAAGACTCCTGATCACAAATCAACTGAGCTCCAGCTGTTCGCCAATCGATCACATCTAGTTCAGTTTCCTCTACGAGCCAACCTTGTTGTTCCACAAAATGTTTAAAATAGGTGGTTGCTTTTCGATTTCCATCACCACCCACTCGTCGTTCCTGAAGTATATTACAAAGGTAGTTCACATGTTCTTGCGCCTGATTGCATAAATAATTTTGATCCATAAACATATTTTCTAATTTTAAAGTGCAAAAATAGGGGAGAAGGAACTGGAATAATTGTAAAAAAGAGACAAAAGTTCGGAATGCTCAAATGCTCGAATGCTCGGAATGCTCGATAATAAAGGACTGGTGACGGGAGAAGTTCGACGTTAAACGTTCGAGGTTCGACGTTAAACGTTAAACGTTCGAAGTTCGACGTTAAACGTTCGATGTTCGAAGTTAAAAGTTCGACGAAATCCGCTAAATTATTCGTCCGTAGTCTGTGGTCCGTAGTCTGTGGTCCTTTGTCCTGGCATCATTTTTAGCCTCGCTGAGGGCGCAGGGAGCGCTGAGGGATTTCTTTTTTAATTTCCATACCGGTAATGCCCGATAATCTTGAAATCAAATAAGCAATCTTCTAAAACCTGCCCAAATCCAATATTATGGATGATGAGGTAATTCCCAATGTTAGATTTAACATTAGAAACAATCCCTATATGGGTTGTACTGGTTCCTAAATTCCAGCATACAATATCGCCTGGCAAATAATCTGCTCCATTGGTTGAGATCACCTTTACAGTTCCATGTCGTTTAAAGAAAGTCATTAAGTTAGGAACTCGCCGATGATCAATGTTCTTATCCGGTTTTGTAAGTCCCCAAATTTGTGGGTATTGATTAAAATTTGCGATCATATCTTCATGGATCTTTTTTTGAAGATCAATTCCCAATTTTCGGTAAGCTCTTATTATTACATCTGTGCAGACTCCTTTATCTGAAGGAACATCTCCATTTGGATAAGAAATGGTAAAGTAAGAAGGATCATACTGAACCATTTGTTTTGTTAATGTTAGTGCTGAATCTGCAAGTCTATTGTAAAAATCGGACTGAGCATACCCCGAAAAGAAGATTATTTGGAGAGATACTAAAAAAAACCATTTCAGTTTCATGATCTGTTTTTATATTCAGATATAATAACGCATAATCTTGTTGTTTTGTTATTGAATTTCAGTTCTATTTTTTTTATAGCACACTGATGAAACTGATTAAACAGATTTTCACAGATTATTTTCCACGCTGAGGACGCAGGGAGCGCTGAGATTCGTTACATCTTTTCTTGGTCAACAGTTTACCTACTACAGTCTTTTATTCGGACAATAGTGGAATAAAATATACAATCCTATAGGAATTGAAAAATTATTGGATGAAGATAAATAAAGATATTTTACTATCTTTGCCATATCAATCTTCTTAAGAAAATGAAAATATTGAGAAATAATCACCAATACACAACTTTAATAATAAAAGCAGTGATTTTAATAATTTCAGCTACACTTTTTATGTGTTGTAGTCCAAGATTATTACTGCAAAAAAGAACAAAAAGACTCGTTGAAAAATCTTATCAATATACTGATACAATCTATTTGTATACTGTTGCTTTTAGTAATTCAAATTTAATATGGTATCACAAAAATGAATATATTTATAGTTGTTTTATTGGGCCTTACAAAATAAAAAAGTATAAACCTATAGAGGCTAAAAATATCACTGTAAATGATAGTATAGACAAGTACTTTGATAACACATTTTATAAAGATATCCCATGTTTTCGTACAACATTAGATGGTGAAGGATTTGAAATGTATGTTAAAGATAAAGATGTTAAATGGAGTAGTATAAACGTAAAATGCTTATTTCAACAAAAATATGGACAAAATAGTTTTCCATACAAATTACAATATGATTTTTCAAAATTATTAAAGTATAAGGATTTTGAAATTGATACAATGTATTTAAAATGAAAACAATAAAAAAATGAAGAACAGAAAAAATGAATAAAGAGATTATGGGATAAAGGAAAAAAGATTTTAAAATTAGTAATTCAATTTATTAACAAATGAAAAATAAAATATTTTCCAAGAATTTAATATTATTTATTGTTGTTGTTTTAATTTTATCAAGTTGTTCAAATGATATTGATAATATTATAGAGCATAAAGATGAAATAATTTCAATTACGAAAAATCAAGAAATCAGTGTTGATAAATATTATAAAACTTATTATTTAGTCACTAATATCAACAATAAAACATCAGAAAATTTTTATTATTTTAAAAAAAATTGTATCAAAAATTCCTTATTTTCCAAAAAATGTAAATTTATCATTTCTCATACTGAAATTCAGTCTAATCCTGATACAGTTGTTAAACTCGATGTTGTTGATAGTGTCGAAAATATTTGTTTATATTACCAAAAATTATCAGAAATATTACTTGAATATAATATAATATATATCTCTCATTCAAGAAATAATAAAAATTATTGCACAATGTTTTTAAAAAATGGAAATATTCTAACCTATTATCCTAATATGCCTAAAGAAGATGAAAAGTTCTTTTTGGATTTTAAAAAGAAGTCTAAAGATTGGTATTTATATGATGGAAATGTTTCACGTTAAAATTAGGTATAAAAAAAATGTTTAGTTTCAAAAAATCATCAACCTAATATCTAGATTTAAAACAAGTTATGTTTACTCAACATGAAATGAACCCAAGTTTAAATTTAAAAACACTGTGGAACACTTTTTAACACTGAGGAACACTGTGAACCAAAAAAATTGTTTTTTTTATAATAAAATAACAATGTTAATTATTAATTTTAATTTCAGTTCTATTTTTTTATAGCACACTGATGACACTGATTTAACAGATTTTCAGAGATTATTTTTCTCGCTGAGGGCGCAGGGAGCGCTGAGAGATGTGTTATCACTTTCCAAAGACCGCAGTCCGCCGACCGCAGACTGCCGACTTAATTTAAATTGATATTATTTGTTGTTATTCTGATTGAACTTCTTTTGGATATTTGATCTGTTTGACCAATTCTTAAGAGTAATGCCGGAAATTTGGTGGAAGATTCTGTAAATACGGCATTGAACTTTTCTTTGTGTTTGAAAAGCTTATTTTTATACTTTTCGGTAAAAAACCGGGGCTCAATATCCAGTTTGGTAAGATATTGGGGTAATACGCCATAAGGTTGTACCGATAAACCCATTTTTGTGCAGGTCAACCACAGTTGTTCCAATCCCCTTCCGGCTTCAATGTATGATTTACAATCTCTTTCTGTCACCGAAATCAAACATAAACAGCTTGATTTGGTGAGTTTTCGGGAAAGTGAATAGGCTACTAATTTGCCGAATCCCAGCTTACTTACAAGATCATTAAATAAACGAAATTTCAAAAATTTGGCAAAAAATACAGCAAAATCCGGTACTTCTAAACTTTCAAAGGTGAGGCCATACCGGTATTTTTCGTTTTCAGATCTTGAAAACCGTAAAATATCAAATAGTTCATCATGAAAAGGTTGATATTCGAGTCTAATGTAAGATGATTGTGCATCTAACAGGGCGATCTCTTCAAATTGTGGTTTGTCAAAAATATACTGACAAGATACCGGAAAAGAAGCTGTCGATTTTTGAAGTAAAAAAATCTGAGTGTTGCTTAATTTTGTTCGGATATCATAAGGCGCTCTATTCGTTGATCTTATTGGGATGCAATCTGCTAATTCATTGTTACTTTCACAAGAAGAAAAGCATAACAGTGCAACAAGTTTATCGAATGTGGCATGATTAGGGTAAGTTATTTTACACGAAAATCCTCTGTTTTCAGCGGTAATAATGATGTTTTGGATTGCTGCACCCACACTGATTAATCCAAACATATCTAAGGTGTCAGTGGGTAATGATCTCTCTTTGATGTAATAAACCTCAATTTCATCGTCTCTTTTCTTGAAAGCCCAGGGTTGCATGTTATCTGCCGAAGGGGCTAAAGAAGCCGCTTCTAACCAACAGTAAAATTCGCTGTCTGATATCATATTTTATTTTGTATAGGCCAAAATGGCGTTTTTAATGTTTCAAATATTTGTAAGGCATGATCTAACATCTCTTTTGTGTGCGTAGCCATAAGACTGATCCTCAATAGTTCGTGATTTTTGGGAACTGCCGGACTGGTAACCGGGTTTACAAAAACACCCTGTTCAAATAGAAATTGGTAGGCAGCAACTGTCATATGTTCATTTCTGCAATATAAAGCAATAATGGGACCACCCTGATAATAGATTTCAAAACCTAATTTAGTTAATCCTTGTGCCAGGTAGGCTGCATTTTCCAGTAAGTTTTTTCTTCTTTCCGGTTCTTCACAGCTAATTTTTAATGCTGCTAAAACAGCAGCCACAGATGAGGGTGGTAAGCTGGCAGAAAATACATGTCCCCTGGAAGTGTGGCGCAAAGTGTCAATAATTTTTTCTTCACCGGCTATAAAACCACCGACTGATGCAAAAGCTTTGCTGAATGTTCCCATAATGAGATCAACGTCGTCCGTTAATTGATAATAGGAAGCAATTCCTTGTCCTGCATCTCCAAAAACCCCCAAGGCATGGGATTCATCTAGCATCAATCTAAATCCATACTTCTTTTTTAAGGTTACTATTCCCGGTAAATCAATGATGGTACCCTCCATGCTGAACAGAGAATCGGTAACCACTAATATTTTTTGTCCCGAATATTTATTCAATAATTGTTCTAAAGAATCTAAACAATTGTGTCGGTATCTTACTAATTGGGATCTGGATAACAAAGCACCATCAATTAAACTGGCATGGTTCCTTTCATCCATGATTACAACATCGTTTCTATTGGTTAAGGCAGAAAGTGTTCCCACATTGGTTTGATATCCTGTTGAAAACAATAAAGCACTCTCTTTGCCCACAAAAGAAGCCATTTTTTCAGATAGTTCAACATGCAAATCCAATGTACCGTTTAATATAGGGGAACCTGAACAGCCGGTACCATATTTCTCAATGGCACTTATGGCAGCTTTACATATTTCGGGATGAACAGAAAGTCCCAAATAAGCATTGGCTCCGAGCATAATCACCTGTTTACCATTTGATTGAACAATAGGAGTCTGCGCCGTTTCAAATGGGGGACAAAGCTGGTATAATCCTGCTGCCCGTGCTTTGTCGGTTCTGATATACCTTTTATGTTTATAAAATACATCTTCTTTATTTTGATTCTGAATCAGATTTCGATACGTTTTAAGTTGTATCCGCTGATGAGAATTTTCATATCTGAAAGCCCTGTGGTTGTTATCCGGTTGTTGAATGCTATTGCAGATGTAATCGGCATAAACGGGACTATATCGATCATTTTGGAACGACTTAATATAGTAAAATGTAGGTTCTAATTCACAGCCAATAAAACATTTAAAATCATAAGTTGTAATACCAAAATTAAAGAACTTTTTACCCAATCTACAAGCGACTTTAAACGATTCAAAAATATTATTGAAATAAAGATCATACTGATCCCGGTACTTATAATCCAAACCTTCTGCCATTCCAAAATATTCTGTATCACCGATCAGATTTAATCCAAATGCGATCAGTTCATTGTCCCTTTTTATTGCGACTAAATGGGATCTTCCTTTGAGTTCTTCCGCCATTTTAATGAAAAATGCAGGCGTTAGTTTCTCATGTTCATATCCATTATTGTTTTGGGCAACCTGAGTCCAAAGTTCGGTTAATCGGTCTGCGTAAATTCCATAATCTTCCATAATTTCAACCTGAATTTCCGGTTGATCTATTTTGGAACTTCTATGTAAAAGCTGATTTCTTTTTTTAGATTTTAAGGCTTCCAAATAACCTGAAATATGATTCCATTTTAGTCCCATTCTGGCTATTGGATATCCTAAAGTACAACAATAACCCTCATCGGTAAGGGGTTGAAAAAATGGAACCTGTTCTTTTAAAATATCTCTGATCAGACAAACATCAATCTGCTCTTGTAAGGCTATTTTTTCAATTTCCAAATGGAGTAATTTTAAAAAATCATGAGCGTAATTTGTATCAAAATGAATTGTATTTCCTAATGATGCAATATGGCCCATTTCCAAAATTTTGAGTTTCATAAACTGATGTTTCCAACACCTGATTGTTTCCAGAATTTCAGAAGGATAACTATTGGATAATTTAGCAAAATCAACATTCAAAATCATCCCATAAGCAATTCCTATCACATTCTGTTCCTCGTAAGCAATAAAATAGTAAGGTTTTAAATCATTAATTCGGGATAATTCAATGCCTTTTAAATGAGCTATTTCTAAACTGACACTAGCGGTATCAACAAAAAGATTCCAATCATGAACCGGAACGGAATCAATGGAAGAAAATTGTTGTATCGAAATCATGATTTAATAGTATTCCAAAAGTTAGTCTCAAAAAATTGGATCATCATCTCAAGTTCTGCTTTTATCTTAGAAAGATCAGCATTAGAATTTTGTTTAACAATAAAAGTATTGTATGCCCAAGAAAATCTGAAACTATTAAACAAAAGAGTTAAAGCTTTTAAGTCAGTAGTTTTAAGAGTTCCCATTTTTTGACATTTTTCAAATAATACATAAATCAATTCAAATCCTAACTCATTATATTGCTTAACATAGATTTCACCAATCTGTTCATTTCTATTCATTTCATGAAACATGATTCTCATAATTTTTATCATATAGGGTTCAGAATTAATAATATCCGGCAACGGTTCAAGTAATCCGCGAAAAATAGAGATTCCGTCAAGGGAATTCAATGTAGCTTCGATAGGAAGAGGTGAAAAAATCAGGTTTTCAGCATATTTAAAAATTGCATTTAATAGCTCTTCTTTATTGGAATAATGCCTGTAAATAGCACCTTCTGTCAATCCAAGAGCATTGCTAATATCACGTATTGGCGTGCTGTTGTACCCTTTTTCAGCAAAAAGATCAATTGCCGTGTTGAAAATTTTGTCTTTGGTGCTTTGTTCTCCGTTTTTTACTGGTGGACGCCCCATTTTCTTTTGAGTATTTTTCATTAAAAATATTGAATAACAATAAAATAGAATAAATAAGTAAACAGTTACATACAAATGCAAAAATAGTATTATTTGAATTATAAAAAGTGTTAAAAATTTATAAAAATGATGAAGGAATCAAAAATTTATTTTAAACAGAAATTGGATTTCAGATCGTTTATCATTTCAAAAAATAATCGTAACTTTGCGAGTTAAATTCTTGAAACTTAAAATTTGTAATATGAAAAAAATGATTTTGACTGTTATGCTGGCGGTGCTGACGACATTTGGATCTCAGCTTTCAGCTTGTACTAACTTTATCGTAACGAAAGGTGCCAGCAAGGATGGCTCCACTTTTTTAACTTATTCCGCTGATTCTCACACTCTTTACGGCGAGTTGTACTACTGGCCTGCACGGGATTATCCTACAGGTACTGTAATGGATGTGATTGAATGGGATTCGGGTAAATTTTTGGGTCAAATTCCTCAGGTAAACCACACCTATCAAGTGGTTGGAAACATGAATGAACACCAATTGGCAATTGGCGAAACTACTTATGGTGGTTTGGATCAATTGGGTGACCCTAACGGAATCATGGATTATGGTTCCCTCATTTATATCACATTACAAAGAGCAAAAAATGCCAGAGAAGCGATCAAAATTTTGAGCGAATTGATGGATGCTTACGGATATGCCAGCAGTGGAGAATCATTTTCTATCGTTGACCCTAACGAAGCCTGGATTTTTGAATTGATTGGAAAAGGTAAAGAACTTAAAGATGCTAAAGGGAAAACTTTAAAAGGTTGGACCAAAGGTGCTGTTTGGGTTGCTCGTCGTATTCCTGATGGATTTGTTTCCGGACATGCTAACCATGCCAGAATAATGACTTTCCCTTTAACAAACGGAAAAACGTCTATCACCAATAGAGAATTAAGCAAAATTTTTAATCCTGAAGTGGAAACCGTATATGCTCATGATGTAATCTCATTTGCTAAAATAGCAGGTTTATACCCAGCAACTGCTCCCGATGCAGAATTTGACTTTGCAGGAACTTACGCACCACTTGATTTTGGAGGTGCACGTGGTTGTGAAGCACGCGTTTGGGCTTTCTTTAATCATTGCGATACCAAATTGATGGCTCCTTATGAAAAATATGCTCGTGGCGAAGATCTAAAAAGTAAAGAAAGAATGCCATTGTGGATTAAACCGGTTCAAAAAATTGGAGTTAGAGATATGATGCTTTTTATGCGTGATCATTACGAAGGAACATCAATGGATATGACTCAGGATTTGGGAGCAGGTCCATTCGCTTGTCCATACAGATGGAGACCTATGACCTGGAGTGTTGATGGTCAAAACTATGTTCATGAAAGAGCAACGGCAACTCAACAAACCGGATTCTCATTTGTAGCACAATGCCGCAGCTGGATGCCTGATAAAATTGGGGGAATCTATTGGTTTAGTGTGGATGACGCAGCCAGCACCTGCTATGTTCCGATGTTTGTCGGAATCACTTCTGTTCCATTAGCATTTAGAGAAGGAAACGGTTCCATGGTAGAATATTCTGCCACTTCTGCTTTCTGGACATTTACCAAAGTGAGCAATTTTGCCTATTCCCGCTATAAAGATATGATTAAACACATCAATGCAAAACAAGATTATTGGGAGATTGGTGCTATTAATGAGATCGCTCAGAAAGAGAAAGAGTGGGTTGCATTATACCAAAAAGATACAGTTGCTGCCATTAATCAAATTAACGATTATTCAAACCACAAAGCAGAACAAGTTGTTGCAGACTGGAATAAACTGTTCGAATATCTTCTTGTAAAATATAACGATGGTAACGTTAAAAAAGAGGAAAACGGAAAATTTAAAACCAATGGGGAGAGAAAACCTCAGGCTGTTTTCCCTGATCAACCAAAATATCCAGATTATTGGTATCGTATGATCGTAAAAGATTGCGGTACAAAAATTCAGGCACCTCAAGAACAAAGTCACTAAAAATATGTTTCTAAATTTAAAAGGAGATTTACAGTCACTCAAAACACCCATCGTTATGGGTGTTTTGAATTGTACTGATGATTCTTTTTATGCAGGTAGCCGATTTAAAGAGGACTCCGATGTAATTATCAGAGCAACAGAAATTTTAACTCAAGGTGGCGTTTTAATCGACTTAGGCGCTGTATCAACACGTCCGGATTCACATCCGATTGATGCCGGAACCGAATATATGAGAATCAAGAAATATCTGAACCTCATTTTAAAATATATCCCACATGCTAAGGTATCCGTGGATACTTTTCGTTCTAATGTGGCTGAAATGGCTATCGGAGAAGGAGCTGCCATGATCAATGATGTCTCCGGCGAAGATGAAAAAATGTTTAAGGTAGTGGCTTCTCATAGAATTCCGTATTGCCTTACCCACAACTCGAGAGGCAGGGAGTTGACTAACGAAGAATTGATTCCGGACATGCTCACATTTTTCGGAAATAAAGTGGAACAACTAAAACAAATGGGTGCTAATGATATTATTTTGGATCCCGGTTTTGGTTTCGGAAAATCGATTGATCAAAATTTTTATCTCATGAAAAATTTAGCTGTTCTTCATGAACTTGAATTGCCATTATTAGTCGGAATTTCAAGAAAATCAATGATATATAAAAGTTTGGATTCAACTCCTGAACACGCATTAGCCGGAACGATTGCACTCAATACAATCGCTGTGCTGAATCATGCGCATATTTTAAGGGTTCATGACGTTAAAGAAGCATTAGATACTATTGTTATCACTGAAAAATGTATGTAAAATAGTCCGGTTATGAAAAAAATTGTGTTTTTCTTGTTTTTAGGAGTTTTGTTTACCTGTTGTGAACCGGAAGATAAATATCCGATTATTCCTAAAATTGTGTTTCTAAGTCTTGACAAAATTCCCAACGAAATGGGTGTCGATAATAAAGCTTCACTCACTTTCTATTTTGAAGATGGAGATGGCGATATTGGACTAAACGATACTGCTGAAGATTTAAAACCTCCATTTGATACAACTTCCATTTATCATTATAATTTTTTTATTGATTATTATGAAAAACAAAACGGGGAGTTTGTCAAAATTGATCTACCTGCCGAACAGAATGCCAGAATACCCAGATTAAGCAATAATACACCGGAATCGATTGACGGAACAGTGTCTGTTGAGATCTTTATCAACAATATCACTTCCGTTTATGATACCGTAAAATTTGAATTTTATATTGTGGACAGAGCCTTACATCACAGTAATGTTGTGTCAACACCCGAAATTATAATAGATAAAGCAAAATGAGCATCGAAGAGATTGTAAAGCAAACTTTACTGGAGGATATAGGATCTGGTGATCACTCCTCTTTAGCCTGTATTGATCCTTCCATTATAGGAAAAATGAAATTACTGGTAAAAGAGGATGGCATTTTAGCCGGCGTTGAAGTGGCCAATGAGGTGATTCGACAAGTGAATCCTGCTATTAAAATGACCCAAATAATGAACGATGGAGATTCCATAAAAGTGGGAGACATTGTTTTTGAACTGGAAGGTCCCGCACAAAGTATGCTTACCGCAGAAAGAAGTTTACTCAATTTTATGCAAAGAATGAGTGGAATTGCTACCTGCTCTAAGAAATATGCTGATGCTGTTGCTGGTACTAAAACCAAAATTTTAGATACCCGAAAAACAACGCCCGGATTGAGAATTTTTGAAAAATATGCGGTTCACTTAGGAGGATCAGAAAATCACCGCTTTGGACTTTACGATATGATTATGTTGAAAGATAATCATATCGATTTTGCCGGGGGTATTGAAAAAGCGATTGATACTACCCGAAGTTATTTGAAAAACAATCAGTTAGATCTTAAAATTGAGATAGAAACCCGCAATCTTGATGAGGTGAAAAGGGTGATCGCCCACGGAGGAGTGGACAGAATCATGTTAGATAACTTTTCTCCTGACAAAATTAAAGAAGCTTTGACTCTCATCAATGGTCAATTCGAAACAGAAGCTTCAGGAGGAATCACTTTGGAAAACATTAGAGGGTATGCTGAATCAGGCGTAGATTTTATTTCAATTGGTGCATTAACCCACCATATAAAAAGTTTAGATTTGAGTCTTAAATTTGTCCAATAATGACCAATACCCCTTTTTATTCATTTAAAACCAGAAGAAAGATCATCCGTTTGATGCACTTGCCGATGATTCACAAAACGACCGCTTTTTTAAAAAAGCTGGTGGTTCCCGGTTTTCAAAACGTACCCTTTTGGGATGTGATGAAGTTCTTTCTGGAATCTTTGTTTAAAGGGATATTATTTCAAAGGGCTGCGGCCATGACCTACTACATTTTTGCTACTGCAATCCCAATGCTGATGGCGTTAGTAGCCACAATCTCGTTTTTAGGAGTCTCCTTTCATACCACCATGCTCGAGATGTTACAATCCGTAATTCCACCCTATTTGTGGCCCACCATTTCTCAGATTGTCAACTCCTTAATATTACAACAAAATAGTGCTATTTTATATGTTTCTATCGGATTAGGAATTTATCTCTCCTTTTTGAGTGTCAATTCAATTGTAACAACTTTGAATATCAGTTATTTTCATGTTGAACAACGGTCGTTTCTAAAACAATTACCGATCAGTTTTATTATGGTGATTGTATTTTTAATCATCATCATTGCATCATCGGGTATATTTGTTGGAGCTTCCTTGTTAATCAGTAATTTAACCAAACATTTTGTTGCCTCTGCAACATTTTATACAACGTCCATTACAATTTTCAAATGGGTTTCCTTGTTCTCATTAATGTATTTGTTGCTTTCAGCACTATTCTATTTTGCTCCTTATAAAAAAGAATTTTTCAAGTTCTTTTCTGCAGGGTCCACATTTTCCTCCATAATGCTCGTGATTTTGCTAAAAGGGATCAACTACTATTTTGCCAATTTTTCATCCTATAATGCTGTTTATGGGTCAATTGGAGCGATATTACTAATATTGATCTGGATCAACTGGAGTTGTGTGGTGGTGTTGATCGGGTTTGATCTGAATGTAAGCATCTCATTAGCCCAACAAAAAAGAAAAAACCAAAACGATGGACTTAAGATCATAAGTTCTTTAGAGAATTAACAAAACTATGAAATATTACATCATTGCCGGAGAGGCATCAGGTGACTTATTAGGTTCCTATTTAATGAAAGAGATCAAAAAAAATGATCCTGAAGCTGATTTTTTGATTTGGGGCGGTGATCTGATGGAAGCACAGGGAGGAACATTAATCAAACACTACAAAGAACTGGCATTTATGGGTTTCTGGGAAGTAGCCACCCATTTGAAAACGATAATGAAAAACCTTTCTGTGTGCAAAATTGATCTTTTATTATATGAACCGGATGTAGTTATTTTAATCGATTATCCCGGATTTAATATGAAAATTGCCCAGTTTGCCAGGGAAAACGGTTTTAAAGTGGTCTATTATGTTTCCCCATCCGTTTGGGCATGGAAAAAAAACAGAGTATATAAAATCAAAAGAGATGTTGATATACTGCTTTCGATACTTCCATTCGAAAAAGAGTTTTATGCCAAATATAACTACGATGTTGCGTACATCGGACATCCTTTGCTCGATGTGATTCAGGATCAAAAAGATAGCTATGGAACGATTGAAGATTTCAAGAACCAGTTTTCTTTAGATGATCGTCCCATAATCGCCATTTTACCGGGAAGCAGAAAGCAGGAGTTAGTTCGCATTCTTCCCGAAATGTTAAAAGTGATCGATCTATATCCGGAGTACCAGTTTGTGATCTCCAAAGTGAAATGGCAACCCGAAGAATTGTATCATAAATTACTCAAAAACAGAAAAATAACCCTCATTGAAGGAAATACATATCCATTATTGCATCATGCAACAGCTGCATTAGTAACTTCCGGAACGGCCACATTAGAAACCGCATTAATAGATACCCCACAGGTAGTGTGTTATAAAACAAGTGGTTTATCTTACCGTATTGCCAAGATGGTAGTTGGTAAAGATCTGAAATATATCTCATTGGTCAATCTTATTATGGATGAACCGATTGTAACCGAGCTGATCCAGGGTGACATGAACACCAAAAGAGTTTGTAAAGAGCTTGATTTGATCTTAAAAGATCAGGAAAACATCCAAAGAATGAAAAGTCGGTACGCTGCTTTACGGGAAAAATTAGGCAACAGCGGCGCTTCAGCCAAAGGGGCAAAGTTGATTGATGAGTTGGGGAGGAGTGGATCAAATTAGTAATTAAAAATTAAGGAATTTTTTTTACTTTGATATTTTCTATACTTTTAAGCACTTCATTGTAAATTGAAAAATCATCTACTCCATTCTGTACAAATTCAAAATTAATTAAATTGCTATCTATATACATATAAGCGTCAATATTTAACATATAATTGATAGAATCATTTCTTAAATATTGATAACCTATAATAATCATATTTTGAGATACTTTTTTCGTTAATATTTTAGTTTCATAGTTTAAGCGACAAAAGAAATCAGCAAGCCAATTTGCTAATGTATCATTTAACGGATATAAATTTGATGAAGTACAACCCAAATGTTGATCTTGTTCAATTTTGAAATAAAAATTGGGTGTTCCTTTTTTAAATCTTGGACCAAATTCACCTGTTTTCTGCAAAATGTGATTTGAGTATTTTTTATTTATAATAAAGAAACTATATCTATCTCCACAATAATAATCTGAATGATGTTCTGAACGAACTATTTTATCAAAAACCGGGGGTAATTGAATCTCAATTTCACCAATGTTGTTCATTAATTTAACGTGAAATGAATCTATTTTTTCATGATTGTTAAAAATACTACAACTCGAAAAGAAAAAAAGTAATATAAATTTCAAATATTTCATAAAGGTGTGTTTTTACTTTTATTTGATTAAAAGCTTATTTATAAAAAGCAAAAATACAAATACTTTTTATCAGTCAAAAGAAAATAAAAATATTTTTTATCTATAAAAGTATATACTAAAAATATATACTTTTGCAGTATAAAAAACAAATATATGAAAACAATATCTTTAAAAATTGATACGCTTATTTTTGGAGAAACAGAAATGATTCTTTCGCATTTAAAAATTCCTAGAAATCGCTACATAAATGAGGCATTAGCTTATTATAATGCAATTAAAAACAGACAGTTACTAGAAAAACAACTACAGAAAGAGTCTGCCTTAGTTCAAAAAGAATCAATCAATATATTAAATGAATTTGAAGGTTTGGATTATGTTGATTAAACAATTTGAAATTTGGGTTGCAGATTTGAATCCTCAAATAGGAACAGAAACCGGGAAAACACGCCCGGTATTGATTATTCAAACAAATTTATTGAATAGTATTCCACATCCATCCACACTAATTTGTCCTATTACGACAAACGTCGAAAAGCGATCAGATATACTGCGTGTTCACCTAAAAAAGGGAATGGCAAATCTGAATGAAAATTGTGATATTATGATAGATCAAATGAGAGCAATTGACAATCAGAGATTTGTCAGAAAAATTGGTAATTTACCTTCCATTTTGGAGGAAAAAGTAATACAAAATATCAAGATTGTTCTCGATTTTAATCCATAGTATTTGGGCGTTTCGACACCATCTTATTCATTTTTTTTCACGCAGAGATCACAAAGTGATTTTCCACTGAGTCCACTGAGGTAAATATCATTGTGTCCTTAGTGGTAAAAAAAATTGCTAATTCACCAATTTGCTAATTTGCTAATTTTTTTTATCTTTGCTCTTTCAATTTGCACACAATGACCCACTGCACTTGCACTTATTATGATTCCGGTTTGAGTTTATGGCTCTCTGTTGACCCGATGAGTGATAAGTACCCCAGCATGTCGCCCTATAACTATTGTGCGAATAATCCGGTCATTTTGGTGGATCCGGATGGGAGAGAGGTTGGTGATCCTGATCCGCCAACTACTTATAAAATAAAAAAAGGAGACACATTTTGGGGTATTGAAAATAAATATAATTTACCTCATGGATTATTAAAATCTGCAAACCCTTTTCTTGATCCCCGTAACTTAAAAATTGGCACTGTAATAAATATGACTACATATGGTGATGATTTACCTGTAGTGCCTAATGATGTAAAAGTTAAAGGTTCAAATGATTTTAGCCAACCAACATCTTCTGGTCCAACAATGAATTTGGATAATTATTATGCACTTAATCCTTTTTTGTTTTTATGGGATATCGCTGGTTTGTTTGTCGGTAATGGTAGTCAATATGTATTTAGAGGACCACCTGAAAAAACATTTCCAAGTTATGGTCCTGTCCCTTATCCCGGAACTGATCCGACAAAAGCACCTAAAGGGTATGAATGGAAAGGTCAACCGGGTTCTGTTCAAGGTTCAAAACAAGGAAGTTATCTGAAACCTAATTCAAATGAGAGGTTAAGTCCAGATTTGCTGCATGGTCCTCCATATAATGCGCATTGGGATTATAGAGATCCTAATAAAGTATGGTATAGATTATATCCAAATGGAGCATTGATGCCAAAAAAATAACTAAATTTTAAAATAAACAAAATATGTCAAAAATTCAATCAGATGACTGGCGCAGAAGTGGTCAAGATTTTTTAAAAGGAGTTAAATTAATTGCTCAAGATTATTTTCTTTATAGTTCTGACTGGGATCATGATCATTGTGAATTTTGTATGGCAAAATTTTCAATGAATGAGGGTGATTTAAAACGAGGATATTCAACGACTGATTCTTACCATTGGATATGTGAAGAGTGTTTTCAGGATTTTAAAGAAGAATTTAATTGGGAAGTAATAAAGAAATAATTTTTTCATTTAAATAAACTCAATTATTTTTAAGATCTAAAAATTCAGAATATATTAAAATTAAAAAACTAAAATTATAATAGGATAATTTCCATCAAAGAGAGCTCCCTTAGCTCTCTTTATTATAGCATCATTTTCTTAATTTTGGCTTTAGTGATAAAGTCGTCGATCAAATTAAACGGCAAAACTACCCTGCATAATTTTGTTTAGCTTTAAAGTCTCGGATGTAGGCGGTAACAACCTCAATGATCACATTTTGTTCATGGTCGGGGAGTTGTTCTATCTCTTTAAAGCGTTGGAGGATTTTGTTGTTTTAAAAGGATCAGCCACTTTTTGATTGGAATTACCGTTAATGAGATAGTCATTAAACTGTTCCGATAAAGTGTGGAAACTGTTTTGGTTAGAAAATCCAAATTTTATAACAACTGCATATTGAGACTGTTATGAAATTATTCTTCCACACTTTCCCGGAATAACGCTCCTCAGGAGCGGGATTGTTTGGTCGGAATTTAAACGCTACCAATATAACGCCACGCTGTGGCGGGTTAGTTTGGTGTGCAATTCATCTGCTACAAAGGTGTCGCTCCTACGGAGCTGAGAAAAGTCGGCAGACAGCGGTCGGCAGACTGCAGACCTTTCAGAATGCTCGAATGCTCAATGTGCTCATGTGCTCGATTGCTCATGTGCTCAAATTTATTTCATTCATAACTCATAATTCATAATTCTAAGGTTTTAGCCTTTTACCCTTCGCCCTTAGCCTTTCTTCATTATTCATTATTCATTTTTCATTTTTCATTTCCCCCAGTCTCCCGTCGCTTTTTATTGTTCCGGCACGCCCAAATAAAAAAGGGACTGTTGCCAGTCCCTTCAGTTGTTAGTTTTGTGCTTTCTTCACATATTGGTTGTAACGCCATTTTGCGTTTTCTTCCGTTGCTTTGAATAGCAGTTCGGCTTCTTCTGGGAATGACCCAATAAGAGAAGAGTAACGTACTTCCGATTTCAAGAAATCCTGGAATTTAGTCCAATCAGGTTCTTTGCTATCTAATACGAATGGATTTTGTCCCTCTTCTTCTAAAGCAGGATTGTATCTCCATAAATGCCAGTATCCGCAATCAACAGCCACTTTTTGTTCGTGTTGAGTTTTGCCCATACCTGATTTTAAACCATGGTTGATACATGGTGCATAAGCGATGATAATGGATGGTCCATTGAAGGCTTCCGCTTCTTTTAATGCTTTAAACCATTGATTTTGGTTGGCTCCGATGGCTACTTGTGCTACGTAAACATATCCGTAACTTGCAGCAATCATACCTAAATCTTTTTTACGAATTTTTTTACCGGATGTTGCAAATTTTGCTACAGCTCCTGCAGGAGTAGATTTTGATGATTGTCCACCGGTATTTGAGTAAACTTCAGTATCCATTACCAATATATTTACATCTTCGCCTGATGCTAATACGTGATCTAAACCACCGAAACCGATATCATAAGCCCAGCCGTCTCCACCGAAAATCCATTGGGATTTTTTAACGAAGTATTGTTTTAATCCGGCTAATTCTTTGCAGAAATCACAATCACATGCTTCAATCATTGGAATTAAAGAATTTGAAATTCTTTGAGTTTCAATAGTGCTGTTTTTGTTAGCAATCCATTCTCCGAAAAGAGCTTTCATTTCAGGTGAGCAACAGTTGCAACCTTTAATAGCTTCTTGCATCACTCTTTCAATTCTGTTACGAAGTTGGTTTACAGCAATTGCCATACCCATTCCATACTCAGCATTGTCTTCAAATAATGAGTTTGCCCAAGCAGGTCCTTGTTCAGATCTGTGGCTTTTGCAATATGGAGTAGCAGGAGCAGAACCACCGTAGATGGAAGAACATCCGGTTGCATTGGCTACCATCATTTGTTCACCAAATAATTGAGTGATTGTTTTGATATATGGAGTTTCACCACAACCGGCACAAGCTCCTGAGAACTCGAATAATGGTTGAGCAAACTGACTGTTTTTAACACTTTGAGCTTTGTTTACCAACTCATCTTTGTAAGTAACTTTTGCTTCGAAATAATCGAAACGTTTTTGTTCTTCCAATTGAGTTTCCAAAGGTCTCATTTCCAACGCTTTTGTTTTAGCTGGACAAACATCTGCACAGTTACCGCAACCGGTACAATCTAAAACAGAAACCTGAATACGGAAATGCATTCCGGTAAACTCTTTACCCATCGCTTTCAATGTAGTTGTTCCTTCAGGTGCATTTGCCAATTCTTCGTCAGTTAAAACGTAAGGACGGATAGCAGCGTGAGGACAAACATAAGCACATTGGTTACATTGGATACAGTTTTCAGACATCCAGGTTGGAACATGAACTGCGATACCTCTTTTTTCGTAAGCAGTTGTACCTGCTGGGAATGTACCATCTTCATATCCTAAGAAAGCACTTACAGGAAGATCATCCCCTTTTTGTGCGTTCATTGGTTCAACTACGTTTTTAATGAAATCAGGAATATCGCGAGTGTCAACAACAGGTTTAACATCAATATTTGCCCATTCTGCAGGAATTTCAACCTTAATAACATCAGCACCGGCATCAACAGCTGCATTGTTCATTTTAACAATATCTTCCCCTTTACGACCATAAGATTTTTGAATCGCTTTTTTCATCTCTTTTACAGCTAATTCGTAAGGAATAACTTCAGAGATTTTAAAGAATGCAGATTGAAGAATAGTATTAGTTCTGTTACCTAATCCAATTTTTTCAGCTACTTCAGTTGCATTGATGATATACATGCTGATGTTATGAGCAGCTAAATATTTTTTTACATAATCAGGAAGACGTTTTTTAGTTTCTTCAGCATCCCAGATAGAGTTGTAAAGGAAAGTACCACCATCTTTTAAACCTTTTAAACAATCATATTTTTCAAGGTAAGAAGGAACGTGAACGGCTACGAAATCAGGAGTTCCAACTAAGTAAGGAGCTAAGATTGGCTGATCACCGAAACGAAGGTGTGAACAGGTAAATCCACCCGATTTTTTACTGTCATAAGCAAAATAAGCCTGACTGTATTTATCGGTGTTATCACCAATGATTTTGATGGAGTTTTTATTAGCACCAACAGTACCATCAGCACCTAATCCGTAGAATTTAGCTTCGTAAGTACCTTTTGGAAGTACGTTGATAGCAGGAAGGATTGGTAAAGATTTGAAAGTAACGTCATCAACGATACCTACAGTAAATTGGTTTTTAGGATTAGCATCAGCTAAGTTATTATAAACTGCTAAAATGTGAGCAGGAGTAGTATCTTTTGAAGATAAACCGTAACGACCACCAATGATAACAGGTTTTTCAGCTGCATTATAGAAAGCTTCAACAACATCTAGGTACAATGGATCTCCATTGGCACCTGGTTCTTTGGTTCTGTCTAAAACACAAATTTTCTTGGTTGTTTTTGGAAGAACAGCCATCATATATTTCACTGAGAATGGACGGTAAAGGTGAACAGAAATAACACCCACTTTTTTACCTTCAGCGATCAATTTGTCAACTACAGTTTTCAATACTTCAGTAATGGAACCCATAGCGATTACCACGTCAGTAGCATCAGCTGCACCATAATAAGTGAAAGGAGCATATTGACGACCAGTCACTTCGCTCATTTGTTTCATATATTCTGCTACGATTTCAGGAAGAGCATCGTAGTATTTATTTTGAAGTTCGCGAGTTTGGAAGTAAATGTCAGGATTTTGAGCAGTTCCGCGGGTAACAGGGTGTTCTGGATTAAGCGCATTATCTCTGTAACTTTGTAAAGCTTCATAGTCTAACAAACCTTTCATTTTTTCCATGTCAGTGGCTTCCACTTTTTGAATTTCGTGAGAAGTTCTGAATCCATCGAAGAAATGTAAAAATGGAACGCGTGCTTTAATAGCTGCAAGGTGAGCAACCGGAGCAATATCCATGATCTCTTGAACAGATCCTGTTGCAATCATGGCAAAACCGGTTTGACGGGTACTCATAACATCAGAGTGGTCTCCAAAAATAGAAAGAGCCTGAGCTGCTAATGAACGAGCTGATACGTGAAAAACTCCTGGTAATAATTCACCGGCAATTTTATACATATTTGGGATCATCAAAAGTAATCCTTGTGAAGCTGTATAAGTGGTTGTTAAAGCACCTGCTTGTAAAGAACCATGTACTGCACCTGCTGCACCTGCTTCTGATTGCATCTCTACAACTTTAACTGTTTCCCCAAAAATGTTTTTTCTACCAAAAGCTGACCATTCGTCAACATACTCCGCCATTGTTGAAGATGGAGTGATAGGATAAATTGCTGCAACTTCACTAAACATGTAAGCTACATGAGCTGCTGCGTAGTTACCGTCGCATGTTAAAAATTTTTTATCTGACATAACTTTTTAATATTTAAAGTGTTATATATGTTTTGTTCTTTTTATAAAACGTTGCAAAGGTACAAAAAAGAATTTAGAAATTCAATAATTTCTTGGAGAAAAGAACCCATTATATTAAAATAAATATTTACAGAAATTTTCTTTGATGACATTTTTGAAAAGAAGTCTGTTATTTTATTTCATATCTTTGCGAATTATAATTGCAATTTAGCATCAGTTTATAAAAAGTATGGAATATCCAAATTATAAATTCATCTTATTTTGTACTTCTCAATAACTTAAAAAATCATCTCCATGATAGATCAGACTTCCAAAAACAAAATAAATACTGCGTTTTAGAAGAAGATGCTTAATGGAATAAAGTTTATATTCACAAAAAATGCAAAAACCGGATATCCGAAATTGTACAGATGAGGAGATGAAACAATTTCTCATCTCGATTAACGAAAAACCTTTTCGTGCTAAACAGATTCATGAGTGGCTCTGGAAAAAAAATGTGCACTCTTTTGAAGAGATGATCAATATTCCAAAATTGTTAACGGAACAATTAAATGCCCATTTTACTTTTCATACTTCTATCATTGATCAGGAAGCATCAAGCGAGGATGGAACCATCAAATTTATTTTCAGGTTGTTCGACCAGCAATTGATTGAAGGGGTTTTGATTCCATCCGGAAAAAGAGTAACAGCATGCATCTCTTCTCAAGTAGGATGCCCTTTGAAATGTGATTTTTGTGCTACCGGAACCATGGGATTTACCAGAAATCTCCATTTTTGGGAAATTATGGATCAATTTTCCTTAATGAATCAAAGATCAATCGAATCTTTCGGAAACCATATTACAAATTTCGTTTTTATGGGAATGGGGGAACCGTTACTCAATTATGATCAGGTAACTAAGGCAATTAATATACTGACTTCTCCTCAGGGAAATGGAATTTCGCCGAGTAGGATTACGCTATCAACTGTTGGATTGGTGAAAGGGATCCGGAAACTGGCGGATGAACAGTTTAAAGCCAATTTAGCCATCTCTATCCATGTTGCCAATGATCAGAAACGAAATCAGCTGATTCCTACAAATTTGTCTAATCCATTGGCCGAATTACAGGCTGCCCTAAAATATTATGTTGATAAAACAGATCAACGAATTACCATAGAATATGTGTTGATTGATCATGTGAATGATTCACTGGAAGATGCAGAAAATTTATGTAGATTTTGTAAATCATTTCCGGTGAAAATCAATCTGATCCAGTACAATGCCACAGATTCCAAATATCGGAAATCTTCTATTGAAAATACAAAAGCTTTTATTCAACATCTGGAATCACGAAATCTGATCGTAAACCTACGCCAAAGCAGGGGCCAGGATATTGCTGCCGCATGTGGTCAATTGGTAAAAAATTCAAAAAAAAGGTAATTTTTTTTATTATTTTTGTGAATCATAAATGAAATTTTTAAATTGTGAAGAATATGAAAAGAGGAATTTATAACTATTTGATTGTTTTATTATTATCCGTATTTTTTGGCTATTCTTGTCAGCATAAAAATGGGAATGCAGATGCGTATGGCGTGTTTGAAGCTACCGAAATTACGGTTTCATCTGAAAATAATGGAAAAATTCTGTTTTTTGACGCGGAAGAGGGCAAAATATATCAAAAAGGGGATCTGTTAGGATGCATAGATACGATGCAACTTTACCTACAAATGATGCAAATAGAGTCCAGTATGAAAGCTGTTTCCGATAAGGTGAAAGGGATACCCGGTGGAAAGGAAAAAGTAAAAAATGAGCTCGAATCACTTCGCTATCAAAAAATGCAAATTGAAAAATCGTTTCAAAGTTGTTTCTTGAGAGCACCTATTACCGGCACTTTAACGAAAAAGTATCTGGAACCATTTGAATTGGCATACCAGGGAAAGCCACTATATAAATTGGCCAATTTATCCCAAATGTATATTAGAGTTTATGTAACTGAAGATCAGCTATCTCAGATCAAACTGGGTCAAAATGCTGACATTCACATTGATGGAACTAATGGTGAAACCAAAAATATGATGGGAAAAGTAAGCTGGATCTCTTCTAAAGCAGAATTTACTCCTAAAATGATTCAAACGAAAAAAGAGCGGGTGAATTTGGTTTATGCTGTTAAAGTTGTGTTTCAAAATGATGGCTCAGCCAAAATAGGAATGCCGGGTGATGTGATTTTTAAATAAGAGTATGTCAATAATACAGGTAGAAAACCTAACCAAAAAGTTTAAAAAGCTAACCGCTTTGTCTGAACTCAATTTTGAGGTACAGAAAGGGGAGATTTTTGGAATAATTGGACCGGATGGCGCCGGAAAATCTACCCTGTTCAATATTTTAGCTACCTTAACATTACCTACATCCGGAACGATTACTGTTTTAGATCATGATATCTTAAAGCAATATAAGCAGATCCGAAAAGAGATCGGCTATTTACCGGGCACCTTTTCCCTTTATCCCGATTTGACGGTTCAGGAGAATCTTACGTTTTTTGCAACGATGTATGGCAGTGGAATAAAAGAGAATTTACCCATGATCATGCCGATATGGAGACAAATCTCCCCTTTTAAAAATCGGGAAGCAGGTAAATTGTCGGGTGGAATGAAACAAAAATTAGCTTTATGTTGTGCCTTAATTCATAGACCTAAAATATTGTTGCTTGATGAACCTACAACTGGTGTGGATCCCGTTTCCCGTAAGGAATTTTGGGATCTTCTGGATAAAATCAGAGAGTATCAGGTAACGGTTGTTGTTTCTACACCATACATGGATGAGGTGGGACGCTGTGATCGCATTGCCCTGATGCAGGATGGTCGTTTTATAACTGTGGATACTCCGGAATCCATTATTAAAAATTATAAAGGGGATCTTTATGCGATCAAAACATCGCAACTATTTAAATTATTGGATATTATGCCCCAATTTCAAGAAAAATGTTCCTATTATCCTTATGGAGAGTATTTTCATATTTCATTTTATCATGACACCAAACACGCCAAAAACTCATTTTTGCAATTTCTAAAACAGCATGAAATCGAATTTGAAAAGATGGAACATATCTCACCTCTGTTAGAAGACTGTTTTATTGAAATTATTAAGGAGGATCGAAATGTATAGTATTGAAGTTGAAAATCTTACTAAAAAGTTTGGTCACTTTACAGCAGTGAATAATATCACTTTTCAAGTGAAGAAAGGGGAGATTTTCGGTTTTTTGGGAGCTAATGGTGCCGGGAAAACAACTGCCATGAAAATGATGTGCGGACTCTTATTACCCACTTCCGGAAAAGCAAAAATTGCAGGCTTCGACCTAAATGCTGAATCTAAACTAATAAAACAACAAATCGGCTACATGAGTCAACGGTTCTCTTTGTATGATGATCTGACCATCCTGGAAAACATGAAACTTTTCGGGGTGATCTATAACATTCCAAGACGCATACTAAATGATAGAATTGAAGAGCAATTGACTGAACTTAAAATGTTTGAAATCAAAGATTTGTTAGTGAATGAGATTCCTCTGGGATGGAAACAAAGGCTTGCATTTGCAACAGCCATGTTGCACCATCCTCAAATTGTTTTTCTGGATGAACCAACCAGCGGTGTTGATCCAATCGTAAGAAGAGAGTTCTGGAGTTTAATATACAAAGCAGCAAGCCAGGGAATTACTATTTTTGTTACGACACACTATATGGACGAAGCTTCCTATTGTGAACGGATCTCTATTATGGCAGAAGGTTCAGTTCAACTACTGGGAACCCCTACGGAACTGAAACAACAAATGGGGGTTGCAACTATTGATGATCTTTTTGTTAAATTCGTTAAAAGGTAGAACATGAAGGAACTCATTGCCATATTGCAAAAAGAACTGATCCATATTTATAGGGATAAAGTGTCCCTCTTTCTGGTATTGGCGATGCCTTTAGTTTTGATACTTCTTTTCGGATTTACCATAAGCACTGAAATACGAAATGCCAAAATCTCAGTTTGTGATTTAGCTCAAGATGCACAATCTAAAGCATTAATTGATGCTTTTAGAGCTTCCGGTTATTTTAAAATTGTTCATTTTCCTCAAAATCCAAATGAGATTAATCATGATTTTAAAGAGAAACAAATTAAAGCGGGAATCATTATCCCTGCCCATTTTGGTTCTCAGTTATTGTCAGATAAAGAATCTCAAATTCAAGTGATTAGCGATATTTCAGATATTAATGTTGCCTCTGTTCTTAATAATTACATTGAATCAGTCGTGAGCCATTTTGAAGAAGAGGTTAATGAATCAGGTCATTATTCTGACAATCCGATTCAGGTTTCCATTCAAATGTTGTACAATCCGGAATTGAACAGTGTCTATATGTTTGTTCCGGGGATTATCACTCTGATTATGATCATTATTACGGCTTTAATGTCATCTATTACCTTAGCCAGGGAAACAGAAACCAATACCATGAGGATGATGTTGATCACACCGGTTAAGAAAATCTATATTGTGGTGGGGAAAGTGATCCCCTATATGGGGCTCTCATTGTTGAGTACCATCATGATTTTAGGAATCAGTGTATGGGTTTTTAAAATGCCGATTGAAGGAAATATTTTTCTATTACTCTTGTTGTGTATCATTTTTATGTTCACAGCTGCTTCTTTTGGTTTACTTGTTTCATCCATCTCGAATACGCAGCTGGATGCCATGATGATCACTATGATGGGTTTGTTTTTGCCAACCGTGTTACTTTCCGGGTTTTTATTTCCACTGGATAATATGCCGTTTATTTTTCAGATACTGGCAGATATTTTCCCCGCAAAATGGTTTATTTTAGCTATTAAAGATGTGATGATTAAAGGGGCGGGGATCGCTGATATATGGCATTATATTTTGATATTAGCAGTGATGTCGGTAGTACTTTTACGCTTCAGTATGTCTCAAATTGATAAAAGGAGAAAACAATGAGAGTGATTTTGATGTTGATAAAGAAGGAGTTTTTGCAGGTTTATAGAAATAAACTGTTAATGTCCATTTTAATAGTAGCTCCATTGGTTCAATTTGTAATTTTCCCATTTACAGCTGATTATGAAATCAAAGTAGTAAAAATCGGATTTATAGATTCGGATCATTCATCTTTAACCCGTCAAATGGTTGAGAAATTTACCTATTCTCCCTATTTTATCAATTATGGGTTTATTGAGTCACGGGATCAAGGAGAGGCTTTGATGATGCAGGATAAAGTGGATTTCATCATTGAGTTTCCTAGCCATTTTGAAAAAGATCTGATGAATGGATTATCACCTCAATTGGCAATAACCGCCAATGCAATCAATAGCGTCAAAGCAGGAATCGGATCAGGGTATATTAAAAATGTGATTTCCAGTTTTTTTAATGAACAGAAAGAGGGATTGGCAAATCGATCTGCTCAACCTGCAAATGTGTCGATCTCAAAAGTGTATTGGTATAATGAACAGTTAAACTACAAAAATCTGATTGTTCCCGGAATTTTAGTTATTCTGGTAACTTTGATTGGGGCTTATGTAACAGCATTAAATATTGTAAGGGAGAAAGAGATTGGGACTATTGAACAAATGAATGTTTCTCCTATTAAAAAATGGCATTTTTTATTAGGTAAAATGATTCCATTCTGGATTTTGGGAATGGTTGAGTTTATCATTGGTCTTTTACTAATGAAATTTATCTTTGGAATCTCTGTTCAAGGAAGTGTTGGTGCACTTTTACTCTGTACTTCAGTTTACCTTTTAGTCATGTTGGGACTTGGATTTTTCATCTCCTTGGTTTCCCGAAACCAACTTCAGGCGATGTTCATCGTATTTTTTCTTTTTGTAGTTTTTGTGTTGATGAGTGGATTGTTTACCCCAACCGAAGGGATGCCACAATGGGCGAAATATATCAATTATGCCAATCCTATGTCATTCTTTATGGAAATTATTAAATTAATTGTAATGAAAGGTGCCGGTTTAATGGATGTAATGAAACCACTGATAACACTTTTTGTTATGTCTGTGTTTATCAATAGTGCAGCTTTGTTAAGCTATTCGGAAAAGAAAAAGTAGATTATCTTCTAAGTTCAAAATTTTGGCCTAAATACACTTTTTTAACGTATTCATCTGATGCTAATTCTTCTGCAGATCCGGCTTTAATCACTTTCCCTTCAAAAAGCAAATAAGAGCGGTCTGTAATAGATAATGTTTCATGAACATTATGGTCAGTGATCAAAATTCCAATATTTTTTTCCTTCAATTTAGCAACAATATGTTGAATATCCTCAACAGCAATAGGATCCACACCGGCGAAAGGTTCATCCAAAAGTATAAATTTAGGATTTGAAGCTAAACATCTTGCGATCTCGGTACGTCTTCTTTCGCCACCGGATAAATTATTCCCCAGGTTTTTCCGTACTTTTTCCAATCGAAATTCAGCAATTAACTCTTCCAATCTATCTTTTTGTTGAGCTCCGGTCATCTCTGTAAATTCAAGGATAGCTCTGATATTGTCTTCAACTGAAAGTTGTCTAAACACAGATGCTTCCTGAGGTAAATAGGCAATTCCCAATTTGGCTCTTTTGTACATTGGTAACTCTGTGATATCAATATCATTCAGGTAAATTCTTCCGGCAAATGGTCGAATCAATCCAACAATCATATAAAAAGAAGTTGTTTTTCCGGCACCGTTTGGACCAAGAAGTCCTACGATTTCACCCTGTTTGACATCAAAAGAGGCTTCGTTAACAACCGTTCTTGATTTATATTTTTTAACTAAATTTTCAGTTCTGATTTGGTATTCCATGGTTATAATTTTTCAGCTTCCGCCTGGATTCGATCACTTAAAATATCTATAAACTTTTGTAAAGGAGATTTGATCATCCCTTGTAAGAAAAATGGTATATCTGCCTGAAGTTCCATTTTTAATTCACATCCGGTTTGTTCAGGAGTAATATAAATTTCCAGATTAATTGGAATTTGTTTGTCATTTTTAGCATCAAAATGGACAAATGTAGGGGCTGTTTTTTCAGTAATTTCAATACGAAAAGTGGCCACATTGTTCATGTTAAAAGAACAGTAATTCTCAGTAGCTTCAAAACCTGACACATCAGGAGGTAAATATTCCCCGAAATTGGAACAATTTGATACGAGTTGAAACACTTTGTCAGCACTATTTTGAATTTTTTTAGAATCACCGGATAACTTCATCATCTCATTTTTTGTTTTAATCTGCAAAAATACAAAAAGTTATAGTATTGTATTCTTTTTTTTTTAACAGTCAGTTTTTTAGAATAAAATTCTAAAAATGAACCTTTTGAAAGAAAAAAAATGAATAAAAAATGCATGAAATGTTTATTTTTTTACACTTATAAGTGTTTTTTCCCCTTAGAAAATCCTATTAAAAGCAATATTTCTAAAAAAAATTCATTTTTTTTTGCAGATTAAGAAAAAATGATTATTTTTGACAAAATTTTCTAACCAAACCCATTTGAATATGAACGAACAAGAAAACTCAGTAAGCTTCTTCAGATTTGAAGATTTACGTATCTACGCTAAAGCACTTGATTATATCAACTGGCTTCATGCAGTTGTAAATCAATTCCCTACCAATCAACAACTCAACTTAGGTGATCCATTTCTTAAATCCGCACAAAATATTGCCTTACATCTTGCAGAAGGATCAGCCAGAAACAAAGCCCAATTTGTGTATTATTTAAAAATGGCAAAAAGTTCTGTTAGAGAGTGTGTTGTTTATACCGAAATCGCATCTCGCCTTCATTCAATGGAAGATAATCAAAAAGATTATTCTAGAAACCAATTGATGGAATTAACCAAAATGATTGGTTCACTTGTAGCATCTTTGCAAAGAACTGTTTCAGCATCGCGTGAAGATGATGATATGGATGGGTTAGGTGATATGATGTAATTCATAATTATTCTTAATAATAATGAAGAGTGTGGTTCAATTGTGGACTACACTCTTTTTATTTTATAAAAAATCACTATTTTTGCACTTTATAATTCTAATAATATTATTAATACTTTATAATTATGGCAATAGTAAAACCTTTTAAAGGCTTGAGACCTCCTAAAGAGATCGTTAAGCAATTGGCATCCAGACCTTATGATGTTCTAAATTCTGCAGAAGCTCGTATCGAAGCTGCCGGTAATCCCTATTCTTTATTGAGAGTTACCAAAGCGGAAATTGACCTTCCTGAAGGAATTGATGAACATTCTCAAGAAGTGTATGACAAAGTGGTTGAAAATTTTAACTTATTTAAAAACAACCAATGGTTAGTACAAGATCAAGATGAAAAATTTTACATCTATGCACAAACTATGGATGGAAGAACTCAGTACGGTATTGTAGCCTGCACTCATATTGATGATTATTTGAATAATAATATCAAAAAACACGAATTAACCCGTAAAGATAAAGAGGAAGATAGAATGATTCACGTTAGAATCACTAACGCAAATGTGGAACCGGTTTTCTTCTCCTATCCAGCAAATCCAAAAATTGACGCTATCGTTAATCAAATTATTAACAATCAAAAACCGGAATACGACTTTATCGCTGATGAAGGGTTTGGCCACACTTTTTGGGTAATCAACGATCCTGCTATCAATGCAGAAATCGTCGAAATCTTTAGAAAAGAGATCCCTTATTTATACGTAGCCGACGGACATCATAGAACTGCAGCTGCTGCTTTAGTAGGTAGTGAAAAAAGAAATGCAAATCCTGATCATAACGGTAAAGAAGAGTATAACTATTTTATGTCTGTTATTTTTCCTGATAATCAATTGAAAATTATTGATTATAACCGTGTGATTAAAGATTTAAACGGCCATTCTAAAGAGGAGTTAATTGCACTTTTAGAAGAAACTTTTGTTGTTGAAAATATGGGATCAGACATTTATACGCCTGCTCAATTACATGAATTTAGTATGTATATCGATGGAAATTGGTATAAATTGACTGCAAAACCAGGTACTTTTAATGATGCAGATCCAATCGGAGTTCTTGATGTGACTATCTTATCCAATCTTGTCTTGGATAAAATTTTAGGAATTAAAGACCTAAGAACTGATAAAAGAATTGATTTCGTAGGTGGTATCCGTGGGTTAGGTGAATTAAAACGTAGAGTGGATAATGGTGAAATGAAAGTTGCTTTTGCTTTGTATCCTGTTTCTATGAAACAATTGATCGATATCGCCGATACTGGTAATATTATGCCTCCAAAAACAACCTGGTTCGAACCAAAATTACGTTCCGGATTGGTAATCCATGAATTGGCTTAATTCGAAATTAATTATTTTTTAATTAATAAAAAATGAAACAATCAATAGCCCTGTACTTTAATGCAGGGCTTTTTTAACGTTCAACGTTTAACGTTTAACGTTCAACGTGATCTATTAAATTATTTTGTAATTTTACAATTTAAAATGAAAAATTTCGTTAGAGTAATCTAAACACAAATGTTATGAGAAATATTTCCCTAAAATTAGCCGCTTTTATAAGCTTTTTTATTTTAATTTTAAACTTTTCTTCTAATGCACAAACCACCGCCAAAGAGGATCTGTTGTTGCAAACTTTAATCGAAGAGTGCAATAGAAATTATGCCATTTTAAAGACTCAGGATCCCCCTGTATATCTACTGAGTTACCGGTTAGAAGATCAGATAATGAATAATATCACTTCCAATTTGGGGTCTATCAGTTCTTCAGTTTCAGAAAAGAATAGAATAATAACTATACAGGTCAGGATTGGGAATAAATCTATGGATAATTATCGGGAAATGAGAAATCAAACCTTCTCCTATTTTGTTTATGATGATGATATTACCATCCCTATTGACAACAATTATTTAGCAGTGAAACAAACTTTATGGAGAGAAACAGAAAGAGTATATAGAGCTGCCTTATTGAAATATGAACAGGTAAAAGCGAATGCTGCTGTAACAACAGAATTAGATGATAAATCACCGGATTATTCCGATAGTCAGTTGGAAAGTTATTATGAACCTGTTCTAACCAATACTCAATTTGATGTAGAATTGTGGAAATCAAAATTAAACAGATTTACAGCACCCTTTTTACCATTTCATAACATTTTACAAGGTAGAGCTTCCATTCGTTTTTCAGTTATAAGAAAAATGTTTGTAAGTAGCGAAGGGGTTGCCATTGCTCAAAATAATACTTATACCCACTTATTTGTTTCTTTGGAGGGAAAAGCTGATGATGGAATGGAGATTCCTATTTACAAATCATGGTTTGCATTCTATCCGGATGAATTACCGAATGACGAAACGGTCTTATCAGAGGTAGATAAACTTAGAGATCTTTTAGAAAGATTAAGAACAGCTCCAATTGTAGATACTTATTCTGGTCCTGCGATTTTATCCAATGATGCAGCCGGCGTTTTTTTCCATGAAATCTTTGGTCATAGAGTGGAAGGAGCCAGATTAAAAAGTGAAAACGATGGACAAACATTCAAAAAGAAAGTGGGAGAGATCGTTTTAAATCCTGATATAACCATCACATTTGATCCTACCATAAAATATTATAATTCAATTCCATTAAATGGTAGCTATGTGTTTGATGATGAGGGAATAAGAGGATCAAAAGTGGTTGTTGTTGAAAAAGGGATTTTGAAAAACTTCTTAATGACAAGAACTCCGATTGAAGGATTTGATTATTCTAATGGGCATGCAAGAGCACAGGCCGGGTATCAGCCGGTGTCCAGACAATCGAATCTGATCGTTGAAACCCAACATCCCTATTCGGATATTGAATTGAAAAATATGTTGATTCAGGAAGCTAAAAATCAGGGGAAAGAGTATGGATACTTTTTCAAAAAAGTAACCGGTGGGTTTACTACAACCGGAAGATATATGCCTAATTCCTTTAATGTTACCCCAATTGAAGTTTATCGGATCTATGTGGATGGTCGTCCTGATGAATTGGTTAGAGGTGTTGATTTAATTGGAACCCCATTAGCTATGTTTAGTCAAATTGGCGCAATTGGAACCACAGCCGGAAATTTTGCCGGAACATGTGGTGCTGAATCAGGTGGAATCCCTGCAGGATGTTGCTCTCCAGCTGTTTTTGTAAAAAGAATTGAATTACAAAAACAAAATAAATCTCAGGAAAAACCCACAGTTTTACCAAGAACTTCCGAAGTTCAACCTATTGAAAATAAACAGGAACTGATATTTAAAGCTATGGAAGATGAGCTCATGAGAAACAGACAAAATCTTTTCATTGCAGGCCTTAAATCTCCCTATTTTTATAGTTATACCGTTGCTGATGCTAAATTTGTAGCCATCAATTGCTATTTGGGTGGTATCATATATTCCAATGAAAAAGTTCTTAATTCTCAAAACGCCAAAGTATTAGTTGGTTCGAACAAATATAATAATCTTAATTTCTTTGATGAAAATTCAATTTACTCCAGCCAATCAGAAACAGCACTGTCACAAGAACTCGATTATACCAATATAAGAAATAGCTTCTGGATAGCTACAGACTCTAAATATAAATCTGCTGCAGAATTAATTGAAACTAAAACCGTATCTATCGCCCAACAAGTTTTACCTCCTGAATTATTAGCTCTTCCCGATTTTTATCCTGTCGATGTGAAAACCAATTACTTACAGGATGATTCTGAACCTTTTTCTAAGTCATTGCTGGAAGATCTTGGTGTACAATTATCGAAAATTTTTGAAAGCTATCCCAATTTTACCTATTCCGGAGTCCAAATTAATGCTATTGATGCTTCTATTTATTTTGTAAGCTCTGAACAAATGAAGTTTAAACAACCTTATAATTTGATTACAATTCGTGCTTTTGCACAAACAAGAGCAGAAGATGGAGAGATTTTATCAGATTATATAGATCTTTATTTTACTTCTCAAAATGAGATCCCAATGTTGAACGTACTCGCTCAACAAGTGAAATCTATGGCTGATCGACTTGATTTACTCAGAACAGCTCCGATCATTTCGGAAGCTTATAGTGGACCGGTAATGTTTATGGATGATGCTGTGGCAGAAGTTTTTTCAAACGCATTTATTGAAGATAATGACGGGATTTTAGCAGGTAGAAAGTTTATTAGTAGTACAAGTGAGATTTCTCAGTGGATGACCAGTTATGTTCCAAAAGAGAATAAATCGGAACGATTAATCAATAAAAAAGTGATCTCCAGGAATTTAAATATCATGACTGCTGATTACTTGAAATCTTACAATAATGTTTCTCTTATTGGCCATTTTACATTGGATGCTGATGGCGTTAATCCCGATAATAATCTTAAGGTTATTGAGAATGGAGTCCTAAAAAGTGTTTTAACAAACAGAATACCTTCATTTTCTTCTGAAAGCTCTAATGGTCATGAAAGATTCGGTTTCACCAGCAATAAAATCGGTTCTGATTTAGCTCCCGGAGTTCTTATGATGACCTTTGAAAATGATGGAAAATTTGTTCTTTCTTACCAAAAAATGAAAAAAAGATTGATCGAACTCGCAAAGGAAGAGGATTATGAATATGCTTATATTGTAGTCAAATTACCAAATCGTTCCGTGAATCTACTAGGTGTTGGTGACTATTTTAGTTCAAATGGATTTGTGAAACCTATTATTGTTTATAGAGTAAATGTTAAAGATGGGTCTGAACAGTTGGTAAGAACTACAAAAATGAACGTTTTGAAAATGAAATCCTTTAAACATGTGGAAGCTGTAACTAAAGAATTGGTTCCATTTAATAGAATGTTTAGAGGAAAGAAAAGTAGATTTTATGGCTATAATGAATCTGCATTATTTGGGATTCCTGTTAGTTTTATTCTGCCAAAAGCAATCATATTCAAAGAGTTGGAAATTGAAAAAGATGATGAAATCATGAGGATGAAACAACCTTTAGTTCCTAATCCAATTCAAAAACCTTAAGCTCCATCCATAATTTGTAAAATTATTTTGGTCTTTCCATTATGGGATCTGTTTCTATAATTACTTAGAAAGAGTAAAAATAATCTATCTTTTGGCCTGTAGGTCATTACATGATGAAATCCTCTCCATAAACCACCGTGATATACTAAATTTCCTGTTATTTCATTGACTTCAATACGTAATCCATAGCCATACGCTTCTGAAGGAATAACTCCATTGATCTGATTATGAGGTGAAATCGCTTGATGAACATACCTTTTTGAAATAATTTTATTGTCAATAAAATATGCCTGATACCACTTGTATAGATCTTCGGCAGTTGAATACATCGATTTGTCCCCTAATACACTATTGAGAATATTATCGGGAACCTCTTCTCCATCAATGAGATGACCTTTACTTACGTTAAAAGTAGTATTGTTTCGTATTTCTGTATAAAAATAGGTGTGGGTCATTCCTGCAGGAATTAACAAATTGGCTCTCACATAATCAGGAAAACTTTGACCGGTAATTTGCTCAATAATCGAAGCGAGTAGAGCATAATTTGTGTTGGTATACTTGAATTCAATTCCGGGAGTAGCCGTCATAATCGGGATGTCACAGGTTAGATATTGTAGTAACATCTGATTCGTAAAGATGGTGTCTGTTCTGAAAAATTGTTCGAAATCTAAATACTCAGGTAATCCGGATGTATGTGTCAGTAAATGTTTGATTTTAACTGTGTTGTATGGTAAATCAGGAAAATAATCAATCAGATAATCCTCTAAAGAGAGGGAATCATGCTCCACTAATTTTAAAATGGCTGCAGCTGTGAATTGTTTCGAAACAGAAGCTAAATCAAAGAGTGTAGTTTCAGTAATTTTATTGGTAACATTTTTTTTTGCGGTTAATGATTTATATCCTCCGGTATATTGAAACATTACGGAATCATCAGAGACAAAAAGTATGCTTCCATTTATTACTTTTGCGATTTTCGAAAGTTCATCGTTTACTTGTTCTAATTTAAATTGATGATTGGCTTCTTTAAAAATGGCGTTGATTTCGTAAATACTTGTCTTTTCTAGCGGTTTTTGAACAGCGGGTTTGGGCTGATGTGTTCCTAAAAAAAGTACCTGTAAAAAAATCACTAAGTAACTCATGGCCTTTTATTTAGGGGAATATGACCAACACTTTTAATCTCTTTCTCTATTTGTGTGAACTTGAATTCCGTTTCAGGATTAAAAAAGGTTTTTCTAATCATCTCCTCCATATAGTGAATACCATTTTCTCCGGGATGAGATAGATCTAATCCGTAAAACCGATAATCTCTTAGATCATCCATAAATAACTCATAAGCAGGAAAATAAAAAACAGTGAATTCATCAACTAATTGATCTATAGCTACATGTAAAATCGATTTACTCACTTGATTTTCATGAAACCCATCACTTAAATGGCGGACAGGACTAACTGTAAATATAATTTTGATTGATGGATTTATTTTTTTAATATTGTCAATCAATATTTTATAATCATCAACAATCTCATTAACTGATAATCTCAACTTTTCAAATTTGTGATTTGGAATTTTGTGACAGTTAGCCACAATGATATTGTTTTCAATAAAACGATAACAATAAGAGGTTCCCAGAGTAATGAATAAGTAGGTGCTTTCCCTTAGATTATTGAATGTTTTAGAATCTATCATTCCAATTTTTTGAATGAGTTCCTGCTTATTTTGATCTGACAATTTTCCTTGATGAGAAAAGCTAATATACTGATCATTAAAAAAATAAATATTCTCTTCTGAGATCTGTCTTTGATCCAATACACGATTCAGATTATCACAGATGGACTTAGGATTAAACAGTGTTCCGAATGGATTGGCTAAAGTTTGAAATCTATATTTGGAGAAAAAAGCTCCAATATGATCAGAAAAACAGGAGCCAATAAAAAACAAGGTATCTTCATAACCGATATGAAATGGAAACTGTGGAATAGGATGTTCGGTTCTGAATATCATTTTTTATCGGGTATGATCAATTTTGCAAATTTTAACAATAAAGTTTTGGTTCCTACTGTTTCAAATTGAACAACAGCTTTAGTTTCAAGTCCTTTACCATCAATTTGTTTCACTTCACCAAACCCAAATTTATCATGAAAAACAACCAACGAGGGAACGATTTGATCAATGGTAGCTTCTTTTCCGATCACTTCCATTTTACGTTCCGATGCAATTTGGGCATTCTCTTTTTTTCTTATTCTTGTAACTTCAGAAAAAGATTTATCCCCAAATAGAGAAGGGGAGGAGTGGGAAGAAAAGATCCCTTTGCCCATGGAAGCTTTTTCTGTATAGTTTAAGTATTTAACTGGAATTTCATTTAGAAATCTACTCTTTTCGCAAAATTGCAAAGAACCGAAACGGTAGCGTGTTAGTGAATGAGTGATAGTTAGTGATCTTTTGGCTCTGGTTATTGCCACATAGAACAATCTTCTTTCCTCTTCCAGTTCCGCTCTGGATCCCAATGACATCGATGATGGAAACAGATTTTCTTCCAATCCTGTCAGAAAAACATAGTCAAACTCTAACCCTTTGGCAGAGTGGATGGTCATTAATTTAACCCGATCCTGAATCGCTTCCTCTTTATCCTCTTCATCGGTTAAAAGAACCACACTTTCCAGAAAACGATCCAATGAAGGGAAATATTCATCAATAATTTCACCGGTAGATTCATTAAAAGAGGATTCAGGTTCTTTCTCAGTAAACTCTTTGATAGAATCTAAAAGTTCTTCAACATTCTGTTTTCTATCCAAATCAGTTTTATCTTCACTTAGTTCTTTTAATATGCCAACACTCACTACAATATGTTTTCCCAATTCATAAGCATCTGTAGTGGTTAATAAGGCAGAAAAACTTTTAATTTTGGTAACAAACTCCATCAACCTTTCTTTAGTAGGATTGTTCACATCCAATCCAAATTTAGAAGGATTTTCGATAACATTCCAGATTCTAACCTGATGATGATTGGCACATACGATCACTTTTTCGATGGTTGTCTGTCCAATTCCTCTTTGAGGATAATTGATGATACGTCTTAAAGATTCTTCATCAAAATGATTGATTGTGATTCGAAAATAGGCAATCACATCTTTAATCTCTTTTCTTTTATAGAAAGAGAGACCTCCATAAATCTTATAAGGAATATTTCGTTTAATTAACGACTCTTCCAAAGCACGGGATTGTGCATTAGTTCTGTACAAGAGGGCAAATTGAGAGTTATTGACATGAAAGTTTTGTTTATACTCAAAAATAGTATTCGCTACCAGTTGCGCCTCTTCAGAATCACTGTTTGTCTGGAAAATATTGATTTTATTACCCTCTTCATTTTCAGTCCAAACCTCTTTAAAAAGTTGATCTTTATTGCATTTAATAACTGCATTTGCAGCATTGACAATATTTTGAGTAGATCTGTAGTTTTGTTCCAGTTTGATAGTAACTGCTTCCGGATAATCTCTTTTAAAATTGAGAATATTTTGAATATTAGCACCACGAAAAGAGTAAATACTTTGAGCATCATCACCCACAATACAAATGTTATGATGGGATGAAGACAATTTCTTAATAATCAGATATTGGGCAAAGTTGGTATCCTGGTACTCATCAACCAGAATATACTGATAACGATTTTGATATTTATGTAACATTTCAGGAAAATCCCGGAGAAGTACATTCATATAATAAAGCAAATCATCAAAATCCATGGCATCAGATTTTCTCAATCGCTCATTATATCTGGAAAATATTTCACCAATTAAGGGTTTTCCAGCTTCGTTATCAGCTGCAAATATTTCAGGATTTTTGATATAATCAATATGTGATAAAAGATTTGATTTAGCACCTGAAATTCGGTTTAAAACATGTCCGGCAGCGTACACTTTAGGATCAAGATTCATCTCTTTGATGATACTTTTAATCAGATTTTTGGAGTCATCTGTATCATAAACAGTTAAATTTCTGGAATATCCTAATTTTTCACCTTCAATTCTTAGAATTTTATAAAAAACAGAGTGAAAAGTACCCATCATTACTGCCTTGGCAGAAGCTTCTCCCACCAGATTAAAAATACGTTCCCGCATTTCTGCAGCTGCTTTATTGGTAAAAGTAAGAGCAAGAATTTGATAAGGATTGATTCCTTTTGCCAACATATAGGCTATTCTGTAAGTTAAAACCCGGGTTTTCCCGGAGCCGGCACCTGCAATAACCATCAATGGTCCCTCAATATGAGATACTGCTTGTTTTTGAGGTTCGTTCAGTGATTCGAGTATAGTTTCCAGATTTTTCATATAGAGTAAAAGTTAGCAGTAAATATAGAAAGCTTAAATTATAAACGTTCCAATTTTACAGTGAAATGTCGCATGATAGGAGCTTCCCAAACAATCTTCATTCCTCTTGAAATGGTATCTCTACGATCATATACATTTTTCAGAGCTGCGGCAACAACATCCATGTGATTATTTGTATAGGTCCTTCTTGGGATTGCTAAACGAAGTAAGTCTAAGCCTCCAAAACGATTCTCACGGGTAACAGGGTCTCTATCAGCCAAAATATATCCAATTTCGCAACCACGAATTCCAGCTTCCAAATATAATTCAACTGTTAAAGTTTGAGCTGGGAACTCCTCTTTAGGAACTTTGGACAATACTTTTCCGGCATCCACAAAAATAGCATGACCACCATAAGGTCTTTGATAAGGAATACCGTATTCATCTAATTTTTTAGCTAAATATTCAACTTGTTTGATTCTGGTTTCCAGATTCTCAAACTCAGTATTTTCATCTAATCCAACAGCAATAGCATTCATATCGCGACCATTCAATCCACCATAAGTGATATATCCTTCATAAATGATTGTTTTAACTTTAGCTGCTTCATACCAATCCTGAATATTAGTTGCAATAAAACCACCCATATTTACCTGAGCATCCTTTTTTGCACTCATGGTCATCCCATCAGCATAAGTGAACATCTCTTTGCAAATCTCTTTGATAGATTTATCCTGATATCCTTCTTCTCTAATTTTAATAAAGTAGGAATTTTCGGCAAAACGTGCAGAGTCAAATAGTACCGGTTTATGGTATCTTTTTGCAATGGCTTTTACTTCTCGTAAATTTTTCATGGAAACAGGTTGTCCACCAGCAGTATTGTTAGTGATCGTAATGATGATGAATGGAACTCTTTCACTATTTTCAGCTAAGAATTTTTCTAACTTTTTACAATCAACATTCCCTTTAAATGGAATTTCCAATTGGGTATTTTGTGCTTCGTCAATTGTACAATCAACTGCAAAAGCCTTTCTGGATTCAATATGACCTTTTGTTGTATCAAAATGGGAATTGCCCGGTACGAAATCACCTTCTCTAATCAGACATGAAAACAGAACATTTTCAGCTGCTCTTCCTTGATGTGTAGGAAGTACATACTCAAAGCCTGTGATCTTATTGATCATCTCTTTCATTTTGAAAAAAGAGGTAGCTCCAGCATAACTTTCATCACCCAGCATCATAGCAGACCATTGCCGGTCACTCATAGCTCCTGTACCTGAATCCGTTAATAGATCAATATAAACATGTTCAGCTCTTAATTGAAAAATATTGTTGTGTGCTTCTTTCATATACATTTCTCTTTCAGCACGAGTTGTTTTTTTGATGGGTTCAACCATCTTGATTTTCCATGATTCTGCGAATGGGATTTCCATAATATTGGGTGTTTTTTATTGTTTTTTTGTTTTTGCAATTTGAATACATCTTGGACATGATCCACAGACTATATTTTCACCTTTTGCTTCCAAAGATTTGTGAAGGGTCCCCCCTTTGGTATAAAATTTCCATGTACCTTCACAAATTCCATTTTTATAAGAACCGGTGTAACGGATTGTTCCATTATCATAATAAACAGTGTATTCGCCATCCTCTTTTCCATCAATGAAAAATGCATCTGTTTGAACTTTACCGTCCGGATAAAATGCTTTCCAAACTCCATCTTTTTTATTATTCTTAATTCCTCCACCCATGTACACAGATTTGTCGTCCCTGTATAACATTTCCCCAATTTTGTTATCGGTTACTTTTTTATTTTCATCCACTTCATAAAAATATACCAATTGAGGATTGTTGTTTTGATAAGTTTGCATCACTTTTCTCCCGGGCGTTTTTTAATTTAAAATTTCTTGAGGATCTGGCCTGCGTTTTTCCTGGTTGCAAGAAATAACGAATACAATGAGTGTAGATAATAATGTAAGTTTTAGAAATTTGTTCAAAGCCATAATTAATGTATAAGATAGTAACTAATCTTTTTTTAAAAAATTGATATATAACAAAATGGGGTAATAACCCTAAAATAATATAAAGGTTACAAAGATATAACATATTTTTTAATAAAACCAAAAAAAAAAGTCGTTTATATAATTTTTATCATATTTAATGTCCAATTGAATTTAAATGGTTTTACATAGATATCAAAAATCCAGTTTTAAGTACCAATCAAAAAATCAAAAAAGGGTAACTTGTTATTAATTTTTGTATCTTTGCAAATCTATATTATATCAATGGAAAAGTTAGAAAAATATTTTAGTTCATTAACTGACAATAAAAATCCTATTAATTTGTACCAGCCAATAGGCTACATTCTCCAACAAGGGGGTAAAAGAGTTCGTCCTAAATTAGTAGAAATTTCAACCCATATATTTGGTGGAAATATTGAAAAAGCCATTTATCCGGCTGCCTCTTTTGAAATGCTCCATAATTTTACTTTAATTCATGATGATATCATGGATTTGGCACCATTACGAAGAGGAAAAGAGACAGTTTATAAAAAATGGAATAATAATATTGCGATTCTATCAGGAGATGCATTAGCTACAATGGCCTTACAACAGATTTTACTTACCCCTGTTGCTTCTGATCAAATTTTGAAAATGGCATCCCTCTTTGCACAAACATCTCTAGAAATTTGTGAAGGTCAACAATATGATCTTGATTTTGAAACCATGGATCAAGTTTCAATAGACCAATACATTGAAATGATTAGACTCAAAACTGCTGTTATGCTTGCAGGATGTTTGAAAGTGGGTGCAATTTTATCCGAAACGTCTGAAAATAATCAAAATGAGATCTACAATTTTGGAATTCATGTGGGTCTCGCTTTTCAACTTCAGGATGATCTTTTTGATGTTTATTCAGATGCTGAAACATTTGGAAAACAAATTGGGGGTGATATTAAATCTAATAAAAAGACATTTCTATACCTTTTAGCTCTTGAAAAAGCAAATGAAACTCAAAAAGCAGCGTTGAAAAAGTGGTTTTCTTCTGAAACGATCAATTTTGATGAAAAATTTATTTCAGTTAAATCAATTTTTGATCAATTAAATATAAAAACAGAAACTGAAAACAAAATTCATTATTATGTGAATGAAGCACTTAGTAATGTTGAGAATCTTACGGTTTCTACTGAAATGAAAACTGTTTTGATTGATTATGCACAACAACTTGCCAAAAGAATCAAGTAGATGAGCCAACAATTTCAGAAAAGGATGTATATCATCATGGGAATCATTGTTTTGGTTCTTTTGACATATATCATTCGGTTATTTCAACTTCAGGTTTTAGATCCCTCTTATAGAAGATCAGCAGATAAAAATGCACTTCGTCAAATTACAGAACACCCCGCCAGAGGTTTAATATATGATCGTAATGATTCATTATTGGTGTATAATGATGCAGCTTACGATTTAATGGTAGTTCCCAACGAACTTCGTGCTTTTGATACTTTAGAATTGTGTAATTTATTAGAAATATCTAAAGAGGAACTGTTAAAAAGGATTGATAAAGCCATCAAATGGTCTAGAATGATACCATCTCTTATCGCTCAACAAATGTCAAAAGAAGATTATGGCTATTTACAAGAGAAACTTCACCGCTTTCCCGGATTCTTTGTTCAAAATAGAACCCTGAGACACTATCCTCATCCTATAGCTGCTCATATTTTAGGATATGTGGGTGAAGTGGATGCCAATATGATTGAAAGAGATCCTTATTATCAAATGGGTGATTATATCGGCTTTAGTGGTATTGAAAAAGCTTATGAAAATGAACTGAAAGGGACTAAAGGGAGAAGAATTGTTCTGGTTGATGTTCATAACAGAGAACGGGGAAGTTATAAAGATGGTGAAGATGATGTTAAACCGGTTCAGGGAACCTCGATCTGGTCAACTTTAGATTTATCACTTCAGGAATATGGTGAAAAATTGATGCAAAATAAAAGGGGAAGTATCGTAGCTATTGAACCTTCTACCGGCGAAATCTTATGTATTGTTTCCTCTCCTTCTTATGATCCAAACTTGCTGGTGGGAAATGTGAGATCGAAAAACTATTTTCAATTGTCACAGGATACCATCAGATATCCACTCTTTAATAGGGCTCTTATGGCTATGTATCCTCCCGGTTCAACATTCAAATTAGCAAACGGTCTTATTGCGCTTCAGGAAGGAATTCTGACTCCTAGTACTGTCTATTTTTGTCCCGGCGGTTATAATATGGGATCCCATACCGTTGCCTGTCACCATTCAGGATCTGTTAATGTTATTGGGGCTGTGCAACATTCCTGTAATACATTTTTCTGTAAATCCTATTATAATATTTTATCTAATCGATCTAAATATCCTACGATTCAAAAAGCGTATCAAGCCTGGAAGGATTATATAAACTCCATGGGATTCGGGGTAAAATTTCAATCTGATCTTCCTTATGAATTAAAAGGAATTATTCCCAGTGTTCAGTATTTTGATAAAAAATATCACAGATCCTGGAACGGAAATACGGTCGTTTCTATGGGAATAGGGCAGGGGGAAGCAGGTACAACACCTATGCAAATGGCTAATTTTATGGCTATCATTGCCAATAAAGGATTCTATTATAAACCTCATGTTGTTAAAGCAATAGGGACAAAAAACACACCAAATACTAGATTCTCTGATAGAATTTACGTAAATATTGAACCCAGACATTTTGAAACGATTATGCAAGGAATGGAGATGGCTGTTTTAGCAGGAACTGCAAGATCAGCTAAAATTGAAGGAATAAATGTGTTGGGAAAAACCGGTACTGCTCAAAATCCTCATGGAAAGGACCACTCCGTTTTTGTATGTATTGCTCCTAAAGAAAATCCGAAAATTGTGGTTTTTGTATTGGTCGAAAATGCGGGGTTTGGAGCTACTGTTGCCGCTCCTATTGCCAGTTTGATAACTGAATTTTATCTCAAAAGAGAGGTTAAAAGAAAAGATTTAGAAGAACGAATAATCAATATGTAATTATGTTTATTGAAAATCGAAGCAGAAATTCTAAAGGGGTTGACTTCCAATTGGTGATCTACTACTTATTACTAGTGATCATTGGTTGGCTAACCATATATTCTTCCGCCAATAACCATATTCAGGCAGTTTCTTTTTTTTCTTTAGATAATGTTTATACCAAACAACTCCTTTTTATTGGAACCTCCATCATCATTGCTTTCGTTATTCTAATGATAGATTCCAGATTGTATGTGCATTATGCCATGTATATTTATTATTTTACGCTGCTTCTCATGATTTTAGTTCTCTTTATTGGGACTAACATCAATGGTGCTCATGCATGGATTAAAATCGGTAGTTTTAGTATTCAACCTACCGAATTTGCTAAGTTCTCAACTGCTCTGGCCCTTGCTAAATTCTTTAATGAAGGAAAAACTACTTCTGAAAAGAAATATATGTGGCTAAATGCTTCTTTGTTTATTTTTGTTCCCATTATTATTGTTATGCTACAGAAAGATACAGGGTCTGCTTTAGTATTTTTCTCTTTTATTATTCTTTTTTATAGAGAAGGTTTAACCGGCTGGATCCTTTTGCTGGGAGCCATCGCTTTTTTTGTGTCTTTATTTACTCTGTTTTTTAATGAAATTTATACTGTTGCGGCTCTGACAACAACTTATCTGATCTTTTGGTTTCTACAAAGAAAAGATAGAAAAAAAATGATTAGAAATACCATATTGTATGTGGTTTTTATCGTTTTTGTTTTTGGTGTGAACTTAGCGTATCAATATATTTTACAAGACCATCAAAGAATTAGAATTGATACACTGATTGGAAAAGTGGAAGATCCATTGGGAGCTGATTTTAATGCAAATCAATCTAAAATTGCCATCGGATCCGGTGGTTTTTGGGGAAAAGGGTATCTGAATGGCACGCAAACAAAATTAAACTATGTTCCGGAACAAAGTACTGACTTTATCTTCTGTGGGATTGGCGAAGAATGGGGTTTTGTGGGAAGTTCTGTAGTTATTATGCTGTTTATTGCTATGATAATTCGAGTTATCATGTTGGCTGAAAAAAACAGAAATCATTTTGTGAGATGCTACGGCTACGGTGTTGCCGGTATCATATTTGTCCATTTTGCCATCAATATTGGGATGACTATGGGACTTTTACCTATTATTGGAATTCCTCTCCCGTTCATCAGTTATGGAGGATCATCATTGTGGGCATTTACAACTTTACTATTTATTTTTATTAAACTAAACAACAATTAATTTTATAATAATACATATTTAACCCCGTTAGAATTAAACTTTTATTAACATAAACTCAATATCATGAACAAAAACAATTATTGTGTAATTATGGCTGGTGGAATTGGTGTGCGCTTTTGGCCAATGAGTAAAACTGAAACCCCAAAACAATTTATTGATATTCTCGGTGATGGACAAACCCTGATACAAAAAACATTTAATAGATGTAGCAAAATTTGCCCGACCGAAAACATCTATATTGTTACCAATGTTCAATACTTTGATTTGGTAAAAGCTCAATTACCTTTAATAAACGATGATCAAATTGTTTTGGAACCTGCCAGAAGAAATACAGCACCTTGTATTGCTTATGCTAATTACAAAATTAAATCCCGCAACCCTGATGCTGTCGTAATGGTTGCCCCCTCAGATCATATTATTTTAAAAGAGGAAGTTTTTAATGATGTAATTTCTAAGGGAATGGAAATAGTAGCAGAAAATGAATGGTTGCTTACTATTGGGATCCATCCATCATTCCCAAATACAGGATATGGGTATATCCAATTTAATGAAGATATTGTTTGTGAAAAAAATAACTCCATTTATGCTGTAAAAACATTTACAGAAAAACCTTCCCTAGAATTTGCGCAACAATTTATTGAAAGTGGCGATTTTCTCTGGAATGCCGGTATTTTCATGTGGTCTGCAAAAACCATTCAAACGGCTTTTGAACAATACCTGCCTGAAGTAGATGAGCTTTTTAAAAAGGGGGAAGGATTATACAATACTTCCGGTGAAAAAGATTTTATTAACAGAATCTATCAGATCTGCAAAAATATTTCAGTGGACTATGGTATCATGGAAAAAGCTAAAAATGTTCATGTGTATGCTGCAGAATTTGGCTGGTCCGACCTTGGAACCTGGGGTGCCCTTTATGAATTAAGAAATAAGGACCAAAATAAGAATGCAATCGTTGGTAATAAGGTAAAAATGTATAATACCTCTAGTTGTGTTATCAACATGCCTAATAATAAAGTAGCAGTGATTCAGGGATTGGAAGATTACATCATTGTGGATACGGATGAAGTTTTACTCATCTGTAAAAAAGAGGAAGAACAACAAATAAAACAGTATGTTACTGATGTAAAAATCGACTTTGGTGATCGATTTGTTTAAAATAAAAAAAGGCAGGTTAAAAACCTGCCTTTTTTCTGAAATTTATTTTTCTAAGCCTCTACTATATTCAAGATCACTTCAACCGCTTTTACCATCGATTCTAATGGAACAAATTCATATTTACCATGAAAATTATGTCCACCTGCAAAAATATTGGGGCAGGGGAGACCTTTAAATGATAAATTAGCCCCATCTGTTCCACCTCTAATCGGTTTAATTAAAGGAATAACACCGGCATCAATCATCGCTTTTTCAGCCCTTTCCACAATATGATAAACAGGTTCAACCATCTCTCTCATGTTAGCATATTGATCTTTAATCTCAATACTCACCCGATCACTTTCATATTTTTTATTCATAAAATCAACAAGATTGAGCATCATTTGCTTTTTGGATTCAAAAATACTCTTGCTGTGATCTCTGATGATGTACTGTAAAGAGGCATTTTCTACAGTACCTTCCGTTTTAATCAATAAAAAGAACCCTTCATAACCATCCGTGTATTGTGGTTTTTGAAATTCAGGCAATAAACTGTTAAATTCCATAGCCAATAACTGAGCATTGACCATTTTATTTTTGGCATAACCGGGATGTACATTTCTACCCTGAAACTTCACTACAGCACCGGCAGCATTGAAATTTTCAAATTCTAATTCTCCAATAGCACCTCCATCCATGGTGTATCCAAAATCACAACCGAATTTGGCTACATCAAAATGGATCACCCCTTTTCCAATCTCCTCATCTGGAGTAAATGCAACTTTTACAACTCCATGTCTGATCTCAGAGTGTTGGATTAAATACTCAATAGCTGTAACAATCTCTGCAATTCCGGCTTTGTCATCAGCTCCCAATAAGGTTTTTCCATCTGTAGTCAGAATAGTTTGTCCTACATAATCGGTCAACTCAGGAAAATCAGAAACAGCTAAAACGGTGTTGGTTTCTGCATCTAACAATATATCTTTTCCATTATAATTTTCGATCACTCTGGGTTTATCGATTCCCGGCATATCTGGTGCCGTATCAAAATGGGCAATGAATCCGATAGTGGGTAATTTCTCATCACTATTAGCAGGAATCATCGCTGTTACATATCCATATTGATCCTTTTTAACTTCTAACATCCCTATTTTTTTGAGTTCCTCAACTAAATAATCGCCAAATACCAATTGATTAGGTGTTGAGGGATACGTTGTTGATTCAGGATCAGAAGTAGTTGCAAATCCAATATATTGTGAAAATCTTTCTAATAATTTTTCTTTCATCGAAGTAGTTTTCTTATTTAATGTTTAGTTTTTTCTTGATATCTTTTGGGATGGCATCTCTATGAACAATTATATTGATGGTTTGCATTTGAATGAATGGATAAGAAGCATAAAAATAGCCATTATAAGGATTTCTGCCATCATCTCCCCAGGAATTTTTTACAATAAAATATTTGTTTCCATTTTGATCGGTTGCAATTCCTGTAATCACCATGCCATGATCATCTGTAGTGGAATAATCATCAAAACCTTTTTGTCTGATTTCTTGTGTAATCACTTGTTCTTTTCCCGGTTTATCAAAGCTGTAAAGTTCTTTTTCTTTCTCATTTTGAGATAATTTTTCCCATTTTTCCTTATCAGATCCTGATGTGCTTGAAAAATCTTTTTCAGGGATAATGGCAACCCCTTTTTTCCAATTGAATCCTTTATGACTAACGTCAGCGCCCCATGCAATACTGTATCCGTTTTCGATGGCGTTGTTCATCACAATCATCATCTCTTCTAAAGGTAAATTGTAAGATTCTTCCATAGCCCAGTTGTCCGGAATTTCAATCGCAAATTTGGTGTAAAAAGGATGATGAGTGAAGGAAGTAATACTGATGTAATCATCCATATTAAATCCTAAACTTTTGGCAAATGTTTCAGGTGTGTAAGTTACCCCATTATAAACAAAATTGGCTGGAACTGCTCCTAAATAGGCATTGACAACTCCTTCGTATCCTTTTTTCCAGATGGGGGAGATTTTTTTATTCGGATTTTCAATCACAACATCTACATAAGCTTTTAATAAGGCATCAAGTTCTCCATGAACATGTCCCTCTTCTCCGTATTGAATTCCGGGATATACCGTTTCTGGTACAATTCCGTATTTGTTGATCATATTAAATACATCAAAAAAAGCACCACCACCACCGAAATTGTAGTTGCCATGCATTCTGACATACTTATCTGCTTTATCTAAATAAGCACGATTTACAATCCACATTTCTGAAAGATCATACTCCCCTTTGTCCATGCGGAGCAATTCACATTCTAAAAAGCCAAGACCGGAAAAACTCCAACAGGTACCGGAACGGTTTTGATTTTTAACAGGCGTTGATTTTACTGATTTTTGTGTGGTAAACACATACCCTTCAGTTGATTCCTGTCCAAATAAAGAAGTGGACAAAAGAATAGCTACTCCAATAAGTAGCGCTATTAACGATATTTTTTTCATTGTTTTTTGGATTTAATATTTATAAAAATTTTCTTCTAACTAAATCACATAGAGCTAAATAAGCTGATGAAGTGGTGTCCCAGAAATAATAATTTTTAAGTTCTTCCATCACATTAAAAGCCTCTTCAATGTTTGGACAATTATTTAATCTATGAAGAGATGTACTGAATTCCTCTCCCTTGCTTTTAAACAACTCTCTGATAAATAAGAACTTGTCATTTATTGAGATCGCTTTTGTTAAATCAACGATCTTCGCTTGTTGAAATTTTGATCCTATAGAATTATCCTCTTTCTTCTCGGTTAATAACTCGTTTAATGATTTCTTTTCTGTTTTTGCAGGTGCATTTTCCTCTACAAATAATAGTGGTTGCTGAGGTTGTGGCGTAACGGGAATTTCTTGTTTGATCACAGTAGAATGCGCAAATTCTAATATATCATCAACAATTTCCACACTCTTCTCTGCGATTTTTTCAGGTTCCTGTTTAATTTCTATCGGTTTTTGAATTTCAGGTTCCTGAATTGTAGGTTCTTCAAATATTACAATAGGCTCCACTTTAGGAGTGATGATGGGTGTGTCATCTCTGTTCTCCACATGAAATACCGGTTGTTCAGGGATCGAAACTTCCTCTTCTAATTCATCTTCTCTTAACAACACCATTTCTAATTCCTTTTTGAGGTGTTCAATAGTATTTAGTTGATCAGAAATAGTAGATTCATAATCCATCTTAATTTTTTCTGCCATTAGATTTTTTTGATCTAATTCAGATAAAATGCCTTCTATCTCCTCTTTTTGAGCATGAATAGTTTTATTGAGTTCCCCAATTTGCAAATCAGCGTTGGAACTTTTGAGTTTTTCTTGCTCAACTTCCTTTTTTAAAGTATCAAATAGTTGAATAGAGTCACTTTGTTCCATTTTGAGCTGGTTAATCAACTCATTGAGTTCATTAATTTGTTGAACATAGGATTCGTCATTGGTGCCGGAAACTACTTGAGATGTTATTTCAGGAATAGAAAGTTGCTCTCTGTCAACCTCTTCTACGGCAGGACAATTCAGCAACAGCAAATAGGCTGCTCTGATGTGTTGAAGAATAATATCTTTTTCGATTAAAGAATAGGGGCCCGGAACTTCGTTGACTAACTGTAGTGTGTCAATCACCTTAGCGATTAATCCTGTGGGTTTTTCCATATTTTAAAAAGTTTTGGTTTAGGTTTGAACAATTTTTATCATTTTTTGGGAACTAAAACCACATAAGTTACAAAAAAACTCGTAATTTTGTTTTTCGAAATGATTTGTCAAAAATACTAAAAAAAATGATTTCAATTTAAAAAAAATGTTTTTAGAAAATAAAGCAAACAGAATTAAAAACAAAGGTTGGATCGAGGTGGTCTGTGGGTCGATGTTTTCCGGAAAAACGGAGGAATTGCTCCGTCGGATCAAACGGGCACGTTTTGCAAATCAAACCATTGAACTCTTTAAACCCGCAATGGATACCCGCTATTCCGAAGAAGAGATGGTTTCCCATGATCATTCTGCCATGACGGCAACTCCAGTTAACAATTCTGCAGAAATTTTGTTGTATGTTAACATTGAAAATGTGGAAGTGGTTGGGATCGACGAAGTTCAGTTTTTTGACCAAGGTATTATTGATGTGTGTAATCAGTTAGCCAATAAAGGGATTCGCGTTATTGTAGCCGGTCTGGATATGGATTATCTCGGAAACCCATTCGGTCCTATGCCCGGATTGATGGCGATTGCTGAATATGTGACCAAAGTACATGCAATTTGCACTCAATGTGGCGATTTAGCTCAGTACTCCCACCGCTTAGTGGCTAATGATAAACAAGTTCTGCTCGGCGAAACCGATACTTATACTCCTCTTTGCCGCCACTGTTTTATAGAAGCCAGAAATCAATAGTTCACCTTTTTTTTGTACTTTTGCAAAATTATAATCGCAACGGTATATGAGTTTCCTCCTTAATATTTTAAGTTTTGTTCAATTTAAAATCACTGACTTAGTCGATATTTTATTGGTTGCTCTAATCCTGTACCAATTTTATAAATGGCTTAAAGGTACCGCTGCAGTGAGAATTTTCTTCGGTCTCATGATCCTTTTCGTGATCTGGAAAGGGGTTTCCCTTTTTCAGTTGAACATGTTATCTGAAATACTGGGGCAATTTGTAAGTGTTGGAGTTATCCTGCTAATCGTGGTATTCCAACCGGAATTAAGGAAATTTTTGCTCTATATCGGAAATACTGAAGTGCTCAAATGGGCTCGATTATACATCCGTGGTAAATCAAATTCAGCCGATTATGCCAATGATATTGAAGCAATTACAAGGGCATGTGAAAGAATGGCTGCTACAAGAACAGGCGCATTGATGGTGTTTGCCAGAAGTACCCCGCTGGATGATTTTTTAGCAACCGGTCAGGCAATCGATGCCAAAGTGTCTCAAGAATTATTGGAAAATCTATTTTATAAAAATGCTCCGCTTCACGATGGAGCTGTAATTATCATTGATCATAGAATCGCTGCTGCGAGATGTATCCTTCCTGTTTCTAAAGATGAATCGATCTCTTCCGATTTAGGATTAAGACACCGCTCAGCCATTGGAGCCACTACGTTAACTGATGCTATTTCAATTATTGTTTCGGAACAAACGGGACATATTTCGTGGTGTAAAAATGGTGAGTTACGCCGTAATATTTCACCTTCAGTGTTAAAACAAATGATGATGGAGGAGATTTATTCGGAAAAGGAATAGAATATTAACTTTTAGCCTGCACAAAAAAAAATTGTATTTTTGTACATGTTATCAAAAAGAAATTAAAGTATATGTGTACGTTATTATCCTTTCTTAAAAATGAAAAAGATATAAAACAAAAGGGAGGATTATATCATAAAACACAAATCCATTTGGCCTATAATTCCAATAAAATTGAAGGAAGTAAATTAACAGAAGAGCAGACCCGTTATATTTTTGAAACAAGAACGATTGGGTTTAAAGAGGAGGAAGCTGTTCCGATTGATGATATCATAGAGATGTCAAACCATTTTATCGCATTTGATTTGTTATTAGATACTGCTCATGAAAATTTAAGCTCCCAAATTATTCAAGAGTTTCATAAAACCCTTAAAAGCAGCACTTCAGATGCGCAACAAAAATGGTTTAAAGTTGGAGCCTGGAAAGCACTTCCCAATGAAGTTGGTGGATTTGAAACAACACATCCCAAAGATGTTGATGAATCGATGAATCAGTTGAATAATTGGTATTTATCGATTCCCGAAATAAGCATTGAGCATATTATTGAATACCATTATCGATTTGAGTCCATACATCCTTTTCAAGATGGAAACGGCAGAGTCGGAAGACTCATTATGTTTAGAGAATGTTTAATAAATGGGATCATCCCATTTATTATTGACAACAATCATAAACAGTTTTACTACAGAGGCTTACGGGAATACTCTCATGTCAAAGGGTATTTAATTGACACCATTTTATCCGCACAGGACACCTACAAATCGTGGATCGACTATTTCGTACCGCCCAAATAAAATCTATTATTTAAAAAATTCAAAAACAACCGCTACCATCATTTTCGATGCCGTTTTCAAAGCCCTTTCATCAATATTAAAGTGAGCTGAGTGTAATGGATATACAATCCCTTGCTCCGGATTGGCTACCCCAACTCTGAAAAAGGTGCCCGGAACTTGCTGTAAAAAATAACTGAAATCTTCAGCAGTGGTTCTTAAATCCAAGGAGAGAACATTCTCCTCGCCTAAAACCTGCTGGGCTATTTGTATCGTTTTTTTAGTTACCTGCGGATCATTTTTCAACATCGGATACCCGTGTCTGATATCCGGAATGCAGGTTGCTCCGTATTGGTGACACACGTCATGAGCAATCTCTTCAATTTTGGCTAATATCTGTGCTCTTTTTTCTTCGTCAAAGACTCTTAAAGTGCCCGATAATGTGACTGAATCTGGAATCACATTATTGGCTCCGTCGCCTATAAACCGGCCAAAATTTAAAACATACGGCGTGTCGGTCGGTTTCAGCTTCTCAATCTCCTCTTCCCACCTGATCAAAAGTCGCGCTGCTATCGGAATCGGATTGATCACGTCATTCAATAACGCGGCATGTCCCCCTTTCCCAATTATGGTAAAGTGGATCTCATCTGTGGAGGCCATATATTTTCCGGCTCTGAATCCCACTTTTTCGGGACCAAATCCGGTATCCGCATGAAGTGCAAATACATAATCAACTTTTGGATTTTCTAAAACACCTGCTTCAATCATAAAATGGGCGCCCCCTTCATATCGCTCTTCTGAAGGTTGAAAAATAGCTTTTACGGTTCCTCCAAACTGAGATTTGTGCTCTTGAAGAACCATTAGAGCACCTAAGAGTGAAGCAGTATGAAAATCGTGACCGCACGCATGCATCACCCCTTCGTTTTGGGAACAATAGGAAACATTATTCAGCTCTTTAACGGGTAAAGCGTCCATATCGGCTCTTAACGCAATGCAAGTATCTCCTTCCAGTTCCCCTTTGATCGTTGCTACAATTCCGTGTCCGGCAATGTGTGGAGTATAAGGGATCCCAATCTGATCCAGAATGGTGCCAATATAGTGTGCCGTTTGTACCTCTTCTCCCGATAGCTCAGGATTTTGATGAAGATGGCGGCGTATAGCCACCATCTGATCAAAATAGTTCAAAATGTACTGATTAACGGGAATCATGAATTAGTCTTTGATGATTGTCATCTCATCTACCAGATGTTTTGCTCCGCCAAATTTGTCAATGATAAACAAAACATATCTGATGTCAACAACGATCGTTCTTTGTAATTGTGTTTCAAAAAAGATATCTCCACTCATCGCTTCCCAGTTGCCGTCAAATGCACATCCAATCAATTGCCCTTTTCCGTTAATTACAGGACTTCCGGAGTTACCACCGGTAATATCATTGTTGGTAAGGAAACAGGTTCTTAACTGGCCTGATTTGTCTGCATAAGGACCAAAATCTTTTGCGTTATACAGATCAATCATTTTTTGTGGAACATTAAATTCCCATGATCCGGGTCTGTTTTTTGCAATAACTCCGTCTAAAGTGGTGTAATAACGAGCTGTAACAGCGTCTTTCATTTCATATCCCCCCACTTTTCCATAAGTTAAACGGATCATGCTGTTGGCATTAGGATAGAAATTTTTATCCGGTTGCATCTCCATCATCCCTTTCATAAAAATACGATTCGCTTTAACTAATGCGGTATTATAGGTGTTTGCAGGTTCAATCTGTTTTAGATAAAAATCGTACAATTGTTCAAACCATTGGAAAACCATATCTTTTTCCAATACTTTCAATGTTGGGTTTTTAACAAATTCCAATAGGGCTTCCTGATCATCTAAAATAGATTTTTTGTATAGATCTTCCACCATTTTGGTGAAATTCATCTTGTATTTAGCAACTGCTTTGTTGAAAAATTCGGGTCTTTGTTCAGGAGTGGTTTCATTGTAATAGTATTCAAAAAGGGCAGCAGCCACTTTTTTGTCCACTTCTACATTAAAATCTTTGAAAAAATCATTTATTCCATCCGGCATTATACCTAAAATAGATTCAAATCTTTTGTACTCTTTCGATGTTGTATCAATATCTTTATTTTTCAAAACAGGATACAGAGCACTGCAATATCTCCACATCTGGAACAGTTCACTTCCTGAAAAAATAGCTTCTCTATAAACCACTTTCATTTTTTCATATTTGGTAAGTTCAATATAGATCTTACTTAAATCATCAATAACAGTACCATATTCGGCTTCTTTTTTGTTGGCTTTTACCCATTCTTTGAATTTATTTTCAATAGCGACCTTTTTTGCAATCACATGATTGTTAATGATTTGCTCATTTTGTCCAATGCTGTATTTCCAGTAATTGGAAATAGAAGCTGCTTTGGCAGCATATTGAATATCAATTTTGGTATTGGCCTGACGATAAGCGTTGATGATATCCAATTTTTTACCTCTTGCTGTGATAATTACAGGGTTAGATTCTTCAGTGGTCATTTTAACACTGTAGGAACTGGAATATCTGTCTGTTCTGCCGGGATAACCCATAATCATGGCGTAATCGTTCTCCTGAACTCCATTTAAAGAGATAGGGAAGAAGAATTTGGGACTCAATGGAATATTATCGGGAGAATAGGAGGCAGGATTTCCATTTTTATCGGTATAAACACGGAACATGGAGAAATCAGCGGTGTGTCTTGGCCATACCCAGTTATCGGTATCCCCACCAAATTTACCTAAATCATTAGGAGGCGTGCCAACCAATCTTACATCTTTAAATTCTTGATAGATAAACATGTAATACGCATTTCCATTAAACATATTGGCAATGCGAACTTCATATTTCCCTTTTTCAGAATTATCTGCCATCAATATTTTGGATCTTTTATCTATAGAATCGTTACGATCAGACTCTTTCATATCATTGGTCAATCCTTCTAAAATGTATTCGCTAACATCTTCCATTCTGATGAAAAACTTAATCGTAAGCCCTTCACAGGGGAGTTCATCTTTGCGGGTTTTTGCAAAGAATCCGTTTTTCAGAATGTTATTTTCTTCAGATGACAACGCTTGAATATTTCCATATCCACAGTGGTGGTTGGTCAATATTAGGCCATCTTTTGAAATGATTTCACCGGTACATCCTCTACCAAAGATCACCACTCCATCTTTAATACTGCTATGGTTCACATTATAAATGTCTTCATAAGATAATTTAAGTCCCATAGCTTGCATTTGGTCTATGTTTTTGTGTAATAACAAAAGCAACCACATCCCTTCATCTGCTTTAGCAATAAAAACAGAAATACATAAAGATAAAAACAGTACAATTTTTTTCATAATAATATTTTTTTGACACAATTTTGTTTAAATTCAATTTAACCAACAAAAATACAAATTTTTTTGTATTCTCACAATATTTATTCAGTTTGTAAAATAATACTCCAATTTATTACATTTTTTTTTCATATTTCATTATTTTGGGTTTTAGGTCTTGGGTTTTAGGTCTTGGGTTTTAGGTTTTGGGTTTTGGGTCTTGGGTTTTAGGTTTTGGAAAAGAAGGAATCACAGTGTTTCACAGTGTTAAACGGTGTATCACAGTGTCAAAATGAGCGTATTTTTAAAATTAAAAACACTGTGGTACACATTAGTACACTGTGGAACACTGTGATATAATTTTTTTTATTATGTAAATGAATTTGTAAACTCCCTCGACTTTTGTCCATTTTCCATTATTTGGGGTTTTAGCTCTTGGATATTTGGTATAAGAAACTAATAACTAAAACCTTATACCTAATAACTTTTTGGGCATTCCGGCTCGCAGGCTCGCCGTCGGTCTCCGGCCTGTACTCCTCGTTTCGCTGCAAGGGTCTGATCGGCCGGGCAGTAGCTCACAGGCTCGCTCTGCCCGATCCGTCATCCCCTAAGCAGCTCAACTTGCGGGGTACCTGGCCTCCGCCCTAATGCTTGTTCATGGCGTCGGCACTTCGATACGAAGCAATTTAATCCTTCGTTTTTTAAAGGCATTGTTAGGGCGCTTCTACACTTCGCAAGCTCAGTGATCACTCAACGACCTTAGAGCAGTACGTATGTTGCTCAAAGCCAAGTCTGTAGTCTGATAATGGAACGCGGATAAAACGGATGCTTTGCAATGCGGATAAAACAGATCTGTTTAAATCCGCGTTTGAAAATTTGTAGGATAAGCTTTCTAAATAAATATTTTATTTCACAGTGTTTCACAGTGTTAAACGGTATATCACAGTGTTTATATGTGCGTATTTTTTAAAATTTGAAACACTGTGGTACACATTAGTACACTGATGTACCCTGTGAAGCAAAATAATTGATTTTTAAATATTGTGACAAACCCCAAAAAACCGCGATAGCGGTTTTGCGCTTGAGGGATGTGGAGGGGTTCGCCCTTCGCCTTTCGCCCTTCGCCCTTAGTACACAAACGGAATCACCCTTTTCAATTTCTTCCCTTCAAACTCCTCGGGAAACTCTTGACGGTACCGTTTGTAAATAGAGTTGGCGCGGGGAACCAAATTGGCAAAGGTCCAGATGAAAAATACCAATCCGGAGATTGACCAGGTTAATATCGCAAATCCTAACCACTCTAATAACTCCCCAAAATAGTTGGCGCTGGTGACATATTTGAATAATCCACCCTTTGGAAAATAGTGCTTCGTATCATTCGGGTCTTTTCTTAAATGCCTGATGGTGTAGTCAGATTGGAGATTGATGATAAATCCGATGATAAACAGAATGGTCCCAATAATGAATGGAGCTGAATAGAACCAGGCGGTTCCGTGTCGTACAAATAATGCCGGATATTCAGGACTGTAAGCAATGTTGAAAATCCAGTATCCCTGCATCCACGCGTTCAAAATATTGAAAGAAACTCCCATAAACATGATCCCAATCGGCATTTTACTTTTCCCTTTGATTAAAAAAGGGTAAATCAAGGCTCTTTGAATGTAGTGAATCTGAAATATCAACAAGAATAACATCGGCACGATCTCCCACCGGTGTTCTGAGGTTAACCACATCACACACATGAGGATGAATATGGTAAACTCCATCACAAACCAGGCCCATTTGTTGTTGATGGTTTTTCCCCACTTTTTAGAGATCAACATCCCGTAACCCGCTTCTACAAAGTATAATGTAATAAAAGTGATGACGGCTATTCCCGTCATCACCCATAAATAGATATAAAAAGCACTGTCTAACATGACTAATAAACGTCAATGGTCATTGGAAGTCTGGCTTGAACACCTTTGCTGTCCATCACACTTTTGATGCCGTCAAATGCAAAGTACATCGATCCAAAACGTTCCTGTAATGCCATCTCGATTTTTGAATTGGTTTTGGAGTTGAAAATCTTTTCAATCCAGTTCACCTGTGCAGGATAAATCACAATACCATAATCGGTTAATTTGGCTAATTCTGCAGCAGTAGCAATCGCAACATTCAAATCACCCAATTTATCGACCAATCCTAATTCCACAGCTCTGGATCCAGACCATACTCTTCCTTGCCCGATTTTATCAACGGCTTCAGTGGTTAAACCTCTACCTATGGCAACTCTTTGTAAGAATACAGAGTAAATCTCTTCAACACTGAATTTTAATTTGGATAGTTCAAACTCATCCATCATTCTTCCGGTGTCATAATCGGAATGATCATTGGTTTTTACCACATCAAATGTGATGCCCAATTTATTTTTCAACATCTTTTGGGCACTTGGAATCAAGCCAAATACGCCAATCGATCCGGTTAATGTGCTGGGTTGTGCTACAATGGCATCAGAATTACAAGAGATGTAATATCCTCCCGATGCAGCGTAATCTCCCATGGAAGTTACAACAATTTTACCGGCTTTTTTTGCTAATTCAATCTCATTCCAGATCGCTTCAGAAGCTAAAGCACTACCACCGGGAGAATTAACTCTGATCACGATTGCTTTCACTTTGGCGTCAGTGTATGCTTTTCTTAACTCTTTGCAGAACGTAATAGATCCAATGGTTGTTTCATCACCTTCCCCATCCACAATATCGCCAACAGCATAAACGATGGCAATGTTGTTTTCCTTTGAAATCTGGGTAATCCCTTTTCTGTAATCGTTTACAGAAACATAATTGATTTTTTTGTCGGTGCTAAGATTTAATAAACTTCTCAACCCATTTTCATAAGTGGAATAGTATCCAATCTGATCCACCATTTTGAGTTGTAAAGTGGTTTCAGCGTTTACGGATAGTAGATTGTTGGCAATGATATTCAAGGAATCTATCCCGATCTTTCTGCTTTTGGAGATTTGTGCTAACATCACATCCCAGATATCAGCCGCTAAAACACTCATTTGTTCGCGGTTGGCATCACTCATTTTATCCAATACAAAAGGTTCAACGGCACTTTTAAAATCACCGTGTCTCACAACTTGTACGTCAATTTCTAATTTGTCCAATAATCCTTTGAAGAACATGGTTTTAAATGCAATCCCTTTAAAATTGACAGCTCCCAGTTTATTCAAAAAGATTTTGTCTGCAACAGTAGAGATATAGTATCCTTTTTGAGAATAATAATCACCATAAGCGTAAATAAATTTTCCGGTAGTTTTGAATTTTTCCAAAGCTACATAGATCTCTTGTAAAGTGGCTAAACCGGCAGTTACATTCGATAATTCCATACTGATCCCTTTGATTTTTGGATCTGTGGCAGCATGGTTGATACTTTTGATAATATCATCAAGCCCTACTGGAGAGGAGGAAATCCCCTCAAAAGCTGTGTTTTCAAATGGATTATCTTCACCACGCTCTTCAATGGGGGTTGAAAATGAGAGTTTTAAAATTGAATTTTCAGCTACTGTTGGTACCGGATTACTTGAAATACTGGCAATAATCCCGAAAAAGAAGATCATCGATAATATGGATAAAACGATGGAGGATAAGATGAATCCTACCATGGATCCTAAAACTATTCTCCAAAATTTTCTACTTCCTGATTCCCGTTTTGGACCGTTAAGTCCATTCATTTGATTCATAATATTTTAGTTTTTGTTATTGATTGTTTTAATTATTAAAGAAACAAAAGCGCAAATGTACACCATTTTTTGATTCATTTATCAAGTTAGTACAAAAACTACATAAAAATTACAATGCCGATTTTATTACCTTTTGTTTTTGGTTTTTAATATCGAGAAATATGGAAAATAATATGATCTTAGAAGGACAAATAAAAAGGTTACACACATTAACACTGTGTAACATTGTTTAACACTGTGGAACACTGTGTTCATGAATTATTTTATTACTTTTGCCAAAATTTTAATTACTATGAAAAAACTTTTTACGACCCTTTTTGTGCTGGGTTTTGGCTTTTTAACTCCCCTTCTGGCTCAAACCGAGAATACGGATCAGGAAACCGGCAACTTGGAATGTACCAGCATTACCGTTGGTTCTAAGGCTTCTGCTGATGGCTCCGTTTATACCTCTCATACCGATGATAGTCACAGAACCAGAACCAATATTCTGGTGATTCCTGCACAGGATCATCCTGCCGGAGCTGTGGTAAAAATGTACAAAAGACAAAGTGCAAAAGAAGTGTACGGCAAAATGTCACATTATGAAAACATTGAATTGGGCTCAATTCCACAAGTTGCTCATACCTATAAATATTTTAGTACTGCATACCCTTGTATGAATGAAAAACAAGTGGCTATCGGAGAATCAACCTTCTCTCCAAGACCCGAATTGCAATCTGATTCCGGCTTGATTGATTGTCAACGCTTATGCCAGTTGATGCTGGAACGCGCTTCTTCAGCTCGCGAGGCTATTAAAATTGCCGGTGAACTGTTGAAAAAATATGGATGGATCGATGGAGGTGAGGCTTTAACTATCGCTGATAAAAAGGAGGTTTGGCATCTCGAAATTGTGGGTCCCGGAAAAGGAAAAATGGGCGCCGTTTGGGTGGCTCAAAGAGTTCCGGATGATCATGTAGCTGTGAATGCGAACGCCTCAACAATCCGGGAAATAGATCTTAAAAATAAAGATTTCTTTATGGCTTCAGATAATGTATACACGGTTGCTGAAGAGAATGGTTGGTGGAACAAATCAAAGGGAACATTCAGTTTTGCATACGTATATGCTCCTGAAAGCAGAACCATGCTCGCATGTCGCCGCCGTGAATGGAGAGTGTTTGATTTGGTTGCCCCTTCTCTTAAATTGGATCCAAACTCCGAAAATTATCCTTTCTCCGTGAAACCGGATACCTTAATAACCACTCAAAAAATGATGTCCATATTCAGAGATTATTATGAAGGAACTGAATATGATATGAGAAAAACGTTAACCGTAACCGATAAAGATGGGAAAACGATCATTTCCCCACTGGCGAATCCTTTTATGAAATCAGATGAACTTAAACTGCATAAAATCAACGGGGGCTGGCATTGGAGAGGGGAGCGTTCAATCGCTGTTCATTTTACCGTTTATGGAACCATCCTTCAATGTCGCGCTTTTTTACCTGATGAGGTGGGTCCCGTTTGCTGGTTTGCCTTAGATAATGTAGCATCTTCCATTTATGTACCTTTTTATGCTTCAATCACCGATCTTCCGGAAACTTATAAAACAGATGGTCGTGCAACTGGTTTTAGCAATAAGGCTGCCTGGTGGGCGTTTAACCGCCTGGGAACCATCGCTGCTCAACGCTGGGGCGATATGAAACCGGTAATTGATCAAGCCTGGATCCCCATGGAAACAGAATTTCTTACGAATCAAAAATCTGTTGAAAATCAAACCCTACAACTGCTCAATGAAGGAAAAAGAGAGGATGCTATCCAGTTTCTAACGAAATATAGTATCGATTGTGGAAATCGTGCCGTATCCAAAGCCTGGGAAACCGGCGATCTCATCTGGACCACCTTCGACGGACGATGGTAAAAAGACGGCAGACAGCAGACAGCAGACAGCAGACGGCAGACAGCAGACGGCAGACGGCAGACAGCAGTCGGCAGTCAACTAAAACCTAAAACCTAAAACCTAAAACCTATTAACAACTATTCACTAATCACTAATCACTATTCATTTTTCATTTTTCATTTTAAAAGATGCTTTGGGAATCAATCGCTTTCGGGCCAATTAAAAGTCGGAGACTTGGCAACTCCCTCGGGATTAATCTTCTTCCCGTTGTTAAAAAAATATGTTCATTTGACTGCATCTACTGTGAGTGTGGCTGGACATTGGAATCCAATATGGATACCAGTCAGTTGTACTCATTACAGGAGGTAAATGAAGCCATTGAAACAAAACTGATTCAGTGTAAAAATGATCAAATCCCCATTGATAGCATCACTTTCTCAGGCAACGGGGAACCCACCATGCATCCGCAGTTCTTAGAGATCATTGACCATTTATTGTTGCTGAGAACAAAATATTATCCTAATGCCATCATCACCTGTCTATCCAATTCTACGCAATTGTATAGGGAGGATGTTCGTGAAGCACTTTCCAAAATTGAGAATCCCATTCTAAAACTGGATGCAGCAACGGAAGAGATGTATCAGATTATTAACAATCCATTGCAAAATTGTTCCGTTGATCAGATTATAGACTGGTTGAAACTGTTTAAAGGGAATTTTATACTCCAAACCTTATTCTTTTCCGGAGATTTAGGCGGAGTTCCTTTTGATAATAGCAAAGAACCACATCTTTCCAAATGGATAGATGCGGTTCAATTATTACAACCCAAACAGGTGATGTTATACTCGTTAGATCGGGAAACTCCGGCTCAAAATCTGAATAAAATTTCAGTTGAAGAGATGGAACTGATTGCTCAGAAAGTGAGAGCAATGGGAATCCCTACTTCTGTTTTTTAATCTTTAATTCTTCCTGAAATTTAATGTTGATAGGAAGGGTATATAAACTGCGAACAACTGTTCCTCCAATTTTAGCAGCTTCCCACTTTGGCATCTCTTTGATCACCTTAACATACTCATCATAAAGCTCTTTGGATACTTCTGATCCATCTTCTACCAATTTAATGTCGGTGATGGTACCATCTTTTTCAACAATAAATTCAATTTTAAAGTGTACTTCTGTGCCTGGTTGACCAAATTTTCCAATTGTAGCTTTGGTTCCGAAAAATTTATGCATCTCAGCTAAACCACCCGGAAATGTTGCCAGAACTTCAACTTCTTTGTAAATTTGCTGATCTGAATTGTTTACAGGGGTTGGAGTTTGTGCCTGAACAGCTGCAAAGAAGAATAATACACAAATAAAGGATAATATCTTTTTCATAATTCTAAAATTTTTTCTTTTGCAAAAATACTATTTTTTTAATAGAATCATCCATTTTTTTCAGAAAATCGCAATTCCATCTCCTTTTGAAAAAAAAGATCTCTTAAAATAGCCAGTTCTTCCGTTTTTAAAGCTTCTAATTGGGGCCTATCTTTAGCAAATTCAACCTCTACGGTAGGAAAAAAATGTGAAAAATTATACCAAAATGATGCAGAATCATCAAATCCAACTACCTGATTGGTCGCTTTTAGATATTGCAAAATCCGTAACCCATCAGCTTTTTCATGAAATCCTCTTTCAAAAAGGGGTAAAGTTTTGAAGTTTTTTCTCAAAGGGGTCCATAAATCGGATTCCTGATATTGCTCTTCTAAAAATGTTAAAAAGGGAGTCTTTAAGTCTTTTAGGTAAAGTTCCGGAATCAAATCGTACGTTTCCCGAATTTGTTGAAATAAAGAATGGTGATAAATCGGATAACTGTTCCAATCCCCAGTGTCCCCTTTGATCATTGCCGGACCCGTTCCAAAATAGACTCTGGAAGAAAATCGGGTGGCCGGGTAAACCGGTTCTGTGTTAAAATTGGAAACAAATCCCATCTTTCTGAATTTCTGGAGCAAATAGAAATCCTCCCCGCTTTTCATCGGTGTGATCCCGCCAATTTTCTGTAATGCTCCAATCCTGCAAGCGATGGCAGATCCAACGGCTGTAAAATTATAGGGCGATCTGATTTCATACATGTTGAGCATATAATTGCGCATATACAACTCATAGCGCAATATTGCCCGGTTTGCCCGGTCATCATCAGTGAGTTGATGATAGTAAGGCACTGAAATTACAGATACTTCATTTTGAGTAAATCGTTCCAATATTGATTGAAAATAACAACTTCCGAAGCGGGTATCCGCATCTAAACTAATCAGAATATCCTCAGAGTCTGCTTTTTTCAAAATGGAATCAAAAAGTGTTTTACGGGCTTGACCAACACCATGTTTCTTCCCAATCCATCCTTTGCCTTTGCTGCTATGATCCAGAATCGTAATCGGAAAAAGTTCAAACTGTTCCAGATACTGAATCAATTGCAGATTCGATTCACACAAGGCAACTTTGTCCGGATCATCCCACCATTCATCAGGCTGGTTTACACAAATTGTAACGGAAAAATCACCTTTAAAATCTTGTTTTGCAATATCTTGCAAAGTAAAATGTAGATACTCCAGCTCCTGAATCGCCGGAATCGCAATATGAAGTTTAGGAGATGTCATCTATCGGACATGTACAATTTTATAAACAGTCACCCCTTCATCTTTGGGATCAAAAACGCGTGAATGTTTAAAAATGAGGGTGTCACATCCTTCTTTTTGGGCTTCAAAAGTGAGGTATAAATCAACAGATTTTCCCACCATCCCTTCAGGGGCATTATTCACAACCCGTTGAGAAACTGAATCAACTATGGTTACTTCATTTTTATTGATAAATTGCCATGCTCTTCCGGTAGAGGCGTTTGCAATAAAATGAATCTCAAATGTATCCCCTTTTTTTACACAAAAATGATCCCCTTTAGGGTCATTTTTTACACCCATTTGTTGTGTTTTACATCCTATAGCAACCAGTGCCAACAATACAATAACCGCGAAAATGCTCTCTTTTTTCATACTTTTTTTCTTTGTTGCAAAAATACTAAATAATTTAACAGGTTACAGGTAACAAGTAACATTTATCATTTGACAAGTAACAATTATCATTTAACAGGTAACAAGTAACATTTAACAATTAACAGATAATAATTAATAATGAATAATGAATAATTGAGCACACGAGCACATGAGCACATGAGCACACGATTGATGAATATATAATACGTTTTTAATTCCTGAATTCGTGGCATTTATTTTTTTGAATTCCAAAATTATGTCGGGATCACAGTGTTTCACAATGTTAAACGATGTATCACAGTGTTATTTCAGCCTGATTTTTTAAAATTAAAACACTGTGAAACTCCTTTTTACACTGCGGTACTCTGTGTTAATTTTTTTTAAATGCCTCGAATAATAGATCCAAAACCCAAAAACTAAAACCCAAAAACTAAAACCCAAAAACTAAAACCTGATAACTAATTCTTCACCACTTTTTCCGTTCTCACCCCTTTGGATGATTTAATTTTGGCAAAATAGATCCCATTGGAAAAGGGAGATAAATCTATAGAAATCGTTGAGTTGCTACAGTCTGATATAGATGTTAAATATCTTCCGGATATATCGTAAAGTTCAATTTGTATAATATTTAGCTCACTATTTTCGATATTAAAAACCGATTGGGTAGGATTGGGATATACTTTGTAAGACAATTCCGGCATCTCAATATCCTGTGTCCACTGCACATCCCCATTGGCATCTACTTTGACAAAATGGGAATATCTAATTAATGAAGGCGATCCATGAGGATATTTAGTTCCAACCAGTAAGCAACCACCATCAGAGGTAGCTAATACGGAATTCAAAAAATAATAGGCATCACCACCATACCATTTTTCCCATAAAACATTTAGGGTGGTATCCAATTTAATTAAATGAAACCATGAATCAAATTGACTGTAATACACGTTTAGATCATCAAAATTACTTGTTGAGCCTAAGTAAATATGATTGTTAATCTTACTTAAAGGTTGAATAAGTGCCGGATGTTCTTTCATTATTGGTTCTTTTTCAAATGAAAGAGTTTGATTAATGTACCCATATTCATTTGAAACACACAATTCCAATTTATGGTTGTTTATTGTGTTGATACCAACTAAAAGTATTAAAGAATCTTTGTATGGTAGTGAACTATAAGTATAAAATAGATCTCTTGAAAAAATGTAGTATCCTATGGTGTCAAAAGTTTTATTAAGTTGAAGAATTCCAGAATAACCATTTGAATGAAAATTAGCTATAATATTGTAATATTTTGTATTATCAAAGGATTCTTGTATACAATATGAAATTGGATGGTAATTTGAATTATTAAAAAAACTAACTATTGAATCGCCTAATAAATCATATTTTAAATTAAAATTATTTGGATAATTATTAATATAATCCAAAGTTGAACCAGTAAAAACTAAATTCGAATCTGAATCTATTATTAATCTGAAATCAGCAAGATTTCTGTCAGGTGGAATATTAATGGTCTTTTTAACTATTTCATTCCATTCAGAATCAAATTCAATGAAAAATAATTTTCGTTGAGAAAAATCAGTAAATGCACCAAATACAATTCGCTTATTATTGAGTGACAAAATTTTAGAAAATGACACTTTTTCTTCATCTTCACCATAAAGAAATTGTTCAACTAAATCACCAGTTGAATTTAAAGTTACAATATAACCTTTTAAATTTTGAAATAATGAATCTGAAACATAACCTACAATATTGATATTTCCATTAGAATCTTCATGCATCGATAAAGGAACTTCATTAGGTGGAAAAATGGAATTCCTAAATATTTGTTGCGAAAATAAATGAGTCGTGCTTAAAGTGAAAATTAAAAGAAAAAGTGTCCTTCTCATATTTATATATTATTTTGATTATTTGGTAAGGACTCAACTGATTGTGTCCTATAATGATGAATGCCACATGTTACTTTAGCGGAATGAAATCTATAGTTTGGATGATCGACCCATAAAGTTGCTAAAGGTTCAACGAAATATGAGCAAATTTCTAAATTATTGGGAATATTAGATTCTCCAATACTTATTAATCCTGAAGTAAAAAACGAAATCTCTTCTTCGGAAATGCAATTTTGATATGTGTATGCTGGGGAATAGAAACCTAAAGGTTCGTTGTTATTATTTAGAATCGTATATGGATATCCTGAATATCCAATTTGAATATCTGTATAATAAAATTCTGGTGCAGGAATATAAATACTTGCATTAGCTCCTCTCATTATAATATCAGTAGCATCCAAAGGAGATTCATTATGAGTTCCACATTGTCCTAATTCAAATCCCCAATACCAATCATAATCATTTACGTCAGGAATAATTCCGTTTAATGTAAAATAGGAAATGACTTGTAAAGTGATGTTTTGGGATGTTTGATTTGCAACAGAAATATTGGTCATCAAAAAGTACTTTTCTTCTTCTCTAAGTTCATAAAAGTATGCTGCAATAGAATCAACTACAGCATCATAACTAACTTGAACATCACCAAGTTTGTAAGTAGTTCCTGAAACAATGAAATTTACATAACTAGTGTCAATTTTAACTAATTCAGGCTGAACAGATACACCATATTTGTAATTTACACAAGCTTCTAAATACCATAAAATGGGTTCCAATTCCAAGACTTCATCAGCTAAAGGATCATTAGAATCATTTCTTATAGTATCCAATTGGTTTAAAAAGAGGATCAATTCATCTTCAATTTGAGCATCGGAGTATCCTTGAAACATCGTTTTATGATTGATATTACTTACTGAACTTTCATTTTCATCCTGACAAGAAACAAGTATTAATGTTACAAAAATAAACGGTAAAAGTATCCAAATTATTGAATAAATGTTTTTGAAAAATATATTGAATTTCATATTGTATTAATATTAAGTTATTTATTTTTCTTTGTATAAGAAAATTTGCATTTTGCAAATCAAAAACTGAAATTTTTAGATAAAAAGAGTATCTTTGTGATTCAAAAAAAAGCGATCGTAATCACAAAGTCGCGATGTCCTAGGTGCGGGAAGCAGGGTTTGGTTAAATGTTTTTCAAGGGCAAATACCATCCCCTGCAGTGCACCTTTTTTAATAGCCTTCTATCATCGGACTGCACCTGTGATAGAGGCTTTTTAGCTTAAATTGGTTTTACACAAAATTTGAATCATATTTTCTATTTTAAATTTTCTTTCTGCATTGTTGTTCTTGAAATAATGTGACAAATTTAAAAAAATAATCGACTTAACTACCCCCCCTATGTTTTTAACAAAAATTAAGAATTTTCACATAGTTATTAACAATTAAGACAAAAATTATGTGAATCAAGCCATTTTATGACGAAATGGTATTCCAATAATAAACTTTTTGTTCGGATTAGAACTCAATTATGTTAGTTTTCTCCCTAATCAAAATCCAAAATTTGTATGAAAAAATGAAAAATGAGTGTTTTTATTTTCAATAAATTTTAGGGAACACAGTGTTTCACAATGTTAAACGGTGTAACACAGTATTAATTCAGCCAGATTTTTTTCAATTAAAACACTGTGAAACTCCTTTTAACACTGCGGTACTCTGTGTTAATTATTTTTAAAGTGCCACGAATTCACGAATTAAAAAATAAGCATTCGAGCATTCTGAGCAATCGAGCATTCTGTCATATTGGCATCATTAAAAAATCAGACAAATTATAATGTTTAATTCCTTTGTAATCATTCCCGATGATCATATCATTCAATGTGATAACAAACTTTGGATAGTTATCCCGGATCTCCATGAGATTTCCAAATTCTCTATTCTTGGTTTTTTCATCTATTACTGTTAAAGCACTCTGTATATAGATTTTGTTTTCATTTTTTTCAGCAACAAAATCGATTTCTTTAGATCCGAATTTTCCTACATAAACGGTATATCCGGATTGAATTAAATTCAAATAAATCGCATTTTCCATGATTTTGTGAATATCTGAATTGATTGATGAACCAAAAATATGATTTCGTATTCCTAGATCTTCAAAGTAGTATTTTTCTCCAATTTCAAAAATTTTCAAACCTCCAATTTCAAATCGTGGTACCTTATGTATGATGTAAGCGTTTGTTAATCCTTTTAAATAGTTTAATACAAGTTGCGGCGACATTTTTAGATGTTGCGATTTCAAATATTTACTAATATTATTTGCACTGAATAAACTCCCAACATTATTAGCTATATATCTAACTAAATTTTCTAAAAAAGAGATGTTTCTAATTTTTTCTTTTTCTACAACATCTTTTAAAAGAATGGTTGAATAAACATTTTTTATATATTCAAATACTTGATTGGATGTAAGTTCCAAATGTATTAAAAAAGGCATTCCACCATATAAAAGATATTTTATTAAGGAGTCCTGTGAATTCTCTAATTTGTGAAATTGCAAAAACTCAGTATAACTCAATGAGTGGATCACAAATTCTATAAACCTTCCTGATAAAAATGTTGCCAGTTCACCTGATAATATATGTGCATTACTTCCGGTACAGTAAATATCGCAAACTCCTTCTGCTAATAAACTTCGTAAGCAATCCTGAAAAGACTCAATCTCCTGAACTTCATCAATAAACAAATAATTGGAACTCCCTTTTATGATCTTTGATTGTATATGGGTATAAAGAAGTTTGGAAGTATTAATTTGCCTGAACTCTTCCAATTCACAATTGATGAATATAATGTTTGCATCCTTATTTTGAATACAAATTTCATCACTAAGTTGCATCATAATGTAACTTTTTCCAACCCTTCTTTGCCCACTTAGAACTTTGATGATAGGTTTGTCTATAAAAGGTCTTATTTGATCTAAGTAGAAAACTCTTTTTATATTTTCCATTCTACAATTTTTTTTTCTATGCAAAAATATATAAAATTTCATTTATACATGAAGAAAAATTAAAAAAATTAAATAATTCATGTATATGTGAAATATAATTCGATTTTAATTCGTGGTATTTATTTTTTTGAAATTCAAAATTTTTTAGGGAACACAGTGTTTCACAATGTTAAACGGTGTAACACAGTATTAATTCAGCCAGATTTTTTTCAATTAAAACACAGTGAAACTCCTTTTAACACCGCGGTACTCTGTGTTAATTATTTTTAAAGTGCCACAAATAATAGACCCAAAACCCAATAACTAAAACCCAAAACCTAAAACCTGAAACCTAATTCTTCACCACTTTCTCCGTTCTCACCCCTTTGGATGATTTAATTTTGGCAAAATAGATGCCGTTTGTGAAGGGAGATAAATCGATAGAAATCGTTGAGTTGCTACAGTCTGATATAGATGTTAAATATCTTCCAGATATATCGTAAAGTTCTATGGATTTGATGTTTAATTCACTATTTTCGATATTAAAAACCGATTGTGTCGGATTGGGATACACTTTATACGACAATTCCGGCATCTCAATATCCTGCGTCCACAGCACATCCCCATTGGCATCTATTTTGACATAATGGGAATATCTAATTAATGAAGGCGATCCATGAGGATATTTAGTTCCAACCAGTAAGCAACCACCATCAGAGGTAGCTAATACGGAATTCAAAAAATAATAGGCATCACCACCAAACCATTTTTCCCATATAACAGTTAGGCTGGTATCCAGTTTTATTAAATGAAACCATGAATCAAATTGACTGTAAAACGGGTTTAAATGATCATAATTACTAGTTGCACCCAGAAAAAGAGTATTTTCAAATTTTGATAAACATTGAGAAAAGGCCGGCATTTCTTTCATCGTATTGCTTTTTTGGAATAATAATGAATCTATAACTTGACCATTTTCGTTTACTAAGCAGAGTGTTAGAATTCTATTTAAATTTAATTGAACACCAGCAATGATTAATGTACTATCATTTTGTACTAGGCTTCCATAAGTATAATATAATGGAATTGAAATGTAATTAAATACCAAGGTATCAAAATTTTTATCTAATTGTAAAATACCACTATTCATACTAGATTGATAATTTATAATAATATCGTAATATTTTAGTTGATTTTGAGATTCTAGAATTGTATATGAACTTGGATAAAAAGAAGAATTTTTAAAAATACTTATCGTAGAATCACCTACACTATTTAATTTAATGTAAAAATGATTAGGATAATAATCAGATGCAGAAGTTGTTACGCCAGATATTACAAAGGATGAATCTGAATCAATAATTGGATAATAAGACCCAAGATTTCTATCATTTGGAATATATATGAATTTTCTATTAATCTCATTCCATTGTTCATCATATTGACAAAATGATAAATTTCTATGAGATGCGATCGAATTATATATACCCCCAAATATTGAATAGATATTATTTGAATATAGAATCTTTCCAAATTTTAAATTTTCTCCTTCATTACCTAAAGAAAATTGATTGATAATATTTCCATTGGGATTTAAACTAATTATTGTTCCATTAGATTGTTCAAACAAAGAATCATAATTAAAACCTACAATAACATAATTGTGATTAAAATCTTCAATTACTGACAGAGGGATTTCATTAATGGTACTATTTTCTGAGTTAATTTGTGAAAAAGAACTCAACAAATGAAAAATAAAGCAACAAATGAGAAAATTTAATTTCATAATATTAAGAATTGTTTGAATTATTTGGTAAAGTGGATGAAGAACTATTCCTACAATGACGAATTCCATATTTAACTTCTCCGTAAGAATTTACGACAGCATCATAACTAACTTGAACATTACAGAGTTTATATGTAGTAACTAAAACAGTAAAATTTACATAAATAGTATCTATTTTAACAAATTCAGGCTGAACGGATGAAATTATTGGTTGTGTTTTAATTCTCATGATGACAAGACGTATTTATTAATGTCATAATGGTTAACGATAAAAGTATCCATATTATTGAATAAAAAATTTTTGATTATTAAATTATTTTTTTACAATATATTGGTCTTACGCAAAAATGATGCGAATTTGGCCGCGGGAACACAGTGTTTCACAATGTTTAACGATGTATCACAGTGTTAATTCAACCAAAATTTTTAAAATTAAAACACTGTGAAACTCCTTTTTACACTGCGGTACTCTGTGTTAATTATTTTCAAATGTCACGAATAATAGACCCACTACACAAAAACTAAAACCTGATAGCTGAAACCTGATAACTAAAAGTGAATTCCTGGCATTTATTTTTCGCCCTTCGCCTTTTTTTCTTACTTTTGCTTTCCAAAACAAATATCTTTAACCATGCAAAAAATTGAACAACATACCATCGATTTCCTTAGAGATCTCGCTGAAAATAATAACCGTGACTGGTTTAATGAAAATAAACCCCGCTACGAAAAAGCAAAGAAAAATTTTGAAGCTTTCGCAACAGATTTGTTAGCTTTTATGCAATCTGTGGATCCTGCCCTGGCCAACATTGAAATCAAACAATGCCTCTACCGGATCTATCGCGATGTACGCTTTTCCAAAAATAAAGATCCCTATAAAACCCATTTTGGAGTCTATATGGCTAAAAATGGAGGCCGCTCCTCATTACTGGCAGGCTACTACTTTCACCTCGACCCAAATGAGTCTTTCTTTGGTGGCGGGATCTATATGCCTCAACCTGAATATCTCAAAACTCTTCGCAAAGAGATCTATTACCAAATTGATGATTTTAATGCCATTCTGAATAAACCGGATTTTAAAAAATTCTACTCAGGTATTGATCCTATTGAAAAACTAAAGAAAAATCCTGTTGGATTCCCTGCTGATTTTGAACATATTGATCTGTTGAAAAATAAACATTTCTTCGCCTCCCATATTTTTAAAGCGGAAGATGTTCTGAATGAATCTTTTTTGAAGCAAATGCAAGAGGGGATGAGTGCAGTTAAACCGCTATGCGATTTTATTAACTTTACGCTGGATTCTCAGTATTAACAGTCTGAATGGATTTCATGTTTTCTAAATGAAACAACCCTTTTCTTCTGCCACGCATTCCATAATAAAACTTCTGGATCTCTTGAACATCCTTTTCATAATCACCGGTAGGATAAAAAACAGGTCCTAATCCGCATTTTCTAGTTTTGTAATCTAAATATCCCAAAATCATGGGTACTTCTGCTTTTTCTGCCATCACATAAAATCCTCTTTTCCATTTATTTACCAAAGCTCTGGTTCCCTCCGGACAAATAATAACGGCCATTTTATCTTTAGCCTTAATGGTATCTGCCACTTGTGAGGTAAAGCGGCTGAAGTTGCCTCTATCCACCGGAATTCCACCAAAATAACGTAATATATTCCCTAATGGAAATACAAATGCAGCTCTTTTGATTAATACATACGTATCAATTCCTAAAGCGGTTACTGCAATTTTGCCAATCACAAAATCTCTCCAGCTGGTGTGCGGAGCAAAGATTAATATCGATTTATGTGCTTCTTGAGGTACATGGGTAAAATCAAGCTTATATCTGAATAATTGTAATAATAATTTGCAAAATAACTTTTTCATGGTTTACTAAATGCTTATAATAGAGTATTATAGAATGTTTTTTTCGATAAGAAAACTTCCCTTTTCAGATACAGAAAACCTAACATTTACCCCTAATTTTAAAGGTCTGTTATCTGAAATATGTCCTGCCGGAAATCCGAAACAGATGGGAAAATCAAAAAGTTCACAATGGTTTCGGATGATCTGTTCAGCATTGATCCCAAAAGGGATGGTGTTGTCACGCATTTCACTCATGCCACCAACAATCAACCCTTTTATGTGACTCAATTTACCCGATCTTTTTAAATTTAAAACCATCCTGTCAATATGGTATAAATATTCATCCAAATCTTCAATAAATAAAATTTTATCTGCTGTGTCTAAGTCTGATGAGGTTCCATTCAATGAATACAAAATCGATAAGTTGCCTCCAACCAGAACACCTTCAGCTTCACCTTTTCTATTCAAAGGATGTGTGTCAATCTGATAATTCATCATTTTCCCTTCTAAAAAGGCAATGATTTGTTGAGCCGACTCACTTCCTTTTTTGTCATTGCCAATATTGATCGGCATAGTGGAATGAAGTGTTGCAATGTTGTAGTTTTGGTGTATATGACAGTGAAAAACAGTTGCATCGCTATAGCCACAGATCCATTTTGGATTTTTTTGAAATGTAGAAAAATCTAATAAATCAATAATTCTGGCTGATCCGTAACCACCTCTGGCACAAATAATAGCGGACACATTAGGGTTGTCTAAAAGATGTTGAAAACCCTCTTTCCTGATTTGATCTCCTCCTGCAAACTGGTTCTCTTTTGCAAAAAGCGTCTCTTCAAACAGCACTGAATATCCCATTGTTTCAAAGAGTGTTATGGTGGGTTGAATCTCCTCCAAAGAGATCTTGCGAGCTGGTGCAGCAATCCCAATAGTGTCTCCCTTTTTTAAATAACGTGGAATTTTCATAACACAATCTTTTGGGATTCTATAAATTGTTCACTTAATTTTCGCAATAACAACCGATCTTGTTCTCTGATATACCGTTTTTTTAATAGTACCTCTTTTTTGTTGGAATAAAAACCGCCGGATTTGTTGGCAAGGTCTTCATGAAGTGCTAAATAAACAATGGTTTCGGCTCCTTTTTCCGGAGTTCTGACAAAAGGTCTGAATAAAACCTGAGCCAAAAAATCAACAAATCGGTTTCCCATATTCAGAATAGGTGTGTTTACAATACCCGGTTCACAAGTGTTAATCGTGATCCCTTTTTTCAAATAGGTATCTGATAAATCTATACCCATAAGTAAAAGGGCTAATTTTGAGTTGGAATAACTTTTAAAGCGACTGAATTTCCATGGAACTACCGGTTCAAACAAAGATGGAGTAATTTTGCCATATTTGTACATCAGGGAACTTACATTCACAATCCGGCTTCCAATGGGCATCAAAGGAACTAATGCTCTTGTTAAAATGTAGGGAGATAAATAGTTAACACAAAATGTTTGTTCAACTGAAAATGAACTATTCATCCCTTTTTTGGCCATAACTCCGGCATTGTGAATCAACAGGTGGATCGCTTTATAACGGATTTTAATTTCGGCAATGAATTGAAAAACAGAGTCTAATGAACTTAAATCTAAGGGCAATAATACGATTTTACCACCGGTTTTTTGAACAATCTCGCGGTAAACAGGTTCCGACTTTTGTATATCGCGACAAGCCATGACCACTTCATAGCCATTTCTGGATATCTCTTCGGTAATCACTTTTCCCATTCCACCATTTGCTCCGGTGACAATCGCAATTTTAGTTTCCATTATTTTAATCTTTCAACACCCTCTTTTAATCTTCGGCATGCTTCTTTTAATATGTCATCATTAGCAGCATAAGATAAACGGATACATTGATCATCACCAAATGCAATACCTTGGACTACAGCAACATTGGCATCATATAAGAAATACATACTCAAATCTGTTGAATCTTCAATCATTGTTTTGCCGTATGTTTTGGCAAATAAAGAATCAGCTGGCGCATGTTTCCCAAATAGAGATTTTACCACAGGGAAGAAGTAAAAGGCACCATGTGGTAAACGAGTTTCAAATCCAGGAATCTCCAGTAAAAGCTGATATACCAGATCTCTCCTTTTTTTGAATGTAATTCTCATGTTTTCAATATCCTGATCCAACTGTTCTGAGGATTCCATCGCTTTAATAGTTGCTCTTTGTGCTATTGAGTTTGTTCCGGAAGTGATTTGTCCTTGTAATTTTTGACAAGCATTAGCGATCTCCTTAGAAGCACCAATAAATCCGATTCTCCATCCTGTCATGGCAAATCCTTTGGCAACGCCATTGATGGTGATCACCTGGTCCTTAATCTCAGAAAACTGAGCCAAACTTTCATGTTTTCCCATGAAATTGATATGTTCATAGATCTCATCAGCCATCACATGAACATGAGGGTATTTAACCAATAAATCAGCGATACTTCTTAATTCCTCTTTTGAATATAACATTCCGGTAGGATTAGAAGGACTACTGAACATGATTAATTTTGTTTTTTCAGTTATTTTTTCTTCTAATTGAGCCGCGGTTACTTTGAAATCATTTTCTAATTTAGTAGGAATATAAATGATGTTACCTTCAGCTAATTTTACTATCTCTTTATAGGATACCCAATATGGAGTAGGGATAATCACTTCATCACCAGGATTAACTAATGACATAACCAATTGATATATAGATTGTTTTGCACCTGTGGATACAACAATCTGTTCGGGAGTATAATCTAACCCGTTGTCTCTTTTGAATTTGTAACAAATCGCTTTACGAAGTTCAGGATAGCCGGGTACAGGTGAATAATGAGACCAGTTTTCATCAATTGCTGCTTTTCCAAACGCTTTGATCTCATCAGGTGTATTAAAGTCAGGTTCTCCAATACTTAAGCTGATCACATCAATCCCTTGCTCTTTCAATTCTCGGGCAATTCGCGTCATGGCCAACGTTTCCGACTCAGCCATCGTGATTATTCTGTTTGATAAAATACTCATATTTAGATATTTAAAGATTTTTTATAAATGTTTTTTTGAAGTCGCAAACTTATATAAAATATCTTATATTTTGTACTTTTTTTCTACAAATATTTCCAACCCGCTTTTTTGGGGTCTTAGGTTTTAGGTTTTGGGTCTTAGGTTTTGGTTTTTATTGCATACTGAAAACACAGATTCAACAGATTTTTCTCAGATTCTTCTTTCCCTCTTTTCCACATTAGCACATTAGCAAGCGCAAAACTGCAAGCGGTTTTAAAGATATTTTTCACCACTAAGAGCGCAAAGAAAATTCACAATGTTCACAAAGTCAAAATGATTTTTTATCATTTCATATCTTTGTGAACTTGGCGTTGAAAATATATTTAAAAACCGAAGGTTTTTGATGCATTAGGGCGTAGGCCAGGTACCCCGCAAGTTGAACAGCTTAGTGGTGCACGAGACGGGCAGAGCGACGAAGGAGCTCCTGCACGGCCGATGCACCACTTGCTGTGAAACGAGGAGTACAGGCCGGAGACCGACCCTTTGGCAAGCGACGCAACAATTATTCCAAGTTAAACTGGATTGGATTGAGTACAGCCAAAGGGGAATGCCCAAAAGAGATTATAGATAAAAGTGAAAAGTTTTTTAGGTAAAAAGTAAATAGTTAAAATTAAATCTAAAACTAGAAACCTGATATCTGATAGCTAAAACCTGAAATTTGATAGCTGAAACTTGAAAGCTGATAGCTGACAGCCTTCCTCCTTTTGCCTTTCGCCTTTCGCCATTCGCCCAATTAGCACATTATCACATTAGCACATTAGCTTATTATTTCGTATTTTTGCATTTCTAAATTTAAATATATGAAAAGAATACTTTTTTTCTTGTTTATTACCCTCATGGCTTGGCAACTTGCAGCACAGGATACTGTTAAAACATTCTATAGCGGAAACAGATTGCTTTCTATTGGCGTAAAAGTGAATGGAAAAGAACAGGGTGAATGGCTGTTTTATCACACAAATGGGTTGGTTTGGACTAAAGGTTCTTACCTAAATGGCGAAAAAGTGGGGCTTTGGAAAACCTGGAACGATGCCGGACAACTGGTGCAGGATTACTACGCAGATAATGGTTACTTTAAAAGCTGGTATGCAAACGGACAACCTGAATCGATCGGCGAAATGAAAGATCGGAAGAAAACCGGTGAATGGATCTTTTATCATGTGAATGGAAAATTACAAAAAAAAGCTACCTATTTGAATGATGAAATGGATGGCCATGTTATTGAATATTACGATAATGGTCAAAAAAAGTTTGAAGGTGATTATAAAAACGGAAAATTAAACGGATACGCATACTGGTGGAAAGAGAACGGGGATCTTGATATGGAAGGTAACTCTGTTGACGATCTTCAAAATGGAGTATGGAAGTTTTATCATCCTAATAATGTTTTAGGCAGTACAGGAAATTTCGTGAATGGTTTGCAAGATGGTGAGTGGATCTATTATTTTGAAAACAGTAAGAAATGGAAACAAGGTAAATTTGTAAATGGAAAAAGGGAAGGAGAGTGGCTCGCCTGGTTTGAAACCGGTGAACTCCAAAGAAAAGGTTCCTTCTGTGCAGATAAGGAGTGCGGCGACTGGATCCAATGGTACACATCCGGAAAAGTGATGGATAAAGGTTCTTTTAAAGAGGGACTAATGACCGGAGACTGGACAGGCTATTACACAACCGGTATCTTAAAATATGAAATTCAATATAAAGAGGGGAAGAAAAATGGCGTGCATAAAACCTATTGGGAAAATGGAAAACCAAAAACCAAAGGAACTTATAAAATGGATGTTCAGGAAGGTCCTTGGATTGACTTCGCTCAAAACGGAAAATATTTGAATAAAGGTGCTTATTTAGATGGTAAAAAAGAGGGAAAATGGTCCTATTATGATAAAAGAAACAGCTTACTAAGAACTCAGGAGTATTCAAAGGATAGACCGGAAGGTTTTTTTGTGGAATATCATCCCAATGGTAAAAAAGCCGCTGAAGGTGAATTCCGCAACAATATGAAAACCGGTGTTTGGTCAAGATGGAATGAAAAGGGGAAACTGTTGTCACAGGAACAATACAAAAATAACAAAGTGGTAAAAGTTCTGTTCAAATTAGATCCAACAAAAAGCAAATAGAATGCCGTTTTTTACATGAAAAAGAAAATTAATTTAAAAGATATTATCGCTAAAATGAATCAAAACATCAATGAAGTAACAATCAAAACTTTCCATTTTAACTTTATTCAGGTTAACACGATGGTGATTTTTGATCAAACGTTGAATGCCGTTATTGTAGATCCGGGAAATAGTAACCCGAATGAAGATCAACAACTCATCGATTTTATACAAAAAGAAAATCTAAATGTTACCCATATATTAAATACACATCCTCATATTGATCATGTTTTGGGAAATGCATTTTGTAAAAAAATGTTCCCCAACGCCTTATTGGCAGCCCATAAAATGGGAGAGTCAATTTATGAACAATCAACTGCCTATGGTGCCTCTTTTGGTTTTACACAAACAGAATTTCCAAAACCGGATCTCTACCTTTCCGAAAATGATACAATCACTTTTGGAAACCAATCCTGGAAAATTTTGGAAGCATTTGGACATGCAGACGGAAGTATCTGTTTTTATGATCAGCACAATCAGTTTGTAATTGTTGGGGATGTTTTATTTGAAGGAGGAATCGGTCGATCAGATTTACCGACCGGCAATTACCAAATGTTGATTGATAATATCAGAACCAAATTATTGACACTACCGGATGATACTATTGTTATTCCCGGTCATGCTGATACCACAACTATAAAAATTGAAAAAGAATCAAACCCATATTTATAAAATTATGTTAGAAGATATAGAAGAAGGTTACGAACGCCGTGACATATATAATAAAGAGAGCATCGATTTACTCTCAGAAAGCTATTTGAATATGATTAAAGTAGCTAAAGAGGATCCTAATAGAGAAGGTTTATTGAAAACACCTATCAGGGCAGCGAAAGCATTTCAATTTCTTACCCATGGTTATGGACTGGATCCCGCCGAAATCTTAAGAAGCGCACTTTTTACTGAAACTTCAAAACAAATAGTTATTGTAAAAGATATTGAATTATACTCATTGTGTGAACATCACTTGCTCCCATTTTTTGGGAAAGCGCATGTAGGGTATATTCCGAATGGCAAAATTTGTGGATTAAGTAAGATTCCACGTGTGGTTGATGCTTTTTCAAGAAGATTGCAACTTCAGGAACGTTTAACCGCTCAAATCAAGGATTGTATTCAGGAAGTGCTCGACCCCATTGGAGTAGCAGTGGTTATTGAGGCACAACACTTGTGTATGTCTATGAGAGGAATTCAAAAACAAAATTCCGTAACCACGACTTCAGAGTTTACTGGTGCCTTCTTAAAAAACTACAATACAAGACAAGAGTTCATGCATCTGATCGGAACCAAACTTCACTAATATTTGGATAATCCTTTCTCACTTTTTCTCTTTTTATATTGATCCCTTCTGATTTTTCGCTTTCTACCAGTAATATGTTTAACGGTGTAGTTAATGGCTGTTTCTTGCATTTCTTCACTATAAACAACGGTATCTGTTGCTTTTAACAAACAAATAATGGGATGACCAACCCATTCAGGAGGTAAACAAATCGTAATCGTGTCAGTTTTTGGAAGTAAAACTAATCTTTGCATAGAGTTAAATTTTTTGTTTGATTTGTACATTTTTTGATTAAAATTCCGAAAAAATACATTTTATGAAGCATTTTATTCATTTTTCTTATTTTTTTTGTTTCTCATATCGATAAAAAATTTCATATTGTAAATAATTCATATTCAAAATATAAAGATCAAATATACGTTTTTTTTGAAATAAATAATACAAAATTATATTTTTAATAAAAAATTTTATAAGTATCAGAAAAACAACAATTTGTGAAATATTTTATTAAAATTTATTTTTTTCAACTGAGAGTAAATAATTTTGTAGTATTTTTGCAGTCCCAAGAACGAAGGATGTTTAAGTAGCTCAGCAGGTAGAGCACATCCCTTTTAAGGATGGGGTCCTGGGTTCGAATCCCAGCTTGAACACGAAAGGTCATCATTACGATGACCTTTTTTTTTATTTGGGCGTTTCCCCTCGCTTCACTCGGGGTCGGCATCCGGCCCGTACTCCTCGCATTTTTGTCAAGTGTAGCATCGGCTCGGCAGGAGCTCCGCTGTCGCTCTGCCGATCTCGTGCTACACTAAACAAAAATACTGCGGGGTACCTGGCCTTCTGCCTAACGCAAAAAATAGTAAACTAATTTATATATATACAATATTAAAAGAAAAAATTCTTTTAATGATCAAGAATTATTATAGTTTGTAATCTTTTCAAACAATATTCAATGGAAATACACAATAGAATGGGTAAAATAAGGTAAAAATCTACTCATTTATACGCATTGGATTTCAATAAAAACAAATTTCACCTGTTTTTATGTTTAAAAAACTGTTTTTTGAAATAAAAAGAGACATATTTTCATTTATTTTGCATTAATGAAATGTAAAGTTTGCAGAAAGAATTGCATTATTTTAAAAAAAACCTCCTATTTTTCCTCTGATTGAGTAACATAAACCCCCTGTTTGATAGAAAAACATGCTTAAAATTGAACTATTAAAAAAGAATTTTAAATTTTTTCTCATTGATAATCAGGGAGAAGAAGTAAAAAAGTAAAAAAAAGATAAAAAGTTAGCCGAGTGTATTATAAAAGGGTGTATTTTTGCAGCCCGTTTGAGAGAGAAACAGTGATGAAGGGAAAGCGGGAAGTTCTTTGAAAGAATGGAATGATGTAGCAAATGACTCGAAGATTTTTTTGAGGACGCAAGCGATAAA